>Ga0081479_110925_pt1 | contig 12014 bp, 8 predicted proteins | sample MamHotmetagenome_FD_70984 | JGI IMG/M metagenome (GOLD analysis project Ga0081479, IMG submission 70984) | Hot spring cone microbial streamer communities from Mammoth Hot Spring (Liberty Cap Streamers), Yellowstone National Park, USA - T=72 v2... | ecosystem: Environmental > Aquatic > Thermal... | reverse complement strand
TAGAGCTTTAATATTTTTTGTGTTTGTATCTTATGGTCTTCTTTGATACCCGTATCAGTTTTTAATTCAATTATAATATGCACCCTTTTACCACTTTCTAACTCGATCAAGATAATTAGATCCGGTATTCCCTCACCTGCTACATATTTATCTTTATAATAAATCGGTAAAACTCTTTGCTCTTGGTATTTTATGCCTCTTTCTCTAAGTTCAGCTTCCATAGCTTTCTGGTAAACTGCCTCACTCCAACCTTCTCCTAAATCTTGAAAAACAACCTTAGCAGAATCTAAAATTTCGTTAATAACTTTTCGAATGATTAATTTTTCTTGCTCTTTTAGTTTCATTGCTTTCTCCAACGTTTTTAACAACTAAATTATTATAATACGACAACTACAGAACAGTATATAAGCAACTGTCAATTAGATTACAACATTTTACTGATTTTAACAGCATCTTGAAAATCGAAAGGTTTGATAAATTATGCTATAATTTCAAAATAAACAAGGGTAAAGGTAAAAAAATGGAAAAGCTTGGAATAGTTGTAGGTTCTACAAAACCAAACAGAGTTAACTTCTTATCTAATAAACCACTCAGACTTGGTCAGTTTGTGATTTTAAAATACTTTGATGGCGATGAAGAAATAAGACTTCTTGGAATGATTAATAAAGTTGAAAGGGAAAATAAGTATATTCCGGAAGATATTCCTAACTATGAAAAAATCGACAGATTGATAAAAGAAAGCTCAAGCGAGACAAAGGTTAAAGGAGAAATTCAAATTCTTGGAAAAATCGCAGAAAGAGATAACGGAATAACTCTCGAATTTCAAAGGACGCCCCCTCTTCCGGCGTCAGAAGTTTTAAAGCCACCAAAAGAAATATTAGAAAAGCTCTTTGGCTTGAAGGGAAAAAATTATATAAAAGTTGGAAAGCTTTTAAGTGAGGCAGAAGATGTAAGTGTGTATATCGATATTAATCAAATAGTTTTAAGACATCTTGCAATCCTTGCAATCACAGGAGCAGGAAAGTCTAACACAGTATCAGTACTACTTGACAATATAGTTAATTTAAAAGGAACTGTTGTTGTGTTTGATTTTCACGGAGAGTATACAAGAGCTGAATTTAGAAGAGATGGAAAAAATGTTGTAAATATTATAAAGCCTCTCGTTGACCCAACTACCCTTGACAAAAAAGATTTTGCAAAGCTAATAGGAATTAGAGAAAATGCAACTACTCAGTATAGATACTTTAAATATGCAGTTGATAAAGTATTAAGAGACTTAAAAGACGAGAAAGGTGATGATTGGAGAAGGTTCGTAGAGACTGAAAGTTTTTTTGACAGGTTGATTGGTGAGCTTGAAAGCTGGACGGATGAAGAAAAATCATCTCCATTTAAAGGCAAAATCAGGGAAGAATCTCTTTATGAAGTTATAAATAAAATTGAAGATACAATGGTAGATCTAAGCCATATAATAAAAATTGGTGCAAAAGACCTTATAGAGAACATAAGATCAGGTATGGTGAATGTCTTTGACTTTTCAGAAGTTGATGAAGAAGTAGCAGATGCCCTTGCATCTAACATTTTAAAACATTCTTTAATAGAAAGAAAAAAAGCAGTAAGAGGAAGTGATAGCAAAATTCCAAACCCAATTTTAATCGTTGTTGAAGAAGCCCATATTCTTGCAGGTGTTAAATCTGACACAGACTCTAAATATTGGATGACAAGAATAGCAAGAGAGGGTAGAAAGTTTGGGCTTGGTTTATGCGTTGTTACACAAAGACCAAAAGGTTTAGATAAAGAAATTTTATCTCAGATGAACAATATGATAATACTAAAACTTGTTGAACCGGAAGACCAAAAGCATGTTCAAAGTGCAAGTGAATCATTATCCTCTGAGCTTATGGAATACCTGCCATCTCTTAACCCAGGAGAAGCTATAATTCTTGGAAATATGACAAAAATTCCACTACTGATCAAGATTGACAAAGCTAAAGGGAAAATACAAGGCAATGACATACCGGTTGTTGATAAATGGTTCAGCTCAGAAGAAAAGGTAAGTAAGTTAGAGGATTTAAAGGACTTTTAAAATGTTTAGAGATAGAGAAGAAACGGGAAAATTACTTGGCGAGCTTTTAAAGAAATACGACTTTGATAAGGAAAATACTGTTATTTTAGCCATTCCAAGAGGCGACATTCCAGTTGCTTACGAAGTTTCTAAAAAGCTTGGGATACCACTTTCGTTAGTCATTACTAAAAAATTAGCTCCTCTTAGAAAGCCTGAAGCAGCATTTGGAGCAATTGCACCAGACGCAAGTCAAGTAGTAGACGAAGTCTATATACTTTTAACCAGATTTCAGAATACGAACCATGGGAGGAAAAGAATGTTTAAAAAAACACCAATGATTGCATTGCCTATAACAGACAAAGATTTAGAAATCACATTAAACAATGCAATTATAAACAGTATCGATATTATTGAACTTCGTATAGACCAATTCGAAAATAAAGAATTAAATCACATAAAAGAGGTAGCTAACAAAGTTAAGTCTTATAATTTTTATACCATTGCAACTGTGAGGAGTAAGTTAGAAGGTGGTTCAGATATATCAGACCCTGAAAGATTAGAAATTTTCAATGCTATTTCTGAATTAGCTGATATTATAGATATAGAGTACACATCAACAAACATAAAAGAAAAAGTTAAAGAAATTGCCAAAAACAAAGGTAAATTACTTTTAATGTCTTATCATGATTTTGAAAAAACACCGTCAGAAGATAAAATACAAAAATTAATTGACGATTGTAAAATCCAAGGAGCAGATATAGTAAAATATGCCTTTAAAGCTAATACCTTTGAAGATGTAGCAAGAGTTATGTGTATCACTAATAAAAATAAAGATAAAAATATTGTTGCTATATCAATGGGTGAGATTGGTAAAATTACGAGAGTGGCTGGATTTATGTTTGGAAGTTTGATAACATATACATATACAGGACAATCTTTCGCGCCAGGTCAAATAGAAGTTAAAAAACTAAATGAGTTAATAGAATTTTTCAAAGGAGGTTAAAGCATGGCTTTAATGTATTCAGTTGATATACCACTTGGAACAATAATGCCAGATTTTGAACTAAAAGACCCTTTTGGTAATGTTTATAAAAGTGATAAACTATATGGTGAAAAAGGGTTATTAGTAGTCTTTACTTGTAATCACTGCCCTTATGCTATTGCTGTATGGCCAAGGTTGATAAGATTGTCTAAATACGCAAAAGAACTTGGTATAAATACGGTTGCAATAAATCCAAATATCCATCCAAATTATCCGGAAGATGCACCGGAGAAAATGATAGAAAAAATAAAAGAATGGGAAATTCCATTTCCTTATCTGATAGACGAAACTCAAAAAGTAGCAAAGGCTTTTAAAGCACAGTGTACACCGGATATTTATCTATTTGATAAAGACCATAAACTTGTATATCATGGAAGAATTGATGATAATTGGCAAGATGAATCAAAGGTTACAAAAGAAGAATTAAAAGAAGCGATTACAAACTTAGCAGAAAGAAAACCAATAAACCCGGTTCAGTATCCATCAATGGGTTGCTCTATAAAATGGAGAGAATGAGATTTTAAAATACGTTGGACGGAAAATTCAATAAAAGTATGAGATTCTTCGCACGGTTGCAGAATGACGATATGGATTTGATGCGGATTTTTGCAAGCAGACTTAATTTAAACTTTAAAAATCAAATGGCAATGTGAATGTAATTTCTCCAGACCTTGTGTTGTTTTCATAGAATTTAATCACAAACGAACTTCTTTCCGTGAATCTATATCCACCTTCATACCAACCAAAAGTATTCAAAGTATTTCCAACAGGTCTTGATAAGCCTAAATATATTTTTCTTGTAAGATATTTTTGCACATAAACGTTAAACGTAATACCCTGTGTAGGGTTGTAAGATGGAATAACATTTACATTAAACCCTGTTCCAAACAGTCCTGATTCTTCACTTTCTTCTTTAAACGGCGATAAAATTTTTGCAACACTACCAAGAATATTAAATAGACCGCTTGATGCTAACTGTTCAGGTGTTTGTTTTATCAATAACAAAGTAAGTATTTCATCTTTTGATTTTGGTGGTGTTGAGAAGAAATCATATTTTATATTTTCAGCCGCTCCTGACAGATTTACATAAATATAAGTTCCTGATACTTGCGTTGACAATCTTCCGTTTACATATGCTTTATTATCTATTATTTTTAAATCAATGTAATCAACTTTGTATTTGACTTTTAAAAAGTCAACCTTTCCATAATTGATTCTTATATTTCCATTTACAACTGGATTATATGCTGTTCCTGTGATATCTAATTTACCTTCTGTGTAAACTTTTCCCCAGCCTCCTTCAACAAAGATAGGAGAAAAAGTATTGATTTTTACGTTTAAATTTATATTTTTCAAAAATTCAGGCTTTTCTTCTTTTGATTCTTTTGTAAAGAATTCAGGCTCAATTTTTATTTTTCCTGTTGTTTGATTTAGGCTGTTTATAAGAATTTTATCTTTTTCAATTTTTACATCTGTATTTGTATTTAAAACACCGTTAAATATATTTTGATACTTAACCGGTAAAACCTGAGAAGTTATCTTGACAGCTCCTATCTTAGTGTCAGGATTTATATTCCCATTTATTTGGATATAACTATCTCCAAAGGATGACCTTGTATTTCCCTTTACATCAATATATAACAAATCTTTCATTTTGATACTAAACTTATCTATACTTACGATATTTGATATGTAAGGAGTTTTTAGAGTCATATTATTACCAATTAGATTTAATTCACTATCTTCTAAAATCTTATCAATCTTTCCATTGTACCCATAAACAAAACTAACCTTACCATCTAAAATAACGTACTTTAAAAACTGAGAAATATATCTTTTATCAAGTTCGCCCTTTACCGAAACATCTAACATTTCATTGTCAAGATTATAAATGAGCTTGTTTATATAGCCTTTTGCGATGCCTTCAAAGTATAGGTCTAAAAACTGAATACTTTTATCTTTAACAATTCCTTTTAATCCCTTTAGCTTTATTAAAGAAAGTTCATTTTCTTTTATTTCAAAATCTTTTATTTCTATTGTTCCGCTACTTTTTGAAAAATCATCCTTATTAAAGTTGACGATTAATATTCCATCACCGGTAATAAGTTTAATTCTTTTATTTGTTTCATAATTTAATCCATCAATATTTGCGACTAATTTGTCCTTGTCTCCACTTATTTTTGGATTTATTACTGTTTCTTTACCGTCTTTTAAAATGGATATTTTTAAGCTACCGTCATATTTATCTAATCTGCCTGAAAGTCTTCCGTTTAAACTTAGCTTTCCATTTGGTATATTTAGGCTTGAAGATAGATTTCCATTTATCTTATTTTCTGAAATTGAATATAATCCATCTGCTAAAAGACTAAAGTCTTTGAATTTTTCATTTAGATTACTTGAATTTATTTTCAGTGAATAACTCAACCTATCATTTAAAAGTTTTAGGTCTAAATTTAAATCGTCTATAAAGTAATCTTTGAAATTAAACTTATTTGCCCCAGCTGTTATTTTTAAATCTTTTAATTTTTCCGTTATTATTCCAGAAAGTTTAATGTTTAAAGGTATGTTAAATTCCTTTTCTTGAGCTTTTATGTCTTGCAGGTCTAACTTTACATTCCATTGCTTATTTTCAATAGATATATTGGCATTTCCTGAAGATTTATATACATTAAATCTATTTAAGATTTCAACACGCTTTTTCAAGAATGGATATACAGGAGATAGGTTAAAATCTTTAAGCACAAGGTTTATATCCGTTTTATTTTTATTCAAATCAGCATTAACAACATAATTAAGACTACTTTGATAACTTCCATTTACAGTTAGATTTTTATCTTTGAATTTTAATGAATAATTAACATTTTTTAGATTAATCTCTTCATAGCTGAAAGATTTAGCCAATCCATTTAGATTTATTTCAATAGATTTTAAATTCCCAGAAATCACACCGTTACCATTAGCTATTCCTTTAATTGGGATATCTTTTAAAAACATTAGATTTTCAAGAACCGTATTATCAAATGATAAACCAACTTTAAAGTTTAGATTTTCTGAATTAAACTGATTTACACTTCCGCTAAAATCTAATTTTGAAGTCTTTGAAAAGGAGTTTCCAGAAAATGATACGCTATAATTTTTTAAATCTACATTACCACTGCCGCTTAAAGATTCATATTTAAAGCCTAAAAATGTTGGATAGTTTGATTTTATCTCAAATTTTAAGATTTCAGAGTCTAATGGATAATCAATCTTTAAATTCGCCGAGCCGTCAATAGAGCTAAGAATTTCATCTTTATGTTTCAACAGAGATAAAACATTTTTAATTGATGAAGTGTTTAAATCTAAAATTAGTCTTTTTTCGTTAAAGTCAATGCTTCCATTTGCAAAATTTGAGCTTAATCTTCCGGTGATTTTTTGAGATTTATCATAATCAAATTTTAAATCTATATTTAACTCTCCAAATGATATATTATCAGCAACCAGATTATTAATACTGCTTTTTAGCTTGCCTTTTAAGAAAGTTTTTTTATCTTTTTCAATTAATTCTAATTCTCCATCAAGCTTTTGGTTAGCAATGTTTATGCCTTCTCGTAATATCTTTACAATATCTCCATTAAAAGAGATTCTTATATCTTTCTTTTTTTCTATGTTTAAATCAGCATTAAGATTTGAAAGGTTAAAACTTTCATAAACAAGATTTGACGCTTTAAGATTTGTATCTATTTTAAAAGTTTTATCATCATTTAAAATTAGTTGTTTTATTAATAAAATTGGATTTTCCGGTTTAAGATAAGATGTTGTAATAGATATATTTTTTGTAATTAGTTTATTTTGATACACAGTTAAAGCTGGATTATTTGATTGATTTTTTATGATGAAATTATAAGTTTTTCCTGACTTTAAATAATCTATTGAAACTTCATTTTTAAAATAAATGTCATTATCAATATTATATAAACTTATATTATTTATGTTTAAATCTGCATTCTCTTCTATGTTCTTGATCAAAAATTCACCATTCTTTATGTTTGCTGATACATAGTTAGCAATTAGGTAAGTGTAAAAAATTCCGTCAATCTTTTTAGATGGTGGAGCTTTTAAATCATTTGTGTATGTACCTTTTAGGTTTTCAATGTTTAAATCTAAAATAGGTCCTATGTTAAATAAACTTCTTAGATTAAATGTTCCGCTGACTTTTTCTAAGTTAACGTCAAATTCTTTTTTATCTGTTATTTTTATATAGTTACAATAAAATTGATTTTTCGATAAATTACAATCATCTTCTATGAAAATTCCAAATTGATTAAGAATTAATCTATAGTTAAAAATCACATACAAAGAAATTAAGAATATGATTGATAAAAAAATAAATACTGAAGTAAGATTTAGAAAAACTTTTATAGCGAATTTTACATATTTGTTATCTTTTATGATTTTTATCACTTTTTTCATCATTGTTTTTAAAAAAGCATTATAATAAATATTATCATAAATTTTAGAGGTATTTAAAATTAGTGTTGCAAGCGAAGCTTACCATCTATTGAACAAAGCTATTTATCATTACGAAAATGAAAATTTTGAGATGGTAATTACTCTATTAGATGAAGCTATTTTGTTAGATCCAGAAATTCCTGAGGTTCATTATTGGAGAGGTAAAGTTGCAACCCATGACCTAAACCAAGAAAGTTTGGAAGTTGCAATTGTTGAACTATCAGAAGCAATTAGATTAAAGCCAAATTATGCAGATGCATATTTTGAAAGAGGTAGGGTTTATATACAAAAAGGAGAGTTTGAAGAGGCTAAAAAAGATTTAGAAAAAGCAATCCAGTTAAATCCAAAACTAAAAGAAGCTTATTCTCTTATTGCACAGATAGAGCTTATATCTGGAAATGATGAGAAAGCAATGAAATATCTTGAAAAAGTTTCTCATCAAGAAGGGGATGATAGATACTATTACTCTCTTGGTAAAATCTTTTATAACGCTGGTAAATATCAGCCAGCTATTGAACAATTTAATAGGACAATAGAAAAAAATAAGTATTTCGTGGATGCTTATGTTTATAAAGCACATGCCTTGGCAAATCTTGGAAATTATCAAGAAGCAATAGAAAATTTGAAAAAGGCAATAATTTTAGTTCCAGAAGAGATTAGTTATTTTATTGATATAGCAAAATACTATTTTGAGATAGGAAAGCAAAAAGCCAAGGAAGGCAATAACATTGAAGCAGCAGAAAATTTTATTAAAGGTCTACAGATTGATTACAATCTCAAAATAGAAAATCAGTACATTCCGGTTATCATGAAAGCTGTTAGAGAACTTTTAGAAAATAAAAATTATAAAGAAGCCTTAGAATTGATAGACCAATTAGAGCTTATTGTAAAAGAGTTAGAGTATGCAGAATTTAAAGAAGATTTTGATAAACTAAAAAAAGAAGTAATGAAATCTTTACCATTGAAGGAGAAAATCGTAAAGTTTGTGATGGATATATACACTAAGTAGATATAAGATTTATGATTTTTTAAAGTTTTATACAATTTATTTATCATGTGTTATCTTGTTTGTCGTTTTTGATATTCTGTAGTAAAGGCGGCATTAAATAACTTGGATGAGAAATTAGCGATTTTCATAAAATTTAAAGAGGAGATCCTTCGGATTAAAGTCCTCAGGACGATGAAGGTAAAATTACATTCATATACATTCTACAGCTTACAAAAATTTTAGAGCATTCATTGGACAAAGTTTAAAAATACTTGTCAATTCTCACTTTTAACCAAAAACTACTTTTGGCTTTAAAATACAGTCTTTTATCTCTCCTATTCCTATCAGCTCTTCATTTTCATTTAAAACTTTTATATCTTTTGATTCTATACAGTCAACTTTTAATTTTTGTCCATGCTTAAATCTTTTTTCATAATCCTGATTTAGTTTAATTTCCGATAAGAAGTATAATACATCTTTTAGACTGATTAGTTTTATCTCATTTGGATTTTTCTTTAATATTTTTTCAAACGATAAAGCATCTTTTAAATCAAACTGTCCTATTTTAGTTCTAAATAAATCTGTCATGTAAGCTCCACAACCTGCTTTGTCTCCAATATCCTTTATTAAGCTTCTGATGTAAGTGCCTGAAGAACAGTCAACTTTTATTTTAAAGTATGGTAGATTTATCTCTAAGATTTCTATGCTGTATATTTTTACTAATATAGGTTTTAATTGAACTTCTACTCCTTTTTTTGCAAGTTTGTATGCTCTTGTTCCGCCTATCCTTTTTGATGAGTACGGCGGTGGTGTCTGATGATATTCTCCTGCAAAAGAAAAAATTACCTCTTTTAACTTTTCTTCATCAATCTCAACAGGTTTTGTTTGTATTATCTTACCTTGGCTATCGTATGTGTCTGTAATTTCTCCAAGTTTTCCTTCTGCTATGTACTGTTTATCAAGTTTTTGTAAATACTGAGTTATTTTTGTTCCTTGCCCTACTGTTAAAACCATCAAACCTGATGCTGCATAATCAAGTGTGCCTGTATGACCCATTTTTTCATTAAGATGCTTCTTTATCTTTATTACCAAATCGTTTGAAGTTATAAACTTAGGCTTATTTACTAAGAGTATTCCGTCCACCTTTTAAGATTTCTCCTATTAAGTATAACGAACCTGTGATTAATATTATTGTGTCTTTATCTACACTGTTTTTAAGCTCTTCAATTGCTTCTAAATGATTTTCTTTTACATTTTTAATACCAAAATTTTTAAAATCTTCTGCTGCCATTGCTCTTGAAAATGGCATAACTGTAGCTATGTAGAAATCACTATTTTGCTTGATTATATTTATCATTTTTTCTGTGTCTTTGTCTTTCATGAATGAGAAGATGGTGAAAATCTTTTTATTTGGAAAGATTTCCTTTATTTCTTGAAATGTTTTTATAAGCCCTTCTTCATTATGTGCTCCATCAATTATGATAAAAGGATTTTTGCTGATAATTTCCATTCTTCCTTTCCATTTTGTACTGTATAGTGCTTTTCTTATTATGTTTTCAACAACCGGTTGGTTGTTTTTATCTAAAAAAAGTAGGAAGGTTGTTAGTGCTAAGCTAGAATTTTCTATCTGTCTTTTTCCAAGCATTGATATTTCCAAATTTTCAAAGATATGCTCTTTAAATCTGTAATCGTGTTTATTAAAATCTAACTCTTTTACAAAGTAGTCTATATCTTTGATATAATACTCTTTTATCTTTCTTTCTTTAAGCCAATAGAGGATTTCTGGCTGGTTTCTTCCTATTACAGCTGGTTTATCTTGTCTTGTAATACCTGTTTTTTCATAGGCTATATCTAAAAGTGTGTTTCCGAGCATGTGCATATGGTCAAAGGATACATTTGTAATAACTGAAATCTTCGGCTCTAAAACATTTGTCGAGTCCCACCTTCCACCAAGACCAACCTCTACAACCGCAATATCTACCTTTTCATCGGAAAAGTATTTAAAAGCTAAAAGTGTGCATGCTTCAAAATATGTAAGATTGTATTTTTCTATAATTGGTTTTAGTTCATTGATATAATTTTGCAATTTTTCATCGTCAATCTCTTTTCTGTCTATCTGCCATCTTTCGTTTTCTCTTGTCAGATGTGGAGATGTAAATAATCCTGTTTTGTAGCCATAGTGTCTAAATAGGCTCTCCAAGTATGCTGACGTCGAACCTTTACCGTTTGTCCCTGCTACAAGAATAGATTTAAAATTTTTCTCTGGATAGCTGAGTTCTTTTAACGCTGATTTTATTCTTTCTAATCCCGGCTCAATGTTAAATACTTTTTTTTGAAAAAGGTCATACAGATTTTGCATATTTTTTCTTCATATAAAAAAATAAAGTTATTCCTGCAAATACCATTGATAAAGTGATTATCTGATTCCAAGTTAAACCAATGTATGGCAGAGGTGGTGTTACTCCTCTCCAAAATTCTAACAAGAATCTTAAAAATCCATAAAGTATAAGATATAAAGATAAAATTTGTCCATCAAAAGTCTTTTTTCTGTATGTGAAAAATAAAATGGCAAAGATTAAGAGATTTCCTATTGCTTCCGCCGGCTGAGTTGGATAAAGTGGTATGCCTTTTGGTGCTAAACAGTGTGGATCATTTGGAAAAATGATTGCAATATCTTTAAAAGACGAATCCGGCGGAACTGGCTTTCCATAGCAACATCCCGCAGATGTACATCCGAGCCTTCCAAAAAAATGTCCTATTGGTATAGAAACACCCGCTACATCTCCAAACTTTAGTATTGATATGTTTTTATATTTTAAATACAGTATAGCTGCTGCTAAACCACCTAAAAAACCACCAAACCAATCAATTCCACCGTTCCAAATTGCAAAAAAATCTAAAAATGAACCAAAATCTTCTTTATGCTCTATTATGTAAGCAATTCTTGCTCCTACAATACCACTTAAGACTGTAAGAATAAAAGCATTTTCATAATCTTTCTCATTTATACCTTCTTTTTTAGCGTGATAAAGTCCAACATAAAAACCAACTATAAGACCAATAGCTGTCAAAACGCCGTATGTGTGTATAGTGATACCACCAATACTGATTAAGTCTGGAAACATAATCCCTCCTTAAGCTTTTTCAAGCTCTTTCAAAGATTTTAAGTATTTATCTAACACAAGCTTTCTTTTTAATGGTGAAAGATAATTTATAAATGGAATGCCGTTTAGATGGTCTATCTCATGCTGAAGTACGATGGCTAAAAACTCCGAGCTTTCTATCTCTACATCTTCACCTTTTTCGTTTTTGCCAATTACTTTAACCCTTTTTGCTCTTGGAATTGTAATTTGTACACTTGGAAAGCTTAAGCATCCTTCTGTTGATTGGACTTCTCCTTCTTTTTCAACAATTTTTGGATTTATCAAAAC
>Ga0081479_110674_pt1 | contig 12036 bp, 7 predicted proteins | sample MamHotmetagenome_FD_70984 | JGI IMG/M metagenome (GOLD analysis project Ga0081479, IMG submission 70984) | Hot spring cone microbial streamer communities from Mammoth Hot Spring (Liberty Cap Streamers), Yellowstone National Park, USA - T=72 v2... | ecosystem: Environmental > Aquatic > Thermal... | reverse complement strand
CTTTCTCCACTTGGGCCATATCTAAAAGAGCTAATATCCGCCATAAGGTTCCGTAGACCGGCGGATGGGCCAGCCACTCCATCCCTAACCTCTCACTGATTTGTTCCCAGTGAGATTCGGCCCATACCAACATCCCCCGTAGACTGCTTTTCCCATTCACGGCGGCTAAAATCAGCATGATCAGGATGTTCACTAAGGGGTAGATACGTCCTTGACGGCGACGGGGATCCGGTATATCCTGCAAATAGGTGTTCAACCCTTTCCCTTTGTTTTGCTCATCCTTCATCGCTACCACCTCCTATCCGAGTTCAGCCCCTATTTTAATGTCGGAGAATTGATAAGCCCTGGACTACCATAAGCATTGTTGACATTCTCGGAAGGTTGGTGCACAATTTGCAATGCAACCATATCGGCACAATAACTATTCAGCCATGTCATTGCGAGCCGTTTTCTGGCGAAGCAATCTCCCATTTATCAGGCCAGATTGACCGCCTGGGGATTGCTTCGTCGCAAAGAACGCTCCTCGCAATGACAAAAACAACCGTTTTGATGCAAGACTGAACAGTTACTCGGCACAGATTAGATGTTTAGCGCCGCCCTTTCTGTTGCGGTGAATGCCAGCGGTCATAAAGCCACTCACAGGGTGAGCCGTCTTGCTGGAGACTTTGGGCGAGAATGTCCTCTGATAACGGTTTGGCAGGTGCGAAGAAAGGAGGAACAATGACACAACTGTTTCACGAAAGAACCCCCTTATCGAAACGAGAAAAGGAAGTGCTTGATTTGCTTATTCAAGGGATTTCTAATAAACAAATCGCATTTCACCTGGGTATATCCGAAAAAACTGTAGAAAAACACATTACGAGCATTTACCAGAAAACAGGCGTTCGCAGTCGGGCAGAAGTGGTTGTGTGGGCTATGGCTCGTAAAAAGGAGGGTAGGGATTTTCCCCATGCCGAAGACAGGGATATTCCCCATTGTAAGCGGCAAAGAGCCCCGCTAAAATGGCATCAAACTTCTGTCAAAAGGAGAATGCCCATGACGAGAAAAGACTCCCTTGTTCCCCTGATTGTCGGAGTGCTGCTGGGATTGCTTGCAATAAGAACGGGCATACCGTTTATGCTGATGGAGTCTCCATCGGCGAAAGCATCCGACCAGATGAACGAAATCCTCTCACTCGTTCTGAATTCCCATTCCAGATGGGCAACCGCTCAAGGGGAAGCAGAGATTGTATGGTATGGTTCAAACGGACAAACGCAAACCTACATCAACAAGTTCGTAATCTATCAACCGCTGTCTGCATATATTGAAGTGATCAATAAATTCAGGCCTGGTTTTAACGAAGGGGTGTGGATCAGTGATGGGCATAATACCTACAATGTGGACAAAGAAAGGAAGTCCTACACGCAGGGAAAAATTCCTCGCTTTGCAAATGATCTTTCGGTCTTACCGGGCGATTTATCGCAGGTAAAAGATGATGTGGTGTATAACCATCCCTTCTCCCTTCTGATTCCTGCTCCAGTAAAGGATTATATCTACCCTGAGTGGTTTGCACAGGGGAATCCCTCCACTGCTTATTCTTTGTTGGGAGAGGATAGCCTGCTGGGACGAAAAACATGGATTGTCAACCTGAAACACAAAACAGGTCAGGCGACTGCCTGGATTGACCAGACAACGGGGATGATCTTGAAGTACGTTCAGGAAGAAAATGGACAGAAATATGTCGAAGTGAATTTCACACACCTGGAAGTGGACATGCCGGTCAGTGCTGACATTTTCAGCGTTGCTCCAGAGTATCATTTAGTTAGGTAAGAGTAACACTTTCAATGTGGAGGAGAAAAAGACATGAAAACTTCTATTACGAGAATGGTTGTTTCCCTTGTGATTGCTTCTTTAGTAGTTTTTGCAAATGTAATGATTGTCCGCGCAGGAGGTCCATATCATGTTAGTGAGAACCCTCTTAGTTGGATATTGGGTTCAGGAGCCCCCACATCAGTTTCTACATCATCATGTTATGGCGGTGCTTGTAAGTATATGTATCAAGATACAGTGGACCCTGCCTTATGGCGGTGGAAATACACCAGAGCGAATGTATACAAGTGGTATGTGTATCGCCCCTACACAGGAGAAGCAGCTGCCAGATACTGGTGGCTTACTTACCAAAGCGGACGCGGCATCAGGGATGATTGGATTGTAATTGTAAACCAGGCAACCAACAAAGGAACATGGGCATATTTAGGGTATTCCGATTATCTACCAAATAGCTATGGGGAACTTCGATTGAGCAACCAGTGTGTCCCCGGTTATTGGTGCGGAGGACTCCGAGTATATTGGGATGATATGAGGTACACTACAAATCCGTAAGGAAAATCGCAGAACGGAATAATACACTTACAAGTGCAGTTACCGTAACTACTCGGCTCTGCCTCAAAACTGTTTTGGATGTCATTGTGAAGGGTATTCTTTGCTAGGAAGCAATCCCCTAATCGGTCAAGCTGGCCTTAAACGGGAGATTGCTTTGCCAAAAAATAACTCGCAATGACATGGCCGAGTAGTTACCTTCTACCAATCGTGATGCCAGAGACCAGGTTCGACAGGCAAGTATTTAAGAGCGTCAAAACATGGTCTTTAAAGCATCAGTCATAAGTTAAGGTTTTTTGGGGTTGTGTCAAGGGCATTTTTGAGCGGATTTTCTGTTCGGACACGATTAGCTGAGTGAGTATGGGCTGGTTGTCCGGTCAAATCTTACCAAAAAACGCGGCTTTGAAATCAAAAATTGCTGCGATTTGGAAGTCCGCGGCTTTTGGTGGCTCCAATTTGCTCCTTGACATCAGTCAGAAATGTTTAACTTGTGACTGATGGTCTTTAAAGACGCATTTGGTATTATCGATAGCGGAGTATTCAGCAAATGAAAATCACTCTCTTTATTATTCCATTACTCTGGGCATTTCTGCTAACGGCTTGTACCCAGGCGACTGTTCCGTTAGCTTCAGGCGTGAACCCTACACTACCGACACTCCCAAACACAATCGCTACGGGAACGCCTCTAACAGCGCATAATTTTAATATAAATGGCAGAATTCTGATTTATAAGTCAGAGAGTCTATATGTTGCAAATGCAGATGGAACATCACCTGTTTTGATCCACACCATCGAATCACCCCTGTCCATGGTATCCCTGTCGCCAGATGGTACAAAATTTGCATATTTCAGTGGCAATTCTTTGTATGTCAAAGACATAACCACGGGGAGAGTGAGCATGTGGAACCGGGAAATGATAGGGAGCATTGGTGGAGAATTGAGGTGGTCTCCAGATGGCAAAAAAATCGCTTTAGCCTGTTCTACTCTTGAGGTCACAGATTCTCTTTGTTTGATTGGTGAAAGTGGACACATTGAATATCTGGTCAGGGAAGAAAATATAGCAGATGGAAAGAGACGTCATGAGTATTTTATTCAATTACAAGACTGGAGCAGAGATGGCACGAAACTTATTTTTTCATATTACTCGCCATCAGAAAAAGGGCAAAAACAGGATTTTTCGATTTATTCCTATGACATGACTTCCAGACTGACCCAGCGCGTTCTCGATGGCAAAGCACAGAGTATGATTTTCCAGTTCAGAGGCGCAAGTATATCGCCGGACAATAAGAATCTATTAATCAGCGGGGTTGGCGAAAATTCCCTGTTTCGAGTTTTCGTTTTAAGCATGGAGACTCTTCGCCTGGCGCCTTTATCATTACCACAGTTACCACACACCTCCTATACAAACCCTGTCTGGAGTAGCGATAGTTGCTGCTATTACGTTCATGCAGAGCAAGGTGATGCTGATGAGCATACGCTCATGGCCAGTTTAACAGGGGATATTAGGGTGTTAGATATTCAGGGCGTTGTGCTTCAATGGATTAAATAAACTAAAAAAAATCCAATGTCACTTATGGCCTCACTGCAAACGTACATTCGGTGGGGGTGCTCCGTGGTGAGTTTTTGCAGTGCCCGATCTTGTCAACTTCCTCTCTCTCCCGTAAAATGCATGTATGCCTGAGTGGTCTCTGACTGCTGCCGATCCGCTGGCGCTGACTTTTTCTGCCGATGGAAGGTTGTGCGAGGTGGATGCCGGCAACGATCATGTGTGGGAAATGGAGTGGGGAACAGGGGAGCCGGCCGCACTGAGCTTTTATACCACCTATGGCTTGCGCGCCCGATCCATGCGCGTCTTTCACCGCTTTCGCGAAGGAACGCGGATGGTGACCGCGCCCGCTGAACTGGCCTCTCCTCCCACGGTGCGCGCTTTTTATCCGAATTTTCTGCATCTTTCCTTTGCCCCCTTTGAGGGGATCGAAGTCCAGGCAGAGTATTGGGTGCCTGAATCTCATGCCCTTGCCGGGCGACTGACAATCCTGAATCGCTCGCAAGCGGTGCGACGCCTGCGCGTGGAGACCTGCGGCCTGTTAATCCCCTTGCAGGGGATGCCGTTGCGCATGCAGAAACTCAACCTGATCAACGTACTTGCAGGGCGCACGGGCAACCTTACGCCGTTGATCTTCATGACCGGCGATGTCGAGCCGGGCGAGGGGCCTTTCCCCTCGTTGCGGGTGGATTTCTCTCTCCTGCCCGGCGGGCTTCGTCAAATCGTCTGGGTGACAACTGCGCTGGAGGATGAGAAGCAATCGCTGGATCGGGCGCGTCGTCTGGCCGCGCGTCCCTGGGAAGCAGAAAAAGCGCGCCTGGAGCTATTGAACGCCTCCCAGATGCTTGAAATCCAAACCGGTGAACGCACCTGGGACATCGTCCTTGCCATGGCGCAGAAAGAGGCCGCCCGTCTGATCCTGGGGAACACTCCCCCGCGATTTGTCGCCTCCCGTCAGCCTGATAGCGGTTCCGCTTCCCTGGAAAACGGGAGCGATTCCCCTCTGAGCTGGCAAGGACTGACTCCCCTGGAAGCGTTGTATCTGGCCTCGCTTTTGCCGTGGACCGCGCGCCCCTTATTGAACCTGTTTCTGGAGCGTCAGGAGCCAAACGGGCACATTCCTCTCCGTCCATTTGCCCCTACCATGGCGCGCATCGGTGCTTTGCCCCTGCTGGCCTCCCTGGCGCGCCAGGGCAACCTTTCCCTGACGGCGCAGGACTTCGAGGCGCTGCTTTCGTTCTTCTGGTACTGGTTCTCTCCCGTCCAGGATGCCGATCGCGATGGCCTGCCGCAATGGAGCCATGAGGCTCAGATCGGCCTTGAGGATCACCCACTCTTCGACCTGTGGAATCCATGGTCGCAGGGCATCGAGCTGAGCGCAGTGCTGGCGCCGGGGCTGCTGGCAATGTTGATGAAAGAAGCAGAGGCGCTGGAAGCGCTGTTTGACGAGGCAACGTTTCGCAAAGAGCAGCGGGTTCTGGTGGCTGCCCAGGTGGCGAAGTTACGCGCCGCGCTGGAGCAGGCCTGGGATCGGCGGCAGAGTGCCTATCGCTATCTGGATCGGGAAGCGCATGTCGCCTTCGGCGGCAGACTCCTGCTCCGTCACCGCGGGGAAGGCGAAGTGCGGTTAGGAAAACGTTTCCGCTCCCCTCTCCGACTGGTGATCGAGGTGCTTTGCGAGCCGCTCCGCTGCCATCCACGCATTACATTGTGGGAAGATGGGCGGGAGGTCGAGCAATTCACGACCAGCTCCATGCGCTGGCGCAGCGGTGGTCTGACGGCCACTTCCAGGAGATTGTACACTTCGCTGGAGGCGATACGGATCGAGGGCATAGCTCCGGAGCACCAGGTGCTGGTGCGCGTTCCCGATCTGGGGATGGAAGACATCACCACGTTGCTGCCACTATGGAGCGGCGCTCCTGACCCCGATCAGGCGCAGGCGATCCTGCATCAGGTTTTGCAAAACCCTCAGCGATTTGGGCGCCCCTATGGCATCCCGACCCTTGCTCGTGCGCCGGCAAAGGAGGCGGAAGCGCTGGCTCAACGTGTGGAAATGCCCTGGAACTGGCTGATCGGGGAAGGGCTGTTGCGATATGGCTGGCGGGAAGAAGCGGCGCGCCTGGTGGAGCGCTTGATGAATGCGACGGTCCGCACCTTGCAGACCCGCCGCACGTTTTATCGTTACTATCATGCGGAGAGCGGCGAAGGGATGGGAGAGCGCTCCCATCTTCTTGGCCTTTTCCCGCTCGCCCTCTTCCTGCGAACGCTGGGGGTGGAGATCTACTCCCCGTCGTTGATACGCCTGGAGGGCTATAATCCTTTTCCCTGGCCGGTGCGCCTGAGGTATCGCGGCCTGGAAATCTTTCGGGAGGCCAGACAAACCGAGATCATCTTCCCGCAAGGGCAGCGCGTGACGATTACCACTGTAGCCCCTTGCCTGGTGACGCTGCGCCGTGAGCGTCCCGAAGTGCGGGCGATTGGCTCATAGGGGGCGCCTGGGAGCGAGGCTGGATGACAGGGAGCAGACCACCGTAGCACAGGCTTTCCAGCCTGCGGGGAAGACCGTCAACGAATGGGGGAACGAATCAACGAATACAGACGGCGGACCGCGGACGACAGACGACGGCTGTATGCGGTTTTTTCAACCTGGCGGGGGATTCATGACCCTGCACGAAAGAGGGTAGCAGATAGCTGACCGCGGGGGCTGTTCCTTTGTTCTCGTTAATCACCAGCAGCCGCAGCAGTGGTAGAATACTTTCCGCACAGATTCTCACCTGGAGAAGGTAACACAGATGGCTCAGAACGTCATTCGCGTGATCGGGGCGCGAGTTCACAATCTGAAAAACATTACCGTTGAAATTCCACGCGATAAACTGGTGGTCATTACCGGCCTTTCCGGCTCCGGCAAATCCTCCCTGGCCTTTGATACGATCTTCGCCGAGGGGCAACGGCGATATGTCGAATCCCTTTCGGCCTACGCGCGCCAGTTCATCGGTCAGATGGATAAGCCGGATGTGGATGCGATTGAAGGCCTTTCGCCGGCGGTCTCGATTGATCAGAAATCCACTTCGCATAACCCGCGGTCAACCGTCGGCACGGTGACAGAGATTTACGATTACCTGCGCCTGCTGTTCGCCCGCATTGGGATTCCACACTGCCCGGTCTGTGGGCGCGAAGTGCGCAAACAATCGGCGGAGGAGATCGTCAATGCCCTGGAGCAACTGCCGCAGGGCAGCCGCCTGATCCTGCTGGCGCCGCTGGTGCGTGGGCGCAAGGGCACGTATCAGGCGATCTTTGAAGAGATCCGCAAGGCCGGCTTCACCCGTGCCCGCGTGGATGGCGTGATTTACTCCCTGGAGGAGGAAATCCAGCTTGACCGCTACAAGCAACATACCATTGAAGCGGTGGTAGACCGGCTGGTGATCCGCAGGAGCGAGGACGAAGAAGAGCGAAAAGCCGCCCGCACGCGCCTGACCGACTCGGTGGAAACGGCCTTGAAATTCGGCGAAGGCTACCTGACCGTCCATCTGCTGGGGGATCAGGATCAACCAGGGCGCGACCTCCATTTTTCCGAACATCTGGCCTGTCCCGAACATGGCATCAGCCTGCCGGAGATCGAACCGCGTACGTTCTCCTTCAACACGCCCCATGGCGCCTGCCCGGAATGTCAGGGGCTGGGGAGCAAGCTGGAGATCGATCCGCAGCGCCTCATCCCCGACCCGCGCCGTTCGCTACGGGAGGGCGCAATCGCCGCCCTGGAATGGAACGGGCCGCGGGAAGAGGGCGGCTATTACTGGCAGATGCTGGAAGCGGTTGCCCGCGCCTATCACATTGACCTGGATAAACCGGTGGAGGAAATCCCCCCTGAGAAACTGCGCATCCTTCTCTATGGCACCCGTGGCCATGAAGTGCCGGTGCACTATCGAACGGCGCAGGGGCGCGAGTTTACCTTCGTGCGCGATTTTGAAGGCATCATCCCCAATCTCGAGCGCCGCTATCGTGAAACCACCTCGGACTACATTCGGGATCGCATCGCGGAATTCATGTCCGACCGCCCCTGTCCGGCCTGCCATGGCGCGCGCCTGCGTCCCGAAGCCCTGGCCGTAACCGTGGATGGCTATAACATTGTTCAGGTCACCTCCTGGCCTGTTCATCAGACGCTGCGCTGGGTGGAGCGCCTGAGCGGCCCCGAAACACCGCTGGACGGTCGGCAACGGGCAATTGCGGATCGCGTGCTGAAGGAGATCAAGGCTCGCCTGGGCTTCCTGGTGAACGTCGGGCTGGATTATATCACCCTGAACCGCTCCGCTGCCACGCTCTCCGGCGGCGAGGCGCAGCGCATTCGCCTGGCGACCCAGATCGGATCGCAGTTGATGGGAGTGCTCTATGTGTTGGATGAACCTTCCATCGGCCTTCATCCGCGGGATAATGAGCGCCTTCTGAACACCTTGCGCAGTCTGCGCGACCTGGGAAACACGGTGCTGGTGGTCGAGCATGACGATGAAACGATCCGCGCTGCGGACTGGGTGCTCGATCTGGGACCCGGCGCCGGCGAACATGGGGGATGGGTGGTCGCGCAGGGCACGCCCGAAGCCATCATGAACCACCCACAATCGCTCACCGGGGCCTATCTCTCTGGGCGATTGCGCATCCCCATCCCGGAACGGCGACGGGAGGGCAATGGCAAATGGCTGACCATCCGTGGCGCTCGCGCCAACAACCTGAAGAATCTGACCGTTCGCATTCCGTTGGGGAAATTCGTTTGTATCACCGGCGTCTCCGGCTCCGGCAAATCTACCCTGATGATAGACGTGCTCTACAATGCCCTGGCAGCGCGTTTGATGGGCGCACGGCTACAGGCGGGTGAGCATGATGGGATTGAGGGGATTGAACATCTGGACAAAGTGATCAACATTGACCAGTCTCCCATCGGCCGCACGCCGCGTTCCAACCCGGCCACCTATACCGGCCTCTTTGATGAGATTCGCAAATTATTCGCCGAATTGCCGGAAAGCAAAGTGCGCGGCTACCGCCCCGGTCGCTTCTCGTTCAACGTGCACGGTGGGCGCTGTGAGGCCTGCATGGGGCAGGGCGTCTTGCGGATCGAGATGCAATTCCTCCCCGATATTTACGTACCCTGCGACGTGTGCCATGGAAAGCGCTTCAATCGTGAGACCCTGCAGGTGCGTTTTCGCGATTACAACATCGCCGACGTGCTGGATATGACGGTCGAAAAGGCACTGGAGGTGTTTTCTGCTTTTCCGGCCATGGTGAACAAACTGCGCCTGCTGCAGGACGTGGGGCTGGGGTATATTCGCCTGGGGCAGCCGGCGCCTCAACTTTCCGGCGGCGAAGCGCAGCGGGTCAAACTGGCGCGCGAACTTTCCCGACGCGCCACCGGCCGCACCCTCTATGTGCTGGATGAGCCATCCGTCGGCTTACATGCCGCAGATGTCCATCGCCTCATCGAAGTCCTGCATCGTCTGGTGGAGGCCGGCAACACGGTGATCGTCATTGAACATAATCTGGACATCATCAAAACCGCCGACTGGATCATTGACCTTGGCCCCGAAGGCGGCGAGGGCGGTGGTGAAATCATCGCCGAAGGAACGCCGGAGCAGATCATGCAGGTCGAACGCTCTTATACCGGCCAGTTCCTGCGTCGTCATCTGGCATCCATCCCTTTGAGCTGAAAATGGAGTAACTGTTCAGCCATGTCATTGCGAGCCGTTTTCTGGCGAAGCAATCTCCCATTTATCAGGCCAGATTGACCACTTGGGGATTGCTTCGTTGCAAAGAACGCTCCTCGCAATGACAAACACAACCGTTTTGATGCAAGACTGAACAGTTACAAAATGGAGGTGAATATGAAAATCCTGATCGCTGGAAGTGGAGGCGTGGGCGGCTATTATGGAGGCCTGCTTGCGCAAAGCGGGAACGATGTGACCTTTCTGGCCCGTGGCGAACATCTGAGAGCTATTCGGGAGCGCGGGCTACAGGTCAAAAGCGTGCATGGCGATTTCACCGTCTTCCCGGCGCAGGCTACAGATACCCCGGCTGAAGTGGGACCTGTGGAGCTGATTCTCTTCTGCACGAAGACCTACGATACTGAACATGTGGCCGAGGCGCTGCGTCCCTGCGTGGGTGCGGACACCGCGATCATCAGTTTGCAAAACGGCGTGGATGCAGCCGAACGGATCGGTGCGATCCTGGGCATGGAGCACGTCCTGGGAGGCGCGACCTGGATTTCCTCGGCGGTGGAAGCGCCGGGGGTGATCCGTCAGTTTTCACAATTTCGGCGCATTGTCTTCGGCGAGCTGGATGGAAGCCTTACGCCGCGTGCTCAGGCTATCTATCAAACCCTGAGCGCCACAGGCGCCACAGTGGAACTTTCTGAGAACATCCTGAGCGTGCTCTGGACGAAATTCGCATTCATTGCGGCGGTCAGTGGGATTAGCTCGCTGACGCGCCTGGAAATGGGCGAATTCCGCCATGTGCCTGAAACGCGTGCCCTGATGACGGCGCTCATGCGCGAAGTCGAAGCCCTGGCCCGTGCTCAGAATATTGCGCTTGACGCGGATGTGGTGGAAAAATCACTGGCTTTTGTGGATGCAGCAGCCCCCAATATCAAGAGTTCGATGCAGCGGGATGTGGAGAGCGGGCGCCGTACCGAGCTTGAATCCATGATCGGCGTGATCTGCCGCAAGGGGCGCGAATGGAACGTCCCGACCCCGGTGGCTGATTTTGTCTATGCGGCGCTGTTGCCCGTGGAGCTGAAAGCCAGACGTCAGGCAGCCTGAGAAGCGGGCAGAAACACGGAGGCCAGTTTTTCGATCTGGCGCGCCGTCAAACTGTTCGGTTGCAAGAAGAAAGCGATTTTGCGGGCGCGTACGGCCAGATCGAACAATTCGGGTGCCGGCGTGATGGTCGCAGCCAGCGGAAAGCCAAGACGATTTTGCACCTCCATCACCGGCAAGATTGTCTCGCTCCGCAGGCGATTGTTGAGCACCACCTTGAGTTGCGCGGCCTTTACCCCCATCTTCAGCAAATCGTCCAGCAGGGCGCGCGTGTGCAGGATGGTGTTCGGCAGAGGATCGGTCACGATGAGAAAGTGATGACAGGCAGGAAGCAGACGCGGGGTGAAGGGGAGCAGACCGTTCCCCAGGTCGAGGATCACGAAATGGGCGAGCGTGCTTAAACGGGCCACGATCACGGTGTACTGATCCACATGGTTCACCAGCGTCTTTTCGGAGGGTTTTTCGGATGCCAGGAGAAACTTCAGCCCGGAGTCGTGGTGTACAAGAGATTCCAGGACTTTCTGGCGCGTGATCTCTGCAGGGGAAAGCTGCAGCAGGCGCGAAAGTCCCCCCCGATCTTCAATTCCCAAATCCAGCCCCAGGGTTCCGTTCCCTGGCACCATTTCGGCCAGGATGACCTCGGCGACTTCCGGCTTGTACAAAGCAGCGGCCAGGTTGGCGGCGATGGTGGTCACGCCCAGGCCGCCGCGCGCCGAAAGTGCCCCGATCACGGTCGCGGTCATCGTGGTTTTCTTCTTCGGCTCGCGACTGCGACGGGCAAGCAGCGCCCGTACATGAGCCTGGAGTTCGGCGGGGTGGGTGGGTTTGGTCAGATAATCATCGGCGCCGGATTCAAAACCTGTGAGCTTATCGTCAATTTGTGCCTTGGCCGTGAACATCAGGATCGGTGTATTCGCCGTGATCGGGTTGGCACGCAACCGCCGCGCCACCTCGTAGCCATCCATTCCCGGCATCATAACGTCGAGCAAGATCAGATCCGGCTCTTCCTCTTCCGCTTTTTGCAGCCCTTGTGGCCCATCGGCGGCCAGGATGACCTCGTAGCCCTGTCGCTGAAGCATCAAACCGACCAGTCGCAGGGTATCAGCGTCATCGTCTATGACTAAAATCTTTTCTGCCATACCTGAAGTGTAACATGAAAGATAAGGGAGGACAAGATGATTGCTGGTAATCGGTAATCGGTACTGTATCATTCGTTCAAGAAATTCGCAGCGAGTTGCCCGAAAGCCATGAAAAAACCTCTGTCTCCTGTCATTGCGAGCGCAGCGCATGTCCCGAGCGCAGCGTGGGGAAAGCAATCTCCTGGCCGACAAGGGG
>Ga0081479_111205_pt1 | contig 12057 bp, 8 predicted proteins | sample MamHotmetagenome_FD_70984 | JGI IMG/M metagenome (GOLD analysis project Ga0081479, IMG submission 70984) | Hot spring cone microbial streamer communities from Mammoth Hot Spring (Liberty Cap Streamers), Yellowstone National Park, USA - T=72 v2... | ecosystem: Environmental > Aquatic > Thermal... | reverse complement strand
CACGAGTTGGGCGGGGAGTTGAGGGTCCATGGGAGGCTCCTTTCACTGGGGCGAACCGTCAACGAATAGGGAACGAATAAACGAATGGGGGCAGGCAGTCGTGGATTCGTTGACTCCATTGGTGGACGGGCTATCTCGATGCCCCCTCTCCGAATGCAGCGGGAGGGCTTTCACCCTCCGGCGCAGGGAGGGGGCGAGGAGTTGAACGAGTTGGGCGGGGAGTTGATCCATGGGAGCTCCTTTCACCCAAAACGGTTTGGCGCCATAAGGAGGGAATCAACATTTGCAGGTCGCTCAGAACCTGGTCATTGGGCGTGCCGTGAGGATCAGAGTTTGCCACGGGAGCAGCTTACCTGCGTTTGCGTTAATCTTCGGTAGCCATTTTGGCCACTGGCGGCGAGACATCCGGTTGTTCTGGATCCCCTGCCACTGTTCGCACCGGACGACTGTCCTGAGAGTGAACAGTTACAGGCGGTGCAGGAGGCAGGGGCAGGTTGCGCTGGAAAAAGCGCGTCAGACGCAGCCACTCTTTACGCTCTTCTTCCAGGGTACTGGGAACAGGGCGGTTCAGCGCCTTGAGCAAATCGTGACGGTACAGGTCAAAAGTTGCCCGAAGTTGCTCGCCGTAGGCCAGGGCGCTCTGCAGCGCGTTCTGATAACACATCCAGGCCAGAGGCCAGCCCAATGCACACAGGAGAAAGAGGTCCCAGCGGTTGGTTCGAAGCGCCAGCACGGGGCACCAGATCAGGGAGAAGAGAGCGGAGAGCAGAGACATGGAGAGCATAAATGTCAGCGTGGTCTTACGGTCTTCTAACAGGGCCATCACTTCCGGCTTGAGCAATGGGCGCAGGCGCGGCCAGATGACCACCGCATCTATGCCATAGCGCTCATAAGGGTAGATTTCCGCTGCGCGCAGGATGTTGCCCAGGCGCGTGGGCATCATTTTATCCAGATATGTCGGCGGTGGGTAGAAAGCCAGCAGTTCTGCCCAAATCTCATTGGCTTCCTGGGGTGTGCTTGCCGATTGTGCCTGGCCGTGCAAGCGCTTCCAAAGCCGCTGGTAGGACGCCGCCCGCCGGTTGCGCAGCCACAAGAAAAATCGGCGTCGTGGCCAGTAACCTTCAAACAGGCGGATGAGACTATATTGGAAGTTGTACAGCAGATAGGCAAATACAACCACGACAACGCTACCGCCGATCCCGATCAGGCTGCGGGAGATGACAGGAAGTTTTTCCCAGCTGGTCAGGGCGGCGTTCAGCCCCTGGGTGATTTCCAGGAAGAGCATCAGGCTGAGTCCGGCAAAGAAGAGCACAGGGAAGAAAGCGCTCAGCAGAAAGTCGCGGCCAAAATACCCTTTGAGTTCCTGAAGGACGGTGGAAAACATTTTCTTTCCTCCCGTCAATCCTCAACCGGCCGCATCCGGTGGCCCTGGCTACAGGTGGGCGGGTTACCGGGATCGTAGTAGGCAACCAGTTGGCGCTCACCATCCATCGGGCACTCAAAGTAGAGTATATCCACCGGCGCGCCCTCCATGCGGTCAACGATACTGCGGGTCACCAGGCGGGAAGCGCGTTCTACCAGTTCCTGACGCGGCAGGACACCTTGCACCTGGCCCCGCTCCCGCACGATCACTCCTTGCAACCGTGGATGGAACACCAGATCTTTGGCCAGCAGCCGTACGGCGTGGTCAATCCTTACGTTCGGCTCAATGAAAATTGGAGAAGGCGCCGCAGCCAACAAGGAATTCAACTGCGCCTGTGGGTCAGCCTTGTGCAGTTCCTCCACGGTGACCAGCCCCGCCTGCCGCCCCTGCTCGCCCTGGATGACGCAAAAGGTCACGCCTGCCTGCTCCAGTTGGCGTAGCGCCTCGGCCACAGTCCTGGTGGGGTCCAGGATTATGGCTGGGGCAAGCAATTCTCGGACAGTAGATTCAGCCATCTGTTCCTCCTCACGATAGGGATGTTTTTGCTTTGATCAGATTGCTCATCAACTGAGCAGCGTATTGCTCCAAAAACTGATAACGAACGGGGTCTGGTGATGTTCTCTTCGCTACATAGTTTGCCCATGCCATATACTCCAGAGCCAATCGCGCCGCAGCGCGGATCAGCGGGTCGGGATCATGCTGACGGGCGTGCAGATGCGGCTCTACACGAGGGTCTTTCCAGAACAGGTTGACAGCGCCCAGGCTGATCAGCGCCAGAGCACGCACCCGGCGATCTGCATCGTTGTCCATCTCGATCAGCGTCTCCACCAGTGGTTCATCCTCGTACCAGGTCCACAACAGTTGTTCAATGGGATGGAAGCCGGCATAGAATTGCAAAAACGGTGTCACATCGTCTTCCTTCGGAGAGCGTCTTCCGCTCATCAACTCGCCGATGTAGCAGATCATCTCGTTGAAGATGGGACGCAACAATTCTATCCCCGAAGCATGGAAACGCAACTTCAGGCCTGCCTCCATGCTTTCGGAGAGTGTTTCGGCGAAGACCAGGGTGTGGATCAGACGGGCAAGTTCATCCTCTGCCATCTGTGCCTCCTCACACACCAACCAGCACAAAACCGGCCCAGAAGTAGGGGCTGGCAAAAGGAAGTTCTGGTGCAGTGTTCTCCAAGTAAGGTAGCGCATCCTCCCAGATTGGGTCTCCGGTGGGCCGATTGCGAAAGTGAAGCCACTCTCGGATGCCCTCCTTTGTCAACTGTCGCAGCCACTGTTGGGCATCGCGCAGAGCAACAGCAGGCGGGCGCGGTGCAAGGCTCTCCCGCGAGTCGCCCAGATGATACTGGTAAAAGCGGTAAATCAGCAACGCCGTAGAGATTTCCTCCACCGGCCAGAGGGAGGCCAGCACGGCTGGCGCACCGGCAAGCAGAAAAGCGGAGAAAAGAGCGGTAAACTCGGGCAGCGCTTCGCGCGTCGGGGTTATTGCCGTCTCGCAGGCGCTGAGGACAGCCAGCCGCGTGCCGCGCAGGTCCATCCACATAGGAATCCAGTAGAAGGGCAGCGCCTCTTTCTCCGCCAACCAGAGCGCTGAAACAGCCGGGTTCCACCATGCATATTGGGCGTGACCAGCAAAGTGCCAGTAGTTGCCTACGCGGGAGGTGCGGATGACGTTCTGCATAGTCGCTTGTTTGCCGCTCAGCACGAAGGCCGCTTCGCCGTGGGTAGCGAAGAGGTCACGCAGGAGTGCGGCTTCCACCTGGGCCGCACTCAGATCTTCGGTGGGGTTAGCGATCAACATCAGGGTGTTCTCGCGTGGCTCGCGCTCCCGCAGCCAGCGGATACTCTGGGCATACAGCCGCAGGCTCGGTACTATCGCCACCGCCGGTGATTCCGGCGCGTCAGCCAGGCCCACGGCCAGGGGTAACGCGTGGAGGTCGGCATCGGGGATGAGAACGACTTGCGAGACGCCGAGTTCACGGAGGAGGGGCAAGATGGGCTGCCACAAGCGCGTTTTGAGTTCGGCGACCATTTTGTCAAAGAGATGTTGCCACATGGTCAGACGCCGGGCATCGTCAAGGTCAAAGAGGGTTTTCTCCCGTTCCTCAAGGGGGATGCCACGCTGAAGCATCCGTTCCCGACCACGCGCCAGCACATCCGCCTGGGTCTTTTCCGAGATCAGGGTGCGCATGGCTACCTGCCAGCCCAACCGGAAGGAGGGGGCCTGCTCAATCATCCAGCGCAGGGTCAGGTGGTGTCTGACCATAGCGGCGAGAGCGCGCTTCTCCGGTGACTGAGCGATTTGCTGTTCAATTTCCTGGTATGCTTGCTCCAACGGCTGCGGCAGGCCGTACAGCAGGCGCTCTACTTCGGCACGCTGCAGGCCCGGCAGGTCAACCACGCGCGGGCCGGAGGGGTGCAGCACGACGGCGCAGGCCATCTGCTCACCGGAAAACAGTGCCACGATGACTGTAGATGGGTCCGCGGCGATTTCGTCCCAATCCAGCGGGGGGAGTTCAAGAGGAGCAGCGAAGTTGGGCTCATAGCGGCGAATCTCCTGGGTGACCTGGTCCAGTTCAGCCTCTGCATCGGCCAGGGCCTGCTGGTAACCTTGCTGTTCCCGTTCCCTGGCTTCAGCCATCATCCGCTTGAATTCTTCTTCGGTCTGGGCTTTGTCCAATAACCGCATCCCGCGTTGGGCTTCTTCAATCATTCGCATTCCCCAACCTGGCTCGCCATAGACGATGGAACGCAGGAAACGGACAGCCTGGAAGGTACGATCGTAGCGCGCCCGTAACTCTTCCGGCACGGTGGGAGGAATAGCCTCGCGCTGGGCAATCTGGCGCGCCAGCCAGCGCGCCCGGCCCTGTTCCAGTATTTCCAGCGCCTCCAGAGGCCGGTTCAAACGGAGGGCTATCTCGGCGGCGAGACGATAGACATCCTGCCGTTCGGTCGCATAACGCCACTCAAAGGTTTCCACCTGGCTCAGGATGGCACGCTCCCGTTCCAGCAAGTGGATGGCGGCACGATAGTGTTCCAGCGCCTGAAGCAGATTGTTCAAAGAAGCATAGAGGTGCCCCAGATTATAGTGGGCGTAGAATTGCAGATAAGTCAGCCCCAATTCACCGGCCGTATCCAGCGCTTCCGTCAACGCAGCCTGGGCATCGGCAACCTGGTTCAGCCGGGCCTGGAGGATGCCCAGGTGGATAAGGAAACTGGCAACTTCCGGTGCACGGCGATACTGACGTGCCCTGTCCAGCGCCTGGATGTACCAGCGTACCGCTTCTTCCAGTCGCCCCTGGAAACTGACGGTTCGGCCCAGGAGTTCCAGCGCCCAGAGTTCCAGTTCAGGAGAGTGTAGTTGTTGTGCCAGCGCTAACGCCTGACGCGCGCCAGCCTCGCTCTCCGACCATTCTTTGCGTTCTGCCAGGTAACGTGCGCGATACAGGGCAATCTGAGCGTTCGTCAAAGGATTATCAATTGGCGCCGCGGTACCCATCGCCTGGTTCAGTGCCCTTTCGGCAAAGTCCAGTTGATTCAGGTTCATCTGAATATGGGCAAGATTCAGCAAGGCGGTGACCCTCTCCGACGGTTCCAGCCCGTTTTCAATGGCCAGTGCATCTTCCAGGGTGTGGAGAGCCTGAACCAGGTCACCACGGCGCAAGTGTAGAGTGCCGATAACGCTCAGCGCTTTGGCTTGCAGGGGCAGATGTCCAATATTCCTGGCCGATTGGTGTGCTTCTTCAAATTCGGCCAGTGCTTCAGCCAGTTGGCCTGTTTCCGCCAGCGCCTGTCCACGGTGTAGATGGACACGAATTTCGCCGACAGCATCGCCTAAACGGCGCAGCGCCTCCAGGGCTTCCTGGTATAGGGAAAGCGCTTCATCGTAACGGGCAGCGCGGTGCAGAACCAAAGCACGAGTGCTCAGGCTCTGGGCGATCTGGTAGCGGTCCCCGGCAGCCCGAGCTTTTGCCAGGGCCCCTTCCGAATCGCGCAGGGCAGAGGTCAGGTCGCCGGTGAGGAGATGCAGGCCTGCCAGATTCCCCAGCGCGGCTGCCTCCAGGCCCTCCAGTCCAGCCTGGCGCGCCAGCGTAAGGGCGCGTTCATAATAGCGGCGGGCTTCGTCATAGCGGCCCAGTTTCTCGTAAACTGTCCCCAAGGGACCCACGGAGCGGATAAGACGGAACGGCTCGTTGAGCGTTTCAGCCAGTTTCACCGCTTCCTCAAAAAGAGGCAGCGCTTCGGCGTGTCTACCCAGTTCGCTCTTGATCTCGGCCAGCGAGATGGCGAGATCGGCGCGCAGTTTACGGTTATCCAGCAGGCGGGCAGCGGCATAGCTCAGGCTGGCCAGAAGTTCTGCCTGATAGAGGTCGCCGTTCTGGTAGAGGCGATTGATCTGCTCATCCAGCGCTGCAACGTGAAGAACGCTGATTCCACGCAGCATTTCGGGCTGTTGCATCTGTGCCAGGGCTTCGGAGAGGCTCAGTTCGCCAGAGCGCACCTTTTCAGCAAGTCGGACGACGGCGTTGCGCTCCGAGCGGATCAGTTCGTTCAACCAGGCGTGGATGCGTTCCGCGGCTGCTGAGAGCCTTGATGCCAGGGTGACCTGTCCCTGCTCCTGAGCGCTGCTCGCCTGGAGCCGTGTCTGTTGTTCGCCTGCCGCCGAAAGGAGATGCGGTTCCCCGGCGATTGCCTGCTCCGCCTCGGCCTCATTTTCGGCCAGAGCCAGCCGATACAGTGCGAGCGTCTGTGCATCCTGAGCCTGCCCCAGTTGCAGGAGAAATGCCCTGGCTTTAGCGCCGTAACGGGCCAGCCAGTCCTCTCCGGGACGCATCGGAAAGGGCGCCTTCAGGAGCAAACGATGGCGAGCCAGGAATTGCCGTAAAGGAAGCCAGTTTTCCAGATTGGCAAGGATCGTTGCTTCGTTCTGCCCCTCCTCCAGTGCCTCGCAGGCTCTCTGCAGGGCACGGGCGATGGGGGTAGCGGGAAGTTCCTCTCTGGCGCGCCCGGGCATCTCCTCAAGGGCACTTCTCAGCCATCGCGGCGCCGTCCGGGCAGCCCCCAGGATGCGGCTGGCCGCCTCGCTATCGGTGCGAGCGCGGACCGCCTCCGACGCGAGTTCAGCAATGGCCCCCTGGATGAGTACAGAGACGACGAGTCGCCGCAGGGCTTCCACCTGTTGGGTGAAAGATTCCAGCCCCAGCGAGCGCGCTTCTTCAGCCAGAGTCAAAAGCGCCTCAAAGAAGGCGTCGTCCATATGGGACGCAAGCCGTGCGGCCTGCTGGCTAAAGGTGTCCGCATCGGGCGCGGCCAGCAGCAGGTTGATAGCGCCAGCAGGTCCCAGGCGTTGAGGCGGGAGACGGGAAAGCGCCTCATAAACCCCGGCCGCCAGAAGCCCAACATCGGCAACGGTGATGGTGGCCCGGGTCGGTATGCCCGGCACCTGGGGGATCCACAACCCCTCTATGGTCGGATGGGAGAAAGAAGTGGCTGGCGGCGCCAGGAGTTTGAGCACGGTCGGCCACCAGCGCAGATCGGCGAGCAGGTCGCGCTCCCGCTCCAGCAGGCGCTGGGTGTCCCGCCAGGTGCACCCGGCCAGACGTTGCCAAAGGTCTGAGATCCGATGTTGATAGAGCAAGTCGTCCATATCTTTCGGCATAGTGCCGCTATGCCCCTACTTGCGCTTCCAGCCCATATTCGGCGGAATCGCCCGGCCCTCGGAGGCGACATCCAGGATGATGGCTCCCACCACGTACCGCTCCAGCAGGCGTTGCTCATCGGGGCGACGAGAGGTGGTCAAGTTCTCAATCGTTTTGCGCGGGACGTTGCCGGCCAGGTAGGGCGGGGCGAAGGAGCGGAACGGTTCCGTCTGCCCCAGGCGCAGCAGGGCGTAGGCCAGGGCGATCTTGCAGCCGGTGCCGTAGCGCCGGTCAAACTCCGGCTTCAACATTGCCGGTGCTCCCTGCAGCGCCAGCCGAAGCATCGGGTCCGACTCCGCCGCCAGCGAAGCCAGGGCATAGGCGATCAGCGCAACCACATCTTCATCGCTGACCAGGCGCAGAGACGAGACCAGCGTCATCACCCCGCCGGCGCCGTAAGCCTTGATCAGGCTGCGGTAGCACCAGAGCAGATGCACGCCGAACAATTGCAGTTCGTGATCGGCAGCGGCATCATCGCGGAAAGCCAGGGTCTGCTGCAGCACCAGGTTGCGCAGCGCCTCCACAATGACTGCCGGCGCCAGCAGCAGAAACTGCCCGCCGTAGCGCTCGCGGTCGGCGCGGCTGATGGCGGCGTTGTGCGCGTCGTCATCGGGACGGGCGCGCTCAAAGTAGCGGTGCAGGGCGTCTATCAGTTGTTGAGATTCCTGTTCGTTCATTGGGTCCTCCGGCATTGATTTTTGGGACACGGATAAACACGGATGGGACGGATGTTCACGGATTTCTGATGGAGTCGGCGCCAATCCGTGTCTTAGCTGGATAAGGTGTCAAATTGTTACAGTCTATCCTCCTCCACCAACGCGCTTAGAGCGGATTCAAGAGTCTGGTTTGCATTTTCGAAGAGAGAAAGCAAGAATTGACTATGTTGAAGTGCTGCCTCAAATCGAGCCTGTGCTGCTATGTAAGCGGGGTTGTTCCAATCAGCGGGAGCGTTCCAATGGGGGTAATCTGGAAGCTCAAAACTTTGCCACTCTCTCAGGGCTTCTACTGCTTCCTGAAAAGCAGGCAGTTTTTTAACTTTCGGCTCATAAGAGGCCAGCCCCTCCAGGTCCCACCCTCTGACAAAACTCCTCAGGATTTCCAGCCGGCAGCGCTTTTTATCCACCGGCTGGGAGCGCATCGCCTGCTGCAGGATGGCACGCCCCTCATCCCACTTTTCCTTAGAGAATTTCGCTTCGGCCTCGCGCAGATAGATTTCGGTCAGCAGGGCAGCAGCATCGGCGTCCTCCGGCTCCAGGTGCAGCAAAGCAAGCAGAAGGGTTCGGGACTCTTCCCATTGCCCGGCTTTTTGTTTGGCTCTGGCCAGGGAGCGCAGGGCGGCTTTCAGGTCGGCGTAGGCCTGCTGCACCTGCACCCAGGCATCGGCGATGGCTTCGGCGGGGACGGTCGGATTCGGCGCGGCTTCGGGGAGCGCGTTTTCGGTGAGATAGGCCAGCGCCGCCTGGCGCAGCAGGTCCTCGGAAAGGCGCAGGATGCGCTCGGTCTCCTCACTCATCTTCTGCGCGCGGTGAATGGTCTCATAAATGCGCAGGCTATCGGCAGTGATCCGTTGAAGCAGGTTCCAGTCCACGACAGGCATCGGTCCTCCTCATCAAACCTGACAGGCTAATGTGCTACAGGGGTGATTCGCCGCGCAGCAGGGCAACCAGCCGCGCCAGCGTTTCCTCATCCGGCAGCGCGTAGGGCTTGAACTTTTCCAGCCGGCCGGACTCCCAGTCCTCGTGGCGGAAGAGGGCACGGTTTTCGCCCAGGCGGGCGGCGCTCGGGCTGCCCAGCAGGTCGGTGCTCTCCTTGTCGTTCATCTGCAGCGCCACCCGCAGGTCAAAGTGGGCCAGGCCGCCGCGCTTGAAGACGCGCTCCGCCGTCGCCAGGCTGTCGGCCCAGGCCAGCAGGTGGATGCCCACCTCCGGCCCCTCCTCCGCCAGGCGGGTCAGCCCTTTGGCCGGCTCGCTCTGCTGGGTGCCGTAGGCATCGGTGCTGCGCAGTTCGCGCCAGCGCTGCAGGCCGGGGATGAGCAGGAAGACCTCGGTCGGGGCGGCTTCCCCGCTCAGGCGCTGGTCCAGCAGCGCCAGCAACTGGGTGAGCAGCGCGCCGGCCTGGCGCGGACCGGCCACCTCCAACGGATGGGGCAGGTTGGTGATAGGGGCGAAAGATTTTTCGCCTTTACTCCACAACCCGTAGCCGACCGTCTCGGGGCGGGCGAAGTCGGTCACGGCCAGGTGCACCTCCTCCGGCGCGTACTGGGCGGCCAGGCTGAGCAGCGCAGCCAGGAGCAGCCCGTAGGCCTGTCCGTCGTTGCCGCCGACGATGAGCAGGTTGGAGCGCGGGTAACGCTCCACCACGGCCGCGGTGGGCGACTTGATCTCCACCGGCTCGCCCAGCCACAGGCGCACGGCCGGCGGACGGCGGCGCGGCGACGCCTTGGGCATGCGGGCGTGCTCCAGCCACTCGGCGTTGGCCTCCAGGCGGGCCGGGGCGCGCCCCTCAAAGGTGACCGGCGGCTGATAGGGCCGGGCCGCTGCCAGCCGCCCGATTTCGTCCAGCATCTGACGGCGCTCCTCCGGCGGCAGGAAGGCGACGCGCACCAGGACGTTCTTCTCCTTGTGCCCCATCTCGTCGTTGTAAATCGCTTCGCCCACCCGTTCCAGCCGGTCAGCGGCGGTGTTGCCCTCGCCCAGGATGGCCTGCGCCTCGTTGGGCTGGGAACGGAAGGCGATGCGCAGCGCCATCTGGTTGAAGAGCCGACCGCTGTACATCCCTGCGGCGCTGGGGGTCTGGGAACTGAGCAGGATGTGGATGCCGAAACTGCGCCCGCGGCGCACCAGGTCCTCCAGGATGCGGCCGCACTCCCGGCCCAGGGGGTCGTCTTCGGCGAAGAGCACCTGGAACTCGTCCATCACCAGCAGGATGCGCGGCAGGCGCTCGCCGGTGCGCAGACGGTAGGCGACCAGGCTGTCGGCACCGACCTGCTTGAAGCGGCGGCCGCGCTCCTCCATCTCCCCCTGCAGGTAGCGCAGCACGCTGCGGCCGAACTCCCGTTCGCTCTCCAGGCCGACGGCGCGGGCGTGCGGCAGGCGCAGGTAATCCTGAAAGCCCACCCCCTCCTTGAAGTCCACCAGGTACATCTCCAGTTCCTCCGGCGCATAGCGCAGGGCCAGTTGGGTGATGAGGACGTGGAGCAGGTTAGACTTGCCGGAGCCGGTGGCGCCGCCGATCAGCCCGTGGTGGACGACGCTCCCCTCCTGCCCGATGGCGAACGCGTGCACCTCGCCGGTGGCGGCGGTGCCGATGGGAACGCGCAGCCCGTCCAGGCTGCTGGCCTGCCAGCGTTCGGCCGGCGGGATGGCGACGCGGCGGAAGGGCAGCGCGGTGCTCTGGCGCTGCAGCGCCGCGCCGACCGTCTCCAGCAGGCGGTTGATCACGCCGGGGGCGGGGGGCGCATCGGGGATGAACGGCGGGCGGGCCTCCGGGCTGAGGATGTCCGCGGCGTCGGGCAGGGACGACGGATCCAGATGTCCCTCCTCATCCAGCGTGATGACCGTGCCCGCGCCAAGCAGCGCCTGCGGGTCAAAATCGCGGGGTAGGGACGAAAAATTTTTCGTCCCTACATCATCATTCCAGGTGAGCAGGAGATAGACGCCGGCGCGGGGGCCGTTGCGGGCCAGGCGCACCAGCCCGGCGGCGGTGCGCTCGTCGCAGCCGGCCGGAAAGTCGGTCAGGGCGAAGACGTGATAGGGGACGGCCAGTTCGCCGGCCTGGGCGTTGTAGGCTTCCACATCCGGGTAGAGGTTCTGCAGGCGGGTCTGCAGGACGGATTCCAGATGCGCCTCCAGCGCCTGCACCTGGCGGGCGATCTCTTCTTGGCGGGTGGCGATGGGGGAAGCGGGGGCAGAGCGGCGCTCTGCCCCTACGTTGCGCACTGCATCGGGCAGGCGCAGGAAGGCGGAAAGGTGGACGCCCATCCCCAGCGGGTCGGCCAGGCTGAGGCGCAGGCGGCCCGGCGGCAGGGTCACGACCAGGCGCAGGAGCAGGGCCTGCAGCAGGCGGCGCAGGGCATCGGGGTCGGGGCCGCGCAGGAAGAGCGACCCGCGGCGCAGGAAGGGGACGAGCAGGGGCAGGCGCAGGGGCGGGGCCGTCTCCCCGGCCTCCACGCATAGCTCGCCGATGCGCAGGCCCTCCGGGATGGGGGCGTCCTCCGACGGCGGGGCGTATTCGGCCCAGAGGGGCGCCTCCCAGGGCGCCAGCAGGGGCGCAAGCGCGCTGTGGGCCTGCCACAGCCCGTCCACGCTGGCGACCGCGGCTGCGGCGGCCTGGGTATGCGCCTGACGGGCGGCGGCCAGGGCGCCGGCCTCTTCTTCAGCGGCAGCCGCGCGGGAGGCGACGAAGCGCGCCTCCAGGTCGCGCAGGCGGGCAGCGTAGCGCGCCCCCAGGTCGTCCAGGTAGGACGTGCGCGCCCGGCGCAGGCGGGACGACGCGGCCACCAGGCGCTGCCAGGCCTGGCGGATTTCGGTTTCAGCTGATGAGATGGAAAGAGCGGTTGGGTCAGCCATTAGATGCACCTCCCGTGAGAACACCGGCCTACGCCGGGCCCCAGATCTTCACGTTGTCATAGCTCCTCGAGGCCAGCAGGCGGCCGTCGGGCGAGAAGAATACTCCCCGTATGTCCTTCGAATGCCAGCCAAGAGTATAGAGCAGACGACCAGTGGCGACTTCCCAAATCTCTAAATCCGCGCCTCCATATCCTCGTTGTTTTTTCCCCAGGGCCAGCAAGCGGTTATCAGGAGAGAATGCTACTCCGTAAACTTGAGAGCTTGTCTGAAAAGTCCTTGTAATTGAGCATATTGGTTTGTCAACCATGCTTTTGTGGGTCTCTGCGCTCATCATATTGGCGAATTCCAGCCACAAAAA
>Ga0081479_111285_pt1 | contig 12070 bp, 20 predicted proteins | sample MamHotmetagenome_FD_70984 | JGI IMG/M metagenome (GOLD analysis project Ga0081479, IMG submission 70984) | Hot spring cone microbial streamer communities from Mammoth Hot Spring (Liberty Cap Streamers), Yellowstone National Park, USA - T=72 v2... | ecosystem: Environmental > Aquatic > Thermal... | reverse complement strand
CGTTTATCTTATTATAAAACCATATAGAAAGTCTAAATATGATAACCTTTTTTGCCATTTTTGCCCTCTATTTGAACAGTTTTTTAATATGTTTAATGATTTTTTTAATAATGCTCCGACGCTCAAAGTCTTCACGCTTCATAAATACTAACCGACCTTCCTTCCACAATGTTACATACTTTAACTCTTTCATAGCTACACCTCCTCTTGATTTTTTTGAAACTATGTTTATACTAATTAAGCTCCTCCCTCACTATTACCTCCTTCGCTCCACCTCTCGCCCCCCTTGCGGGGGGCTATTCACTAATGTCTACTTTCATTCTCATTACATCTTTGATAACAATTTAGACATAATCTCAATCTTACCATGTCCTTTAACACTTCATTTTCCATATCCCATTCAAGATATTGAACTTCTTTACCACACTGTTCACATTTATAACTTTTTATCTTTTCCGCACACCAGTTGCAAATGTATTTTTTATGAACACCTTCTTGATTGGTGATTTCATACTGCTTTATTTTTACTTCATCTTCTTCATCTTCGACTATAAGATAGTAAAACTCCTCACACACTTCACATATTGTTCCAAGCTCATTAGCACAGTTTGGGCATAACCATTTTTCATTCTCCGATGCAAACACTGCAAGCTCACTGCGATAAATTTTATAACAACTCTCACACTCAAACCAGTTAGCTCTAAAACAATCAGCGCATACATATCCATGATCTTTAATAAAAACTGCATCGTCACGATCTACATTTTGATTGCAATCTTCACATATAACATTATCTTTAAATTTACGTTTACAGTCTTTACACACTATTAATCCATGAACTCTTCTATTGTTATAAAATATTTCATTATCTAACTTATATAAATCCTTTATTTTTACTTCTTCGTTACACAATAGACATCTCGAATAGTATTCATTTATCTCATCTAAGAAATGCTCTGCACTTTTAAACACTGTTGGATCATATATAACAATACCATCACCGTCTTGACGAATAGGCAATGGGGAACTTCTTCTTGTTTCAAATTCTACTCTTTCATTCATATTGAATAGTTGCTTAAGTAAGCTTACAATTGTTTCATTATTTAACTCAATATCTCTGTAATAAAAGTTTGTAGCAAAAATTGCTCCTTTTGTGCTGTATATCCAGCATCTACCTATAACTTTTTGTTTATACTCGAATACTAACAGATAAGTATCTTCTCCAAGAATGTTGTAGTCTTTTATAAGCCAGTCGATATCACCATCATTGTAACGATAATGATCGTCAGAATCGTCTAAATTCTCCGGTAATCCCCACTTTGACCTCTCCCGGAACGCAATCGGCGGGTATAACCCCGCTTTCAAAACTTCGTTTTGCATTACTACTTCAGCTGTTTTTAACGCTTTTTCCATCATGGCTCCACCTCCTTATGTTTTTTTATTTTATAAATAAGATACCTCACTAAATTCAAAATGTCAAGTCCGATTTTAGCTGATTATATGCAGTTTTTGGCAATTTTTATGATTTAGGCTCGAATTGCTCGTTTTTTCTTAAGCTATCTTATTTTTTCAAAAAACTAAAAATTTAAAAATTTCAGCCGTGAATAGCGAAAATTTCTAAAGACGAGTTTTTGCGAGTTAAAGATCGAATTTTTAAAAATTAAAGATTTTAAAAGAAAAAAAGAGAAAAGAAAAAAAAGAAAAAGAGAGAAAGACGAGGTTTCTAAAAATAAACTTTTTAGGGACTTGACAAATTTAAAAAGCATGCTTATATTGAAAAGTAAAATAAAAAAATCAAAAAGGAGGTGTGCCATGAAAAACGTGAATTGGCTCCAAGCAGAAAGTGATGCTTTGAAAAGAGCCTTTAAACATGTAACTGGCTTTGAATTGCAAGAAATTGTCGCTCAGGGCGACGATGAAAAGTCCTTCAACATTACCGGCTTTTATCAGTCAATCGTTGACGGTAATATCATTATTGAAGCAGCCATCAGTAAAGTAAATAGTTATACCCCGATCACTATGACTTTTATGGAACAAGAAAACTACTCAATGTTAGATCAAGTAATAAGTTTCGAACATAGAAAATATCGAATTACAATCTCGACAACTGTAGTACCTTAGTTATCGCGATCAAACCCTTCGGGGCTTGGCTGGCTATCCTGGTCAGTCAAGCCCTTTTTTTGTTTTCTAATTTAAAATTTTTTATTCGTTATTATCTATTTATTAATTTTTCAAAATCTTTTAAACTCATAACTACTAAATCATTGCTATGATGCTTATTAGTTATATGTATTATTAAAAGAGGTATTTTCCCTTTCGCATTTTTTACAGCTTGTTCATACCATGCTAAGATCGCAACCGACTTCCTGCTTTTTACTTCAATAGAAAATAAATCCGTGATTACATCTTCTTGACCTAAAATTCCTACTCGCCTGCCATCTAATTTTTTAGCTATCGCCCTCTCAACCGCTTTTGCTCTCCTTCTATTTCTCTTCACTACGCTCATATTCTTATCTCCTTTATTGAGTTATAATGAAAACTTAACGATAGCTCAGAAAAATCTTTTAAAATACCCTCTTCGACTTTTAATAAGTCATTTTTTAGCTTCTCATCATTTTTATTACCCTTTAATATAATATATACACATACCTCATCTTTTGAAGCTTCAGCTAAGACTAATAGCACCTCATTAACTTCATAAAATCGACGAATAATCTCAGAAATTATATCCCACCTGTTCATTTTTTGCCTCCATCTTTTTTATTTTTAATTAACCAAGCCATGAAGCTGTGCCCGCTTGCATTTGTTTAACCTGATTCGCCCATTCCTTTTCCCATTGTTCGACAATTCTTTTTGCAACTCTATCAAGCGTCTTTTTAAACATAAAATGTTCACTGTAAACTTTTAAAGCTATAAGCTTATTTGACTTTGTTCTTCCAAACACAAGAGGAGTTCCACCTTTGCCCCTCGCAATAAATACTCCTGCAACTTCTAATCCAGTTCTAAATCTTCCGCCCTTTAATATTGTTCGTCTGCCTCTGATTATCTCTACCTGCACACCAGAGCTACTTTGTCTTGTTCTTGTTTCTCTTATCTCAAAAGCAGTAGCCCCCTTGCCTCTATGCTTTATGATGCGTTTTTTAATTCCTGATCCAATCTGAGTTGGTTTGAAGTAGCTTAATATGATAGGTTTCCCCGCAACAGTAATCTCCCCCTCAAGAGGTCTTGTAGTAATAGTGATTTTTCTATCAAGGTCTGATTTCATGATATTGAATTTAAGCTTGTTTCTAATCTCATCAGATGCTGCAGTCTTCCCTGACCTTATAGCTCTACGAAGAGCAAAATTAATAGCTTTGATAACTTGTTTTGAGTTATAACGATTTAAAACTTCTTCTATTCCTTCTAATTTAATTGTCACTTCCACCCGCCCCTCCTCAGGCTAAGGCTTCCTGCCCTATGACAGGCTTACTATTCCCTATCCCTCTAATAAAGGGAGACTTAAAGTTACTTTTGTAAATTAAGTCAAATAGCTTACCAATAACTGTAAGCACGCTCAATTATCCCGTTCCGATACTTTATCCCATTCTTCCAAACTTTAAACCCATAGTTATAATTAATATCACAATTTGTCCGCCACTGCAAACATTTTCTTTTCTGCTTCCAAACGCAAATATTCTCTACAAATTTCTTATTACACAAATCAAACGCTTCTTCCCACAAACAATCAGCTTGCATTGCTTCCCTATTTACTTTCCAACATGATCGATTATAACACTGATACACACACCAAAGCTTTCGACAACTTACCCGATTAATCAACTGCTTAATTAAATATGCTTGAGCTAAAAAATGATCCATATGTCCTTTTGTTTTCCAGTTTGGAAACTTCTTGCTCAACCAAGGCAAAAATTGTTCAGTCAATTGAGCATAACCTATTGAGCCCCATCCATCAAGAGAAGTCCGCCATATACAGTTGGTCTCCGCTTCTATCTGCCCCAAATTATACCAATAAGGATAATCTAAGCCTAATACAAACTCAGAGGCTTGCCTCGCTTTAGGTATTAACTTATAACATTCCGAGGCATTAGCCACTTGCAACAATCCAAGAACTACCCAACAAAATAGCAAGATAATAAATCCTCTTAGCCCACTCATCGCTCTCCCAATCTATATGACCTATTCTAATTAATCTTGTTAAATAAGTAAACACATACCACAAAGACAAAAGAAACACCTTCTTAAACACAAACTGAAAAGGCTCATAAAACATTCCTATCAGTCCCGTAATAAAAAACACTAAACCCAAAGCTATTATAACCCAATGCCAACCAAATTGCTTCCAATATCCATTCATATGCTCCTCCTAAGACTTTTTTTGAATTACCATTTTAATCAATAGTTCAACCTTCTCATCAATCTTTTTATTAATTTTTTCTAATGTTATTTCTAATTTCTCTTCAATCTTTTCTAATCGTTCATACATCCTACTAATCTCATCATCAAACATATCCATTCTTTGCTTACAAACTTCTCTTACACCATTTTGACTTTTTAATCCAACTAACCAATCCCAAACTATTTTAAATAATATACCAATACATCCAGCAATCAACAAATAAATTATTGTCTCTGGGGTCACTTCTTCCTCCTTTTCTTTTTCTTAACCCACTTACCGCCGGATCCCCTGACCCAGCCAGTTGATTTAGCACATATTGCATAAGCCTGAGATTTTGTGTAACCTTTTCGCATTACCTTCTTTACACAATCATCAAGTTGTTTAGGCATCCCTATGCCCCTCCTACTTGTCCTTCCTCTTTCTCAATGCAAATCCAAACATCTGAACCATGCTACCATCCTCCAACATTTTCGGTCTCCATCCTATATACCCCTCTACCTTCTTCCCTTTATAACTGAAAAACGGTAAAATCAAATTCCAACTCCTCTTACTATGCCAAACCCTCCACTCAGAAGGATACTTAAATGTCCCTATCACTCTCGTGTCAAAATTATGAAGAGGGTTTCTAACAAAAAACCACATAAACTCTCTCAAATTCTCATTCCTGCCAGGCATATACCTAACAGGAGGCTCAGGATCTTCATCATTACCAAATATCGCCCAAAGTAACTTACTACTTTGCAAAATCTTTTTCACTAATGCCACTTGTCCCTCCTCAGACTAAGGCTTCCTGCCCTTTCAAAAGCTTAATTTCAGTCCTTTTCGAAAAATTATCCTTTAAACTCAATCTTTATGCTCCTTACTTCTTCTACTGTTTTAGCATTATTTATTGCTTGCTCCATTTGTTCATTCCACTGCCTAATTGCTCCCCTTCGCTGTAACTGAACCGCATACTTTTGTTTTAATACTGTAACATCTTGTCCTAAAACTTGAGCTTCTGCTATTTTAATAACAATGTAATCTATCGGACTCAATAAGCTTGCTACATAATTTTTAAGTTCAGCTAATTTTCTTTGCTTTTCTTCCTGTAACTTTTCATCCTGAGTTTTTGATCTAATTTGAGCTCCATCATAAATAACATCATCAGTGCTTTCTACTTCAAATTCAAGTGCTTGAATTCCCTGAGGAACCGCCTCGGGTAGTAAAGCACAACAAAGTATATTAAGCTGTGGATGTATATATGCCCATACTTTCATTATGCTAACCTCCTAACTAAAATATAACCTGATGCTGATTGCGGAAAAGTAATTGTTCCAAGTGAAGTCCAAGCTGTTGTTGTATCTCGCCAATCTGTAGAAAAAATATATATACTAGGATAATGGTGGCTTAATCCATATATGTCATAAAACCCTCTTATATTTTTGTATTGAGTATAATTTGTGATATAATAAGTAATATTTGAAAATGCCCATCCACACCTAAAAGCGGAATAAGTAACACTATAACTTGACCCTAATCCTCCTAAGTTTCTATAAACCTCAGCATATGCAAAAGCATTTGAATAAGTTGTATTATTAGGATTTAAATAAATTTCAGCCTCTGTCCCCCCTGATGTCCCCCCAGTATTACTACAAATTAAATGGCATTCATAATAAGTTCCACTTTGCGTTGCTATATGTAAAGGCACACTTGTAGCATTACTAAAAGATATATAAGCCTCTTCTCCCACCTGTAACATATAATCACTCGTTGCACCAGTCAAATCAACTCTTCTAAAACTATACACATTACTTTTTACATAAGTCGCACTTAAATCTAAAATTCCATTTGCATTAAGAGGAACTATTATATTCGCTCCAGGAGTTTGACTTGCATGAAAACCATCCACTGTATCTGCATTTGACCCACCCGCTCCAGATATCATTCCTACAGTAAATGCCATATCTATTCCTCCTTCAATTTATTAATACTCCTTTCCATCTACAAATACATTCACAGTCCCATTCGTTGATACCTTCACTACATCACCCGCAGTAAGCCAAATCGGATCAGTCCTCACAAAATTAGTCGTATACGTCCAAAATACTAAATTAACTGTCCCATCACCAATCTTAATAGTTATCGGCACATTAGAACCATCATTACTTGTCACAGTTATTCTTGCAACAGCTGTTTTACCAGTTGGACATGTATATACAGTTGCTTCTGTATTTGTTATTTGCTGTCTTGCTAACATAGTTTATCCCTCCAAAAATAACATTAATTGTATAAGCATATCTCCAGTTAATATTGTGTTATTTTCTAAAACTATTTTATTAACCGTTTGCCAATTTGTTCCATCATAAATATAAAGAATCGGTGGAAGAACTGATATATCCATCCATATTTGACCTGCTTTAGGAGTTAACGGTGCAGATATTCCTATATAAGCTCCTCGATAAATTGGATTGTTTTCAGGATCAGAACTATAAAATGCATCTGCTAAAATTTCAAAATTTGTATTTATCTTTGCTGTATCTTCACTTACTCTACCATTTGGATAAACTATTGGATTTCGAACATATGCCATTATTTATTCCTCCATTAAGTTATTTGCTTAGGTATTTGAAATTCAATCATTCCTGCAAAGAATACTAATTGTTGTCCTGTTCTCACAGTCGCTGGACTCGGTAAAGAAACTAATAAAGCAACTTGTCCATCTGAAATCAATCCAATATAATATACATCAGACCAATTTGCAGTCGCTACAGGAAATGTTATTGTATTTGAATTCACATAATAAAAATTTGTAGTATCTTCATTTGAATAAATAAACCCAGGGAAGGTCTGTCTACTATATCCATTGCCTGATAATTCGGTCATGTTTACATCAAATAACCCAATTTGAGAACCATTAAATGCAAATGCAATTAAGTCAGCTCCTTTCCTATATGTTATCCTCATTTCGCCACCTCATCAAAATTTATTTTCGCTATCTTCATCTTTGTAGCCACAGGTAAATACCATATCAAGCTAAACTCCTCTCCATATAAATTACATCTAAATTTATGTTCGTCAAGAGGTAAGTTAAACGCCAAAGACCGCTCCTCCCCCCGATGATTTGCAACACCATTAAATGTAATATAATGCTCCCTGCACTTCTTCACATCATAATGAAACCCTCGAAACCTCTGTAAATAATCAAAATCAAACAATAAATTAGTATAACATTTGTCATATTGATAAGTATTTGGTTCATCCGTAAACTGATACCTATAAAAAACTTTCTCGGATGCATCAAAAAACCATTCCCTATCAACAAAAATCGCTAAATCCCCAAAATACATATCATCATCAACTAAAAACATAAACCGCCCTGTCTCCTCATGATTAAACATAAAAACCTTATGATTATAACATTTCCTAAAATGCCACCTATCTAATTGCTTATCTTTAAACACTTCTCTAAATGAATTATAAAAAGCCTCAATATTAAATAATATTCCCGCATTACCAACCATCTGCAAACTTAATCCAACCAAACCATTCTTACCCCTTACCCAAATTAAACCATCCTTAACAAGTAAATTATGATAATCATAAAAACTTGAAGGTATATAAACACTTATGAATGTGGTCGGGATTAAATCGCTTAAGTCAAGAAGCTCTTGTAAACTATAAAATTGAACCGTCGGCACATCTGTATATTCAAGAAATAATATAGAAAACGGATTATAAATTGCTACACCAATGAAATTACGACCTGTATAATTTTTACTTGTTTTAGTTGCCCCTACAATTGTATCTATTGCTGTATTCCTTACAACGAACAACTTTTCTTTATATGCTATCAACCCTACCACATCATTATATCCTGTATATTCAAACACTTGCTTGCTGCTGATATCAATATACACAACCCGTTGCCCTGCCTTATCATAAACACCAATACATTTATCACTCGTTACACAATCAGTCAATTCAAGCACATAACCCGCTACATTAATTGTATCAACAATAATTGGTGTTTCAAATATCAATTCATCTTGTCGCATATTCACAGACACACAATTACCATTGATGTTGTTTACCATAGAGGACCCCATTGATCATTTGGAAAATCTCCCCAAGTAACAATATCACCCCATCTGTAGCTATCGATTATCTGAATAGTATCACTTTCGCTTATCAAAGCCGAACAATTAATTGCACTATAAATTAATCCCCAAAAATTATCTTTCAATGAAATATGAACATTAATCAGAACCGTCGGAACCGCTGGAAACAATACATCAAATAAACACTTAAACTTTGCATATGTCACTAAACTTACTCGTCGAATAATTATTGGCTCAACAAATGAACTAAATATTACAGCAAAAATCTTTTCTTTAAAAATCTCATCCCACTTAAACCAACCCCATCGCCTATAAAAACTTTTTGATAATAATTCTTCTAAATACTTCTTTAACCCTTCATAACCTATCCAATCAACTTTTCTTAATGCGTTCTTAATAACATACGGAACCTTTAACCAAGCAAATGTATAATTTTGCCATTCATATTCCCAATCACCCCAAGTCTCACCAAAATCTTCCCATATATCAAAATCTCTCCACTTCCCTGTTATCTCAGCTTTCTGTATTTTCCGATACTTCGTATATAACATGCTTGCAAATCCCTCTGTCTGTATTATAATAAATTAATAAACTTTTACAAGAGGTCAGACATGATTTTATCAGTCAATAATCAAATTTACAACTACCCTGATATAGAAGATTATGTATTAAGTCAATTATTATCCGTTGAAAGTGCTTATTCCCGTAGGCTCACATCACTCATTCGATATATGCAAGAATTGAACGGCGAAACTAATATACCCGACCCACCATACGAATGGCAGTCTAAATTTCTTTCTTCAATGTTTTATCAGAAAATCTTCTTTGCTTACTTCTACCTTCGCTCCTTCCTTGAAAAAGCATTTGAAAACCTCTTTACCATCGACACCGACAATGAACAACTACAAATCCTCCTAACCAAAATCCTTCAACATTACATTAAAACCCTCAATGTCAAAGATGCCCTATCTAAAGTCCTTTTCTACAGTCTCCTATCTGGTTATGGCTTTATCTATCTCACATATAACGAAGACCTCAAACGCTTAGATTTACAAGTTATCAATCCATTACATTCTAAAATCACACCTGACTTAAATTATGTTTGCATCACTGAATACCTACCCATACCTGAAGCCATACGAAGATACAACCTAACATATGATCAACTTAAACCTTACATAGCACCACAAGATGACCCAGAATATTCAGTTCTTACATACTTACAGAAAGTCTACAATGATAAAGTTGTTCGTATTGATAAATTCTACGGTATTGTTTTCTTGCCTGATGATATCATAACACCACATCTTTATACTATTCTTAACAAAACTAAACTCATCAACGCCGAAATAATGCCCGATAAAATCACTCCTTTCGTTGTCGAATTCCTTTATGGCGTTAATACTCAAGTCTCTTACGCTGATTTAGTTTATCCATATTATGTCCAAGATACCATTTTATCTCGTGCCATACTTGATAGTGCATTAGTTAATTTAACACTTGGTTTTGAAGTTGATACGACAGTTATTGAAGAGGATAGTTTATCCGATGAATTGAAGCCCTGGAAGATTTTTTATACTCGTGGCGGTGGCGAAATCCAGGCAGTCCGTCCGATCAAACTTGCGAATTTCGATCCTAATGCTTTACCCATCCGCAATCTTATTCAGAATGAAGCTACGAATGTTTCCGCAATCACAGAATTTATCATGGGACTACCATCATCCCGCTCAAGAGTTACCGCTAAAGAAGTCTCCCTCAAGACTCAACAAACTCAAATGACCCTTGCTATCTTCATCGAACGCTTAGAAACTGTCTTTATCTCCCAACTCCTTACCAAACTTCTCTACTACATCCTCAAATACGAAGCCCTCAATTTACAGCAACTCTTAACCCCCGAAGAACTTAACATACTTGCTACTATTACTCCTGATGATGTTCTTTCACAAATCAAGTTTAAAATCCGAGGTTTCACAAATGTTGTCCAGAAGAACGAACGCCTCGAGAAAATCATGTCCCTCCTCGAACTCTTCGGTCAATTGAACCTCCTACCCATCCTCAACATCGAGAAACTCATTCACGAAATCCTTTATACCCTCGACCTGCCACCAGATATAGTAGAAATTAATAAACTCGCTCAACTCTTACAAGTAATGCAACCCGCTCAACTCCAACAGCAACAAAAAATCAACGAACTCCTCACCCTCATCTCAAAACTCTCCAAACACCCATCAATGAGCAACATCGACATACCTACCCTCCTCTCCGAATTAACCGGTATACCCATCCCTCAAAAGACCACCGAGGAAACCAATGACTAAACAACCAAACCAACTAACCCTCGATCAAATCAACCCAGAACTTTTAAATGTTAACATTCTAATCGCTCTACTTAAAGCCTGCCAAGACCTCGAACACATCTTCGCCATCCGTGCTAAAGAATTAGCCTACGACGACACCGAATTAAATATCGCCCTACAAAACCTCAATCAAATCATCACTTTCAAAGAAAAACTCGTCAACCTTATCGAACGCACCCAAGCCATCAAAAACCTCGAACAATCCAAACTTAAACCCATCAACGAAGACACTAAAATAGCACTCGAAATCCTTCAATATATCAAAGACACCTACAAAATCAACCCAAAAGACCTACTACTCCTGGTTATATCACAGCTATCGTCCCTGCCACCAGGAACAGGAACTAACCTTTTAGCCACTCCTACCCAATTCCCTGAGAGGATCACCCTCTTTAAGGGAGAGAAGTCTCTATAAGAGTTCTCAAGGCAGGAGAAGACTAAGGCTACGGAAAGAACTTGCCAGCTTTTTTGTTCCACATAAGTAGAACCCCTTACCTGTTCCTTCCCTCGGTTACCAGGCTGTTGGGTAGCTGACTCACTCCTTCCGCTTTGTAAATGTTTAAATAATACCTTCCAATCTTTTCTTAATTTACTCAACTTAGCTTTTAACTTATTCTTTTTATATAAATTATTCTCACTCTTAATTTTCTCTTTTACTTGGCTAATCTTTTCTTCAATCTTTGCTGTAGAATATAACAAAAACTCCTCATCCTCTAACAATTTCTTATAGTTCTTAGGTAATCTCTCCTTAAATCCCAAACCCCTTCTTCCTATCACATAAGCACCAGCAATATCTTTGTCTATGTTATACAAAGGAGCATATTTCAACTTACCTATTACCGAAGTATAAGCTGGATTAACCTTTCTTACTTCAATTCCATGTCTTCTTGCTAAAATTTTAATCTTCTCCAGTAGTCTCTTATAACTCCACTTCTGTAGCCTACTCCTTAACTTAGCAAATCCATCACCTCTCTTACCCCTTGGAAGGTTTTTCAAGTTTTCTATAGCAATGGCTTTTCTTTGTTCTTTAGCTAACTCTATAATCTTATGAGCTATTTGCCATTCTAAATACTGTCTCTTTTCTGAAGAGGCATCCAATAACTCATTTAAACTAATACTTTCATATCTCTCTAAATTCCCATCCTTACTTACTATAGCTACCGCAAGATGATAAGGATAAGCATTTACATCTATTCCTATTATTCCATTATCTCTCTCAA
>Ga0081479_111036_pt1 | contig 12071 bp, 9 predicted proteins | sample MamHotmetagenome_FD_70984 | JGI IMG/M metagenome (GOLD analysis project Ga0081479, IMG submission 70984) | Hot spring cone microbial streamer communities from Mammoth Hot Spring (Liberty Cap Streamers), Yellowstone National Park, USA - T=72 v2... | ecosystem: Environmental > Aquatic > Thermal... | reverse complement strand
TTTAAAAAATCCGCAAGTTGAAGTTTTTTTCCGCAAACCTCGATATACAGAAAATATATTATTATATTTTATCCTTCAATTTCCCATCACAAGCCGATTTTAGAAAACCCTAAACTCAGAAGTGGGCGGAAAATATCACTCTTTAACTTCCCGATCTGAAAAAATTATAAAATAAAAAATTCCAAACTCTCAAAAACTTAAAAATTAAAAAATCTAAAATCAAAAATTTTAATTCAACAAATACTTACAACTTCTTTTCAAAAAATCTCTTTCAAACCATTACTAAACAAACTTAAATCAAATATCAAAAAATAAAATCACATTACCAATACCTTAGCTTTGCTGACTTTTAAATCATCTCACCAAACTATCAAACAATCAAGCAAAAATCACTAAGATAGTGATAAACTTATATCTAACTTTTCACATCTCACGTTTCGTATTCTCATGTAAAATAAGCTTGTATGGACTAACTTATTCAATTGCCAAGATGCAAATTAAAAAACTAAAAAGATAATATGAATATACGAAAAAATTTTTAACCTATCAAGCAGAAATGAAGACTGTTCCAAAAATCAAAATTGTCATTCTGAGTGAAGCAAAGAATCTTCTATTTTTCTTTTCAAGTCAAAAATCAAAAGAGGAGATACTTTAGACTTACGTCCTCAGGATGACGTATAAGGGTAAGCTTGTAAAAATTTTGGAACACTCTCAGCAGAAATTCACTCGTAATTCTGCAGTCAGCTAAGAATCTTATACTTTATTTGAATTTTTCAGCCAAGATTCCTACCTTACCAATGTTCTTAATCTATTTTGTGCGTCTTGTTCCCATCCTCTTTTGCCATCGGTAAGTTTTAAAGCTGTAACAAGGTTGTTATATGCGTTTTGTCTGTCTCCGATGCTTTGATAGCTTACACCAAGGAAGTAATAAAGGTCTGGATTAGAATCTACTAAATTTTTAGTATTTTCTAAAACTCTTATACTTTCTTGATAGTTTCCAAGCTTTGTTAAAGAAGCACCCATTATAAGCTGTGGCATAAAGTACATTCTATTAATGTTATATGCTTTTAAAGCATCTTCATAAGATTTTTTGAAATCTTTAAGCTGATAGTAAACATACGCTCTGTATGTATATGCTACATTGTTTTCTGGATATGTTTTTATAGCTTTATCTAAATTTGTTAATGCAACGGCTAAATTTTTATTTTTTATGTTGTCTTTTGCATTTTCGACGTATTTGTAGCTGTCTGAAGCTAAGACAAGGCGTTTTTTAATCTCTTGAAATCTTTCACTGTCTTTTTTGAGGAGTAATCTATCTGGATATTTTGTAGCTATTAGCTGAGAAACATTTTGTATTCTTTCTTCCGGTAATGGGTGGGTTAAAAGCCATGAAGGAGCCTGGGTTTTTTCCATTTTTTTAAATTTTTCAAAAGTTGAGATTAAACCTCTTGGGTCGTAGCCTGTTTCGTAGGTAAACCTAACACCTAAAGCATCTGCTTCTCTTTCTTGATCTCTGCTATACTTTAATTGTAAAAGACTTGCTGATACCTGTGCAAGTTGCATAACGATTTGTTGATACTGAGATTGAGAAGTTGCCACAGCTAACACATTTAGAATTATGTTTAATCCATAAGTTTTTTCTAAAAATTTTGCATGATGTCTTGCGTTGATATGTCCAAGCTCGTGTGCTATTACTCCGGCAAGTTCTGATTCGTTATCAAGGGTGAGTAATAATCCTCTATGAATAAAGACAGGACCACCTGGAAGTGCAAAGGCGTTTACTTCCCCTGAATTTACTACATAAAACTGATAATCTACTTTTCTGGGTGCTACTGATGCTAATTTATAACCAATGCTTTTAACATATTCTTGAACTTCTCTATCTGGATACAGTCCATCGTTTTCATTTATGGCTTGTGGAACAATCTTTCTACCAATTGCTATTTCTTCACTTTCTGGCAAAATTGTTAGTGTCGGCTTTCCTGTTAACGGATCTTGAACTTGGACACAGGAAATTACAAATAAAAAAATTATCAATAAGGATTTAAAAACCTTTCTCATTTTACTACCTCCAACAAATCTAATAATAAAAGATTCACCTCTTAATAAATTTACCAAAAATGAGATTCTTCGTTTCGCTTAGAATGACATATAATGCTATCCTTTCTCTGATGCTTATCATTCAACCTTTTTCTGTCATCCTAAGGACGTAAGTCCGAAGGATCTCATTTTTAAATTTTATAAAAACAGCTAATTTTTCAGAGGGCATTAACCAAAGGCTAACTTATTCAATTAGTAAAATCTCGCCAAGGTTTTATATCTTCCTATCAAAAAAGATAAACCTTACCTTTTCTCCTGCTTCTATTTGATGAATATCTTTATCAACAAAAACCAATGCGTTAGCATTTACCATACTTGTAAGCATATTGGAAGCCAGTTTAGTAAATGGTTTTACATAAAAATTATCTTCTTTGTATTCAACGTATGCTCTTACAAACTCTAATCTATCTGCACTTTTTCTTTTAAAGTCTTCTGTTAAGATTCCTGTGAATATCTTATTTTCTGGATTTTTATATCCCATCATCTTTTTTATAGCCGGTTTTACTAAAACCTCATAAACCACCATGGAAGCAACAGGATTTCCTGGAATTCCAAAGAAAGTTTTTTCATTATCTTCTCCCCATGTGCCAAATGCTACAGGTTTACCCGGCTTTATAGAAACTTTCCAAAAATGAATATCCACATTTAACTCTTTTGATACAAAATCTTTAACAAGGTCATACTCGCCAACAGATACTCCACCTGTTGTAAGTAATACATCGCAGTTTTTAGCCCATTTTAATTTTTCTTCTATATCCTCTGGATTGTCCTTAGCAAAGCCTATGATTGTTGGGATAGCTCCTGTCTCTAAAACTTGTGTATAAAGTGAGTATGTGTTTGATGTTCTTACTTGAGATTCTTTTGTGATATTTTCTCCTATATCTAAGATTTCGTCTCCTGTAGTAATGATTCCGACTTTTGGAACTTGTTTTACATAAACAGTTGCTTTATTTACAAAAGAGAGAACTCCAATTTCAGCAGATCTTAATCTTTTTCCTTTTGGAATTAGCAAATCTCCGGCTTTATAGTCTCCGGCTTTTTCTCTGATGTTTGCACCTTTTTTTAACTCTTTGAGAATGTATACAATGCCGCCTTCCACTTTTGTTAATTCTTTTTGGATTATTGTGTCTGCACCTTCTGGAATCAATGCTCCCGTGTATATTGGGATAGCAGTACCTTTTTCCAATTTTGGTGGCAAATCTCCTGCTTTACTTTCTCCGATGATTTTTAAAGGAACTGGATTATCCTCCGATGCTCCGAGAATGTCTTCATGTCTTACAGCAAAGCCGTCCATACCGCTGTTGTCAGCAGGTGGATTGTCTCTATCAGCATATATATCTTCTGCTAATATTCTATTTAAAGCTTGATGTATAAAAACTCTTTCATTTCCAAGTGGTTTAGTTTTTTCCAAAACTATCTTTAAAGCTTCTTCGTATGTAATCATTTTTAACCTCCTGTATGGATTTCTTGTAATGATTTTACTGTTAATCCTTTTTCTTTGTATGATTTTATTGCCATGACAGCAGCTTGGGCACCTCTTACAGTTGTAAAGTATGGTGTTTTTGTTGCAACTGCCGCCCTTCTAATATAGTATGCATCAGACCTTTCTCTTTTACCGGAAGGTGTGTTTATGATTAAAGCTATTTCATTATTTTTAATTCTATCAACGATGTTTGGTCTTTCTTCCGATAGCTTGTTTACAAGATTAGCTTCTATGCCATTTTCTGTTAAGTATTTATAAGTTCCCGTTGTTGCGTAAATATTAAATCCAAGATTTTTAAGCTCTTTTGCAATATCTAAAATGTGAGGTTTGTCTTTGTCTGCTACTGATATAAACACATTTCCTTTTTCTGGCAGCAACTGACCTGCTGCAGCTTGTGCTTTCCAAAATGCAAGACCAAGGTCTTCATCAATACCCATCACTTCTCCGGTACTTTTCATCTCTGGACCAAGTAATGGGTCTACTTCCGGAAATCTATTCCAAGGGAAAACTACCTCTTTAACTGCAAAGTATTTAAAGTCTTTTGAGTGGAAATCTGTTGCCGGATGTGGGTCTTTTATCTGAAAAACTTCCGGGACGATTTCTCTTAATTTTTTGCCAATCATAACTTTTGATGCAATCTTGGCAAGTGGATATCCGATAGCCTTACTTACAAACGGAACTGTTCTTGATGCTCTTGGGTTTGCTTCAATAATGTAGATTTCATTATCCTTTATTGCATACTGTATGTTTATAAGTCCTATAGTATTTAAAGCTTTTGCAAGCATTCTTGACTGCTCTTTTATTTTAATTACTACCTCATCTGGAAGTGTGTAATGTGGAATGCAGGTAGCACTGTCTCCTGAGTGGATGCCAGCTTCTTCTATATGCTCCATCACTGCACCAACTAAAACATCCTCTCCATCACAAACACAATCAACGTCAACCTCTATACTTCCATCAAGGAATTTATCTATGAGAATTGGTCTATCTTCTGTAACCATGACAGCTTCTTCTATGTATTTTAAAAGCTCTTCCATGTCATAGACTAATCTCATAGCTCTACCGCCAAGGACGTAAGAAGGTCTTACAAGGACTGGAAAACCTATTTCTTGGGCTACTTTTACAGCTTCATCCTTTGATTTTGCTATTGCACTTTCTGGCTGTTTTATTCCAAGCTTTATGATTAGATCTCTAAACCTTTCTCTATCTTCTGCAATGTCTATACTTTCTGGCGATGTGCCAAGAATTGGTATATTTAATTTTTCTAATGGTTTTGCAAGTTTTAACGGTGTTTGTCCCCCAAACTGAACAACTACACCAAATGGTTTTTCTTTTTCTATAATGTTTAAAACATCTTCAAGTACAATAGGCTCAAAGAATAACTTGTCAGAAGTGTCATAATCTGTTGATACAGTCTCCGGATTACAGTTTACCATTATAGCTTCATATCCTTCTTCTCTTAAAGACCAAACACAGTGAACGCAAGCATAATCAAACTCTACACCTTGACCGATTCTATTTGGACCACTTCCAAGAATGATTATTTTCTGCTTCATAAAGCCTCCATTTTTTTAAAATCTTCAATAAGCTCTTTCATGTGAGTAAATCTGTGATTTCCGCCCGGATACATCACAACATGAAAACCATCAAAATATTTTGCTGCTTCTTTACTATCTAAAAGTTCATCCTCTTCATCAAGATATACGTAAACAAGATTTTTTAGATTTGACAGGTCTTTTACATAAAAGTTTTTGAGACTTTCTAAATTTTCTTGAGAAAAATAATACTCTTCATCAGTTTTAAAGTTTTTTTGGGGTCCGACTTGCTTTTGTAAAGATTTGTATGGGTCTATTGATGGGTTTATCAAAACGGCTTCTATTTTAAATTTATCTGCTAAGTATAAAGTATAAAATCCGCCAAGAGATGTTCCAAAGATATAAAGTTTATCTTTATCTTTTATTGAATCTATCAAAAATTCTAATAATTTTATTGCTTTGTCTGGTTGATAAGGTAATGTAGGGGTTATGATGTTCTCCGGACCAAAGGCTTCTTTCAGATGATTTATTTTATCGCCATAACCGGCAGAGTTAAATCCATGAATGTACAAAATTTTCATCTCTAAGGCACCTCAGATTGATTTAATATATTTTACAATATTTGAAATTTAAAAATATTCAGAGGTTTTTGAAAAATTAAGTCTCCAGTCGTGTTGGGCTTTTTGTAGAAATAAAACATCCGGAAGATACAGAAAAAGTAGTTAAAGCAATTCATGAAGTTAAAGCTGAAAAGTGGACGGCAGTTATTAGTTTTCATGAAGAAGTTTTAAAAGATTTAAACTTGTATAAAGGGCTTGTGTACTCAAAACCACTGGGTAAAATTTTGGAAGCAAAAGAGATTAGCTGTCAGTTGGTTCTTCCTAAGTATTATCTTGCAACTGAAAAAGCTAATGCTTTTGCCCATCGTATGGGACTATATGTTGTAGCTTGGACTGTTAACGATGTAGATACTGCTGTAAAACTGTGGAAATCTGGCGTAAATGGTATAGCAACAGATGATGTAGAACTTATAAAAAGTTCTTTGATTTGACAGTAGGTTTTTTAGCTGATACTTAATTTTAGGACTTAAACGAAAGTTTTCAAATTTGTTAGCATGGATTTCTTGAATCAAATATAAATTATGAGAGTGCTGCTAAAAAATTTTTTAAAATTTTATATACTACTTCGTCATTCTGAGCGTAAGCAAAGAATCTCCAATTTTCACTTATTCACTTTCTTACTTTTTGAAGAAGGAGATCATTTAGACTAAAGTCCTCAGGATGACGGACAAATGCATATTTTTATATTACATATATACATTCAAAAATTTTAAAACAACCTCTCTATGAACTAATAGCACTTTCAAAATGTTTTTAACTGCTACTTAAAAAACAAAAAAGCCCCCGTTAAGGGAGCTTCATATATTTATTAATTTAAGAATTTATCTTAGAATTCCATGTCTCCCATTCCACCGCCTGCGCCTGGAAGTTTTTCTTCTTTTTCTTTAATTTCTGCTACTAAGCATTCAGCTGTAAGCATTGTTCCTGCAATAGATGCAGCATTTTGGAGAGCTGTTCTTACAACCTTAGTTGGGTCAATGATACCAGCTTCTACCATGTCTACATACTCACCAGTAGCTGCATCAAATCCGTAGTTTACATTGTCAACATCTTTGATTTTTTCAATTATCACAGAACCTTCAAATCCTGCGTTATAAGCAATTTGTTTTAATGGTACTTTGCAAGCATTTTTAACAATCTTGATACCCCAAGCTTTGTCTGTGTTTTCTTCTTTTATGTTGCAAAGTGCTCTTGATGCTCTAAATATTGCAATACCACCACCTGGAACAATACCTTCTTCTACTGCGGCTTTTGTAGCATGTACTGCGTCATCAACTCTGTCTTTTTTCTCTTTTAGTTCTGCTTCTGTTGCAGCACCAACCTTAATGATAGCTACACCGCCGGCAAGTTTAGCAAGTCTTTCTTGTAATTTTTCTTTGTCGTATTCAGAAGTTGTTGTTTCAATTTGTTTTTTGATTTGCTCTATTCTTGCTTTGATATCTTCTGGATTTCCTTTTCCGCCGATAATTGTAGTGTTATCTTTATCTACAACAACTTTATCAGCTTTACCAAGCATATCTAAATCAACAGATTCAAGCTTAATTCCAAGGTCTTCTGTGATTGCAGTACCACCTGTTAAGATGGCAATGTCTTGGAGCATTGCTTTTCTTCTTTCGCCAAATCCTGGAGCTTTAACTGCACATACTCTTAATACTCCTTTGATATGGTTTACTACTAATGTAGCAAGAGCTTCTCCTTCAACATCTTCAGCAATTATTAAAAGTGGTTTGTTTGTTTGAACAACTTTCTCTAATACTGGTAAAAGTTCTCTTATGTTACTTACTTTCTTTTCATAGATTAAGATATATGGATTTTCTAAAACAGCTTCCATTTTTTCTGCATTTGTTACAAAGTATGGAGATAAGTATCCTCTATCAAATTGCATACCTTCTGTTACTTCTAACACAGTTTCTGCAGATTTAGATTCTTCAACAGTGATTACGCCATCTTTTCCTACTTTCTCCATTGCATCTGCAATGATTTTACCAATTTCTGGGTCGTTGTTTGCAGAGATTGTAGCAACTTGTTCAATCTCTTTTCTTCCGGTAACTGGTTTAGATATTTTTTTAAGTTCTTCAACAATTACTTTAACAGCTTCATCAATTCCTCTTTTTACATAAATTGGATTAGCACCAGAAGCAATTGCTTTTAATCCTTCTTCATAGATTGCCTGAGTTAATACTGTAGCTGTTGTTGTTCCATCACCAGCAACGTCCGCTGTCTTAGATGCAACTTCTTTTACAAGTTGAGCTGCCATGTTTTCGTATGGGTCTGCAAGCTCTATTTCTTTTGCAACAGATACACCGTCTTTAGTAACTGCTGGAGATCCCCATTTTTTCTCTAAAATTACTTCTCTACCTCTTGGTCCAAGTGTTACTTTAACTGCGTTTGCAAGTTTATCGACACCTGCTTTTAATTTAGCTCTTGCTTCATCACCGTAAACTAATTTTTTTACTGCCATCTATACTCACCTCCTATTTTTTTATTGTTCAATAATTGCTAAGATATCATCTTCTCTTAAAATGATTAACTCTTCACCATCAACTTTAACTTCATTTCCTGCGTACTTGCTAAAGTATACTTTATCCCCTACTTTTACTTTGAGAGGAACTACATTTCCATTTTCTAAAACTCTACCTTCTCCAACCGCTACAACTTCACCAATTTGAGGCTTTTCTTTTGCTGTATCCGGAATAATGATTCCTGCTGGAGTTTTTGCTACTTCCTCTTCAACTCTTTTGATAACAACTCTGTCATACAGAGGTTTTAACTTTGCCATTTGCACCTACCTCCTTTTAGATTTTAATCATTTTATATTATACATTATCTTTTTTAATCTTGTCAATAATATTGATTTTAGTAAAGTCAGATTATATATAAATAATATACTCAAATTTGAAAGACTTTCAATAGATTTAGAAAGAGTGTTCCAAAATTCTCGTAAGCTTACCTTTCCGTAATACCGAAGACGTTAATCCGAAGGATCTACTCTTTTGATTTTTTGTCTTGAAAAGAAAACAGGAGATTCTTCGCTAACGCTCAGAATGACATTTTAGGGATATAAAGGCGGAGATCCTTTTCCGGCTGCAGAATGACGATGTAGATTTTTGTAAGCACTCTCACTAAACTTTGATCTTTTTCCAATCGCCCTTTTTAAAGAAATACCAAAGTATGGCTGCTTTTAGGTATGTTTCTAAAAACATCGCTAAATACACAAATAAAATATTTCCAAAAATTTTTGAAAGCATGTAAGCCGGAATGATTCTTAAAACCCATAAAGAAAATGTGTTTATGTATAATGTTGTTTTTGTAGCTCCTGCACCTCTTAAAACACCGCTTAAAACAAACCCTATCGCTAAAGGAATTTGAGTTAGCCCTACTATCCTTAAGTATAAAGAAGCCTCTTCTATTGTTTTTTTATCATTTGTAAACACCATAGCTAAATACTCAGGAAAGATTACCATCACAACACCCATAAGACCCATAAAAATAGAAGCAATCTTTATTATCTCTTTTGCATACACTTCTGCCTGCCGGGAATTGTTAGAACCAAGGCTTTGACCTACAAGGGTCATTGCTGCAATTGTAAAACCAAAGCCCGGCATAAACGCAAGCCCTTCTATCCTCAGACCTACCTGATAACCTGCAAGTGTATAAATTCCATAGTCTGCTATTATCTTTACAAAAAGTAAAAAAGAAAAGTATGTTAAAGTCCTTTCAAAACCACTCGGAATGCCAATTTTAAGAATCTTCTTAACTTCTTCAAGCAAAAAATCAAATTCAAATCTAATTTTTGAATGTTTTGAGTTTATCACATACAGATACATAAAAAAGCTTATGTAATAGCTTACGGCTGTGGCAATGGCAGCACCTTTGACTTCAAGCCTTGGAAATCCGAAATTTCCAAATATCAGTCCGTAAGCAAGCACTGTGTTTACAATGTTTGCAACGATTACTATCTTTAAAGGTGTTTTTGTGTCTCCTGCCGCATTAAATGCAGAGTATATAGCCATCTCCATGAATAAAACCGGAAAGGTTAAAGCCAATGTAGAAAAATACTCTTGACCAAGTCTGATTACTTCATCAGAGCCCGCCATAAACATAAAAATATACTTAGAAAAGAAAAAGCCTAAGATTGTAAACGGAATAGATAACAGTAAAGAAAAAACAGAGATAGAAAAGGCAGTTTTGTTTGCCTGTGAGTACTGCTTTGCTCCGATGTACCGGGAAATTACAACAGAAGTACCTACTGAAAAAGTAGCCATCATTGCATACAAAAGCCCCAAAAACTGCATAGATATGCCGGCTGACGCAATGGCAGAAGGAGAAACCCTTCCAAGCATGATCATATCTACAAGCACTTGAACGATATCTAAAAAATTACTTAAAGCAGCAGGAACTGCCAAAGATAAAATCTTTTTTGTATCTTGATTTAGCATCTTTTTATTGCAACCAAATAAGCCTTGTATGCTTTTTCATTTTTACAAGTAATGACTTCTTTTTCTTGATAGAATACTATTTCCAAAGATAAAAAGCTATGTAGTAGCTCATTTTTTCTAAGTAAAAAATCAGTGTTTTTTGATTGGCTTCTTTCAAGAAAGGTTTCAAAAATCAAAACACCATTTTTCTTTAAAGCTTCCTTTATGTATGGAAATAAAATTCTTTCTAAAAAGTTTATATTGATTATCAAATCGTATCTATCTTTTTCTGGTCTGTAAATTTTTAAATCTTGATGAATTGGATTAATGTTTGGATGTAGTGTTTTTAGCTTTTCAATAGCTACATCAGAAACATCAACAGCATCGACTGTAAAGCCTTTTTCTGCCAAAAATAAAGAGTTCCTGCCTAAACCTGCTGCAATGTCAAGCGCCCTTCCTGCCTTTGCCAAATGATAAAAATTTTTAACAATTTCTGATGGCTCTTTTTCTCTTGAAAAACCGCTTAAATACTTTTGATTCCACCTTTCCCTGTCCTGCATCTAAATCTCACAGTATTTTTTTATGATTTCATCATACTTACCTTGAATTTTTAAAACCAAGTCTATAACTTCCCTAACGGCTCCATTCCCACCTTCTTTATTAGTAATATAAATAGCATACTTTTTAACTTCTTCTGGTGCAGATGGAACAGTTGCTCCAAATCCAACCCTTTTTAACACCGGAATATCAACAACATCGTCTCCAATATACAAAATTTCTTCATCTTTAAGATTATACTTTTCTTTAAGCTCGTTGTAATGAATTAATTTATTTGAAGAGTTTTGAAAAACTTCTGTAATGTTTAACTCCCTTGCTCTTTTCTCTACTATTTTTGAACTTCTGCCTGTAATGATGGCTGTTTTTATGCCAACCATGTTAAGCATATAAATACCCATTCCGTCTTTTGCGCAAAACATTTTTATTTCCTTGCCTTCTAAGTCGTAGATAATTTTTCCATCAGTTAAAACTCCATCTACATCAAAAACGAACCATTTTATTTTTTTAGCTTTTTCTATGATTTGCTCGTATATCAACCTTTCACTCCTTTTTGAAAAGAACTACTTTTAAATTTAATCAAGAATGCTTTGGATATTTTTTTCATAAGCTTACAGGATAGATTATTATAACAAAAGGGCTTTTGACAGCTTTCAATTTCTATTGAGACTGCTTGCAAAAATCTGCACTGTCATTCTGAGCGAAGCAAAGAATCTCATATTTTTCTTTTCAAATCAAAAATCAAAAGAGAAGCTCCTTCGGACTTGCGTCCTTAGGATGACATGGAAAGGTAAGCTTACAAGAATTTTGCAAGCATTTTCATTTTATGCTTGACAGATTAAAATTTTTTTTGTATAGTTATATTAACTTTTTAATTTTTTAACTGTACCTTGGCAATTGAATAAGTTAGCCCACACAAGCTTATTTTATGTGAAAATGTAAGGCGTAAGATGTGAGACGTTAGAAATTTGTTTATCAGTATCTTAGCTATTTTTATTTGATTGCTTGATGGTTTAGTGAGATGATTTATAAGTCAGTAAAGCTAAGGTATTGGTAATGTGATTTTATTTTTTGATATTTGATTTAAGTTTGCTTAGTAATAGTTTAAAAGAGATTTTTTAAAAAGTAATTTTAAGTATTTGATGAATTAAAATTTTTGATTTTGAATTTCTTAATTTTTAAGTTTTTCACAGTTTATAATTTTTTATTTTATAATTTTTTTAGATCGGGAAGTTAAAGATTGATATTTTCCGCCCCCTTCTGAGTTTGAGGTTTTTGGAAATCGGCTTGTGATGGGAAGTTGAAGGATAAAATATAATAATATATTTTCTGTATATCGAGGTTTGCGGAAAAAAACTTC
>Ga0081479_110563_pt1 | contig 12074 bp, 11 predicted proteins | sample MamHotmetagenome_FD_70984 | JGI IMG/M metagenome (GOLD analysis project Ga0081479, IMG submission 70984) | Hot spring cone microbial streamer communities from Mammoth Hot Spring (Liberty Cap Streamers), Yellowstone National Park, USA - T=72 v2... | ecosystem: Environmental > Aquatic > Thermal... | reverse complement strand
CTTTGTCATTGCGAGCCGCCGCAGGCGGCGAAGCAATCCCCATATCGGCCAGGAGATTGCTTCGCTACGCTCGCAATGACAAGAGTTAGAGAGTTCTTCATCGCTTAGGGTAGGCAGTTACGAGTTTCTTTTGAGGTTGCGTCTCCTTTATCTGGTCCTCTGGGGGTCACGCTCCGCCGTATTCTGTTTGCGTGTGGCGGGATGGCGAAACCAGGTTTCGCTGCCCTGCAGGATGCGGCGTGTACGCTCCCCCCAGGTGTAAGCCTGGGCTCGGCGCAATGCCTCACGTCCCAGTTGAAGGCGCAGTCTGTCATCTTCCCGAAGGCGCTGCAGCGCCATTTTCCAGGCTTCTGCGGCCGCAGGGGGGCAGAAGATCGCCGTCTTCTCATCCAGTACCTCATGGATGACGGGCAGATCGCTGGTGAGAATGGGGCGGCCGCTCGCCAGGTATTCAAACATTTTCATCGGGCTGGCCACGGCGGCTGAATCTATCTTCCCGCTGGAGATGCCGATGCTTTGCTCGTAGGGCATGAGCAGCACATCAGCAGCCGCCTGGAACATGGGCAAAAGATGATTGGGGACGAAACCGTAGAAGGTGACGTTGGGGAGACGAAGTTCCTGGCGACGCGCTTCCCAGTATTTTACTTCTTTTGTGCGCCCTCCCACCCATAGAAAATGCAGATCGGGGAAGGCACTGGCCAGCTCCAGGAAAAGTTCCACGCCGCGTCCGGCATAGAGATGCCCACTGCATAGCACGGTGAATTGTTGCGGGAGCTTCAGGCGGGCACGCGCCTGAGCCGGGGTGGGCAGGTCACGGTAGCGTTCCAGGTCTACGCCGTTGGGCGCGATCACGACTTGATCGGAGGAAAGGCGAACCCCGTATTCCTCGGCCAGGATGCGGTAGAGCGCATGGGTCACCGAGACCAGACGCTTGCGTCCCGGCAGTTGTGCGAAGAGGCGATACCAGAGCGGCCCAAACAGGCCAGTGGGGGGCAGGTGGGCCTCGAAAATCACCGGCCATCCCAGGCTCAGGGCCATCACGGCTACCTGCGGCACCCAGGTATAGAACATTTGTGGGCGCAGACGCAATCCCTGCAGGAATGCCAGGTAGGGGAACAAGCGCCGTGGAAAGTGGAATGTTCGCACGTTGGGGGGCTGCTGGAGCCCGTAGAATTCGCGTAAATCCTGGTGAGCAAATTCCGGCAAGGGATCGAATCCCAACAGGGTCAGATCATGTCCTTCCTGGATCAGCGCCTGCGCCACTTTCAACGCCTGGATGCTGTTGGCATTTGGCGAAGGGATGCGCGAGGTGGTGATGGCGCAAATTCTCATCTCAGCGTGTAGCCACGGGCGAGAGGGTTTCGTTTTGCATAGCGGTTGGATTTTACCCGAAAACTGGCATGGATACGCATCGCTGCGTGTTTTTCTCTCTGGAAAACCCAAATCGTCAACGAATGGGGGAACGAATAAACGAATATGGACGGCGGATGGCAGACCGCAATAACACGGGCTTTCCAGCCGGTTGGGGAGACAGACCGTCAACGAATGGGGAACGAATAAACGAATTTGGACCGCAGACGGCAGACCGCCGTAGGGCAGGCTTTCCAGCCTGTCAGACGATGGACGGTGGACGGTTGCAGTGCGGGCTTTCCAGTCCGGCAGGCAGGCAAACCGTCAACGAATGGGGGAACGAATAAACGAATATGGACGGCGGATGGCAGACCGCAGGACAGGCTTTCGCCTGTCAGACAGCGGACCGCAGATGACAGAGGGCGGTTGGACAGTAGACAGTGGACGATGGACGGTAACGGGTAGCACGGGCTTTCCAGCCCTTCAAACGATGAACGGTGGACAACAGACCGTGGACGGCGACAGCACACTCCAGGCTTTCCGGCCGGCCTGACGGGGGCCATTAACGGATGGGAGAGCGCCCATTCGTTGATTCGTTAAAATTCGTTGACGGTATGACCCGAAAATTGAGCAACGGATTCCTGAAAAATTCCTCATCTTTTGCCGGCAGATGCATGATCAGATGGGAGGCCTCAAAACCGTGATGCTTCCCAAACCTGCGCCTCAAGCTGACATGCTACATGGTATAATAAGGACATCCAGGCCAGCCCGGAGCCAAGTACCCGTTCCCTTCCTCAGAGACCTGCCGGACGGTGCAAGGCAGGAGGTCAAGCGGGGAAATCCACTCCGGCGCCCACAGGGCAGGCTGCTCCCGCAGGGGCTTTGCCGTAAGGGAGACGGGATGCGCCCGATAGCGCGCGTACGAGGTCGCAGCCCTGGCTGCGACAAAAGCAGGTGGCACCACGAGACGCCCCTCGTCCTGCGCGAGCGGGCGTCTTTTTGATTCTTTTTGTGGAGGTTCCTATGCTCGATTTGAATTTCATCCGTGAACATCCGGATCAGGTTCGGATGGCGATGCGCAATCGCCAGATGGATGAGGCCGCAGTGGAAACGGTGCTGGAACTCGACCGTCGGCGACGCGCCTTGATCGCCGAAGTCGAACAGCTCAAGGCGGAGCGCAACGCGGTTTCCAAAGAGATCGGTCTCATGAAGGATGCGGTTGCGCGCCAGGAGAAGATCCAGGCCATGCGTGCCCTGGGTGAACGCATTGACGCGTTGGATGCGGAGTTGAAAGGGGTGGAAGAACAGCTCCAGGGGGTGCTTGCCACGATCCCCAACCTCCCCGATCCGCGCGTCCCTATCGGCAAAGATGAGAATGACAATGTGGTCATCCGTCAGGTCGGGGAGCTACCCACCTTTGATTTTGAACCCAAGCCGCATTGGGATTTGGGGCCGCAACTCGGCATCCTGGACTTTGAGCGGGGGGTGAAGATCAGCGGCTCACGCTTCTACGTCTTGAGCGGCGCCGGCGCCCGCCTGCAGCGGGCCTTGATCGCTTTCATGCTCGATCTCCACATCCGCCAGGGTTACCTGGAAAAGTACCCTCCCTTCATGGTCAAAGGGGCGGTACTCTATGGCGCGGGGCAATTGCCGAAATTTGCGGAGAACCTTTACAAGGACCATGAAGAAGACCTGTGGATGGTGCCGACCGCTGAAGTGCCTCTGACCGGCCTGCACATGGATGAAATCCTGGAGGAGGCCCAACTGCCCCTCTTCTACACCGCTTATACTCCCTGTTTTCGGCGCGAGAAGATGAGCGCGGGGCGGGATGTGCGCGGCATCAAGCGCGGCCACCAGTTCGATAAGGTGGAAATGTACGCCTTCTGTCGCCCGGAAGAGTCCAATGAAATCCTGGAGAAAATGCGAGCCGATGCGGAGGAGACCTGCGCCTTGCTCGGCCTGCCCTATCGAGTCAAGCAACTCTGCACCGGCGATCTTGGCTTCGCTTCCGCCATCACCTACGACATCGAAGTCTGGGCGCCTGGCTGCGGAGAATGGCTGGAAGTTTCCTCCGTCTCGAACGTCACTGATTTTCAGGCGCGCCGCGCCAATATCAAGTATCGGCCGCAGGGCGGTGGACGGGCGCGTTTCGTGCATACGCTGAACGGCTCCGGGCTCGGCCTGCCACGCACGCTGATCGCGGTGATGGAAAACTACCAGCAAGCGGATGGCTCCATCGTTGTCCCGGAAGTGTTGCGTCCCTGGATGGGTGGCATCGAGGTCATCCGCTCGGAGGCCTGAGAAATGCCTGCCGAAGTGGCGCAGGCGATTTTCCGCGTTCTGGCCCTGCTGATCATGCTCTTCAGCCTGTTCGGCCTGATCCTGCCGATTTACCCTGGGCTGGTGGTGATCTGGCTGATGGCGCTGATCGAGGGGCTGCTCAACCGGCGCTTCGATCTGCAGGGTATGCTGCTCTTTGGCCTGATCACCCTGCTGATGATCACGGGAAGCGTGATAGACAATGTGATCATTGCCGCCCGTACCCGTCAGCAGGGTGCTTCCTGGCTCTCGCTGTTTCTATCCTTCGCTGTCGGCGTGATCGTCAGCCTGATCTTTACGCCGCTCCTGGGGCTTCCGGCGACCCTGCTGGCGCTTTTCCTGGCCGAATATGTGCGCTCCGGTCGCGATGCCGGGCAAGCCTGGATGCGTTTCAAGGCCATGCTCGGCGGTTGGGGGCTGGCGCAGGGAGTGCGCTTCCTGATCGGGCTGGGGATGATCCTCCTGTGGGTGCTATGGGCCTGGTGAATCGGAGTTTTCGGTGCCGATCACGGCTTTGACGCGCCGCGCCAGGTTCAGGAAATGCACGCTGTAGCGCATCTCGTTGTTGCGAGGGCGCGGCAAATCCACCTCCAGCGTCATGCGCAATCGTCCGGGGCGCGGCGTCAGGATGAGAATACGGTCGGCCAGGAAGAGGGCCTCTGAAATCGAGTGTGTCACCATGATCACGGTCTTCTGTCGTGCCTGCCAGATGCGTGAAAGCTCATCCCACATCCGCTCGCGCGTCAATGCGTCTAACGAGGCGAAAGGCTCATCCAGCAGGAGCAGGTCGGGATCATGGATGAGCGCTCGCGCCAGCGCCACTCGTTGCGCCATCCCTCCGGAGAGGTCTTTGGGCCAGGCGTGCTCAAATCCCCGCAGCCCAACCAGCTCGATCAATTCGCGCGCCTGGGCCTCGGCCTGATGGCGCGGGATGCCCATCAGCTCCAGGGGGAGGAGAATATTGCCTGACACGGTGCGCCAGGGCATCAGGGTGGCTTGTTGAAAGACCATCCCGATGCGCGGCCGATGTCCTTGCGCAAAGCGCACCTCGCCGGCGGTTGGCGGGAGCAGGCCGGCCAGGATGCGCAAAAGGGTGCTCTTCCCGCTGCCAGAAGGCCCAAGGATGCACAAAAATTCTTGCTGGTATACCGCGAAGGAAAGATCCTTCAACGCCTGGAGCGATCCGTTTTGTTCGTCCGGGAAGATCGCGCTGAGGTTATGCACCTCTACAACCGGGAGCCGATCGCGAGCGCTCATCGCTTCTTTCAGGGCAGAAAGTCGTTCGAAAAGGCTTTTTCAACTTCCAGCGGTTGGGAGAGCAATCCCATGCGCAGCAGCGTCTCATGCATGTTTTTCCAGGCCTGCGGATCGGCATAGCCCAGGCGATCGGCTTTCCACATTTCGATGGAGCGTTTCAGGATTTCTTTCTGAACCGCCTCGTTGGCCTGGCTCAGATTCTCCACGTACTTTTTGCTGATCTCGTAGGCCTGATCCGGATTGGCGATGGTATCCTGCAACCCTCGCAGGAAAGCGCGCACGAAGCCCTGTACCAGCTTCGGGTTTTCGGCGATCTGCTTCTCGTTGGTGATGATCCCATTCGATGCCAGTTGGACGTAGTCAGCCACCCGCAGCTCGGTGATTTCCACGCCCTGCGCGCGCAACTGAATCGGCTCATTCGTAGTGTATCCAACCACGACCTGTTCCTGTCCGCTCAGCAGGGCTTCGACCTGGGTGAAGCCGATTGCATCGAGGGTGACGTCCGTTTCTTTGAGATTTGCCGTGTGCAGCAATGCCGAGAGGCCCACGTAGGTCGCTCCAAACAGCCCCGGAATGCCGATCTTCTTTCCCTTCAAATCGGCAGGGGCATGAATCCCTTCGGAGGCCTTTGCGACGACTGAGATCGGAAACTGCTGATACCAGGCTGTCACATAGACCACAGGCAGTCCCTGGGCGCGCGCCAGAAGCACCTGTTCTCCGGAAACCACCGCGAAAGGAAGTTGATTGGCCCCGACGAGTGCCACACCGTCGGTCTCGAAGGAATAATCAAACTCAATTTCTATCCCTTCCTGGCGGAAGTAACCTTTCTCTACCGCCACGTAGAACGGTGCGAACTGCACATTGGGGATGTATCCCATCGGTAGGCGGATGTGCAGGGGGGGAGCGGCGGTGTCCGTCGAGGGTGGGGGCGTCGCGGCGGTTGGTGCAGGTGATACCGCTGGCCCGCAGGCAACCATCAAGAGTGAGAGTAGAAGAACCAGACAGAGATTTTTGGAATGCATTGTTACAACCTCTTTTGTAGTAGGATATATGGAATGTTCATCGTCCTTTGATCAGCCATCGTTCCAAAAGCAACACCGTTGCGTAGAGGATCAGTGCCAGGGCGATCAGGGTAAAGATGCTGGCAAATACCAGCGCGGTATCGTACTGTCCGCGGCCGATGTTGATCAAAAATCCCAATCCCCGATCGGCGCCGACCAGTTCGCCTACTACGGCGCCGATGACCGAAAGGGTCGCTCCCACGCGCAACCCGCCGAAGAAGATGGGGAGGGCAGCGGGTAGCTCCAGGTAGCGAAGTACCTGCCAGCGTGTGGCGCGCAGCGCATCCATCAGCTCGTAGAACGAGCGTGGGATGTTGCGAACGCCCACGACCGTGTTGACCAGAACGGGGAAGAAGACGATCAGGGCGCAGATCAGCACCTTCGAGAACATGCCCGGCCCGAACCAGATCACCAGGAGCGGCGCCAGTGCCACTATGGGAACGGCCTGGCTGGCTACCAGATAGGGGGAAAGCAATCGCTCCAGCAGGGGAGAGTGGGCGATCAGGTAGCCCAGGATCGTCGCAAACAGTGCTCCCAGGAGTAAGCCCAGCAGGATCTCGCTGAGCGTCGTCCACAGGTGCAGGAGCAGCATTCCGGCTCGCACTGCCCGGACGAAGCGCGCCGCGACTTCTGCAGGTGAAGGGAGGATGAAGGTCGGCAGATCGCTCATCCTGGCGATCACTTCCCAGAGCAGAACAGCCAGGAGGAGCGAGAGGCTCCCGATGAGCAGAGGGGAAAACGAAGAGGTGGAATGTCGCCGTAAAAACATAGAAACCGCCTCGCAAGACACCTGCGGGGCGGTACATGGCAAAGGGGGATGGGATATAGCGCTCACCGCCTGCGATGATGGAGTATGCCGAAATTTGTCGTTGCGAACGCCTCCGGCGCTCCCCTTGAGGATCGTCTTTTCGCCAGCAGCGACCGCCATGACGGGAACGGCAGGCAGTGAGAAGCAAAACCCTGTTTCGATATTCCTGGAAGGCTATGCGCCGCGCGTCAGGGTTCCCCTTTTGCTGGAACATAAAACCCCGAAAACAAGATGTTTTCGGGGCGCGGGGCGAAAAGCCTTCCACAGGCTCTCGCACCTTCTCCCATCCGGACTATACCGTCGGCCCCGGAGTTTCACCGGATCCTGCCTCCCTGCGTTGCAGGTTGGCTCGTGGGCTATACCACCGGTCGGGAATTTCACCCTGCCCCGAAGGTGTCTGTATGGAATTGTGACAGCGTGATTATAACACAGTTTATCGGCAGTATCTGAAAAGACGGGGAGAGCGTCACGGTTTGGGGACATTGTCCTCTGATAATGCATCGGTTGGCAAAACTTAGAGCATACCGTCAACGAATTTTTCAACGAATAAACGAATGTGTGTTCCCCCTTTCGTTGACGGTATCCCCAGCAGGCCGGAAAGATTGGGCTGTGCTGCCGCCGTCCACGGTCTATTGTCACCGTCCATCGTCCACCGTCTACTGTCCAACCGCCGTCTGTCATCTGCGGTCCGCTGTCTGACAGGCTAAAGCCTGTCCTGCGGTCTGCCATCCGCCGTCCATATTCGTTTATTCGTTCCCCTATTCGTTGACGGTTTGCTTACCTGACGGGCTGGAAAGCCCGTGCTACAGTCATCTCTTGTCTACCGTCCATCGTCTATACCTCGGTCTGCCGTCTGCCGTCCGCGGTCTGCTGCGATTGTCCCTCACCCCTCCCGCATCCATCGCCGAATGGCCTCAAGCGGTGGGCGGTGGTTGCCCATCAGGGCGAGCAGCGTTTCCGCATTCTCATGGACATGCAGGGAGGCCCGATGTTCCTGGAAGATAAATCCCTCCTGCACCGCGTAATCCAGAGCCTCCAGCAGAGGGTTGAAATAGCCCCGCACGTTTAAAAGGCCAATCGGTTTCTGGTGATGGCCGATATGCGCCCAGGTGATGGTCTCGAACAGCTCATCCAGCGTGCCAAAGCCGCCGGGGAGCGCAATATATCCATCTGCCAGCTCATGCATTCGCGCCTTGCGCCCATGCATGTCGGAGACGACCTCCATGGCGCTGAGACCCGCGTGTGCCAGCGCGGGCATGTTCATCGAGGGGATGATGACGCCGATGACTTCCCCGCCTGCCTGCAAGGCACCATCTGCCAGCGCGCCCATCAGGCCCGTTTTTCCGCCGCCGTAGATCAGGCGCATCTTCCGCCTTGCCAGCGTTTCCCCTAACTGATAGGCCGCCTTCAGGTAATCCGCGTGAACCCCGTCTGCAGAGCCACAGTAAACACAAATGGAACGCATCGTTCCTCCTGTTATTCCAACAGTACCTTCAGGTATCCTTCGACCATCTTCTCGATGTTGAGGGCGCTCTCTGCATGGGCGCGAGCGGCGTTCCGAAAATGCTCCTGGCGAGAAAGGATTTCCTGCGCCGCCGGGAGCAGGCCGGCGATGTTGGGCGGGCTGAGTTTCCAGGGGTCTCCCCCATAGGGTACGAGGCGCCCGGCATCTCCGACGACCAGCTCGGAGAGTGCGCCCGTATCAAAAGCCAGCACCGGCAGCCCACAGGCCAGCGCCTCGATGACCGAATTCGGGCAGGCCGCGTTGATGTCGCCGGAGAAGAACAGGTGAGCCGAGCGCGCCAGGTAGGGGATTTGCGCGCGGGGCACCACCCCAGCCCAACGCAGACCGTGTTTCACGCTGGCCTCCGCCTGCTTTTGTAGCTTGCGACTGACCTGCCCGGCAACCTGCAGTTCGACGTTCAGCCCCTGCGTCTGTAAACCGCGCAACAGCCCGATGGCATTCCACAACCCCATCTCATATCCCCCTCCGAAGCTACCCTCCACGATCAGGATGCGCCAGCGATCCGTCGGGCGTTCGTGAGCGCCCTGCGGCGTATAGAGCCGGGTATCCACCCCGTTATAGACGATCCAGGATGGCGCCTCCGCCGGGCCGTACCACTCCTCCCACCAGCGTTGAGAGAAGCGACTCTGATAGATGATGCGATGCGCCAGCCGATTGCGAATCGTCGCCAGGATGAAATTCCCGTACTCCGAACGCAAAAAGTGCCTCCAGCCGGTACAGGTTCGCCGATGCACCCAGTTGATCCCATCCAGGCGTTGCACCAGGCGCACGCCTTGACGGCGCAGGCGCCAGAGTTCCTTCAGACGATGCGTGCCGGCCAGGATCAGCACGGCATCTACCGGGCGGCGCAGATCGTATTCCACCTCCAGACCGCGCGCCTGGAGCGCCCTCTCGAATTTCTCGCGAAACGTAGCCACCCCACCGACCCCCTCCGGGCGCGGAATCAGGCCGATGCGGGCGGAGGAAAAGGTTTTCATGAGCGAAGATTATACTTCGACTCCTGCAAAAACCCTGAAGTTTTACCACGAAAGCACAAAGTCAAAGTTCCCTTTTTATTTACTGATGCTTCGTGTCTCCGTGTCTTTGTGGTTCGATTTTCACCTTTTTGCAGTAAACTCATACTTCGGAATTTGCCCGCCAGGCGCGCATGCCCACTTCTCCGCAGCCGGGTCGCTAAAGGTTCGTTCCCTGCACGGCATAGGGGAGCGGACGCCCCTCCAGCCCGGCCAGCAGGTTCGCACAGGCCATCTCTGCCATGCGCCGACGAGTCCCCCAAGTTGCTGAGCCGATATGGGGTGCGATCAGGCAGTTCGGGAACTGATAGAGGGGATGATCGGGCGGCAGGGGTTCCGGATCGGTCACGTCCAGCGCGGCGCCGCCGATCCAGCCCTCCTGCAGGGCGCGCACCAGGGCCTCCGTCACCACGACCGGGCCGCGCGCCACATTCACTAACAGCGCCCGAGGCTTCATCCGCCGCAGGGCGGCCTCGTTGATCAGGCCGCGCGTCTGGGGAGTGAGCGGGCAATGCAGGGAGACCACATCGCTGGCTTCGAGCAGCTGCTCCAGGGGCACACGCTGCGCGCCGAGGGCCTCTTCCACTTCAGGGCGCGCATGGGGGGAAGTATAGAGCAGGCGCATCCCGAAGGCTGCCGCCCGCTGCGCCACCGCCTGACCGATCTTCCCCATCCCCACGATGCCCAGCGTCGCCCCGTTCAGGTCCATCCCCAGCCACCCGGTCGGCGACCAGGTCTTCCAGCGGCCAGCGCGGGCATCGGCAGCCGCTTCCGGCAGGCGGCGGGCCGCACTCAGGATAAGCGCCAGGGTCAGATCGGCGGTGGCCTCGGTGAGCACGCCGGGCGTATTCCCGACGGCAATGCCACGCTCCTGGCAGGCGCGCAGGTCAATATTATCCACGCCGACCGCCATGTTGCTCACCACGCGCAGGCGCGGCGCCCGCTCCAGCAATGCGCCATCCACGCGATCAATCAGCAGAGTCAGCAACCCTTCGGCTTCAGGCAGGTCTTTCAGCAACGTCTCGGGGAATCCCGTTGTCCCCTCCGGCCCGACGATCAGGCGCACACGGCCTTCCAGGGATTGTAACCATTCAGCAGGGAGAGGGTGAGTCAGGAGTACAAGGGGAAGCACGGCTAAAATCCGAACAGGAAGATCAAATCGTTGACGTTCGTCCTTCCCTTTGAGAGCAAAATGCTATCTCCCAGGGTGGAAAAGAACGTGTAGGAATCCTGATTTTCCAGGAAACGGCGCGCCTCCAGGCCCAGGGCGGCGGCGCGTCGCAGGGTATCCCCGGTCACCAGGGCGCCGGCCGCCTCGGTGGGGCCATCCTGGCCATCGGTCGCCAGCGCCATCAGCGCCACCCCTGGCACCCCGTCCAGGTCGAGGGCGGCAGCCAGGGCCAGCTCCTGATTGCGTCCGCCCCGTCCGCTGCCGTGCACCGTCACCGTCGTCTCGCCGCCGGCGATCAGGCAGGCCGGGCGCGGCAGGGGTTCATCGCTTTCTGCGATCTGCTTCAGGATGGCGGCCAGGAAGCGGCCAGCCTGGGAGGCTTCGCCTTGCAGCGTGGTGGTCAACAGGCGGGCATGAAACCCATGACGTTGCGCAGCCCTTCGGGCGGCCTGTGCTGCAAGGCGATTCTCTCCAAGAATGCGATAGATATGACGGGGCTGCCCCGTCTTGGGGTCGAGGGGTATCTCACCGGGCTTTACCGTCTCAGGGGCTTCCGTGAGCGCCTGCAAAAGCGACGGGGGGAGCCGCGTGCGTAACCCGTAACGTTCGATCACGCCCCAGGCATCGGCCAGGGTCGTCGGGTCTGGCGCAGTGGGCCCGGAAGCGATGGCTTCCGGCGCGTTACCGAGCACATCGGAGAGCGCGAGCGTGAGCGTGGCCGCCGGCGTGAGCCGTAGCCATCCGCCCCCTTTGAGCGGATCGAGGTGGCGGCGCACGATGTTGATCTCGCGAATATCCGCCCCACAGCTCAGCAGCGCCTGGTTCAGGGCGCGCAAATCCTCCAGCGAGAGGGGCGCGCCGGAGACGGCGGGCGGGAGGGTCGCCAGCGCAGAACCGCCGCCAGAGAGCAGGACGATCAACAGGTCCTGCTCGCGTAACGATTGCAGGAACTGGCGCAGACGTTGGCCGGCGCGCAGGCTCTGCTCCCCTGGCAGGGGATGATCGCCGATCAGCACCTCCGCGCCCGGTAACGGCATCTCTGCCTGTTTGGTGATCACCAGGGTATGGCGAATGACATCCCCGATCTGGCGATGGAGCGCCGCGGCCATCGGGAGGGCGGCTTTCCCCAGCGCCACGACGTAGATCTCGCCTGGGCCGTGCAAGGGCCAGCGCGCTGTGCTGCCCTGGAGACAAAGCGCATCGCCTTCCCTGCGCAGGTTGCGCCAGAGAGCTTGCTGCGGATCGGCCGCCTTCAGCGCCGCCCGCAGAATTGACCGGATCGCCGACCGCCACGCAGCCGGCAGCCTTTCTTCCGCATAAGCGAGCTCGATGGGGGGTGGCTTTATGCCTCGTCTCATCTCGTCCTCGAGTTTAGACAAAATTGTGGATGGTCTTGCCCTTGAGCAAAACCGCCCTTTGGTAGAATTGGGGTTATGTCACCACTAATCTCCACCCAAGAGCATATTAGCAGACTTATCGAATTTCGTCAAGCGGTATATGGGCGCGTTTTTCGTAAACGTCGCAACGCTCTGTTCGATATGTTGGATGCTTTGCTGTCCAGCGGCACCTT
>Ga0081479_108457_pt1 | contig 12165 bp, 8 predicted proteins | sample MamHotmetagenome_FD_70984 | JGI IMG/M metagenome (GOLD analysis project Ga0081479, IMG submission 70984) | Hot spring cone microbial streamer communities from Mammoth Hot Spring (Liberty Cap Streamers), Yellowstone National Park, USA - T=72 v2... | ecosystem: Environmental > Aquatic > Thermal... | reverse complement strand
TTGGGCTCGCTCGGCCATGAGAGTATTTCCTCCTAAAGTCCATCGTGCCCAAAGTATACCCAAAAGACGACCTATGGCAATTTTTCAGACAAGCTCTGAGAGTCCCCCTCGTAGGAGAACCTAGATGACCTATCGATGGTATTGAGCAGACGGCCTGAGATCGTATCAGAAATAACAATTCTTCTTCCCTCATCTCGTATGTCGGCCTTTAGACGACCATATATAGTGGCATAAATTGCCAAAGCTTTGTCAGGGGGAAGATTGGCCCGTGAGCCAGATGCTACATCCCACACAATCATCCCATCTGGTGCCTTCGAAACCAGAAAACGACCATCAGGCGAAAATGCCACGTCTTCCACGCTCTTTTTGTGCCCAGTGAGAGTACGAACCTTACGGCGGGAGGCGATCTCCAAAATTGTTACAGTGCCGTCTTCGCTTCCCAAGGCTAAAAAGCGGCTATCGGGGGAGAAGACTACACTACGCACAGGAGTCTTGTAACCTCTGAGGTCGTAAAGCAGATGACCAGAGGCGACCTCCCAGATTTTTACTGTCAAGTCGTCGCTCGCTGAGACCAGCAGACGACCATCTGGAGAGAAGGCTATATCACTCACGTAAGACGTGTGTTCGATTAGAGCACGAAGCAGACGACCGGTGAAAGCCTCATATATTTTCACAGTTTCTCGACTAACTAAAGCTATCAGGCGGCCATCTGGCGAAAAGACCATAGAGCCGCCATTTTCGGGCTTGATGGAAGCTAATTCCTTGATATTACCTGAGAGCCAAGCCAATGAGGGATACCGCCACGACCATTCAGCGGTATCGCGGTACTGGGGGGAGATCTGATGCAGGTTTTGCAGAAATTCAGAGGCCTGCTCCCACTGCTGAGCCTGGATGGCCGCCAGTGCGGGGCGGTAGTAACTTTCGGCCAGCAGGTCGCGGGCTTCGGCATCGTCTTTGTGGGCTTTCCACCACGGTTCCAGGTGAGCCGGTACTTCGGCGTAGTGATTGGCCTCCAGCGCGGCGCGGGCCGGGCGCAGGTAGGCTTCCCGTTCCAGCGCGGCGGCGTCGCGGTAGGCCGGGTTAACTTTCAGCGCCTCAGCGAAGCCCTGGCGGGCGGCTTCCCACTGCCCGGCCTCCAGCGCGGCCAGCGCCGGGCGGTAGTAACTTTCGGCCAGCAGGTCGCGGGCCTCGGCGTCGTCTTTGTGGGCTTTGAGCCAGGCCTCCAGCGGGGGACGGGCTTCATCATAGCGTCCGGCCTCCAGTGCGGCGCGGGCGGGACGCAGGTACGCTTCCCGCTCCAGCGCGGCGGCGTCGCGGTAGGCCGGGTTGATCTTCAGCACATCGGCAAAGCCTTTGCGGGCGGCCTCCCGTTGTCCGGCCTCCAGCGCAGCCAGCGCCGGGCGGTAATAACTTTCGGCCAGCAGGTCGCGGGCTTCGGCGTCGTCTTTGTGGGCCTTGAGCCAGGCTTCCAGCGGGGGGCGGGCCTCATCGTAGCGGCCCGTCTCCAGCGCGGCGCGGGCCGGGCGCAGGTGGGCTTCCCGCTCCAACGCGGCGGCGTCTCGGTAGACCGGGTCAATCTTCAACACCCCGGCAAAGCCCTGGCGGGCGGCCTCCCATCCTCCAGCCTCCAGCGCGGCCAGCGCCGGGCGGTAGTAACTTTCGGCCAGCAGGTCGCGGGCGTCGGCGTAGAGCGGCGCGCGGGTATTCTCCAGCAGGGGCTGGATGATGCGGCGGGCTTCCTCCCAGCGGCCGGCCTCCAGATAGGCCTGCGCCAGGGTCACCAGCGCAAGGCGCAGGTCGGCGTAGGCGGTCTGCGCCTCGGCGAAGGCCTGGGCGGCGTCAGCACGGAGTTGGGCGGCAGGTTTGCTGGCCGTGGGAGCCGGCGCGCCAACGATATAGGCCAGGCCGGCCCTTTCCAGCAGGGCGCGGGCGGCGGCTTCCACGGCGTCGGCCGCGGCCTGCAGGCGGCCCAGGCGCTCCTGTTCGGCCTTCAGCACGGCCTCCTCGGCGCGGCGTTCGGCCTCCAGGGCCTGGCGCGTGTGGGCCTCCTCCGCCTGCAGGGCCTCTTCGCGCGCCTGGCGGGCGGCGCGGGCCTCCCCTTCGGCGCGCAGGCGGGTGGCGCGGGCCAGTTCATAGGCGCGCAGCGCCTCCAGCAAAACGGTCTGCACATCGGAAGGCAAAGGTTGGTCGGGCATGGTTCACCTCCTGGTATTTCGGGACGGATTTTCCTGGTCGTCGGCCCAGCGTTGGGGGTTGGATTGGATGTAATCGCGGATGCGGGCCAGGGCATCATCGGTGCGGATGATGTGTTCGTAATAATTGCGTTGCCAGACGGTGTAAATCGTGGTGTGTTGCCGAAACCATTTGGTCACGCCGATTTTGAACCCCCGAACCACCGAACCGATGGTTTTGGATGTACCATGCGGGCGCGTGGAGGCGTTTGCCGGTAGGGGCGAAAAATTTTTCGCCCCTACCGCCCCCGTTGTCCCGGTCGGCGGCGTTTCCACGATCCACAAAATGCCGTGGACGTGATTGGGCATAATGACGAATGCGTCCAATTCTACGTGGGGGAAATGGGATGGAATATCCAACCAACATCCTTCGACCACGCGGCCGGCATCGTTCAACCGCATTTCCCCATCCACGATGTCGCCGAACAACGGCATTCGTTGGTGGGTGACGATGGTAATGAAATAGGCGCCGGGTTGGGTGTAATCATATCCCGGCAGGCGAATAGACCGCCGATGGTGACGTTGCGGATCATACGGCATTGTGGACCTCTGGCATTCTCATCCGTACCAGGCAACGTTGCGGGCCGCCTCCAGGACGGCGTTCAACTGGTACAGGGCCTGCTGGAAACGTTCGGTCTCCGCCTCCAGCGGGTTCCAGTAATAGGCAAGAAAATGGTCGGCGGTGACGTCCTTCCAATGCTGGCGGGCCTCTTGCCATTCGGAACGCAGGCCCTGCCAGGCGTAATGGGTGGTTTCGTAGGCGCTGGACATTTTGAATCCTCCATGTATCGTTTTGGTGGTGTGGGGGCGTGGGGGCGTGGGGGCGTAGCGGCGCTACGCCCCTACATTACCCGGCATTACCCGGCGCGCTCGGGGCCGCCAGGGGCACCCTCTTTGAATTCGGGCGGGGTGACCGGCCCCGGTGAGGGCGCCTGTCCCAGGCTGTCCAGGGAGATCGCGCTGCCCAGGGATTGCCAGGCGCCGGCGTCGCTGCGGATGTAGGCCTGGCTCTGGCCGGTCTCCGGGTTGATGACGACGGTGATGGCGGGGACGTTTTCCGGCCCCAGTTCCTGCACCAGGCGGGCAATGCGCTCGTTGGCGGGACTCCACTGGGCAGAGGTGCGGTCGGCCATCCGCGCCGCCTCGGCCGCGATCCATTCGGGGGAGCCCTGCTCGCCGGCGCGGGTCTGCCCCAGGTCCAGGTCGCCGCCCGTGCGCACTTTGGATTCGGCCACGATCAGCGGCATCCCCGGCGCCGTGAAGACGCGGTCAAAACCGTGTTTGGGCTGGTCAAAGGGGAGCGGCTGCAGGCCGAATTTCTCGCTCAGTACCTGGGCGGCGATCTCCTCACCCAGCGCGCCCTTGAGCCGCGCCAGTTCCCCGCGGTTACGGCGGATGGCGGCGATCACCCCGCCCATCAAGGCCAGCGCGCCGGCCGCAGCGACCCCCACGGCGGTGGCCTGCAGGTGGGTGGCCAGGTAGGCCTCCAGGGCGGTGATGCGGCGGTCCAGGTAACCGGTGGCCTGGGGGAGCAGGCTGGCCAGCGCATCCTGGTAAGCCTGGGCGACGGCGCGGAAGACCTCGGCCTCCTGGCGGACGCGATTCTGCCATTCCAGGATGCGCACCAGGTGTTCCTCGGCCTGGCGCAGGGCGTACTCGTAGTAGGAGCAGTCCACCGATTCGCCCTGTTGGGCGGCCAGCATCGCCTGGAAGAAGCAGGCCTCCAGGGCGGCGCGGGCCTCTTCCACCCGCAGACGGGCGCGGGCTTCGGCCTCTTCCAGGAGTTGCTGCGTGCGGGCGATCTCCTGCTCGGCCATCTCCATGGCCTCGTACTGGCGGCGGGCGAAATCGGGCAGCGCGCCGCGCAGCGCCTTGAGGGCTTCTACTTCCACATCAGCACGGGTCATTGTTCCCTCACCGGTATTCCAGATACTCGCGCAACCGCTCAATCAGCCCCAGCAGATGGGCCTCGTGGCCCTCGGTCGCGCTCAAGTAGCGATTCACGCCCTGGGCAGCCTCCTGGAGCGCCTCGCCGAATTCGTGGTACTTGACGTCGGTCCAGACATCGCCCAGGCTGCGCCAGTGCGCTTCCATTGAGGCGAACTCTTCAGCCAGGGTGCGGTTGAAACGGATCAGATGTTCGCGGAATGCGATCATACTTTCCAGGTCGGCGTCAACTCGATTGCTCATCGTGTCACCTCCTCTGTTGGAATTGGACTGACCGGACGCAAAGAATGACGGCGTGGAATAGATTGTACACCGACCTCTTCCCTCTGCACAGAGATTGACGCTGGCAGCAGTCTGCGCGCCAGATCGGCGGGGCGTACCAGCCAGTCGGGGTCGTCATCGGGATCGTATCCCACCGCATTACACAGGTTGCGGGCAAGACCGCGCGCATAGTTTACCCTGATACTGAGTATTCCGGGTTGCAATAGAAGCCCTTCTATCAAGCGATGGACGTCTGAAGAAGCCCGCCTCCATGCACGATGCAATGCCTGAAACTGTTCCGCAGAAAGCGACTCTTTTTCACGCGCCCATTCAGCGCTCAGTGCTACGGCGGTTCCCAACAATAAAAAGACATCGTTGGGCTCCGGGAAAAAATCCCGCATCCTGGCAATTTCCAGAGTACGTCGGATGTAGTGAACTATCCAAGAGGTGTTCAACAGACCAAGAATAGTTTGCCATGTGCGTGTGCTCAGCGGGCGCTGCCGACCCAGTACAAGCAACGCCAGCGAGCGGGTCAGTATATCTGGCGACGTGTAGCCACTCTGCCAGATGATTTCTTGCTGCGTTGCATCCAGAGTGGAGACGTTGCTCAGCCACTGCAAGATACATTGCCGAACTAATTGGTGGCGCTCCGCAGTTGGCGGGAATGGCTCTTGCAATATTGTCAACATAGGAGGAATAGCTTCTGCATCCACCCTTCGTCCCACCATCAGGGGCAAGATTGTACTCCAGATGAAATCTTGAGAAAATGTTCTCGATAAACCTTGTTCTGGTATGCGAGATGGAGCCAGCACCATTTCTCTCAATAAATTGACCACCTGAGCGGTCACTGGTAGAGAAGCCACAGCCTGCAAGAGTTCTTTGGCCAGTTCGTCGGCTTCCCGATGGAATTCAGGAAAGGCTCCAGGTGCCTCACCATCTACTGACCAGGCAGAGACAAGGTCAACAGCAAGTTCAAACGCCTCTTCCGACAAATCACGGAGCAGAGGGAGAAGCAGTTCAGGATCGCGGATGTATTGCAACGCTCGCGCCAGTGCTATGCGGCGGTATGCTCCTGCCCGCATCATCCGCTCTCCTTCAGTATCCAGTGGCTCGAAGAACACGGATGCCAGCCGTAGATGAGCTTTGACAAGCCTCCACTCTGGATAGCCGGCAACGCGCAGAACCTGAGCAAATTTTTCGGCATCAGGTGCCTGGATAATAGCGTTTAACTGCTCAATGTCTTTTTCATCTACATAATAGCCTCCCGCGCGCAGGGTTTGAACAAGGTCCTCCACATTTGGTGTTCTGACAATCGCGCGCCGTAACCAATCAATGACTTTTTCATCCACGTATGCCCGGCGCATCATATCGCCCACTAACTGCAAACGTTTGGGCAAAGGCAGGTTGCTACGCAATCCATCGGCAGGGTCAACGAGCCAGCAAACGGCTAACCTGAGCGGTTCAGGGCGTTCCAGACTGTTTACTTCTCTGGCGAGAGCGCTCAGGAGAGCATATGCACATGAGCGTATGTTGTCAGGCTCATCTTTCGCTGCATATTGACGTAGCAGGTCTAATCCCTGACGCAGAATTTCCAACCGTGCTCCGGCCAGCCAGCGTGCCCACCCTGACGATAACATTTGGCCACGGTCTATAGATAACCTCATTCTCTCCCAGAGAGCATTTTCCAGTGACATGCTCAGATTGCGATCGCGGTTTGCCAATCTCTGAGTTATCTTTAATATGAGCTCCATCACCTGAGGATTCTCTTCACACGCTACCTGTGTGGCCAGCCACTCTGCGGCATTTGGCTCCAGGTTATCAACACGCTCCAACACCTGTCGTAACCAATGCGCTTGTGGCTTGTGACGTACCTGTTCCAGCCAGATTTGCAATGCCTGGCGAGAAAAAGCCGGACGCAATGCCTCTATCCTGCTTTCCCAGAAATCGTCGAATCTCTGAAAGCCTTCCTCCACCAGTAATTCTACGAGTGGCTTCAACCCGGTTGGCTGTTCCCAGAAAACTGGAAATATCTCCTCCAGCACGAGTCGAAATTCAGCATGGTTGATCTCTGCCAGCGAGCGCAATACACGCAACAAATCAGGAAGGTAGCGTGCATCAGATTTCGTCAGCATTGCCCAGCCAATGGCCAGCGTGCCATAGCGAATATCGTGGTGAATTTTTGGAGTGTGAATGGGCAGTATAGAGGGACGGAAATGCCCCAAGATGGCAATGAGCACTGATGCAACAGCGATGAAAAATTTGCCTCGTCCCTCAATCCGCCCCAGGTGTCTCATAGCACGATTGTATTCAGCAGGGGTAGCAAAAGAACGTTCGGACGGATAGCGATCGGTATCCTCCCATTCCTGCAACAGGGAGGCAAGCAGTTCACCCTGTTCTGGAGAAAGTCTCACTTCGTGCAGACAGCGAAACAGGTCGCGAATCTCGTATTCTGGGAATGATGGCAAGTCCCTCACCCACTGCGTTGACAGTGCGATCAAAGCATCCAGCTCCTCTGGCCAGAGCGTGCCCTCTTCTTTTGCAAGCAAATGCAAAAGAGTCAAACCAAATTCATATTGTGGATTTTGATTGCGGCGAGAAAGACCAAGCATCCAATCAAACGCAGCGACAACCAGATGCCCCCACAAATTTAAGCCCTGCCCCAGCAGAGTGGCAAGTTCACCATTGAGCGCTTTCAAAGCCCAAGTGAGTATCTCTTCGCGCGCAGCAGGCAGACGCGCCAGGACAGTCAAACGCTCCTCCAGGGCTACCTGAGCGTCTGGGGGCAAGGAGCGTGAGAAATACCGCGAGCCAGAAATGCCCTGGAAGCCGCCCAGCATGAAGCCTTCCTGAAGGCTGAAGAGGGTAATGCGGGTCAACGTCAAAGCCAGATCATTCAGGCGAGGGTCAGTACTGGGAGTGACTTGCGCCACGAGGTGCGCCAGTTTATCCAGGTACTGTTCACGCTCAATACCTGCTGGCGGCAGATGGCGCGCAAAGGATTCAAGCAGGAAAATTTTGTCATCCGAAAATGACTCGCTCACCCAAAGACCTCACAAACCGTAGAACAACATCCAAATCATATCCCACTCTTCCAGAGCCATGGTAGCCTTTTGCAGTTGTTCAACTTCAGCACGTCTGCCGCGTTGCACAGCCTCCTTCAGCCACAGGGCAACGCCAAAAGTCTGGAAGCCAGCATGAGCAAAAGTCCAGGTTCCCGTGAACTCGTTGCGCCCGATCAGGCCCGTACGCTTCCAGAAAGTAAGCGCCTCTTCTCGGTCCCGCTCAGAAAATGGCAAAGGAAGATCCAACGATGGCTCAGGTGGTTTGGGAGCAAAGGTCTGCCAGGCAACATGCGCCAGAGCAAGGAGAGCGGCTTTCTCTTCCACAGCGCTTCCGCTTTTGTCTTGCTCCCAGCGGAAGGTCTGGCGCAAGAAGAAACGGTACAGGCCAGCCCATTGCCTGATGTCGCCAGCGCGAGCCAGGCCAGTTGCGAAATCAGGTTCGCGGCAAATGGATACGGTGAGCAGAGTAACGTAAAATGGGGTCAAGAAGGAACGCATCTTTGGTGCAGTGACCAGGCGCATGAGGTCTTCCAGCATCTGATCTATCCGCTCAGCATCGGTTTCCTGCTGGCGCAGCAAGACTTTCCCCAGGCGGTAAGCCAGTACCTTTGCGCCGGTTTCTCCGATTTCCTGCAACGCATATGGGAGAAATTCTGCCTGGAGGAAGGCATAAGGTCGGGAGGAGAGTAGCAACGAATTCTGACGCAACGGATCGCTCTGCCAGCGCTGAGAGAGGGCTCTCACGAAATCGTGGCGTTCCTGCGCCTTCGCTGGTTGGTATTCGTCCAGGGCATCCACCAGAATCAGTGCCACTCCCTGCTCCAACGCTGTTCGCAAGACTCGTTCAACCAGATAAGGATTGAGCAGGGGATGGTGATAGAATTGAGAGGCCGCACGAGAGCAAGCAGTGACCAGATCGGTCTCATCTTGCCAGTGTTCAGCCAGATCGGAGGCTGTCAGCAGGAAGGGAACCAGTTCTCCCAATCGCCAGTGTAAACGGTCGGATGGACGGCGGGCATAGAGCCAGGTCAGATATTGCAGGGTAGTCGTCTTCCCATCGCCAAGCATACCGAGCACAGCTACGGGGCGGGGATTTTGCAGTAACTCATCCACCGAGGGGACCGGATCACCTTCTCGCCAGGTGGCGCTAATTCTCAAACCATGGCGCAGACGGTGGAAGGAAGGATACAGATAGACTTCTTCCAGGGCAGTGCTGAAATCCAGACCATAGAGGGGAAAAGTCAATTTTTCGTAAATGGCGGCAATCTCTTGATAATACCGTTCCCGCGCCTGAGCGTCATCCAGTTGCAGGGTCTCCCACTGCCGGGCCAGATTACCGCCATCCTCCACGATCACCATGTTGATCACTGTGTTCCCATCCCCAGTGACAATAGGGCTGTTGAACACACTGCCATCTATCCGAACCCCCCGCTCACTACCAAGGTTGACATCGCCAGTGATGATGATACTGTTGGATGCGCTGCCCTCAATACGCACCACCCGCTCACTGCCCAGGCGGGCAAGGACGGCATTCAGCGCCTCCAACGCCTGGGTCTGGCGGGCCATTTCGGCGCGCAGGTCGCGCAGCAGGTCATCGCGGCTGCCCTGGAAGCGGGAGGGGAGGGCTTTGAGGAGGTCGTAGGCGAGAGAGGCGAGGAGGTTAACCAAAAAGTCGTCAATCATTAGCTCATCTCCTTGTTGGTTAGTTTGCGCCATATGTTCGCGGATGCGGGCGATGGCTTTGCGGGCGGCGTCTCGCACTCTACCAAAGAAGACTGGGGTCTCATCATCGACGAGGGATTCTAATTCGGAGAGCACGCGCGGATCGCCAATTTTGCCCAACGCTTCCGCTGCCGTATAGCGGATGTCAGGTTCGTCATCGTGTAACGCAGCAATCAATGACTGAACTGCTCTTATATCTCCGATTTCTCCTAAAGCATAAGCTGCCCCTTTACGCACGTTTATTTCTGAAGAATCCAAAGCGCTAATGAGCGCTTCAACGGCAGATGTGCCAATTTTGGCTAATGCCTTGGCTGCATGCCAACGCACATCAGGATGAAAATCGTTCAGTGCGGAGATTAGTGCATTGACAGCGCGCGTCTCGCCATTTCTTCCCAATTCACCAAGCGCATCTGCTGCAAACGCACGTACGTATGTATAAGGACCACGTAGCACAGCTGTCGTCAACCTCTCGATTACAAGGGTCCTATCAAGCTTCACCAATGCCTCTGATGCCCGCATACTTATATCTGGAGAATCATATAATGCGGTCGTTAATGGATCGAGAGCACTTTCATCAGTTGGCTTAAGTATTTTCCCAATAGCAACTACCGTAGCCCAGCGTATATCTTCATCATAAGCGCTTAACCCAGCAATAAAAGCTTGTACTATAGCAGAGTGTGAATGTTCGTCTAGCAGCTTAACAGCATTCCAACAATAGGAGGCTAGAAAAATAGATGTACTTTTTTGCTTTTCTACCCCTTGTGATATCAGCCAAGTCACCATTTTGGCTGGTTGGGAACACATTTCGGTTAATCCAACGATAATGTCATTCCATCGTAGTTGAAAGTGCTTCTCGCCCAGCACCTCCTCAAGCGACTTTCCGCTTTCCAACTGCTGATTGAGCGCCAGGGCGGCGAAATACTCGCGAAAGGTGGGGTGTACCCACTCATATCGCTCTTCGCGCTTCAAGAACACGCCGCTGCGCCGCGCCATGACCCGCAAGAAGCGTTCAGCCACCGCAGGGGCGCGGGCTTTCAGGTTGAGTTGCTCATTCAAGTACTCCACCACCACAGGAATCAGGGATTTCTCGTCTGTCCAGTCGGGGTGATCGGTCATCGCCAGAGCCAGGTGCGCCAGGGCAGGCTGGGCCAGGTCCAGCAGGGCAGCGTCCAGTTCGTCACTCAGGCCGCGCTCCCTGGCTTCATCCAGCCAGATGTCCACAAATTCCTGGTACAACTGTGCGCGGCGTTCGGGGAGACTCTTGCGTTCCAGATAAACTTTGGCAGCGATGGTGATGAGCAGGGGCGTCTCGGTCAGCACGCTGCTGCGCACGGTCTCCAACGCTTGCAGGAAGGCAGAGGCATCTTCTCCAAACCAGCGGTGGGCCAGTTCGGCGGTCTGGTCGGGGGTGAAGGGTTGGATTTCATAGACGCTGAGGCGGCTGGATTCCCATTCCTTTTCGGCATAGGCCGAGGGACGGCTGGTGATGATAACGCGGGCAACCTCGGGGCGGGCGAGCAGGTCGCCGATCCACTGCTTGAGGGAGAGATACCTGTCCGCGGGGACTTCATCCAGGCCGTCCAGCAGGAAGAGCCAGGGAGTATCCAGTTGCTGCGGCCAGGCGTCCAGGAAGCCAGCGGGCAGGGGGCGGGTGAGGCGGAGTTCGTTCTGCAGAGCCTGGTTCAGGCGTTCTTCCAGGGCGCCTTCCGCACGCGCCAGGGCGCGCAGGGGCAGGAGCAGGGGCAGATGAGGGCGATCCAGGCCGATGGCGTGCGGGGCGTCGTAGGCGCGCTCGGCCAGTTGTCGCAGCAGGGTGGACTTGCCCGCGCCTGGCTGGCCAAGAATCAGCAGGTGGGGCGTTTGCGCCTGCCGCAGGACCTGCTCCACCGTGAGCGATGCTCCCTGCGCGGCGGGACCACGCGGCAATGGCTCATTCTCCCGCTGCCGCGCCTGCAAGGGGACGTAGACCTCATCCAGGTTTTTCGGCGGGCGGATGTCGGTGAGAGTCAGGTAGGGCAGTTCGGCGCAGTAGCGGCGCAAGGCGCGGAAGTACGCTTGCAGGGAGGCAGCGTAGCGATCGGAGGCGATGCGCTCCAGGACTTTTTGAAGCGCTTCACGCACCGATTCCGCTGTCGCACCCTTGAAAACGATGTTGTTATCCCCCGTAACGATGACGGTATCTTCCACACTGCCGCCAATGGCCACGGCGCGCTCGCCAGTGGCCAAAACAATCTGTCCCGCCTGAAAAGCGCGGCGCAGGGTTTCTAAGTCAGCGGTGTCGGTGATGCCCGCCTGCAAGCGATCCAAAGCCTGTTTGAGTTCAGGGGGAAGTTCCATAGTTGGTTATCTCTGGTTGATTTTGTTGCGGTCGCCGGTCACAATCACGCTCCCGCTCACGCTGCCACCGATGGCGACAGAGCGATTGCCGCTGGCGGTGACGGTCTGCCCGGCGGGGCGGGCTTGCGCCAGCAGATGGGCGAGTTCCTGCGCCAGGGCTTCGTCTTCGGCGAGGAGTTTCTTCAGTTGCAGGCGCAGGGCGGCCAGGGCGTCTTCGTCGTCGGGTCTGGTGGCAACATCCTGGACGGCCTCCAGCGCGGCGGGTTTGGCTTCCACCTTCGGGCGCAGTTTCTCCCACAACGCTTTGGCGCGGTCGAGACTTTGTTCACCGGCCTTTTCGCCGAGTTTTCTGGCCGCCTCCTGCCCGGCCAGTTTGAGGCCTTTGAGCAGGTAGGGCAGGTAGGGGGCGAGGAATTGCACGATTTGGGCGGGGAGTTGAGGGTCCATGGGAGGCTCCTTTCTCACTGGTGACTGTTCACTGATTCATGAACACTACCGACTATCCACCTATTCGACTGGCGACTACCGACCTCCACACCTTCTCCGGCTGGTAGAACGGAATTAATTTCGTCCTACTATCGTCCTCCACCCCTTTTCCGGCGTGA
>Ga0081479_115521_pt1 | contig 12276 bp, 15 predicted proteins | sample MamHotmetagenome_FD_70984 | JGI IMG/M metagenome (GOLD analysis project Ga0081479, IMG submission 70984) | Hot spring cone microbial streamer communities from Mammoth Hot Spring (Liberty Cap Streamers), Yellowstone National Park, USA - T=72 v2... | ecosystem: Environmental > Aquatic > Thermal... | reverse complement strand
ATTTGGGGCAGATAGAAGCGGAGACCAACTGTATATGGCGGACTTCTCTTGATGGATGGGGCTCAATAGGTTATGCTCAATTGACTGAACAATTTTTGCCTTGGTTGAGCGAAGAGTTTCCAAACTGGAAAATAAAAGGACATATAGATCATTTTTTGGCGCAAGCATATTTAATTAAGCAGTTAATTAGTCGGGTAAGTTGTCGAAAGCTTTGGTGTGTATATCAGTGTTATAATCGATCATGTTGGAAGGTAAATAGGGAAGCAGTGCGGGCTGATTGTTTGTGGGAAGAAGCGTTTGATTTATGTAATAAGAAATTTGTAGAGAATATTTGCGTTTGGAAGCAGAAAGGAAGATGTTTGCAGTGGCGGACAAATTGTGATATTAATTATAACTATGGGTTGAAAGTTTGGAAGAATGGAATAAAATATCGAAATGGGATAATTGAGCGTGTATACAGTTATTGGTAAGCTTTTTGGTTTAATTTACAGATGAAAAGTGGGTAAGGGTAAATAATGATGAAAAGAATTTTATCAATTAGAATGAGTTCAAAGTATAGAGGGAAGGTAAGAAGTTTTATTTATGATGTAGCTCAGTTTCAGAATTTATTACGGATATTTATTTTAGAATGGGATAAGAAGACAAATGATATTTTTAGGCTTTTTTATCCGAATTTGTTGTATTCATTGTTAGCTGACAGGATATATAGTAACAAATCGGAATGGCAACGAAAGGAGTTGGAAGAGGTGAGAGGTATAATTGAAGAGGATGAGGAGTTGAAAGGTTGGATTGAAAAATTGAGAGAGCAGAAGAAGAAGATAGGGAATGCACAGGTATGTCAAAAAGTGATAATACAAGAGGTAAATAATTTAAAATCTTGGATAAGAGCTTTACGGGAGTTTAAGAGAAATCCTGAGAAGTTTAGAGGCAGACCGGGGTTACCTAAGCCGAGAAAATTAAAAAATTTGATAAGGTTTAGTGTAGCTGTTCCTTTCAAGATGGAATGTAGGAAGTTGTTTTTGAAGTTACGGAATGGAGAGAAGCCTTTAGAGGTGTTATTACCGAAGGAGTTTAGTTACAAAGTGAAAGAGGTGAAGTTAGTGTATGATATGGAGTGGATAGAAGTTCATGTTGCATATGATAAAAACATTGATATTCGGAATGATGGAGTGTATCAAGCGGGGATTGATATAGGTTTAAATAATTTGTTATCTATTGTGAGTGATGATACTGAGTTGAGGAGTTTTATTGTTTCAGGGAGAGAATTGAAAAGTTACAATAGGTGGTGGAATAAGAAAATAGCGGAGATAAGGAGCCACATAGATAGAGTTTTGAATATGATGAAAGAGGAGAAAGATGAGGAAAAAAGAAAGTCTTTAGAAAAGCATTATTGGTGGTTAAAGAAGTATTTATGGAATTTGAGTAAAGCAAGGGATAGGAAGTTAAGCAATTGGATGCATCAAATAACGAGGAGGTTAGTTGATTTATTATATCAGACGGGGCATAGGATAGTATACATTGGGAAGGATGCGATAGATAAGAATGGAATACCTTTTAGCAAGGCTGTTAATCAAAATTATGTTTGTATACCTCATCGAAAGTTAGTGGATATGTTGAAGTATAAGTGTGAGGAACTTGGGATACAGGTGGTGGAAGTTAATGAAAGGTATACGAGTAAAGCATCGCCGATAAGTGATGATGTAGTAGAGATACAGGGCAAAAGAGGGAATGGTGAAGAGGTGGAGTTTTCTGGAAAAAGGATAAGTAGGGGTTTGTATAAGGATTTGAGTTTAGGTAAGGTGTTAAATGCTGATTTGGTTGGAGCGATGAATATATTGAGGGTTGGAGCTAAGCTCCGTAGATTGTTATTTGATTTGAAGACTTTGCTAGTGAAGTTATGTAATCCGGTGAAGTTTAAGATGTTTGACTTAATTTACAGAAGTAACCCTGAGTCTCTATTTGTTATGGAGATAGGGGATAGTAAGCCTGTAACCATACAGGAAGCCTTAGCCTGAGGAAGGGGCGGGTGCATATAGTTTGAGGGTGTGGGAGTTTGGTTTGAGGTGGAAGGAAGGAGAGGATAGGGTTGGGTTTTGGTAGGAAGAGGAGGGGCGGGTAGAGAAGGAATAATAGAACGAACTTACCGATATTGGTAGGAGGGGAAAATGGTTAGACAAAATTGGTATGACATAATGTTAAAAAGTCACTTTAATCGACAGATTTTAAAACATTATGCATTGACAATCGATGGAGTGACAAGAATACAACCGCAAGATCCAAGGACTAATCAGATTGTTATTATGAATAACTCAAGTAGTTCTATTTATTTAGGGGCGGATACAACCCTATCTGCTTCTAATGGTTTTCCGATTTTGGCAAGTGAAGCGATAACTTTTGTTTGCGATAGTTCTTTTTCTTGTTATTTGTATGGTAGTAATCAAGAGATAAGAGTTTTAGAGTTATTATAAGGGAGGTGTGAGGGGATGAAGTTTTTAAGAAAATTATATTTTTCTTCTAATGCTTCTTCTGATGCAAATACTTTAAATGGGCAACCTGGAAGTTACTATCTTAACAGAGCTAATCACATAGGAGCTCAAGCCCCAAGCACTGTTTCTCCCCAGGGTGATGGTAGTGGATTAGATGCAGATAAGTTAGATGGGCAGGAAGGTAGTTATTATTTAGATAGAGCTAATCATACTGGGACACAGCCACCGAGTAGTATAAGTCCCCAGGGTAGTGGGAGTGGATTAGATGCGGATAAGTTAGATGGTTTTCATGCTACAAATATTCCAACTGCTTCATCAGTAGTAGCATCTTCAAGTCGTGGTTCTTTTATAAGAGATGGTTGGAATAAAACCTCAGGTAGTTTTATACTTTATGTAGATAATGTAAACGGAAGTGATACAACTGGTGATGGGTCATCTTCTAACCCTTATGCGACATTTCAAAAAGCTTTATCTGAATTACCGAGCAAAATAGCGAATGCTGTTACTATTGTTTTGAAAAAATCTTCTATATCTTATGGTTCTATTTATCTTAGTGGTCTTGTTATGGAAGCGGGAGGTAGTTTAACAATTCAAGGAGAGTTTAATCAACTTAATAGTGGAACAGTTAGTAGTTTTAACAATTCAGTCAACGATCCAAGTTATGGTAGTTTGGTCAAAGTAGCACAGATTACAGATAGCTCAAAAAACTGGACAACAAATCAATTTCAAAATAAGCTTATAAGAGTTTATAAAAATACAACATCATACTATAGGACAATCTGCTACAACGATGCAACATCAATTTATTGCAATCAGACTTTTCCTACAACAATAGATAATACTTGGAGTTACGAAATATTAGATTGGGGAACTACATGTAATTCTATTTATCTTATTAACAATTTTGGAGTGGTAAATGTTCAGAATTTAAAAATAAGTCAGACTACCAACAACTATTGTTCAGTATTAAGAAAACCCTCAGTTATCACTGTTGATAATTGTTTGTTTGAAGGTTATGCAAACGGTTCATATGCAACAATCGTCACAGGAGAAACTAATTGCGCAATTAGTAATTCTATAATAAATGCAAACAATACTTCTGGTTATGCGGTGTATATAGTTTCAGGTGCTCCATTCTGTGGTATAACTTTACAAGGGTGTTTGGTTCTTAATAATTCTTCTTCTGCTGTATATAATAGTTATCTCTTCTCAAAAATAACTTTATTAAATGGAACAAGATTGTATAAAGGAACTTCTAACCCAACTTATGGTATACAATTTTTCTCTGGAATATTGATAGGGACTGATACTTACGGAAAAGTGATTATCGATGTAGGTCAGATAGGAATAGTATTGACACGAGGAGCATATATTCAGAATAGCGATAAATTTGTTTTTGGTTCAAATGTAACGACAAAGATTTCATCATACTTAGGTTTAGTAGATGGAGGCAAATTACAGACAGGTTCTTTTGGTGTAAATATATCTAATTACAATCATGAAAACATACATAGTAGAATTCTTTGCAATGGTTCATTTGCAACAAAAGTTGACACAGTGTCAGCGAATACAACGCTCGGAATAGATCATCATATTGTTTTAGTTAATGCTTCGGGCGGGGCAAGGACGATTACTTTACCAAATGCGACTACTTGTGCAGGAAGACAATATATAATTAAAAAAGTTGATAGTTCTACGAATGCAGTAACAATTACTCCACAAACAGGACAGACAATAGATGGTCAAGCAAGCATAAGTATTACAACACAATATGATTACAGGGGGGTGGTATCAAATGGAGCGAACTGGTATTTATTCTAAAGAGAGTAAATTATTAATTGAGTGTATATTAAGTGAGCAAATGTCAGTAAGTCAGTTTATGGAGCATTGTAAAGAAAATTCTGAGCTTTTAGAAATTTTGAAGATTTTAAGTAGGAGGTATGAAAATGTGGAAATGCCAGCTTTGTCAAAAAGAATTTAACGATAAAGAGACAAAACATGAAGTATTAACAGCTATGTTACAAGATATGTTTAGAGGAGTTGTGGTAATTGACATGGAGCAAACTGAAGATATTTGTTATTTGTGTGAGGATTGCAATAGAGAAGCTTTAAGATTAATTGAAGAACAAAGTAACATGGTCAATTTGTAATGAGGAAATGATGGTGAAAAAAAAAGTTTTATCAGTTAGGATGAGTTCAAAGTATAGAGGGAAGATGGGAGGTTTTATTTATGATTTAGCGGGAGCAATGAATATATTGAAAGTCGGAGCTAAGCTCCGTAGACTTTTACTTGATATGAGGACTTTGCTGGTGAAGTTATATAATCCTGTGAAGTTTAGGATGTTTGACTTAATTTACAAAAGTGACCCTAAGTCCCTGTTTAGGAAAGGGATAGGAGATAGTAAGCCTGTAGTAATACAGGAAGTCTTAGCCTGAGGAGGGGCGGGTAATGAAGTGGGTGAAGGTAGCAGGTGTAGTTGTTTTAGTTGTAGTGATTGTGGGTTGTTTTTTATATTTTAGGAAGGAAGTAAATACGGAGAAGGAAGCATTGAAGCAAGTGATAAAGAGACAGGAAGAGCAATTGAAAGAAAAGGATAGGAGGGTAGAGGAGCTTGAGAGTCAGTTAGAAGTTCTTCGCAGGGAGCAAGTATTGAAAGAAAAGAGGATAGTGGAGTTGAAGAAAAAACGGGAGCAGATACGGAAGCCCGAGACAGCTGATGAGATGGTAAAAGCTTTTAAGGAGCTTGGGTATAAGGCAGTTGTTAAGTAGTTTATTGATATGTTTATTTTCAGTGTATGAAGATGTGAGGGTGAAGTAATGTTATGTTGCAGTAATAATGGAAGGAATGGTAAAGATTGGATTGTGGTGTTGATGTGGTTATTGTTGATATTAATTGCTTTTATGTTTTGCGTGAGTGTGGGGTATTCGGCTGAGGTTTGTTTTTCTGAAGGTGATGCAAAGAGGTTAGTTGTTGAGTTAGAGCAAAAAAGGGTGTTAGAGGAGGAAGTTAAGGAGCAGGAGGGTTTGATAGAAAATTTGAAAAAGCAAGTGGATTTGTTGAAGCAAGAGAATCAGTTGTTGAGGGAGCAAGTTCAGTTAGTGAAGGAGCAGAAAGATATTTATAAGACTTTAGTGGACGAGAAGGATAAGGAGGTAAGGAAGGTGAAGGTTGTGGGGTGGGTTGAAAAGGTGAAGTCGTTTTTGATGGGGGCGGGGGTGGGGGCAGTTGTTACATTGTTTGTTTTATATTAAAAGAGGGGAAAGAGAGTGGAAGGAGTAATGTCTTGGTATCAATTTGCTGTATTTGTGTTTGCGATGATAATGGTTAATGTGTTGACGCAGGCGGTGGTGCGGGGGTTTTTTGGGTATAATGATAAAGGAGGTAATGGTGATAATGGTAAAAGATATGTTAATCAGCAGACTTTTTCGTATAAGATTGATGATATAGTGAAGAGTATTTGTGAGTTGAGAGACGAGATGAAGGATAAGGTGCATGAAAATGTTTGTCAAGTTAAGATGGAAAAATTAGAGGTTATTATCTCTGAGATAAGGAAGAGGCTTGATAGTATTGAGGCGAAATTAGACAAGATGATACATGAGAGGCAGTAGAAGTAGGAGGATATGAAGTGAAGTATCTTAGGATAGCGAAGGATAGGAAGGGTGTGGTAAAGTTTTCTGAGGAGGTAGAGATAAGGAGGGAGGTAGGTAAGGATGTAGTGCTTGTGTTAGATACAGGTCTTGCTATAGATCATGCGATGAGGTTTGTAATGGATGGGTGTGTAGTGTATTATTGGCTATCGGGATATGTCTCAGCGTTTCAGAGGTTTGAGGAGACAGTGGTGGGAGATGGTTTTCCGTTTGAGAAGGTAGAAGATTGGGGGAGTGTAATTGATAAGGTTGGTTTAGTGTATGTGACTGACAATGTTTTTCCGCAGTTGGCCATGTATATGAGAAGGTTGGGGAAGTTGGTGTATGGTCCGACTGAAGAGTTAGTTAGGTGGGAGGCGGATAGGGTGTATGGGTATGAGAAGATGAGTGATTTAGGCATTAAGGTTCCGCCGGGAAAGGTGTGTCAAGGTAAGGAGGAGTTAGTGGAGTATGTGAAGGAGAAGGAGAGAGAAGGGAAGAGGGTATGGGTGAAGATAGAGAATAGGTTTAGGGGGCAAGTAGAGACGTTTTCTGTTGCTACAGCGGAAGAGGCGGAGACGATGTTAAGTCAGGCGGGGTTAGGTCCGTATGTGGATGAGGCAAAGTTTTTGGTGCAGGAGGATGTGGAAGGTGTGGAGATAGGATGTGATGGGTAGTGCCTGGTGGAGTATTAGAGCCGGTAGCATATACTATAGAGAAGAAGGGGAGGGGTAATGTAGCAGTATGGCAGAGGGGTAGTGACTTTCTGGACTACTGGTATGGGAAAGTGATAGATGTGGGGGAGAAGACTGACTACAGGTGTAATTTGTCAGTTGAAGGGATATGGAATGGATCGGAGTTATATGTATTGGAGCCCACGCCTCGCAATCCGTATCCAGTGTCGTCGTTGTATCCGCGATTTGTGAAGAATTGGGTTGATGTGGTATGGGGTGTAGCGGAAGGTAAAGTGGTGGAAGTGGATGTGGATTGGAGTAAGCCGTATATGGTTGAGTTGACTGTGATGAGTGATAGCAATTTGATGAGAGTGATTGATATGTCTGAGGATTTAGTGAAGTGGGATGGTGAGGGTGTAGGTTTTAGGAGAGTGGTATATAAGGGTGGGAGGTATTGGTGGGTTCCTGGTGATGGGATATTATGTACTGTTAATACATGTGGTGAGACAATAGAAGAGGCATTTCAGAGGGCGGAGGAGTTGGTTAGTGAAGTGAAGTGTTCATTTATGACAGTAGATTGGACGGTAAAGGATGAGATAATGGAGGATGTGAAGAGGTTGGAGGAGATGGGAGAGAGGTTTAGGTTTGAAGTGAGGGAGGGGTAGGTGAGTTTATTTGAGAGGATTGAAAAGGAGTTGAGAAAAGGTGGTGTAGTGGAGTGGGGAAAATAATGGTGAAAAGAATTTTGCCTATTAGAATAAGTTCAAAGTATAGAGGAAAGGTGCGAAGTTTTATATATGATTTAGTGCAGTTTCAGAATTTATTAAGGATATTTGTTTTGGAATGGAGTAAGAAGACAAATGATATTTTTAGGCTTTTTAATCCGAGCTTGTTGTGTTCGTTGTTAGCTGACAGGATACAGAGTAACAAGTCGGATTGGCAAAGAAAGGAGTTAGAAGAGGTGAAAGGTATAGTTGAAAAGGATGAGGAGTTGAGAGGTTGGATTGAGAAATTGAAAGAGCAGAAGAAAAAGGTGGGAAATGCATGGGTGTGTCAAAAGGTGATAATACAAGAAGTGAATAATTTGAAGTCTTGGATAAGGGTTTTACGGGAGTATAAGAGAAGTCCTGAGAAGTTTAGAGGCAGACCTGGATTACCTAAACCACGGAAGTTTAGAAATTTGACAAGGTTTAGTGTGGTTGTTCCTTGTGTTAATGAGGGTAGGGTATTGTTTTTGAAGTTACGGAATGGGGAGAAGCCTTTGAAGGTGTTTTTACCGAAGGAGTTTGATTGTAAGATAGGAGAGGTGAGGTTATTATATGATATGGATTGGATAGAAGTTCATGTTGTATATGAGAAAGAGATTAGTATGAGTAGTGAAGGGATTTATCGGGCAGGGATAGATATAGGATTAGATAACTTAGTTTCAGTGGTAAGTGATAGTCCAGAGCTGAAAAGTTTCATTGTTTCTGGTAAGGAGTTGAAGAGTTATAACAGGTGGTTTAATAAGAAAGTAGCGGAGATAAGGAGTCATATAGATAGAGTTTTGAATATGGTGAGAGAAGAGAAAGATGAAGAAAAGAGAAGATCTTTGGAAAGGCATTATCAGTGGTTAAGGAGGTATTTATGGAATTTGTATAAGGCAAGGGAGAGAAAGTTAGATACTTGGATGCATCAAGTGACGAGGAGGTTAGTTGATTTATTATATCAGACAGGGCATAGAATGGTTTATGTAGGGAAGAATGCTATAGATAAGAATGAAATACCTTTCAGCAAAGTTGTGAACCAGAATTATGTTTGTATACCTCATCGGAAGTTAGTGAATATGCTAAGGTATAAGTGTGAGGAGCTTGGGATACAAGTGATGGAAGTTGATGAAAGGTATACGAGCAAGGCGTCACCGATCAGTGATGATGTAGTGAAGATACAAAGTAAGAAAGTGAATGGTGAAGAAGTAGTGTTTTCAGGAAAGAGAGTACATAGAGGTTTGTATAAGGATTTGAGTTTAGGTAAGGTGTTTAATGCTGATTTAGTGGGTGCGATGAATATATTGAAAGTCGGAGCGAAGCTCCGTAGACTTTTGTTAGATGTGAAGACTTTGTTTGTGAAGTTATGTAATCCTGTGAAGTTTAGGTTATTTGATTTAATTTACAAAAGTAATCCTGAGTCTCTACTTAGAGTAGGGATAGGGGATAGTAAGCCTGTCGTAAGACAGGAAGCCTTAGCCCTATGAAAAGGGCGGGTGCATGAGTGGTTGGAGAGGTTGTTAGTGAGGAAGTTAAGAATGAGCAGGGTGTGGGCACACAGGGTTGCTAATGTAGTTGAGAAGGTGGTGTCATTGGGGAAGACTAATTTGTATTGGAGATGATAGAGTGTGTATAATAAATAGAAAAAAGGAGGAGGTGGATTATGGCTTATTCATCTGAGCTTGAGAGGTTATCTGAGATTGTTAATGATGTACAGGTAGAGTTGCGTAAGTTGAAAAGGGCATTGGATCGTGCTTATGATGATGAGTTAGAGGGATTGCTTGTGCGTTGGATTGAGGTATTGGAAGAGGTGAATACGTGTTTAGATGAGGCGGAGAGTATTATGTGGGATTTAGCGCAGGAGATGAAGAAGGAAGGATTATAGGGTGTAAAGGTGGTGTCATTGGGTAAGGCTGAGGTGTATTAGAAAGGTGTATAAGGTTAAATAAAAAGGAGGAGGTGGATTATGGCAGTTTCATATAAGCGTAAGAATTTTTGGCTTTTATCTAACGATTCAGTTAATCTTTTATCTAAGCTTCGGACTGAGTTTGAGAAGTTGTCTGATCTTATTGACGAGAAACAGCGTAAGTTAGATGAATTGTGGGATGAGTTGACGAGGATAGTTTCAAGAGAAAAAGGAAGGGCAGATGCACAGGGTCTCGAGTTAGATGAGGAGATAGAGGAAGTGATTTTAGGGTGGAGTCGAAAATTGGAAAAGGCGTTTTATGCATTAGCGGACGCGAGTAGTGAGATATTCGAAGTGGCGTTGGGTATCAGGGGCTATGTTAAGAAATTACGACACGATTAGAAGGTGCGTAGGTGTGAAGGAGAAAGTTGGGAGGTATTGATTAAGATGGTTGATTTGATTTGCAAAAGAGAGGGGCGGGTAATAAACTAAAATAAAAAGGAGGAGGTGTATTATGGTAGTTTCATCAAATCTTTCATCTAAGCTTGAGAGGATATCTATTGTTCTTAGTGAGAAGACGAGGAGAGAGTTGGATAAGTTTATTGAAGATTTGATAAAGATAAGTAAGAGGGAAAAAGGAAGAGCAAGGGTTTCAGATAGAGATAAGTTAGGGTTAAAGCTTGATCGTTGGTTTTTCGAAATGGATGAGTTATATGTGTCTTTTGAGAAGATGTTTGAAAAGATGTTGGATATAGCGGATGATATGAGGAAGGCAGGATTTTAAGGTGGTGTAGAGGATGGCGAAAGTTCCAGATATCAAATGGGTTATAGATGAGATTAGATGGGTAAGTCGTTATAGTAGTGAGATGGAGTGGGCGATTGAGAGGATGTTTAGGTGGGAGGAGTGTGTGTATACGGAGACGGGTAAGTCGGTGGATGGGTGGGAGGAGTTTTACAAGATAGTTAAGAAGAAGTTGGAGAGGGCTGTGAAGGAGTTAAGGAAGTGGGGAGTAGATATTGAGAAGATAGGTTGGCGTAGGTTAAGGAGTATGGTAAAGATGTTGTTTTTACAGTGGGCAAGGGGTGATTTTGAGGAGAAGTGGGTGGGAGATGAGATACTTGTGTATGGGGAGTCAATGGGGTTTATTCTTGAGGAAGGAAAGAGGGAGTGGGAGGTATTTGAGGGATCGGATGAGCCTGGTGAGATTGATATAGAGTTGTATAACAAGTTGATAGTGAGTGGGAAGAGAAGGGGTGAGAAAATGACACTATATGGAATGCATGGTAGAGATTTTGTACAGAGTTGGATGGAGGAGGGTATTCCGGAGGGTGTGTATTTTGCTGAAGAGAAGTGGGTAGCAGAGAGGTATTGGCACATGGGGGGTAATGATATATTAGTGAAAGTGAAGTTACCTACTGATGCGGTAGTGCCGACAACAGAGAAGGAGTGGAAGACCGTGAGGTTAGTCCATCCGAAGGAGTTTTCTGTTGTAGTGTTATGAGAGGGGAAGGGGAGTAGTGGAATGGGCAGGGGTGGAAGAATAGATGATGGTGAAAAGAGTTTTGCCTATTAGGATAAGTTCAAAGTATAGAGGAAAGGTGCGAAGTTTTATATATGATTTAGTACAGTTTCAGAATTTATTACGGATATTTATTTTGGAATGGGATAAGAAGACGAATGATATTTTTAAGCTTTTTAATCCGAGTTTATTATACTCTTTAGTAATTGACAGGATACAGAGTAACAAGTCGGAATGGCAAAGAAAGGAGTTGGAAGAAGTGAAAGCTATTATTGAAAAAGATGAGGATTTAAGAGGTTGGGTTAAGAAATTGAAAGAGCAAAAGAAGAAGGTAGGGAATGCTACAGTTATTGCTCAGGTGATAAATCAAGAGGTAAAGAACTTGAAGTCTTGGGCAAATGCATTGAAAGAGTATAGGAGAAATCCTGACAAGTTTAAAGGTAAGCCAGGGTTGTCAAAGCCACGAAAGCTAAAGAATTTGGCAAGGTTTACTGTAGTTGTCCCTTTCAAGGTGGAGTGTAGGAAGTTGTGGTTAAAGTTACGGAATGAAGAGAAGCCTTTAGGGGTGTTATTACCGAAGGAGTTTGATTACGAAGTGAAAGAGGTGAGGTTAGTATATGATATGGATTGGATAGAAGTTCATGTAGTGTATGAGAAAGAAATTAATATTCGGAATGATGGAGTGTATCAAGCGGGGATTGATATAGGTTTAAATAATTTATTGTCTGTTGTGAGTGATGATCCTAAGTTGAGGAGTTTTATTGTTTCTGGTAAGGAGTTGAAGAGCTATAACAGGTGGTGGAATAAGAAGGTAGCAGAAATTAGAAGTTATATGGATCAGATTTTGAATATGATGAAAGAGGAGAAAGATGAGGAAAAAAGGAAGTCTTTAGAAAGACATTATTGGTGGTTAAAGAAGTATTTGTGGAATTTGAGTAAAGCAAGGGATAGGAAGTTAAATACTTGGATGCATCAGATAACGAGGAGATTAGCTGATATTCTTTATGAGACAGGGCATAGAGTGGTTTATGTTGGAGAGGATGCTATAGATAAAAATGGGATTCCGTTTAGCAAGGTTGTGAATCAGAGTTATGTTTGTATACCGCATCGAAAGTTAGTGGATATGTTGAAGTATAAGTGTGAGGAGCTTGGGATACAGGTGATGAAAGTTGATGAGAGGTATACGAGTAAAGCATCGCCGATCAGTGATGATGTAGTGGAGATACAGAGTAAGAGAGGGAATGGTGAAGAAGTAGAGTTTTCAGGGAAAAGGGTGCATAGGGGTTTATATAAAGACTTAAGGTTAAACAAGGTAT
>Ga0081479_115338_pt1 | contig 12326 bp, 7 predicted proteins | sample MamHotmetagenome_FD_70984 | JGI IMG/M metagenome (GOLD analysis project Ga0081479, IMG submission 70984) | Hot spring cone microbial streamer communities from Mammoth Hot Spring (Liberty Cap Streamers), Yellowstone National Park, USA - T=72 v2... | ecosystem: Environmental > Aquatic > Thermal... | reverse complement strand
TCCCTTTTTGTCATCTCGAGGCGCGCAAGCGCCGAGGGACCCCTCGCTTCGCTCGGGGCGACAGCTCCCACCGTGTCATCCCGAGGCCCACAGGGCCGAGGGACCCCTCGCTTCGCTCGGGGCGACAGAGAAGGGCTCGGGGCAACAAAAAAGAGGGCTCGGGGTGACACATGGGGGCTTGCACAAATTTTTAAAACAGCCTCGAAGTCCCATTGACTAAATTTATTCTGGTTATTAAACTTTTTATCTTAGAAATCCCTGTTAATAAGTTAATAAGGCTTATAAAGAGCTTTATTTAGCTTACAATACTACCCACAAGATGGACAACAGGATTAGGCAGTGCATATTTAAGTTTGGTTCAGAGGATGATGAATTTTTAAGTGGAGAAGTAGAGATGGACGAGAGCTATTTTGGAGGCAGAATGGGGGGTCAAGAGGGAAAGAGGAGCGAAGGGTAAGATACCAGTCTTTGGGATGCTTGAGAGGGAAGGTAAGGTAAAGATAATCTTGTCTAATGTGCTTGCTGTAATAAAATGAGAAATTCCTATTTATTATAAAAATAATAATGAAATGTTCAAAATAAAGTGGGATAAAGAAAAAAATATTCCACTGCTTGTAGATTCTGCAGATCAAGAAATACCTTCTCCTCGCCCGGTTTTCTTTGAAGAGCTTGAACTTTTAGGATTCAACAAATATTGGGATTATCCAAAAACTGAAGAGCCTTTACTGTGGAGTATTGGGAGAAGGTATTATTATAAGGGTGAATTTGTAGCTGAAGCTACGGGAGGAAATATATTTGAACCTCCTAAAATAATAATCACAGAGAAAGGTAAGAATCTTGTTTTAGAGCCTATCAATGTGAATCTATTTATTGAAAAAAATAAAGAAGCTCTTAAAACTTTGGAGAGCGAAGCGATTGATTTTATAAATAATGTTTATAAAAAATACAAAAATAAAGTTGATTTTTTTGTTGTTGCCTTCAGTGGAGGTAAAGACTCTCAAACAGTTTTAGATTTGGTATCTCGCACCTTACCACCTGATGAATATTTTGTAATTTTTACAGACACCACTATGGAAATACCACCTACTTATGAAACTTATGAAGAAACCAAGAAAATATATCAAACATTATATCCGAATCTAAAATTTTATGTTGCAAGGAATGAAAGACATTCTTATGAACTTTGGAAAATATTTGGTCCACCGAGCAGATTGATAAGATGGTGTTGTTCAGTATTAAAAACCTCTCCTCAAATAAGATTGTTAAAATCATTATTTCCTGATAAAAAGAAATTAAAAATATTAGTTTTTGATGGAGTAAGAGCAGAAGAAAGCCAAAAAAGAAGTAAATATGAAAGGATAGCAGAAAGCGTAAAACATTATACACAAATAAATGTAGAAGTTATTAGATATTGGAATCTAATAGAAGTTTTATTATACATATATGAAAGAAAAATTCCACTTAATAAAGCATATAGATATGGTTTGGTAAGGGTAGGATGTAGCATATGTCCTTTTGAATCATCCTGGTCAGAATTTATAATAAATAAATTATATTCAGATTTTACTAAAAAATATATTGATATCATAATAACCTATACAAAAAACTTAGGTTTAACAGAAGAAAAAAGTATTAGAAAGTATATTACTGAAGGTAATTGGAAAAAAAGAGGAGGAGGAGAAGGAGTAAATGAAGAAAATATTAGAGTGGATTTTATGGAGTTAGAAAATAATTATCAAATAATTGTTAAAAACTACAGAGAAAATTTATTTGAATGGCTTAAAGTAGTGGGTCCTTATAATTTATTAAATACAGATGATTATAAATATACAATAGAGCTTTCCATTAATTCTAATACTATAACTATTGATGCTACAATATTAAACCATACTATTATTGCAAAAATACCTAAAAATATTGATATTTCAATATTAAGTTACCTAAAAAGAGTTTTTTATAAAGTAGCTTACTGTGTTAATTGTGGTGTCTGCGAAGCCGAATGTTCTGCCTCAGCGATAACTTTTAAAAAGGGATTGAAAGTTGATATCAAAAAATGCATTCATTGTTATAATTGCTTAAAATTTACTGAAAATGGTTGTTTAATAGCTAAATCTATTTCTAGAACGGAGGCTATAATGAAAAGGAAAGAAGGACTTAAAGGGTTTGGTAGATATCTTACTTTTGGAATGAGGTCTGTATGGTTAGAAGATTATATATCTAAAGGAGATAATTGGTTGATAAACAATAATTTAGGAAATAAACAATTAGAAAGTATGCTTCAATGGTTAAGAGATGCAGAACTTATAGATATAAAGAAGAAAAAAATAAATAATTTTTATCATAAAATGAAAAAAATATTTGAAACAGATAAGTCATTATTTTATCAAATTATTTGGGTAAATTTGTTTTATAATTCTTCTGTAGTTAAATGGTATCTACAAAACATAAAATGGAACAGCTTTTTATCAAATAAAGATATCATTAAATTTTTAACAACGAAAGGACTTAATGAAAGAACAGCAATTAGTGGAATAGGTTCTTTATTCAATATGATTAAAAATGTGCTTTATTTTCAAGAGTTAAATTTAGGAAGAATAAGAGAAGTAAAAGGAATAAGCTATGTCGAAAAGATAGGTTCTGATAATATTCATCCTATAGCTATTCTTTATTCTATTTATAGATATGCTCTCTTTAAAAACAAGTTCAACCTTACAGTTTCCGAATTTTATAGAGAAGATAATAAAGATGGTGGTCCTTATCTTATCTTTGGAATTTCAAGACCAGCTTTAGAAAATATATTAAGGGGTTTACAAGAAAATATAAAAGATTTAATCAAGGTAGATATAATAGCCGATTTAGATAATATATATCTTTCAGACAGTATAAAAGATTATGCTCAAATATTAGATTATATAAAGTGGATATGTATGTAAAAATTAGAGGTTTTAAATATAACACATTTGGTTTAAGACAAGAATGGCTATTTTCTTTTATAGAAAAGGGAAAGCAATTTTTAAAAGATAATTCCTTAGGACCAAGACAAATAGAAGCATTTATTTATTACCTTAAAAACTGCGAAATAATAGATAAAGATAAAAATCCTACCCCTCTTTTTAATATTTTAAGGTCTGTTTATCTTAACGATGGACCCTTTTCTCAAATTTTTTGGGGAATTGTATGGATAAATTTATGCTTTAATTCTTCTCTTTTTACTTGGTGGACTACTCTCCCTATAGGTAATTATAATAGAAAAGATTTAATTGAGAAACTAATTTTATCTTATGGCAAAGAAAATAGATATCTTAAAAATGGCTTTTGTAGTATAAAAGAAACTTTATCTAAATCTCCAATAGGAGAAATTTTAGGGCAAGGAGTAGCAATTAAAAAGGGGAAAATCATTGAAGGATTCCTTAAAACTGGGCTAAACAGAATACATCCATTGTTGATTCTTTATAATCTTTACAAATTAGCAGAAAAAGAAAATAGATTTGAAATAAATCTCCTCTCATTAGAGGATGAACTTTTTTCTCCACAAAAAATTTTTGCAATTTCTACAAGAGATTTAGAAAAATCTTTGTTTGAAAGCCCAGAATATGAAACTTTTTATGAACTATCTTTAGAGAAAAGAGGATTGATGTTTCTTAACAAATCTTTAAATCCTATAGATTTGTTAGAAAATTATATAGGAGGATAAAAGCATGAAGTACAGCGAGATAATAGGATTATATGAATATTTTCATCCAGCATATGATATTACCCAAGAATCAGGTGGTTACTGGAAACAATTCATTCCTACCCAAAATTTTTTTGAGGTTTTAGAAGCTTTCCTTAATTCTTTGGAATCTAAAGATACTAAAAAAAGAAAATCTATATGGCTTCAAGGTCTATATGGCACTGGAAAAAGTCATGCTACAGGAGTAATAAAGCATCTTTTATGGGATGAGCTTTCAGAAATAGAAGATTTTATAGAAAAAATTAATAAATCCCAGCTAAGGGAAAGACTTAAAAACTTTAGAAAAGAAAATAGAGTGCTTCCAGTAACTATTAAAGGAGTCTCAGGTATAAATACTCCTAAAGACTTTAGTCTTGTAATTGAAAAGGCTGTAAAAGATACCATAAATAAATTAGGCATTTCTATAACAACACAAAGTGAATTTGAAAAATATTTAACTTTTATAGAAAAGGATTATAAGATAAATTGGCAAAGCCTGATCAATAATAATCCAAAATTAAGAAGTTTAGCAAGCAATATCGAAACATTAAAAAAGAGATTAGAACAAAAGGACATTGAAATAATAGCAATTATAGATGAAGCATTAGGAGACTTAAAAATTTCTCATCCAAACATTGAAGAATGGCTTTCAGAGGTTCTTAAAGAACTACAAAATAAAGGAATTTCCCATATAGCAATATATTGGGATGAGTTTACCCCTATCATGGAACTTTCTATAAGCTCAATCCTACTTAATGTTCTACAAAGTATAGCGGAAAAGAGTTTTTATGAAAATATTTTTTTATTTATAATCTCACACAGACATCCACAACAAACTCAGATATCTAAAGAGGACCAAGAAAAAGTTTTAGGGAGGTTTGAGAGTAAACGTTATGAGATGGAAAACATTACTACATTTCATATTATTTCAAATGCTATTAAAAGAAAAAATAAAGAAATTTGGGAAAAATTAAGGGATAATCTTTTTGAGGAAAACAGACAAAGTTTTACAAGAATAATTAGAAGAATATTTGAAGATAGAGAGAACCTTGTAAGCATAATTAAAGACCTTTTCCCTATTCATCCTTATACTGCTCAACTTGCAGTTGGATTAGCAAGATATGTAGGATCCACCGAAAGAAGTATTTTTAGTTTTTTACATGATGAGGAAAAGGGATTTAAAAATTTTATAAATAACTATCCTGATGAACAAAATAATGAATATTTTTTAACAGCTGACAAACTTTGGGATTACTTTTTAGATGAATTAGAAAGAAGACAAGAAGAGAAAATCCATAATATAGTTTCAAAATATAAGCTACATTATGATTCTCTTAAAGAAAAGGGTGAAGAGTATTTAGCTGTTTTTAAAGTGATTCTGCTTTTAAATTTGCTTCAAGCCTATGTCTCATTCTCTGATGCGTTATCTTTGCTTTTACCAAAAGAAGAGAATATAAAAGATGCATTTTTAGGTTCTCATTATTATAAACAATTAGATTCAATTTTAGAGTACATATATAAGAATGTGATTTCAAAAACACCCGATGGATTATATCTTATATCTCAAATCCCGCTTCCAATTGAAGAGATTAAAAAAGAGGAAGAGGCAGTTAAAAAGCAATACGAAGATATCATAAAATTAGTTCAAAGAGTAAAATTTAAAATGAGCCAAGCTAAAGAACTTGAGAGTATCATAAAAAGTGGCATATCGAGAGAAATTCAACTTTTAATATTATGGGCTGGAATTTCTGAAGATGAAATTAGAAGAAGAATATTATCTAAATTTCAAAACCCCTATGTTATTAAATTGGTTATCTTTCTTGCAAAAAATTATGAGGAACTGTTTAACCTTAAAAACAAGATAAAAAGATTTATTAACAATAATGAATTAGAAAAATTTGTAATATTTTGTATATCAGAAGAAGTGTTCGGAGAAGAAAATTGTAATAAGTTATATGAATATATAGCAAGAAGAAATATAGCTAAGAATCATGATTATAGAGAAGAAAGTAAACGATATGAAGATTATATAGTGAAATTATTAGACCAGTGGTTTGAAAAGATAGAGAGAAATTACTTAGAAATAATATTTGGAGAAAAAATAGAAAAGTTACCCTTTTTAGAAATAAGAGATAAGATAAATAAAATATACTCTAAAGAAATTTTTAAATATGGTTTAGAAAATTTAGAAAAACTGACCGAAAATAAAAATATTTGGACTCTCAAAAATGCAAAAAAAATTGCAGAAATTTTTCTTTATCCAGAAAATAGAGAGGACTTGGAAAGTGCTTTAGGAAGAAAGTATCCTGAAAAACTTCTTTTAGAAATGCTAAAAACCAATACAGGAGAGTATATTCTTGATAAAAATCTTAAGTTTTATGAAAAGATTGACTTAGACCACCCTGTTTTCAGAATTTGTAAGGAAGTAGAAAATGCCTTAAAGGAACAAGAAGGACATGCATTTAATCTCGGTGAAATATTAAAATTCTTAACCTACCCCCCCTATGGACTTTATCCCAATATGCTTCATTACGGAGTATTAGCTCTTGCCTTGAGACCTTTTGTAAATAGACTGTATGAATCAGGAACTGGTAGAAAATTGACCCCAATTGTCATGAAAGAAAAAATAAAAAATTTATTTTATTATTGGACTGAAAAAAAGGATAGAGATAAATTAGAAGTAAGACTTGGCACTAAAGAAGAAGAAGAACTCACTGAAATGTTAAAAGACATATTTGAATTAAAAGATGTTGAAAATTTAAATAAAACAAAGTGGGGTATAAGAGATTGGATTAAAAAAATATACCTTCCAATGTGGAGCTTGATATACTTGCCTTATATATCCGAAGATGTTAAACAGGCTATAAAGGCTATTGATGAATTAAATAGAAGTGTTGATAAAGAATTAAGTGAAGATCGTATTAAGAAAATCTGCGAATTAATTAAAAAAGTTAAGACTGACTTGAGATTAATTATGAAAAAAGAAAAAGCGGAGGAAGGATTTAAAAAATGGTTAAAAAACTATAAAGATATAAGAATAGACGAAAATGAAATAGAAGAAGTAAAGGAATATTTATATAAAAATCTGCAAGAAGAAGTTGCACTATGGAATGAAGATAAAGTTTATATAAAGATAAAAGAATGGATGATTGAAAAGGAAGAAGAAAGACACAAAATGAATTTAGTAAGGTCTATATGTGATTTATTTAATCTTCAAAATATAAACAACTTTCAAAAGTTAAGGGAAGAAATTAAGAATTTTATAAACAATGAATTAGGTTACCCTTTATGGACTATAAAATATATTTTAAAAATTGAAGAAATTCACAATATAATTGAATTCATAGAAAATTTTATTAAAAATGACATTGAGCCATCTCGAGATCAAGTAGAAAGATTTTTAAGACTTCTTGAATTGCGTAAAAATATGCTATGCGTTAACTTGGATTCGGAGATAGCAAAACAAGGTATTCATGAATGGCTAAAAATCAACCACAAAACTATCGATAATGATTATGTAAATATTTATTTAGAATTTTTAAAAGCAAGTCTTAATAAAGAACCTTATAATTGGGAAGAAAAGGATTTACAAGATTATATTATATACTTTGAATTTCAAAAATTATTAGCCGAACTCTTTGATATAAATGCAAATTGTATAAGAACTCCAGAAGATCTGAAATTAAAAATAAAAAGCCAAATAGTTGATAAAACTTATCCTTTCTGGGCTATTGGATTGACCTCTGACGAGGAGGTTAATAAAATAATTGAAAGATTGTCAAATTATATTACTTCTAATACAAGTTATTCCTTAGAAGAAATAGAGAATTTATACAAATCACTTAAAGTTAATTTAGAAAAAATTAACTCGATATGGAAACCATCAGAAATTGAGAAATTATACCATTATTGGTTGAGAGAAATCTTAGGAATAGAAGGAGATATTACCAAATTAGTGAGCGAAATTAAAAGAAGAATGAATAATGAAGAATATTATTGGAAAAAAGATAAAGTTGAAAACTGGGTTCGCAAAAATCAGGGAAGTTTAATAATGCTAATATTTGAAGAGAAAAAAGAAAAAATTTTAGAAAAAATAAAGAATACTGATAAAGATTTAAGAGAAATATTAATACAGCTTTTGGAAGACTATCCTCAAATTATTGCTAAATTAGATGAACTTCTTTAAAATATGATGATCATTGAAGATTTAATAAACACAATAAATCAAGAAAAAAGGTCTGTAAAACTCTCTCATAAAAGATATCCTATAAGGTTTCTTTTACTGAATAATTACAAAGATTTAAGACATTTGATAAATAATTTACCGATTGAAATACTTTCATTAACAGACCTTGAAGTATTTAAGATAGATTCAGACTCCTGGACTACTAAAAATGAGATTATTAATTTATTAAAGACTCTAGATCCTGCTAAAGATTATATTATACTTTCTATTTCTGAGTATGTTAGATTTCTTTCTGATGACGAATTTTATTCCTTTATGAGTAGTTTTATGGATATAGAAAATACTAAAGATAAACCTGATAGGAGAATCTATATACCTTTAGTAGGTATTACTAATAAGTTTATAAATATTTTTTGGAGAAAGTATCACAGACGACACGAAATAGAACCTTTTTGGAAAATTAAAGGTGAAGAAGAAAAATATAATATCTATTTTATAAATTTTTTGGATAATGTAGAGGTAGAGAATTACCACATTATAAAAAGTTCAAAGGAGTTTTTAGAGCTATGGAAAGAAGATTTACCAAAATCATCCACTATATTATGTATCTCTAAAACATTAAATTTGTATTCTGACAAAATATTTAGTGATGAAATTTTTAACTTTTTTAAAATTAAAAATTTTAAAGAATATTTCAAGTTAATACTTAATATTCATATTCCCTTTGAATATGATGAGCGTGATAAAGCTTTCTGGAATAAATTACTCCAAGAAATATCTAAGAAAAGAGCTTCTAATTTTTATGAGTTCGTGGAAGATTTTATAAATGTCAAAAGAGTAGATCTTATAAATTTTTTGAATCTTTGGTTCAAAAATGAAGATTTTGGATGTTGGCTTTTAAAGAACTATATTATCAGCAAGAGCCAATATGAAGATACTTATCTTTATAAAGTACTAAATTCTGTAAAAGGATTTGAAAAAGAAGAAATTCTTTATAAATATTATTCTATTATTTTTGATGAAAAAAAACCTAAAAGTCAACTATTAGAAGAAAGAAGAAAAACATTAAGACATTTGTTACTAGAAAAAAAGGACTGGGATTTTAATTTTACTATAATTGACAAAATGTTAGAAGAAAAAAGTAAAAAACTCCAGCCAGATGAATTTAAAATATATCTTACAGGAACTACTCCTTACGAAAAAAAATGGATTATTGAGAACTTTGAAAAAGTAGAAAATTTAACTGACTTGTATCCAGAACTATCTTATTATCTCAGTGATATAAATTATAAAAATATTACTTCTGAACAAAGATGGATAGTAGAATATTTTAAAGAATATCGCTTCTCAAGATTGAAGGACATACCAAGTGAAAAACTTTTAGAAATATTAAATGAAAAAAATAAAAATGAAGAAAGTTTTTATAATTGGTATTATTCATTTAAAAAAGTTGAGTATTATTTGAAAAGGGATCTAAAAAAATTTTGGATCGATGCTCTTTCTCTTGAATTTCTACCTTTAATAGTAAGGCTTTTAGAAAAGAAGGGATATAATGTAGATTTTGATATAGCTGTTTCAAATTTACCGACAACTACAGAATTTAATAAGTTTGAAGGTATTGAAAGAATAGATGATCTTGACAATTTCATCCACAATAGACCGACGAAAAGCGATTTCCCAAAACTGATTCAAGAAATTGAAATAGTCAAAAAGATTATTGAAAAAATATTAATAAAAGATGAGAAAGAATTTATGATAATTTCAGACCATGGTTTTACTGCTTTTGCTAACAAAAATATACAAAAACAAAAAATACCACAAATAAAAGTAATGGAAAGTAATATAAGATATGGAATTCTAGAAAAAAATATAGACCTTTACATAAAGGAAGATTTGATAACACACAACGCAGATAACGGGTCAATTTATGTTATAGCATTAAAATATACTTCTTTTTCTTATCCATCTTCTCTTGAAACTCATGGAGGGGTAACGCCTGAAGAGGTTCTCGTTCCTGTAATATATGCTTATAAAACAACTTCAGAAGATATTGAATTTCATTACGAAATAGAGATATTAAATCCAGAAATCTCAATTAGAAACCCCATATTGTATTTTAGAATTAAACCTATGCCAAAATTACAAGTTGTAGTAAAATTTAAAGGAAAAAGTTTGCATCCATTCTACATTGAGGAAAAAGATTATTATCAAATTGATTTGAGTAACTTTAAGCCTGGCAGATATGAACTAATCTTTCTAATAGGTAATTATGAGAAAAAGGAAACAATTAATCTTAAAAGTGGTTTTAAAGAAGAGGTGTTATTATGATTGAGCATACAGATTTAGATATGAAAATTAAACAAGTTTTTCCTCAAGAATCACTTCTTAAAATAAAAGAAAATTATAGCGTATTTGAAGGAAAGAATTTACCCTCTTTTATAAAGGATTGGCTTATTAAAAAGTTTACTGATGAAGATGATAAGGTAGATAAAGAAGCACTTTTAGAATTTATGGAAAAACACATTCCCCAAAAAGGAACAGAGAAAAAGTTTAAAGGAAGTTTAATGTATGATAGAAAACCTGTAAAAATTTTATCTCGGGTAATAATTGAACCTGACATTAAAAAAGGGATTTTTAGATTTTCTATACCTGAGCTTGGGATTAATTTTTATGAAGGGAAAGTGATTGAATTTATTTTAGATAAAAATCCTGAACTAAAAGGTGGAGAAGTATGGGGCATTTTAACTCTTCAATATATAGAAGAAAATACAGAGAACTTTATTGCTCTAACAGATTATAAACCTTTCAAACCTTATGAAATAGACTTGGAATATTATAAAGAAGGAAGAAAAAATTTTACTATAGAGGAATGGATAGATTTATTGATAAGATCAATGGAATATAATCCCAATGGATTTGATAGTTTAGAACAAAAACTTCTTTTCATTTCAAGGCTCCTTGTTTTTGTAGAACCAAGAGTAAACATGATTGAACTTGCACCTAAAAGCACAGGAAAGTCTTATATTTTTAATAACCTAAGTAAATATGGATGGTGCGTGAGCGGCGGAAGGGTTACAAGAGCAAAAATGTTTTATGATATGAAAATAAATACCCCTGGATTTATTACAAGATACGATTTTGTTGCTTTTGATGAAGTACAAACTATAGAGTTTTCAAATGACGAAGAAATGAAAGCAGCTTTAAAAAGTTATTTAGAAATGGGAAAATTTACTATTGGAAATTATAGCGGACAATCTAATGCTAGTTTTATCCTTCTTGGTAATATTCGCTTAGGTAGAGATAAGACTCCGTTAAATAAAAATTACTTTTCAGAATTACCAGAGGCTTTTCATGAGTCAGCCCTATTTGATAGGTTCCACGGCTTTATAGAGGGATGGAGACTCCTAAGAATTAGAGAAGATTTAAAAATAAGAGGGTATGCTTTGAATGTAGAATATTTTACAGAAATATTACATAATTTAAGAGACTGTTCTGAATACGCAACAATTACAGAAGAACTTTTAGAAATACCTAATAAAGCTGATACCCGAGATACTAATGCAATAAAAAGATTGACTACTGGATACTTAAAATTGCTCTTTCCTCATGTAAAAAGTTTTGATGATATAGACAGAAATGAGTTTGAAATATTTTGTTTAAAACCAGCTCTGGAAAAAAGAGCCATAATAAGAAAACAGTTACATTTGATGGATCCCGAGTATAAAGAAGAGTTGCCAGATATTAAAATTAGAAAAATTTAAAACAAAATGATAATTTACTAATCACATAATCATATTTTTAGATACTCATTCATTTATTAAAGGCAGTGTCTCATTAATTCGGTAAAGACTTAAAAATTAAGAAGGGGCATGGTAGGTTACTCAGGAAATACCGACCTAAAATCACTAAAAAGGAGGGGAAGCCACCATGAAACAACCAAGCAAATTCATCTCCCAACTCTAACAGGAAGTTTTAGACTCCTTCCAACAATTAGTCAAGGATTCCATACCACCCCGAGGTTGTTCAAAAAAGTTCCCTACTCCGTCCTGCCGAGCGCAAGCCGTGCATCCCTCACTTTGTTCGGGACGGCGTCCCGGGATGTCATCTCGAGGCGCGCAAGCGCCGAGAGACCCCTCGCTTCGCTCGGGGCGACAGAGAAGGGCTCGGGGCGACAAAAAAGAGGGCTCGGGGTGACACATGGGGGCTTGCACAAATTTTTAAAACAGCCTCGAAGTCCTATTGACTAAATTTATTCTGGTTATTAAACTTTTTATCTTAGAAATCCCTGTTAATAAGTTAATAAGGCTTATAAAGAGCTTTAGTTAGCTTACAATACTACCCACAAGATGGACAACAGGATTAGGCAGGTGCATATTTAAGTTTGGTTCAGATTATGACGAATTTTTAAGTGGAGAAGTAAAGGTGGAC
>Ga0081479_109795_pt1 | contig 12391 bp, 4 predicted proteins | sample MamHotmetagenome_FD_70984 | JGI IMG/M metagenome (GOLD analysis project Ga0081479, IMG submission 70984) | Hot spring cone microbial streamer communities from Mammoth Hot Spring (Liberty Cap Streamers), Yellowstone National Park, USA - T=72 v2... | ecosystem: Environmental > Aquatic > Thermal... | reverse complement strand
TAAACGACGAGATTGTATCATAGTCAACGCCAAATTTCTTAAGCAAAAGATATATCGAGTAGATAGCATAAAAAGCATTGTCCGAAGTGATAAGCGAACAGTTTACAAATCCTGCATTAGAAATTTCTTTTATAAATCCGTGCCAGTTTGTTAGATCAAGAACTTCTTTTTGACTTTCTTTCAAAATTGAGAAATTTCTTTCCCTCACCTCTTTGCTTTCTTGCTCTGTTTCAAGATCCCTGCCTCTTAAAGCAAGATATGCATATTTCAATTTACCTCTTAAGAAACCGTATCCAATCAAAGAACGGACGATGTTTTCTGGGTAAGGTTCCATTCCAATTACATTAAACGGCGAAGGATCGTTTTTTTTCAACGGGAGCCTTGCGAGATTTCTTGCAAAATTCCTCTATTTCTTTTCTTCCTTCATCCCAATATACAGACATAAGCGTCATTATAAAGTCTGACTGATTAAGTACTTTACCTTTTGAGTTTATCCTGACAAAAATTTCTGCAACTTCTTCCAAGTCTACTTTTGAAAATAGTTCAATTGCTTGAACTTTAAAATCTTGAATATTATATACCCTCCCGATCTCACTTGCAATTTTATCTTCGCTAAACTCAAACCCGCTTTCCTTAAGCTTTTGAATTAAGTCTTTAACAAAAGAGAAAGAATTACCTTTTTCGAATATCTCGCTTATATTAGGTATCCATCTTGGGTCTTTTTCTATTGCTGCGTCCCAAACTTCAAATCTCTCATCCAGCAGGTTAAAAGCAATTTTTAACTTCATTTGACGAAAATTTTTGCTGAATACTCCTCTATTTTTTATAACTGCGTAAAAAGATGTTAGCCTCTGTTGACCATCTATAACTACATATTTAGGTGATTCAACCTTGTTACCTCCAATTGGCTTGGAAGGCGCCCCCTCATAAATTTCCCATAAAATAATTACTCCTATGGGCATCCCTCTGTATAAAGAATCAAAAAGGTCTCTTACTTTTACAGCATCCCATACAAATGGCCTCTGGAGTTCCGGAAGAGCAATAATTCCTGTGTCAACATACTCAACAAGTTGAGCAATCGAAAATTCAGAAAATTTAAATAACAACTCATTATTTGGCATTTATTCGCCTCCTTCTATAATTTTTATTTCCTCGTCGGTTAAACCGTAAAGTTGATAAACAAGTTGGTCGATTTGAGATTCAAGGTATTTAACTTTTTGGGCTGCTTCGGTGGAGGAGTTAGGGTCATAATCGGGTTGCCTGGTAATCTTGAGGATTTGGTCAACGAGGGATTCGATTTGAGAAATAAGAGGCTGGTTTTGAGGGGTAATAGGAGGAATTGGGATTCGCTCAACATACTGATTAGCAAGCAAGAAGCCTGTATCTCCATATAAATGTACATAAGTTTTTATGTAAATATCTATTGCTTTCGAATTCAATACTCCTAATAGATAAGGTAGATTTTTTCCAACCATAAATGCCATAGAATCTAGCACATAAAAACTAGAAGGGACTAAAATAAAAGAAAATTTTTTGGTAACTCTTTGCCACACAATCTTTTCCTTTTCAAATTCGGGATAATAATCCGAAGCCCACCTTTGCAAAGCGTACCACTCGTATCTAACGCCTGTTTCATCCTTATTCCTGTCAGACAATTTGTCTTTGAATTGTAGCAAATAAGAATAGACTGAAGGATAATTTTTTCTAAATTCTTTTTCAGCCTTCTCGCTTGCTCCTTGAATCTCAGTATTTTTATGTAAAGGAAAATGCCATGGGATATATATTATCCACAACCCAGCCCATTTGTAGTAGTATCTTCCGATATCCCTTCCTCTTAGGATTGGCTTTATTATCTCTTCTGTCCTTTTTTGCTCATCCTCTGTTTTGCAGTTTGCAAGAATTTCGTTTCTCTTGTCCGTATCAATTATAAACGCCTCGTTAAAACCAGTTAAAATCCCCCTGTAAATTTTAACATCCCAGTCTTTCAATGGTTTACCAATTTTCTCGATTTTTTCCTTGAGCGCTAAAACTTTGTCTTCGGCTAAAGTCCAGGCAGAATCATCCAGGTCTTTTTGAGACATTACATTCGCCTTTTCATTAAAGTACTGCGCAAGATGAACACCATCAAAATCATCGCCTATATTCAGATAGAAAAATTCGTTATTGCCATCAAATTTGTTTTTCTCAAGTACAATGATATTGGTATCAACAGTTGCCGTAAAGACTCTATAACCTCCAAAGTCAATTAATTCTTTTATGAGAGTATTTTCCTTCAAAAATTTCCTCAATTTCTCACCGTAATTTGCACGCATCCATTTGTTTGAAGAGATAAATGTAAGAATGCCGCCATCTTTAAGCAACTCGTAACCCCTTTCATAAAAATAGACATAAAGGTCAACAGTTCCACTAAAAACTTTATAACCTTGCATTTCAAGATAAGGCTTCTGTTCTTTGATCCTTTCCTGCCTTATATATGGTGGATTTGCAATCACAATGTCAAAGCCATCTTTTGCACTCGGGAAGAAATATTTTACATTAAAGAATTCGACAGGTTTATCTTTGAAAATATTTTTATAACTCTCCCAAAGCATAATTTCGTAAGAATATTTCTCCTTTAAATCTTTGCTTTTATTCTTAAGTGGTTTATCCTTGTTTATAGATAAGTTTGCCATAAAATATTTAATTTCTTGTTTCTTGTCTTCGACTTTTTCATTAATGAGTGTTTCAATTTTCTTTCTTAGCGTTTGCTTCTTTTCGTGGTCGTAAGAATAAAAATATTCGTTTGTCAATTTTTCCAACTCTTCATAGAAGGTTTCATAAAACATCTTGTTTTCGCTTTTTTCAGAAATATTGATTTTCTCAACATCTATTAGAGAGTTAGCAGTGACAAATTTGAAATCAAGGTTTGGTAGTGGATCAATACCCGCGTTTGATTTCTCCTTTTCAACTCTTTTATCGACGATAAGTGTTAAGAATGCTCGCAATCGAGAAATTTCCGTTGCCTCAAGCTGTATATCAATGCCATATATGGAGTCTCTCAACAAGCCCAATTTTCTCAGGTAGTTTGTTTCTTCATGCTCTCGTAGCCACCTTTCCTTTTCTGTCTCCCGGATCACAGGGTCATCGATTTTACCAAGTTTTTTCTCAATCCAGTATTTGTTATCTGGGTCAACTTTCTTCAGGACAAGAAGTAGTTTTTGAAGAACACCCATAGGGAATGCACCAGAGCCACAGGCTGGGTCGATAATCTTTATATTATCAATCGCCTCAATAACCTCTTTTTTCTTTTCTTCTGATAGGTTAACGGATTCTACATCATAGGAGAGCAAATCCTCAATTTCCTGGGAATTAAGGCTTGTCTTGTTCCCGAAATAATACTTAAGGCTTCCAGTAACCATATAGTCAACAATATTTCTCGGTGTATAGTAACTGCCTGTGGATTTACGAGCGGTTTCTTGAGTATTTTCGTTTATTTCAGCAAGCAGGTTTTCAAAGATGCGCCCAAGCATTTCAGGGTCGATTGATATATCGATATCGATTGGCGTGCTTTCATCAACAGTAAAGTTGTATCTTTCAAACAACTTAAAAAGTTCTGTAAACCACGAATCAGAAATATAGAGGCTCAAATCAGGCCGCTTTGATATGTCGTCTTTCTCTTTATAATAAAAGTCATCGTCGCTTTTTGCTTCAAATATGCCACCATTAAGAAATGGAATATCCTTAAAAAGGGGGCTATTTCTTAAGATACGGTCACGCTCGGATTGTTTTTTGTTCAGGACTTCAAAAAATAGAGGCTCAAGAACAGAGTGATAATAACTATTATATGCGCGAAATTCAATAGGAACGACATTTTTGTAATTTGAAACTGCCTTTGAAGAAAGGACTTCGTTACTTATAAGACCTTTTTTCTTTAAAAACCAGGAGAATATAAGCCTGCTTAAAAGTTTGATTGCGAAAATTCTTTTTTTTCTCTCGTCCTCAACTGATGGCAATTTAACCAATTTTCCGTGCTTTTCAATATGTCCTTTGCACTCAACCGAGTCATCAACAAAGCAGTAAAACAATTTTGCAACTCCTTCATAGAACTCCTTTGTAACTTTCTCGATACTGAATGCATCTAAAATATCATTAATAGTGTTGTCTCTATCGATGAGTTTGGACAAGTTTTCAAGTGGTGTATGAACTTCGCTATTTCCAACAATATAGTAGTATCTCCTTGTTTCTGAAATTTCCTTAACTTTGTCCTTCTCTTTGTAGCTTGCCGTTACGAGTGCAATTTTCCATTGGGTATCACCCTTTGTACAATAGGCAACAAGTGCAATATCAGAGAAGTCTCTTTTGAGGAATTTACTAACGATCTTCCTTTGAAAAACTGGCGACGACTCAACATCATTTTTTAATTCGACTTCAATAACATGGAGGTCTTTTCCATCAACTTTTGCAGTGCCCAAGAGGGTAAAAGATTCGACCTTTGTACGCTCCTCACTTGATAAGAACTCTTCAGAAAGATCAATCTCCCTCTTATCAAAGTTTTCGAAAATACGGTTTGATAGGAGAATAAAATTTTTTCTACTGTATTCACTTTTGAGAATTTTTTCAAGTAAGTCGTTCATTTCTCCTCCTTCTCAAAGACGCATGAAAGTATAACTTTTCGAACCCTATTATTTTCGCTTGTAGGAAGTGCACTATAAACATAATCAGGAGTAAGAAGCTTTTTAAGGATTTGCAATTTCTTTTTGTTATCTTCCACCTTTGCTATTTCATTATTTGCATTTTTGATTTTAGACTTACTCAAACCACCTGATTTTACAGCATTAATAAGAGCAGATATGTAATTCTTATCGGAATTTTCTTCTACACTTCCTTCAATATTCTTAACTTCCATAAGAAACTTTTTTTCGGTGGGGCTTAGATTCATTTCAAAGGAACTTGCCTCTTCCTTTTTAAGAAATTCTTCAAATGCCTTGTAATTTTTATTGAACATATCATAGAAGAAAGACTTAACTTCAAGAGATGGCTCATTCTCTTTGCACTCTATTTGCTTTATCGCATCGACTGGCGCAAGTTCAAGGGACTCGTTAGCGTCTGAAAGATAGAATTTGGGAAGTTTCCCAATCTTAAAAAATGTAATAACTTTGTCATCTTCGCCCTTTCTTGCAGCACGCAATTTCAAAGGCAAAGACTTAATTTTTTCGTAAAGATCCCTATTTTCATCACGAATTTTTCTTATGAAGTTTAGATATTTCAGTTCTATATTCTCTTCTTCTTTATCAAATTCATCAAGTATGTTTTTGCTGTTCATCAAAGTGAATATGCCAGAAGGATTGCTTGGGTCAAGTTCTGTAAGATATTTTGAATCTGATCCAAGGGTACTAATAAAAATAGCAATCTTCCTTACTGCTGCATCCTTAAGGTGAATTTCCTTTTCGGTTTTGTCTGCAGGGAAAAAGTTATAAATATAGATTTTGCCAGGCGTATCAATTCTGTTTATCCTTCCAAATCGCTGGATTATTCGTGTCGGATTCCATGGAATATCAAAGTTAACTATCGCCTTTGCATCATCAAGGTTTAAACCCTCAGAAAGCACATCAGTTCCTATAAGAATTCTATACCTATCTTCGTGATACTTGTGCCTCCTATCAAAATTTCTTATTGCCTCGTCAAACTGTTTTGGCTTTGTTTTTGAACTTACTGCAACGGACTTGCCCTTTAAGGACGCAACCTCGCCAAGTTTTCTTTGAAGATAATCAAGCGTGTCTTCAAATTCGGTAAAAATGATTATCTTTTCTTTGCTCAATATAGGATCGTTCTCAAGAAGTGATTTTATTTTGTCGATTTTTGGGTCATAATTAATACGCTCCCATTTACGAAGAAGTTCTTCAAGCCGAGATTTATCCTCTTGAAGTGCATCTCTATATGCTTTATTAAAATAGTCTTTGTCAAGGGAGTTGTCTTCTATAATCTCTTTTAACTCCTCTTCATCTATTTCTTTATTGTTCAACCTCTGGATAACTTTGTCAGTGTTTGCATAAAGCACCAAGCCATCATTATCATATTTTCTTAAAAGCAAATTGTAACGATCTATTAAATTCTTAAGGCTTGTTCTAAAGGCATCAATTGAACTATCGAGGCGCTTTAAATACAGGACTTTCATTAAACCTGCAAGATAACCTTCTGCCTGCTTCTGGAATTCGATTTTATTAACATCAAATTTTCCACTTTTTATGAGCTCATCAATACCTTTCGAATTTATATAACGAAAAGGCATATAGGCAGCATATTCAAGCCTTGTTCTATTATCGTTCGAAGCAATAAGTTTAACGCTTTCTTCAAAGAGTGCACTAAGATGATCATCCAACTCGTAAAATATGGGCTTCGGATCGTCAACTTCTGGGAATTTGAGCCCTTGTTTTTCGAAATCGTCTTTAAAGTATTTAAGGATGTCTTTTCTTGTCCTGCGAACCATTATGTGGTTTAAAACTTTTTCACGAATCTCTTTTGAAATTTCATTTGATAAATCCTCAAACTCATTTTGAGAGATGCTGTTTTTCCTTTGCCTTTCCTTTATTTCTTCAAAGCGGTCCTTAATATGATCAAAAAACTTCTTCAAGTTTTTAATGCCAGGGATTGTACTGTTGAATTTGTCCTGAAAAAGATAAATCTGATTTGCAATGTCTTCTGGTCGATTGTTGAGTGGAGTTGCAGAGATAAGCACGACTTTTTTGCCGCTGCACAACTCGTGCATCTTCTCGTAACTTTTGTTTAATTCGTTTCTAAAACGGTGCGCCTCATCAACGAATATGAGTTTAAACTTTCTATAATCACCTGGATCGAAATTATCCGAGGAAAGCAAACCTGCCGATATAACCTTTGGATAAACACCAAAATCTTCCATCGTCTTTTCCCAATAATCAGTAAGCCCTGGTGGACAGACAACAAGCGGATGTTTATCAAGCATCTCTTTAGAGAGTAAAGATGCAACAACAGTTTTTCCAAGACCAACAACATCGCTCAAGAAAACACCGCCATGCTCTTCAAGTTTTTGCTTTAGTTGGAGGACTGCCTCCATCTGAAATCGGAATTTCTTGTATCCTTCGGGGAGGCCGATATCCTCAAGGTCGAAATCAATTCTCTCCTCAAAATATTCGTAAAGGGTCTTTAAATAAAGTTCATATGGGGTGATTCTCTTGATGTAGGTGTTTTCCTTTATGGTTTTAATAAAGTCCTCATTTAGAGGAACGCTTTCCGCCCAGAGTTCCTCAAACTTACCTTTTGCAAATTTCACATCTGCATAATCTTTTAGTTCAATATTAAACTCGAGATTATCTTGCAAGCCTGCAACAGTAAAATTGCTTGAACCAGTTATCACTTTACCATAATCCTCGGAGCCTTCTCTTTTAATCATTATATAAACTTTGGCATGAAGCTTTTTGCTTGGGTATCCACGAATTTCAAGTTTGTTTTGAATTACATATTCAATAAAGCGATTTATACCTTCGTCGATATCAAAAGAAGTATCTGCATTCTCAAACTCGTTTATAATTTTGTCTCTTATTTTTTCTCTCACTACATTCCTTCCCTCGGTATCAGATGCCTTAGAAAGAAGGAGCGTTTCTTCATCTGTTCCCATTCCTATGATTATGCGGATTTTATCAACATTTTCGAGAGACTTCCATAATTTATAAAAGCCTGTTATATAAAAGTAACCAACTATTACATCAAACTCTTTTGTATTGTTCTGAAGGATTGCTGAAAACCTATCAGAAAGGCTTGTGCCTTCTTCATTAGTAAAAAAGTGGTGGTCGGTAAAACCCGCTTTATTTTCCATTAATACCTCCTTCTTTTTTACATTTTATGACTTTACAAGCATTTTTCAAATATTTTTTCGCATGTATTAGAGAATTATTTTTATGGAGGAGAAAAAACACTCTTAAGCAAAGAATTAAAAGCGGAGATCTCTCGCTTCGCTCGAGATGACGATCAATGGAGGAGGTGGACAGACCCTCCTCCAACTCCACCCAAAAACATAAACAAAGGAGATTCCTCACTACGTTCGGAATGTACCGTGTTGTGTCAATACCTTTTACAGAGAATTTTGAAGTTTTTATGAAATTCATATTAGCCCTCTAATAATCAATAATGTTTGGATATGTATCCTGTATGAATGGAGGATCATATGGGAATTTTGTATGTATGCTAATGTTCTGTTTGGTGTTGGTATTCTTAGAAGGAGATGTAGATGTATTTCCTTTTTGTTTGTTCGTATTTCGTTTATCCTCATTTTCCTTTCCTTTATCTTTTCCTTCTTTTTCCTTAACTTCTACTCCATAGTGTGGATCATATACTCTTCCATACTTTGCAATAGCAAATATCTGTCTTAGTAGTTTATGTGCTACTGCAATCTGTATCAGTTTCTTATCCTTGCCTTTCTCTAAGAGTCTCTCATAGAGGGTATTACACTGGGGATTATGTTTAGAAGCAGATAGTGATGCCATAAAGAGTATCTGTCTTAGATAGGGATTCCCTATCTTTGAGATTGAGTATCCTTTCTTCTTTACACTCTTCCCTGATTCCTTTATTGAAGGAGTTAACCCTATGTATGAAGCAACAGTTTTAAAATTATCAAAGGTAGAGAATTCCCCAAAGTATGCAATGATAGCGGATGCAGTTCTCTTACCAACACCAGGTATGGAAGTTAATCTTCCATAGAGGTCTTTATTCTCTTCTCTATTAACAATCTCATCAATCTTATGCTGTATGTTTTTAATCTCTATTTCTATTTCCTGTAACAATCTTTTGAGACTCTCTATTGCACTATCAACAAATCCATCAGGATACTGATTCAAGGCTTCTATCTCATTGAGTATCCTTGTCCTTGTTCTCATAAGACTCTCTAAGGTCTTTATGAGGACTCTGAGTTCTAAGTTATCCTTCTTTGAGGAATCGAACTTAAAGGACATAAGGGTGTTGTAACTTTCAGATGGTATTCCTGATTTAAAACTGAGGATAGAGGAGTATGCATAACCTGCTAAGAGTTTTGATACCTCTTTATCTGTTGTTGTCCTTTTCATCTGTTCTTCACTGTATCTTCTTGATACAATGGGATTAAGGACATATACAGGATAACCTCTATCAGATATTGCATAAAGCACCTTTGTGTTGTATGAACCTGTTGCTTCCATTACAAAGTGGATTGAGTCTTTAGATACCTTGGATACACTATTACTTTTCTCAGGGTTAATGTTAATATTTTTGATAGTTTGAGATGTTCTGTTTTGGGATTCAGTATTATTAATCTCATTACTATCATCAGGTTTCTCAACATATTTCTCTTCTACATCTTCCAGGAATCTTTCAATACCTTCTTTTGTGTTGGGATAGATTCTTGTTACAAACTTCTTACCATTGAATACAGCAACATCAAGTTTCTCTTTTGCTACATCAATACCTACTGCAACTATTGACTCCATTTTTGTTTCCTCCTATACTAAGGTGTATTGTTGGTGTGATATGGAGCAAGTTCCTTTAACCCTATCATCGTAAATACAGGCTTTATGCCTAATGTACCAAGTAGAGAGTTGAGGAACTGGAGAAGTGGGTTTAACATTCCGAACGGTTTCAAAGAACCAATGACAGATAAAATTTACCCACTTCTCCCCATATCTTATCACCATACATACTAAGTATAGTGAAAGATATGTTTCCTCTAAATCACAACCTGGTATATTATATACGATGACGCCGTTGGGGTCACCCCGAGGAGCGATAGCGACGAGGAGTCTCCACATTTTAAGTCGAGGAGGTGAAATGACCCTCCTCCAACTCCACCCAAAAAATTTTAAGTCTCCTTTGGGGGAAGTTCAAAGGGGTTAAAAGACACCCTTCGATTGAATAGGTTTTGCCCATTACAAATAACGGGTAACCCCTACTAAAGATGTTAGGAGAACGCTTGATGTTAACTATGAAAGGGGGCTTTCGCCCCCTTCGCTTTACTTTACGGCGCTGGATAAGTTATTGTTATTGTCTTGGTAGTTCCATCCCACTCAACTTTTGCACCAAGGTTTTCGGTTACAAACCTCAAAGGAAGCATTGTCCTTCCGTTAATAATTTCTGGCATTACTTTGTGATTTGTATCATCAATCCACTTTGTAACGCCATTTACTTTCGCTTGAGGCTTGCCAATCCATAGTTCGATTGTTGTGTCCTTAACAACAATTGTCACTTTCTTTTCATTTCCATCCCACGAGATAGAACCGCCAATTTCTTCAACTATTGCTCTTATCGGAACAAGGGTCCTTCCATTCTTAATAATAGGAGGTGAATCAAGAGTCTTTTCGGTACCGTTAACAGTAAATGTTGAGGAGCCGATTTTCAAGACGATTACTGTTGGTGTCTTTAGATAAACGGTTCTTGTAAGTTTATTAGAAATGCCATACTTGTTGGTTGAAACAATCGTTATTGCATTTGCTCCCTCTCTCAAAATTACACTGTAAGAGAAACTTCTATCGCTTGCTACAGTAATCTTCGTATTGTTGATTGTCACAACACACTCGGGATCTGTCTTACCTGTGAAGTAGAAACTAGATTCCTTAACAGTTATGTCATCTGCAAAGTTTACCGTAAGCGTAGGCGGAGCAGGATTGTATACTGTTATAGTTGCGGGATTTGCTTCTGACTTTATAACACCAATCTTGCTGTTATAGAAAATAACATCTGTTGGAGTAATCTGGGTGTCACCTTCTTGAACACCAACGAATGTAATCCTTATTAAACTACCAGAAGCAGACACTCCGCTTGCCTTTCCAGAAAGTGAATAACCAACAATAATAGCACCAGCCTTATCATGATTTTCGAGGAAGACGGCATTACTCCCAAGATTAAAAACAGGCTCAACTTTAGAGACTTTAAGTTTTGCACTGTCGTATGAAATTGTTATTGCTATTCCGTAAAGATCATCGATCTTATCAATAGATAGGTCAATTGTCCCTTCTTTGCCAAGCGGCACTTTATCACCAACAAAAGTTACTTTTACAGGAGGCACTTCAGGAGTAAAGATTGAAATCGTAATAGATTTGGAGACATTAGGGGCACCTACAGAAGTAAATGTAAGATTAACTGTGCCACCTTCCTCTGAACCTGCAGTCCCCGGGACACTTACCGAAACTTTCAACAATACGAAATCGTTTGATTTTACAGAAATGTTATTCGTATCAATCTTGAATGTCCAATTTGATGGTAGGTTGTTTTCTGCTTTAACAGTATAAGAATCGTCCGAACTTCCGATATTCTTAATGATGATATTGAAATTCAAGGTATCTCCTACTTTAACTTTAACATCAGGAACAGCACTTCTAACAATAAAGTCAAACTTAGGAACCTGAGGAGCCGTAAATGAAAGGATTCTTACAACATTATGGAAGCAATCTGTAACAAGTATTCTTCCATCGCTTGTAAAACTAAGCATTGCAGGTTCGTAGAATTCCCTCTCTGTTGACCAAAGAAGTTCGAAGGTATCTCCCTTAAAGGCTTGGAGTCTTCCATTTTCAGTATCGGAGACGATAATATTTCCAGAGTCATCCACTATCACGCCATAAGGAATGTATAGCTTGCCCTTAGATCTTCCTGCACCACCAAAAGATCCCTTAAGTTTTTGATTTGCATCGTAAACATAAACTTTGTTATCATCGGTTGTTGTAACATAGAAATTGCCGTTCTTATCCACATAAAGCCCTACAGGGGCATGTGCAGGCGAGAACTGTCCTATGAAAGTCCCGTCAGATTTAAAGCCAACCACTGTTTGAGTTCCATTGCTTGCTGCCCAAACATTCCCCTGCGAATCAACAGCTATGCCAAAGACATTTGAGACCTTTCCTGCGCCAATTTTTGTAACAAAATTGAAGTTTTCATCAAACTTTGCAATGTAGTCACCAAGACCAACATAAATGCTTCCTTTGTGGTCAGAAGCAATGCCACCAATAGCCTTAAATGGTTCTTTATCGCTTATACCTTTTATTGCTTTGATGTACTTTCCAGATGAGGTAAAAACATCAACCTCTCCAACATCGTTAAAGTTAGTCCAACTTGTAACCCAGATATTCCCCTTGGAATCCTCGCATGCAGCCCACGGGTTTACAAGCCTTCCTTCTTTATACTCGTCAAAATCAACCTTCCTTACGAAATTACCTTTTGAATCAAATTGAGTAAGTCTAATTCCTACAGGATATCCAAAAGGATTCCCAGGGCTGTAGAAATAACCTGAATCCATTACAAAGACATTACCGCTATCATCAACTGCAAAACCACCGGGGGTTAAGAAAGTGCCATTTGGTTGAGGAAGTTTAGTTGCGTTATCGCCGAACTTTAACAAGAACTTGCCTGTTGGGTCAAATTT
>Ga0081479_110324_pt1 | contig 12399 bp, 8 predicted proteins | sample MamHotmetagenome_FD_70984 | JGI IMG/M metagenome (GOLD analysis project Ga0081479, IMG submission 70984) | Hot spring cone microbial streamer communities from Mammoth Hot Spring (Liberty Cap Streamers), Yellowstone National Park, USA - T=72 v2... | ecosystem: Environmental > Aquatic > Thermal... | reverse complement strand
GTTGCCATCGCAGCAATCCCACGAGCAAAGGGATACCAACAATAGCTTGAATACGGGTGAACGGAAAAGGAGCCCTGGGATCGGGAATCACTCCTGCGTCCAACAGGATTCGGGACAATCCCCACCCGACAATCGGGAATGCCGAAGACTGATACCAAAGGGCATCTTGCACAAAGGCGCGAATGTCCCAGACTACGAATGGCGCAACAAAAATGAGACCAACCACCAGTAACGGAAAGAGCACCCGGCTCAAGTATGCGCGCGGAGGATACACCTTGTTAAACCAGAGATGTGCCAGAAAAAACGGAACAGCAAACCATGCAGTCGCTTTGACAACACAAGCCAATCCCAATGCCACCGTCGCGGCAACAACCCAATGACGTTGCAAAAAATAGAGCGCCAACGTTAGCCACCATAAAACAACAATGTCGTTACGTCCCTCAATAAACGTTTGAACAAAAAGTGGATTCAGCGTTACCAGAATCACCAATGCCAGTTTACCTTCCCAATCGCGTTTGAGCTGAAACAACAGCAAAAACCAGGCAACAAACAGAACGAGATGATACATTCGTAAATCGAAAAAACCTGTGATGACATGGAACAGCCAGTAGAACGGCAAGGGCGCAAGGTCTGCCATGTCGGGGGAACGACCAGCAACATCACAATCAAGGACACGAGCGCAAAGCGCGCTGCATTGCGTATGCGGGCACGCCAGGCCACCAGATCGAACAAGGCATACAGTGCCACAAGGATCAGAATCAACGCCGCATAAATGGAGGCGTAGAAATTCAAGTAAAAAGCACAGGCGAATGCCAGCAGCAAGGTGGTTGGAATCTTCATCGCGCTCTCTCCAGAATGGTGCCTCCGTTTTCTACCGGGCAATCCCGAACTCGCCGTCACATGGGACGATTTATGACTTCTTGAGTGGGAACGTTGGTATAATACCTTGCGCCCATGGCTGGCTTGCTCCGTCCACAAGGCTTTTTCTCTATCGGTAGTACATTGCCAGACTCAGCCATGTCCTTGCGAGCCGTTTTTCGGCGAAGCAATCTCCCATTGATCAGGCCAGATTGACCGTTTGGGGATTGCTTCGTCGCAAAGAACGCTCCTCGCAATGACAAGCACAACCATTGGGATACAAGACTGAACAGTTACCATTGCCAGACACAATCTGACCATTTACCTACCGACGTCGCCTATTATAACGGGTTGTTGTTTGGTCACCAGCGATCATTGGGGATTGACAGGTGCCTCTGGGGTGAATGGACAATACCCCAAATGGGTAGCTCAATGTTGTGAGAAGTCCACTGCCAAAAACTCACCACGGAGCACACAGAGTACACAGAGCGTGTAAGGTTTATGAATAAAAGGATAATTTTTTGCTGCCAGGCGCATGTAAGAAAAATTTTCACAACCCTATTTTCGATGAAAGATAAAATTATCTTTAGTCTCTGTGATCTCCGGGGTCTCTGTGGTGGGAAAGTCGGCTCTTTGCAGTGAAATCAAGATTGACTCAGCTATATCCATCCTCCCAAGGAGCAACAATGGCCCGAATTGATCTCACCCTCTATCCTGAACGTCTGAAGCGTGCCGTACGGCGAGCGCGCGAGCGCAACATCCTCATCCCCACTTTCGCCCAGATGAAAGACCCCTCGCGCATTCCGCCCGAAGTGCGCGCCGAACTCAGCCAGATCGGCTTGTGGGATTTGCACCCGCGCAACCTCTTTCGCATCACCTGGCATAACGAACCAAAGGCCCAGGGAGGCGGCTTTGGGCCTGTGAACTACCTGGAAATTCCACCTCGCTTGAGCGGCGTGCCGGCGCGCATCCTGCTCCTGGTCGGCAAATGGTTCCCCACCGGAGCGCACAAAGTGGGGGCGGCTTTCGGCTGCCTGGTGCCACGCCTGGTCACCGGTCAGTTCGACCCAACCACGCAAAAGGCCGTCTGGCCCTCCACGGGGAACTTCTGCCGCGGCGGCGCATATGATTCCGCTTTGCTCGGCTGTCATTCCATTGCCATCCTCCCGGAGGGCATGAGCCGCGAACGCTTTGAGTGGCTGGAGCGCATCGCCGGCGAAGTGATCAAGACCCCCGGCACCGAGTCCAACGTCAAAGAGATTTTCGATAAATGCTGGGAACTGCGTCGCTCCGGCGAAGACCTGATGATCTTCAATCAGTTTGAAGAGCTGGGAAACTACCTCTGGCACTACGAAATCACCGGCCATGCAATGTTAGAGGTGCTCGAACGCGCCGCCCGTCCCCAGGACCGCTACCGCGGCATGGTCTCCTCCACTGGCTCTGCCGGCACCATCGCCTCTGGCGATTTCATGAAACAGCGCTTCCCGGAGAGCAAGATCATGGCTTGCGAGGCGCTTCAGTGCCCGACCCTGCTCGAAAACGGCTTCGGCGCCCATCGCATTGAAGGCATTGGGGATAAGCATGTGCCCTGGATCCACAATGTCAAAAACACCGATCTGGTCGCCGCCATTGACGATAACGCGGTGGTCAGCCTGGCGCGCCTTTTCAATGAACCGGCTGGCCGTTCCTACCTGGTCAAGATTGGAGTTCCCGAGGAAATCGTCTCGCAATTAGACCTGTTAGGCTTTTCGGGTATTTCCAACCTGTTGGGCGCCATCCAGTTTGCCAGATATTACGAGCTGGGGGAGCAGGACATCGTCCTGAGCGTCCTGACCGACTCGATGGAGCTGTATCAATCGCGCCTGCAAGAGATGCGCGCCGAGATGGGCGAATACACTGAAATCCAGGCAGCAGCCGATTATGCTCGCTGGCTTCTTGGCCAATCCACGGAACACTTGCTGGAACTGCGCTATACGGATCGGCGGCGCATTCATAACCTGAAATACTTCACCTGGGTCGAACAGCAGGGAAAAACATCGGAAGAGCTGAATGCCCAATGGTACGATCCAGACTACTGGACGGAGGTGCAGCAACAGGTGGAGGAGATCGACGCGTTGATCGAGGAATTCAATGCCCGCGTAAAGGCATCGTAATCACCCCTGCACCTGGAAAATACATACGCCTGCCGATGGCGTTTCCCACTCCCTGCGGGCGATCATCACCACCCTGCGCCCCAGGCATCCTTCGAGGAGCAGGGCATCCATCTGACAAAGCTCCGGATGCTCTTCCAGCACCTCGTAGTAGGGGCAATGGTGGAAGAAAAGACGCGGCCCATGGGCAGCGGCCTCCCAGCGCGGCGCATAGTGCCATCGCTCCAGCCAGTCCAGAAGAAGGCGCAGGCGCACCCTCTCTGGGGCCTGGCCCCGGTCTACGGGGAGGGCGCGGCGCAGCCCTTCGGCTAAGGAGGCCGCCAGCCTCTCCCCTTCCAATCCCTGCTCCCTCATGCGCGTCAGGAGCACCGTGACCAGCATCGGCAGATTATCTCCATGGAGCCTGCGGCTCAGCGAATAGCAGCGCCGCGGGCGGCCACGCTTCCCCTCCATCCACGGCCGCGATTCGATCAGCCCGGCTTCCTCCAATCGCCGCAGATGATAGCGCACTGCGGCCGCTTCTATTTTCAAAGCCTGAGCAAGTTCCTCCAGTGTCACAGAGGCATGGGTGCGCAGATAGTCCAGAATGCGATCCCGTCGTGTTGTCATGATTTGGGGATGATTATACTCACCTTTCGATTTTTGAAAAGATAGTTTTCCAAAAATCGCCTTTGCTTTTCTTCGCTTATGCTATAATCGCGCCCTGATGGTCTCGCTCTCCTGGGAATCTCCTTTTGCCATCGCCCGTGCGCTCAGGCAACGCTATCCACACTATCCGCTGGATGAGCTTTCTCTGAACCAGCTGGAGCATCTGATTCGCGATCTGGAAGGTTTCCAGGATGAACCCGGGCCAGTCCATGATGAGTTGCTGCTCGAAGTCTTTCGACTCTGGTATGAGGAGAGCTTATATGGTGGATCACAGTGAACTGCAAGTTCCTGGCTATGAGATTCCCCCGGAGATGCAAGGGCAGGTGGTCATCACCACCCTGGATCGCATCTATAACTGGGGACGGCGTTCTTCGCTCTGGCCGATGATGTTCGGCCTGGCCTGCTGCGCTATCGAAATGATCGCGGTGCAGGCCCCACGTTTTGATCTGGCTCGCTTCGGGATGGAGGTCATGCGCCCCAGTCCGCGCCAGTCGGATGTCATGATCGTGGCAGGGACGGTCACCAAGAAGATGGTTCCTGCTGTGGTGCGCCTCTACAACCAGATGCCCGAACCGAAATACGTCGTGGCGATGGGCGCTTGCGCCTCCAGTGGAGGGCCTTTCAAAGCAGGCTATAACGTCGTGGCCGGGATTGACAAGTTTATCCCGGTGGATGTCTATATTCCGGGCTGCCCTCCGACCCCGGAAGCCCTGATCTACGGCATGATGAAATTGCAGGAAAAGATTGATAAACAGTCCATTCGCCAGGTGCGCTGGTATCAAAAAGGGCCGGATAGCGTACAGATACCGGTCCCCATCCTTGGCTCCGATCTCATTGATCCGCGGCGCGCCGAGGAGCTGAAGCGCATTGCGGCGGCCCAGGCTCAGGCACAGGAGGGATAAATGGCAACGGTAACTGCTCCCGCCCTTGATCTGGCTGCTCGTTTTCCCCAAGCCGTGCGCCCCGATACTCGCCCCGGCTACAGCGGCTGGATTGTGGAAAAAGATCATCTGCTTGAAGTCGCTACCGCCTTGCGTGACGAGTTCGGCTACGACCTGCTTTCCTCGGTCACGGGGGTAGATTATTATCCGGACACGATGGAAGTGGTCTATCACGCCTATAAGACGACCGGCGGCCCCGGCATCGTCTTCAAAGTGCAGGTGCCGCGCCAGGACCCGATTGAGGTGCCCTCCGTCACCCCGATCTGGGCCGGCGCAGAATTCCAGGAGCGTGAAGCCTGGGACTTGCTCGGCATCCGCTTCGTCGGGCATCCTGACCTGCGGCGCATCTTGACCTGGGAGGGGTTTGCCGGCCATCCACTGCGCAAGGATTGGAAGGAACCCTTCTACGAGGAAGAGGCAAAGCCCTATAAATCGCGCTGGCCGGATGGGAAGTTTTTCTATGCCGAAGAGAAAAACCCCTTCAAGGATAACCTGAAATTCCCTCCCGATTTCAACCCCGAAGACTGGACTCCCGACAAAGCAGATGCGCTGCTTTATGCTTCGCTCGCCCGCTATTTGAAGAGTGACGATGAGTTGAAGACCGATCGCGTGATCATCAACCTCGGCCCTCAGCATCCTTCCACGCATGGCGTCTTCCGCGCCGTGGCAGTGCTGGATGGCGAAACGGTGGTGGCGCTCAAACCCGTTGTGGGGTATCTGCATCGGAATCACGAGAAGATCGGGGAGCGCAATACCTTCTTGCAGAATATGCCCTTTACCGACCGCCTGGATTATTTCAATTCGATGAGCAATAACTGGGCCTATGCCCTGGCGGTAGAAAAGCTGATGGGAATCCAGGTGCCAGAGCGCGCCGAGTATCTGCGGGTGATCATGGCCGAGCTGAGCCGTATCCAGAACCACCTGATCCTGATCGGCATGTTGCTCAACGACCTGGGCGCCTATTTCACCCCCTCGCTCTATGCCTTTGAAGAACGTGAGCTAATCCTGGATATTTTCGAGGCTGCCTCTGGCTCGCGGATGATGTGTAACTACCATCGTTTCGGCGGCGTGGTGCGGGATATTCCGCCAGAAGCGCTGCAGAAGCTCAAGGGCCTGGTCTATGATCGCCTGCCGCGGAAGGTGGATGAATTTGATCGCCTGCTCACGGAGAATGAGATTCTGGTCTCGCGCCTGAAAGGGGTGGGCAAACTTTCAGCGGAGGATGCCATTCGCTATTCGATCACCGGGCCGGTGCTGCGAGCCTGTGGCGTCCCCTACGACGTGCGCCGCGCCGAACCTTACGGCATCTATGACCGCTTCGATTTCGATGTCGCGGTGCGCTACAATGGCGATGTGTATGACCGGTACCTGATCCGTCTGGACGAGATCCGCCAGTCGCTGCGCATTCTGGATCAGGCCATCCGTCAGATGCCCGAAGGCCCCGTGATGAGCACCAAGCCCCAGTATCAGGTACGCGTTCCCCCTGGGGAGGCCTATGGACGCATCGAAGCGCCGAAAGGGGAGCTGGGCTTCTATGTCGTTTCCAATGGCAAACCCAATCCCTGGCGCTACCACGTGCGCGCGCCCTCCTTCGTGAACATCACCGCGCTGGAGAAGATGTGCGTCGGGAATAAGATCGCGGATTTCGTGGTCATCCTGGGGGCGATTGACATTGTCCTGGGTGAACTGGATCGGTAGAAGGAGAGACCCATGTACGGAAAAGGCATCCTCAAAGGTTTAAGCGTCACCTTGAAGCATTTTATTGACACCTACCTGGATGACATCGCCTGGTGGGGAAAGCGTTATTACACGCCGGAGGGCATTGCCCGTCGCAGCAGTCCACAGGGACGCGGTATTTTCACCATCCAGTATCCGGAAGAACGGCGCCCTCTGCCAGAAGAATTTCGCTATCTGCCTTTCCTGGTCTATGATGAAGGCCCCAACGGCGAAAAAGAAATCCGCTGCACATCCTGTGGGATTTGCACCAAAGTCTGCCCGTCGCAATGCATCTGGATCGTGCGCACCACCGATCCGAACACCGGGCGTCCCATGCCGCAGCCGGCTGAGTTCTACATTGACGCTGATCTCTGCATGAACTGCGGCTTCTGCGCCGAGTACTGCCCGTTCGACGCCATCAAGATGGATCACGATTTTGAGGTCGCCTCCTATGGGCGGAACGTGTATTCGCTGGAGAAACTGCTCAAGCCGGCCTCCTACTATGCGAAAATTCGCCCGTTGAATTACGCCCGCGAAGAAGAGGCGCGCAAGGCCAAAGAGGCCTCCAAAGCGGCGAAATCCGCTTGACGCAATTTTTGCGGGACAAACCCTGCGTTTGTCCCGATTTTTAAAAGGTGAGAATATGATAAAACAGGTAACGAAAGAACAAGTTTTACAGGCACTCCGCCACGTTCAGGAACCGGAGCTACATCGCGATCTGGTGAGCCTGAACATGATCCGTGATCTCCAGGTGGACGGGGATCGCGTGGCCTTCACCATCATGCTGACCACCCCAGCCTGCCCGCTGCGTTCTCAGATCGAAGAAGAGGCGCGGAAGGCTGTGGCTTCTCTGCCAGGGGTGAACAAGGTGGAAATCAAGCTGGCCTCCGATGTGCCCAACGATGGGCGAATGCGTGGCCTGGTGAGCGCGCCCATTCGTAATGCGATCGCGGTTGGCTCCGGGAAAGGCGGGGTTGGAAAGACAACGGTGGCCGTCAATCTGGCTATTGCCTTAGCCAAAACAGGGGTGCGCGTGGGATTGATGGACGCAGACATTTACGGCCCGAATGTGCCCACCATGTTAGGCGTTCACCGTCTGCCGCCGCCCACGCAGGACAAGCTGATCCCTGCGCAGGCCTATGGCGTGAAGATGATCTCCATGGGGTTGCTCGTCAAACCAGGGCAGCCGCTGATCTGGCGCGGGCCGATGCTGAATTCCGCCATCCGCCAGTTCCTTTCGGATGTGGAATGGGGGGAGCTGGACTATCTGATCGTAGACCTGCCGCCCGGCACAGGGGATGCGGCGCTTTCTCTGGCCCAATCTTTCCCCTTGAGCGGCGCCGTGATCGTCACCCTGCCCCAACAGGTATCCCTGGAGGATGCGCGCCGCGGCCTGGAAATGTTCCGAACGCTGGACGTGCCAATCCTGGGGATCGTTGAAAACATGTCCTACCTGGAGCTTCCAGATGGTTCGCGTATGGATATTTTTGGGAGTGGCGGCGGTGAAGCGCTGGCAGCCCAGGCGGGTGTGCCATTCCTGGGTAAAATTCCCATTGATCCCCGCGTGCGCAAGGGAGGGGATAGCGGTAAACCGGTGATTGTTGCCCATCCCGATTCTCCCGTTTCCCAGGCGCTACGAGGGATTGCCGGCCAGCTGGCCGCTCGCCTTTCGGTGGCAGCGCTCATGCAGGGCGGCGAGCTCTCCATCCAGATCGTTGAATAACAGACCGCAGACCGCGAGATGGAATAACAGACCGCGGACCGCAGATGGCGGACCGCGGTTATTTGTTTTTCAATCTGTCAGAGGCAAACCGTCAACGAATGGGGGAACGAATAAACGAATTCAGACGACAGACCGCGAACGGCAGACGGCAAAATGGACGATGGACGGCGGACGGTAGACCATGGACGATGGCGGGAGAGGCTTTTGAGGCTGGCAGGAGGCAGACCGTCAACGAATGGGGGAACGAATAAGCGAATGATGATGGCAGGCCGCGGATGGACGGTTGCAACACAGGCTTTCCAGTGCATGAGACGACAGACAGTGGACAAGAGACTGCAGGTGACGCGAACGGCAGACGGCGAGAATGCGCTTGACAGTTGCTGAGCGGCCTGGAAAGGCCATGCCACGTACAGGCTTTCCAGCCTGTGGGGGCGCGAAGGCATTGCTCCAGGAGGCTGCGAAGCTACAGGTACGGCAGGCGGCTCCAGGTCTTTCATGATTGCGCTGGGGGAATCCTCTCGCCTCAGGATGCGATCGCCAGGCAAAATCCGGCCAGCATGGAAAACTGCCAGTCCCCATTTCCCATAAATTGGATATAATTGTCAACAATGGTTGCGCTCACCCGGGAACAGCTTCAAGATCGTTTGCTGGCATTGTATCGCGCCAGCCTGGAATTGATCAGCGAGCCTTCGCTGGAGGCTGTGCTGGAGCGTATTGTCCAGGAGGCTTGCAAGCTGGCGGAGGCGAGGTATGCCGCTCTGGCGGTACTGGATGAACAGGGGAAGATGCAGCAATTTATCCCGGTGGGCATGTCGGAAGAAGCTGTGCAGCGCGTGGGGTCACCGCCGACAGGGAAGGGATTGCTCGGCGCCTTGATGCATAGTGAGCACCCGATCCGCGTGGCAAATGTGCAGAGCGACCCGCGCAGCGCCGGCTTTCCTCCCCATCACCCGCCGATGACTTCTTTCCTGGGGGTGCCAATCCGTCACCATGGGAAGACGCTGGGACAGCTTTACCTGACAGATAAAGAAACCGCGCCGGAATTCAGTGAAGAGGACGAAAAGATTATCGAGATGCTGGCAGCCTATGCCGCCGTGGCGATCCAGAATGCACGTCTGATCGAGTCCCTGAACCAGCGCGATGCCGAGTTGACGCGCCGCACCGAGGATTTGGGGCTTCTGAATGAAGTGGCCTCGATTTTAACTTCGACGCTGGAGCTGGATGAAATTCTTGACCGCACGCTGGAGGTGGTCATGCAATACATGGGCGTCGAGGCCGGGGAGATTTTCCTGGTGGCGGAAGATGGGCAGACTTTGAACCTGGTGCTCCATCGCGGCGAGGCACCAGAGGCTTTCTGGACGCGCAGTCGCTTCCACTGGGGCGAGGGGTTGATCGGGCGCGTTCTGGAAGAGAAGCGTATGCTTGTGAGCCAGAACCTGAAAGAGGATCAGCGCTTTCTCCGGGATGCGGTCTGGAAGGCTGGGTTTAAGCAACTGGCCTGTTTTCCGCTGGGGAAACGAGAGAAAATCGTGGGCGTGATGAGCATTGCCAGTCGAAGCGAGAGACCGCTGGAGGAGCGTAGCCTGCAATTGCTGGAGGCCATTGGCCAATGGGCCGGGCTGGCCATTGAAAACGCGCGTTTGCTCCAGGATGCGCAACGCCTGGCGGTGCTGGAGGAGCGACAGCGGATCGGGATGGACTTGCACGATGGGGTGATTCAATCTATTTTCGCTGTCGGGCTCTCTTTGGAAAATGCGGCTCAAATTCTGGATGAGGATCCCGAACAGGCTCGCCAACGCATCCAACGCGCCATTCAGGACCTGAATCAGACGATTCGCGATCTGCGCTCCTACATCCTCGATCTGCGGCCAAGACAGTTATTCGGGGAGGGGTTGATGCAGGGGCTACAGCGCCTGGTGGCGGAATATCGGGTCAACACGCTTTCGGAGGCTACGCTTCAAGGGCCTGCGGAGGTAGACCTTTCGCCGCAGAAGAGTCTGGCTCTGTTTCATATTTGCCAGGAGGCCCTGGCCAATGCGGCCAAACATGCCCGCGCTTCGATGGTGAGCGTTTCAGTCTGGCAGACAGAGGAGCGGGTGGTGTTGGAGGTGCAGGATAACGGTCGCGGGTTTGATATGAGGCGGGTGGGCAGGTTTATCGGGCATGGGCTGGCAAATATGCAAACGCGCGCCCGCATGGCGGGAGGGGAAGTGGAGATCACTTCTGCCCCCGGCGCCGGCACCACCGTGCTGGCCTGGGTGCCGAGGGGGTAGGGTTCAGGGCAATTCGACAATCCGCCAGCGACCCAGCGCATCCCGCTCACAACGCCTGACAGGCGTAAAAGGCGGATTGACCGCTTTCAGCTCGTAGATGGCAACGTTCCATTGCGTGACCTTGAGCCATGACGGAGCTTCCTGAGGGGAGGGTATTTCCGGAAAATGCGCATGAGCCTCCGCAAAGTGTACCTCGTAGGTCAGATAGCGAAATCCCTGACGGTATAGCTCGATCCAGAAGGCCTCCCCATCCTTTTGGGCCAGCTCTCTCAGGGGTTCGTATTCCTGGCTCATGGAGGAGCAGGCAAGCAAGTCAGGGCGCAGGTAGTAACGATAGCCATGCAGAACAAAAATCCGTTCGCCTGGCAAGGCACGCTGGTTGAGAGGCTCAAAAAAAGTGCAAAATGGATTGAGAGAGCATTGCGGCGTGCCATCGGCACGAATCGGCGAGTAGGTGACCAGGGAGATCACAAAGGTGCGTGCCGCTACAAATCCTGTAAGAAACAGGATGCTCAGCTGCAGCCAGTATCTTTGCTTCCCGGGTAAAGCCTTCCAGGATGCTTCGAGAAGCTGAGCCACCAGCAAGAAAAGGAGAAACCACAGAAAGAAGACATAGCGAATTTCAAAGAAAGCAAAGGAGAAGGTCACCCAGGGGATCAGAGCCGAAAGGGCTGCCAGGAGAATGCGACGCAATTCGGGGGAAAGCACAAGGTTTGAGCGCACTTTTCGGTATAAAAGGAAGGGAAGTATCCCAATCACAAGGGGGGAAAGATTCCCCATCGTGCTGGGAATGTTGAGAAAAGTGAGGGCTGGCAGATAAAGAACGCGAAGCAACGGCAGGATACGCCGGTCAAAGTAAAGCCATGGACTCCAATCAATCCGGCTCGCAAATTGAAAGGGGGCCAATGGAGTACCCAGCAGAATCGAATTCAGCCACAAATACAGGAGCGCATTCATAAAGGCAAATGGAAGCATCCAGAACACGCTCAGGCCAGAACGTATCCCCTGTTTCCAGCCCTGCAAGCGAATGTCATCCCTGATCCATCCCAGGAAAAGAACGGTCAGGAAGGGCAGGAGAAGAAAAACATAAACGGGCTTTGCAATGACTGCAAACCCAAAGTACAGGCCTGCGAGAAGGAAGGTTTCAGGATGAGGGGCATCAAGGGCCTGAAACAGCCAGGCTGAGGCGACAATCAGGGGCGTGAGGGAAATAAGGTCAATCTTGCCATCGCCGATCAAATCCACAAAGGCCGTGGTGGTGAGAGCAAGGATCATGACATAGAAGCGCGCCTGGCGAGACAGTCCTGCTTGTTTCCCCACTTCATACATGCCCACCAGCATCACAATCGCCTGAAACCAGCTCAAAGCACGGGCGGCCTGATCGCCAAAGAGCTGAATGAGAGGGGTAAAAAGAATGGAGCTATACAGCGTATTTACCAGCAAGAGATCCGTGGGATGGACGGGCTGTACTTCATAGCTCATTGCGATTCGTTTAGGCAGGGAAAAATACAGCAAGCTGGCATCGTAACTGAGGCGGGAGGAGGTGTAAAAAAGGGCGGCGATCAAAACCAGCGCACCGAGAAGGAGTTGCTTTTTTTCTTCAGTTCCGCTTTCTAATAAAATCCGCCGGCCTTTTTGGAGGGAAACAGCCAGCCATTTCAACGCTGGCACAGCCAAAAGGCAGCCGCTGGAAAGGAGCCCCAGACTCCAGGAAGGGGATAAAGCGCCCTGCGAAGCCAGCATCATCAGAAAAATGGAAAGCACAATTTCACCGCTACTGAAGGCCGTGACCCATAGAAAATGAGCAGCAGGGTGTTGTAATCGAAACGCACGCAGGATCAACCATCCCCAGCCGCTGGCGGCAATCACAAAAATCGAGGCTTTCAACCATGCCAGCAGGGCATCGCTTACAAAGTGCCAGCCCGGCGAGAGCGATGGCAGGGCGGCAAATGTCTCCCACCGCACCAGCGACACAGCGCGCAGGGTGTCATAACGGCTGATGTAGATGAAGACAAGGATAGAAAGAAAGAGCCAGGTGAGGGAAAGTTTTGAGAATTTCATAGCATGTGCGATGACTTTGCTGCAAAGAG
>Ga0081479_115698_pt1 | contig 12492 bp, 14 predicted proteins | sample MamHotmetagenome_FD_70984 | JGI IMG/M metagenome (GOLD analysis project Ga0081479, IMG submission 70984) | Hot spring cone microbial streamer communities from Mammoth Hot Spring (Liberty Cap Streamers), Yellowstone National Park, USA - T=72 v2... | ecosystem: Environmental > Aquatic > Thermal... | reverse complement strand
AAAAAAGGCTCGGGGCGACAAAAAAAGGTTCGGGGCGACAAAAAAAGGTTCGGGGTGACAAAAAAGGGCTCGGGGCGACAAAAAAAGGGCTCGGGGCGACATAAAAAATTTGATTATAAACTTGAATTTTCCTAAACTCTTGCTAAATTTTTTAGCCATGCTCTTAAATTTCCAATCTTTCCTTAAAAGTAAAAGCTTTCAATACTATTTCGACTTGGTGTCCGTTTTGGTGGCTAAAGAGTTAAAGGTTCGCTACAAAAACAGCATTCTTGGATACTTCTGGTCGCTACTAAACCCTATAGCTTTAGCCATAATCTTCTACTTTGCTTTTAAGGTTGTCATGCGTGTCCCTATCGAAAATTACAGCTTCTTTTTGCTATGTGGTCTTTTTCCCTGGCAGTGGTTTGCTAATTCGGCTGGAAGCTCACCTATGGTCCTGCTTGGCAACGCAAGCCTTATAAAAAAGGTTAACTTTCCCACCTACATTATCCCCTTAGCAAGCATGCTTAACGACGCTGTCCACTTTCTTTTAACCATACCCGTGATACTTCTTTTTGGGTTTCTTTTTAAGGTTACTCCGAGCCCGGTCTATGTATGGGGTATTCCTTGTTGGTTTGTTGCCCAGTTTTTCCTTACCTATGGGTTAAGCTTGCTTTTCTCAAGCATAAACCTTTTTTTTCGCGACCTTGAGAGGCTGGTTTCTCTCTTCCTGTTGCTACTTTTCTATTTAACACCTGTTTTCTTCGATGTATCCTTGGTCCCCAAAGAGTATCACGGCCTCATTTTTTTAAATCCGGCAACCGGTATCATCATCGGCTGGAGAGACCTTTTTATGAAGGGAGCCTTCGATGTAGGGCTTTACTTTGTTTACTTTTTTTACAGCTTAGGTATATTTTTTGTAGGATTTTTTATCTTCAGAAAACTATCCCCTCGTTTTGCCGAGGTTCTGTAGAGCTAAAACCTATCATGCAGGAGAGCGTGGTCATCTTTGAAAGGGTAACCAAGAGTTATCCTACTTATACCTACATTACAGCGGGCTTTAAGAACTTTCTCATCCATCTACCAAAAAGCTTGAAAGGGTTCAAAAAAAGGTATACTGTGTTTCGGGAGATTTCCTTTCAGATAGCCAAAGGGGAATGCGTTGGGTTTATCGGTAGGAATGGCGTTGGCAAAAGCACCCTCCTTGGGCTGATAGCCGGGGTTTTAAAACCGGATTCTGGGAAAATCGTAGTCAAAGGACGGGTTTCTCCGCTTTTGGAGCTTGGAGCAGGCTTTCATCCAGATTTAACTGGCAGGGAAAATATCATACTCAACGGGGTCCTCCTTGGCATGACCAAGGCTGAAGTTAAAGCCAAGTTAGACTTCATAGTTGAGTTCTCGGGTTTGAAGAACTTTATCGACCAGCCAATAAGGACATACTCTTCGGGCATGGTAGCAAGGCTTGCTTTTTCTGTGATAGCCCATCTTGACCCCGAAATCCTGTTAATAGATGAGATCCTTGCTGTGGGTGATGTTGAGTTTCAGAAAAAGAGCTTTCAGAAGATCTTAGAGTTTAAGGAAAAAGGAATAACGATAGTCCTTGTAAGCCATTCGCTCGATAGCATCGTAAAAGTTTGCGACCGAGCCATCTGGTTGGAAAACGGAGGCATCAAGATGGACGGAGAAGCTAAGGAGGTTGTTTCAGCCTATTTAAGGAGTTAACCGCGTAGAAATAGAGGAGCAATCTTCCTTGGCGCTACTGTTTTTTAAACCATTTTAGTTCCTTCTTCAAATCTTCGGTTATTCTCGTGGCTTCGTCTACGGTAGAAATTATTTTGGGGGTAAGGATGACTATAAGTTCCGTTTTCCTTCTTCCTTTGGACTTGCTCTTAAAAAGGTTGCCGACTAACGGAACATCTCCAAGGATCGGGACCTTACTTTCAGATGAGCTTTGGTTCTCTGACATCAGTCCGCCAAGGACTATGCTTTGCCCTGAGGAGGCAACCACATTCGTGTTTATCTTTCTAACTAAGATGGTGGGCGAGGAAACACCTGGCGGGTTTGAGCCCATTTCTGACACCTCTTGGGCAATGCTTAGGGTCAGCAATCCCTCGGTGTTCACCGTTGGCTTTACCCTCAAGATTACACCGGTTGAGCGGTACTGGATAGTTTGCACAACACCTGTCCTTGCCCCTGCAGCTTCAGCAGAGGTGACCTGACCTGTAATTACAGGAACATCCGTGCCTACCTGAATGGTTGCTTCCTCATTGTCTAAAACCAAAAGCCTTGGAGTAGAAAGGATGTTAACCAGGTCTTTCGTGGCTAAGGCATTAATGACAAGCCTTAGCCTTCCAGTATCGGCAAGGAAGGTATAGGTCAATCCGGGGGCGGTGGGAACCCCGAATAGGGCTCCGAGCGTATAGTTGCCCTCGCTCATACGGTTAGTGATCAACCACTCAAGCCCGTATTTGAGGTCATCGGTTAGGGTAAGCTCGGCCACCATAGCCTCGATCAAGACCTGTTTAGGGGGGACATCAAGCCTTTCAAGGTAGGATAGTATTTGTTTATACTGAGCTGGCGTTGTCATGATGAGAAGGATGTTTCTTTTATCGTCAGCCGACATTTTTAACCCGGTAACGCTGAAGGATTGAGGACCTGACGGAGTTTGAGGCTTACCAGGTTGAGGAGGAGCAGGAGGCTGTGGTTGCCTGACATCTCCTCCCACGAAAAGCTTCCGCAAAGATTCCAGCAAATCTGAGGCTCTTGAATACTTAGGCGTGTAGATGTAAGCCTTTTCTTCAGAACCAGCGGAATCTGCGGTGTCAAGCTTTTTTGTCCACTCAATTACTTGATTAAGAGAAACCTCATCCGGTGCCACGACAAGGACGCTGTTCAAATACTTAATAGGGAGAAGATAAATACCCGGGTCGGCAGGAGACTTAGCAACAGGGAATTTTAAGGCTTCAAGGATTGAAGGGATCTGCTTAACAAAATCCTCTGTTTGCCAATAGGTTAGCTTAAGAAGGATGATCTTTTTGTTTTGAAGATAGGGCACATCAAACATTTTAATGAAATCAACAGCTTCCCGAATGTTAGAGGATGGACCTTGGAGGATAAGGGCATTTTCTCTTTGATAAATCCGGAGATTGACATTTTTATGAAACTCTCTCACCAGGAACTCCAATTCTGTCGCCCTAAGATACTTAAAAGGATAGACATAGATGATTTCGGCAAAAGATTCCGGAGGCTCATCTCCAATCCTAAGGTCAAGCGGTTTGGGTTGAGGGGGCTTTGGTTTGGGCTTTGGTTTGTAGAGATGCAAGGTCCCAGCTTTATCTTCGGCTGAGATTCCGTATCTCTCTATCATAGAAAGCACGGACTCAAGTAGCTTGTCGGGTGGCATCTTTTCTTTCATCTTAAGAGTAATCGGGGTTTTGGTTTTCATAACCTCTTCATCCATTAGGAAAGGGACCTTGAGGGTTTCCCCGATGACATAGATAACAAAGTCTGAAAGGGGCATGTTTTTGGCAGTGACCAACACAGGCTCTTTGGTATGGACTAAGGACTTAACATTGATAGGAGGCTTTTTTTCCTCCTCTTCCGGCTGTGGAGGGGGAAGGGGCTTTGGCGGCTTTTTTCTTTCAAATTTAGGAAGAAGAATTTCTTCGTAGGTAGTGCCCCCTGCAGTGGTGGCGTTTAGGTTCTCGCTCGCTGAAGGATAACTAATTGAGGTTAAGAGCAACACCAGTAAGAAGGCTAAAATCGACCGGAGAATTTTCATTTGTTTGGTCCTTTCTTAGGTGTAAGAATAAACAACTCCTTTGTCTGTTTCCCCCTTTTTAGAATAACTGAGTTGTCCGTTATCTTAACAACCCTGAACCCATCGATCAAGATGTCTTTTTCCTTGGCAAAAAATTGCTGTCCTAAAAAATCCCTCATCAAAGCCTTTTTTTCTTTACCTGCCATCATGATGGCTAACAAGGTATAAGCATTCTCAGGGGGTCGGTCTAATTTGCCACCATACTTTCCGTCAACGGTGAAAAGATTTCGTTCCATTATATCTTTATCCTCAACCTTGGGTCTTTTGATGAGGCTTGCCATCGTATCGTTTGTAGCGTTTTTTGTAGCGTTTAAGGTTGAGTTTTTACTAACCTGCGTAGCGTTTGAGCTCGTGAGGCTTTTTTTTAGGGTCAAATCCATACTGGGTTCTTTAGAAAGCATAAAACCAAAGTAGCAAGCTAAAATCAAAACTACTATGTCCAAAATAAAATGCTTTAGCCTTGGAATTTGGGCTTTCATCTACATTTCCCTTCGGAAGACTGAAAGGGTTAAGTTTATGGTAAAATCCGGTCTTGAGGGTGTGACCTCAAGGTTCCTTACTATTATAAGTTTTTCAGCTGTTTCTGCAGTCTTTAAAAATTCAAGAAAAGGCTTAACATCCCCCCTTAGACGGAGGACTATGGGAATTTCTGAAACTTCAGGTCCCTTCTTCACCTCAAGGAGCTCAAAGTTTATAACCGCTAAGTTCTTTTCTTCAGCCTTTGCTGTAAGCCACTTTAGGAGCTTGCTTCTTATAGCGTTATAAATCCAATCTTGCGGGTAAAGCATGGAAAGGTCTTTTGTTTCAAGCTTTTTCTCTTCTCTCTCTTTGGGTTTAATCTGGGAAAGCCTTCTTTCGTAAAGTTCCCTTTTCATAAGATAGGTTTGCTTGAGTTGGTTAAGCATGCTCTCTGCTTCTTTAAGCCGTGTTTGCAAAGGTTTAACGAGAAAATTAGCCAAAGCAAGGGCTATTATAATGGACAAGCCAAATTTTCTTAATTCTTCGCGTTTATTCATAGGGCTTAAGCTCGACCGTTAAACGAAAGTCGTATAGCTTTGTTCCTGTTTTTTTTATGGGAGGTCCTTCGAGCTTTACTGATTTTACCATATTTGACCTTTCGAGAAGCTCAATTACTTCCACTGGGTCCTCAAAGGTTAAGGCTAACTCAAGCTTTTTTTCGTTCAAAACTATCCTGTTAACCGTGCATCCGATGGGTAAGGTCTTGGCAAGCTCATTAAAAACTGTAAGCCCTGATACAGCCTGCGAGGTTTTGTTGTTTAAAGCGGAGATTAAGGCTGAGTAGTCCTTGGCAGGCGCAGTCCTGTTCTCAAAGTAGGCTAATTCCCGGTCAAGCTTGGAAATATTTGTCTTTAACTCCTTGATAGCCTTTTCGTAATTTTGCAAGGTAGCATAAAGGTAGACCCCATAGCCAAGAAGAAGATAGATAGGAAGGCGAAGGAGCGGGTCTATTTTTAGGGGTAGCGCCCTTTTTACTTTAAACTCTTTAAGGTTTATTTTTGATTGCCCTTCAAGGGAAACTGGATATGGTCTTTCAGGATATCTAAGGATGGTCTTATCTAGGCTAAAGTCTTTTAGCGTATCGCCATAGATGATGATTTTTTTTATCTCCTGAGAATAAGGCATGAGCCCGGTTAAGAAGAGTTCAACATCCTTCTGGGTAAGCTCGGCAACGGATAGACCGCCTAAAAATTTTCCTTTTACATAAGCGATAAGATGATAGATGTCCCTTTGTTTGTATATCTTTAAAGCAGTATCCTCCTCTACCAAAAGCAAGTCTTCAGGTATTACATACTGAAAGGGAAATGTCTTTTCAACCCTTTCTTCCTCATCCTTTGACCAAGCCCAGATGTCAACGAGGGTAAACTTTTCCGTGGCCTCAAAAATTTTAAAGGTATAGCTAACCTTGGGAAGGGGGAAAAAATCCTGAACCTCAACCTTCAAGGCATCTTTGAGCTTCTTTAGCGGTATAGGGGGATAGCTTCTTCTTGTGTAAAAAAGGAGCTCTCTTGAGATGACAAGGACCCTTTTCTGAAGGTATTTAGTAAGCTTGAAAGCACCCAAGGAGATTTCTGAAATTTTATCCCCTTTAATCTGGTAGAACTTTGCCTCATCCTTGGTAAGATAACAGACAAGCATTATTCTTCTTTCCAGTAAAGGGTAGTGTATGGGGTGTTGAGGTTCTCCTGAAGATAAAGCCCAGCTTTTATGGTGTAAAAGGGTTTGGGCTTTCCTACTTTTATTTTTAACTCAACATAGCGAGAAGGGAAAAAATACACCCCCTCATCTGTCACGATCCTCCTCCCGGTGAGGGAGTATAGCTCTGCATCAGAGGATATGGGTTTTGTCTGCAGGTATTCCTTTAGCACGTTTAAAGTGTCGTTGTCAATGTCAAGATAAGCTATCAATACTGGGTCTTTGGCGGTGTTTGGATTAAAGCCAGTTTGAGGAAGCAGAGTAAGATAAGGTTCTATTTTTTCATAAAGTTCGGGCTTCATCCCCCTTATGAGCTTTATTTCCTCCTTGTATTGAAGGGGATAATTTCTCGGTGCATACTTTAGTCCTTGGGAAGAATACCAATCTTTTTCTGCACCGTTAATGCGGGTTAAGTCGTCAGGGTCAATCCAATCAAGCAGGGCGCCTATGAAGATGTCAACCTCCTTTTGGTCAGCCCCAAAGTAGGTCAAAAGCCGACCCAAGGCTAAGGTGTTGATGGTGGTTAAAGAAAGCATTCCGTTAGAGTCTTGAACCTCAACTGTGATATCGTCAGATAAGTGGACCTCAGTTCCGTTTAGAGATATGGTGGTTAATGTAGAAAGTCCTTCAACTTGAGGCAAAAGCAGTTCTCTTGCCCCAAAATTCCCGTTGAGCATAAGATAGAGCAGGGTGTCGTAAGCTGAACGGGCTTTGAGCATGGCTGTAGCCTTATCCTCAAAAGCCATGGCTGTTTTGATGTATTCCTTAACCAGCCAATTAAAACCGATGGATACTGTAAGAATTACCATCACCAAAAGCACCATAAGAAAGGTTGCTGACCCTCGATTAGGGGTTGACATCCGGATATATTTCATCGTAGATAAGCTTGGTCATTGAATTGGTGTTTACTTTTAAAAATAGTTTTTTTCCTCCCTCTTTGTCTTTGTAGTTTATCAGTATAGCGGAAGGTAGGAGCTTTTTCAATCTTCCGTCAAACTCGTTAAACCATTCATATTTTCTTTTAAGGAGGTTAAATCCGTAATACTGAAAGGATATTTCTTCAAGGTCAGAAAATACAACGAAGGAATTTCCTTTTTTGTAGTTGTTAAAAACCACATCGTCTTCAATATCCTGATACTTTTTAGTCATAACAGGAAGCTCATAGTAAACGAGGTCAAACATTCCTCCTTCCTTTTTTTCTTTTACTACCCAAACCACAACTGGGGCATCGCTCGCAAAGGGAGCTAAAGAAACATACGAAAAGCCATTTCCGTCTCCCTTAAAATAGGGGAACCAGCGGTGCTCCCTTGTCTTTACAAAATAATCTGTCATCGAAGCAACGCTTTTATCAAGCCAAACGACCTTAGCATAATTCCAAAAGGCAAACCCTTTATCAGCAAGGGCTTTGTATTCCCTTAGAGTTTGATTTAAGGCTAAGCTTCCAAGGAGGAGCATGGAAGAAAATATAGCCAGAGCGACCAATACTTCAATCAGGGTGTAGCCCTTAGAAGCCAAGCTCTTCCGGAGAGGCAAGGGCTTTGCTCCTAAAGATGTTTACTTTATAAGAACGAACCGTATCTTTGTAGTGATAATTTAAGGTGACCTCGTAAAGATAAAGCTCATGCATCGCTAACATCTTGGTCTCGCCAACTCTTTCTGGTCTTGATTTAGCGATGAGCTTTGCTGACCACTTGAGCGTTACTCCGTCCCCAAGGTCTTCAATGCCTTCTTCCTGAGAAAGGTCTAAGGTTCTAAGAAGGGCTGGCGTCTGAGAAACTTTAGTGGCTATGAGTTGGGCGGTGTTTGCCTTTTCGAGATAGTTAAACCCAAGCCTAAAAAGATACATGCTTGCCGCAATGCCAGCGGTCAGCACAACGCCCGCAATAAGAATATCAACAGTAATAGAGCCTCTCTTAAACCTTTTCACTATGCGCCTTCCCTGTAAGGTTTTATCCTTTCTAAGGAGAGCTCCGCGAAGGGGGCTTTAACTGTAATTTTATACTTTTCTTTTCCTATTTTAAGCTCAACCTCTCCGCCGTTAGAGGTCCCGTTTTTAAAAAGCTTAATAGGTTCTTTTACCTCTATGTAAACATCCGGGAACCTTTTTTCTTCTCCGTTCACCACCAAAGCCCCGTTAGCTGAGGAAATATCCTTCTCCTCGCTATAAAGAAAGCATTCCCTTTTTAGCGAAGCAAGATAGAGCAAAACTTCTTGCGCTTTCAAGGAATTCTTGTAGCTCTGAAAAAGTTCATAAGAAACGGGCAGTGTTACAGAAAACATGATACCCAAAATAGCTACAGCCACTAAAATTTCTATCAAAGTAAAGCCCTGTTTTCTTTTTGTATCCTTAAGCCACATTTAATTCTGCTCCCACATTCTTTTTGTTCTTTTTATGAACGCCATATTTACTGTGCCAAATCTACCTATTTTTGGTTGTTCTAAGCTCCAACCTTTTCCCATGACCCAAGAGGGGATGCCTCGCTATCGCTCGGCATGACAGCTTGGGGAGATTTCTCGCTTCGCTCGAAACGACAGAAAAGTGCTGTCACCCCGAGCTCCCTTTATGTCGCTCCGAGCGTCAGCGGGGGGTCTCCCCCTCCATGTCCTTCCGAGGCGTAAGCCGAGGAACCTCCATCCCATGACCCAAGAGGGGATGCCTCGCTACGCTCGGCATGACAGCTTGGAGGCTGTCGCCCCGAGCGTCAGCAAGGGGTCTCTCAGCACTTTCGCTCCACGGGATGACAAGAAGGGAGTTTTCTTGAGCGCCCATGTTTGCTAGGTCCCCTAAAATTTTATCGCTCCTACGTTCATGACTGTAAGAATAAGGGACACGATGATAAACCCTACGATAAGCCCCATAAAAACAATGATAGCTGGCTCAAGGAGCGTGAGTAACCGCTTAATAGCTGTTTTAAAGTTGTCATTGAAGACTTGATAAAGCTCAAGAAAGATGTCAGCAAGGTTTCCGCTCTCGTCCCCCACTACCACAAGATTGACGAAGATATCTGGCAGGATGGGCATCTGAGAATAGACCTCCGCTATTCGTTTTCCTTTTTTAATCTCCCTTATGCTGGATAAGAAGGAATCTCTTAAAGCTTTATCTTGAATTATGTTTGCTGAAAGCTCAACCGCTTTGATAAATTCTACACCACCTTTAAGCATAGAATACATAGAATAGCAAAACCTTGAAAGCTCCAAGTTAAAAAAGAGCGTCCGGACAAAAGGAAGGCGGGTTAAAAACCAAGATATTCTCTCTGGGCTAAAATTGACCATTCTGGAACGGTTTAATAGATAAAATAACAGCCCCACAATAAAAAGCAGGATAAAAACCTTGGCATTGAAGACTTTAGACAGGGTAAACACAAATTTGGCTGTAATGGGAATAGAACCAGTCGTTTGAAAGATGGCAAAAAACCTCGGGATGATAAAGTTAAACATGAAGATCAGAGTAAAAAAGCTTGCAAGGACTAAAAAGAAGGGATAGATGAGGGCGTTGATGATTTCTCGTTTTAACTCTATCTGAAACTTTAAATACTGAGCCACATTATCGAAAGCTGTAGCTAAATTGCCAACTGTTTCTCCAACATGGATCATGCTCACGCAAACGGAAGGAAATAGGTTATTCTTTTCAAAGGCAGAAGCCACGACTTGCCCAGCCTTTATCTCTTGATTTATTGCGGATAGTATTTCTTTGAGTTTAGGCTTTTTGGTCGTTGAGGTCAAAAGATTTAGAGCCTGGTCGATCTTCATTCCGGACCGAAGGAGGATACTTAGCTGATTAGCAATGTTGTAAAGGTCTTGCTGATTAATCCCTGAAAATAAAGAAAAAGAAAACTCTTTTTTTACTCTTTCCTTGACCTCGGTGACTACAAAACCCTGTTCTTTAAGCCGTTGAACCGCTTCCCTTTGATTACCAGCTAAGATGAAGGTTGTCCGCTCAACCCCATGGGTATCTATGTAAGTGCATTCAAATTCCTTCAACATACTCTAAGGATTTCTGAGATGGTGGTTATGCCTTTTAAAACCTTGATAAATCCATCCTCTCTCAAGGTCCTAAACTCTCTATGCTGTTTTAGGTATTTTCTAAAGGCTTCAAGAGATTTTAGCTTGAGGAAAGCTTCCTTTAGCTCATCGTCGTATTCAAAGACTTCAAAGATGGCGATCCGGCCTCGGTATCCAGTGTTAGCACATTTCTCACACCCTCTACCTTTAACAATTTTAGGCTCGCCTATTAAATACCCCCATTTTTCCAGTATATCGTCAAATTCGTATTCATCCCAAACTTCTTTCTCTAATTTCACCTCTTCACTACAATAAGGACAATTTTTCCTGATAATTCTCTGGGCTATTACCCCAACCATGGAGGCGTTTATAAGGTAGGCTTCAATGCCCATCTCTATGAGCCTAAAGAGAGCGCTTGGGGCATCGTTGGTGTGAAGGGTGCTTAGAACCAAGTGACCGGTTAGGGCTGAATGGATGGAGATCTCTGCCGTTTCCCTATCGCGTATCTCTCCCACCATGATAATATCCGGGTCATGCCTTAGGATAGCCCGAAGGGCGCTCGCAAAGGTAAGCCCTACCTCTGTTTTTACTTGGATTTGATTTATCCCCTCAAGCTGATACTCAACCGGGTCCTCAATGGTGATAATCTTTCTTTCATCACTGTTTAGATAGGTCAGCATAGAATAAAGGGTCGTGGTCTTACCCGAACCCGTCGGTCCTGTAACCATAAGGATACCGTAAGGGTAGGAAATAAGCCTCAAGGCTAACTCATAGTAGTCTTTTTCTAAGCCCAAAGTCCTGATATCAAAAGTTAGGCTTTCCCTGTAGAGTAGCCTTAAAACAACCCCTTCTCCATGAACCATCGGTATGGTAGAAACCCTAAGGTCAAGGATAACTGAAGAGACCCTGGTGGTAAATTTTCCATCCTGAGGGACCCGTCTTTCCGCTATGTTAAGCCCGGAAAGAAGCTTGATACGAGAGACAACAGCTCGGGCAAAGTTTAAGTCTAACACTTCCATATCATGAAGAATGCCATCTATGCGAAACCTGACCCGTGCTTTGTTTTTAAAGGTTTCTATGTGGATGTCCGTGGCTCGGAGATCAACCGCTTTGGTTAATAAATTATTTAAATATTTAATAACCGGAGCCTCAAAAGCAAGCTCAGTTAACCGCTCTACATCCTCATCAACCTCAAGAGACTTTATTTCAGGAACTTCCTGGAGGCTAAAATACCTTGCTAAAGCTTTAAGTCTTTCTTCTGAAGCAAGAAGGGGCTCAATACGAAAACCTGTTAGGTTGGTAAGATAATTAAAGGCTTCATAGTTGTAAGGATTTGAGGTTGCGACAAACAAAACCTTTTTTGTTTTATCAACCTTGAAAGGTAGGCATTTTCTCTCAATGAGAAAGTTTAGATTGACCCCATCTAAAAAACCATCTCTAAACAGCTCTTCATCGGGCGGTAGCGTTTCTTCGAGGACGGACAAGTTTAAATACTGAGCTAAGGCTCTGATGAGTTGTTCTTCTGAAACCAATCCCAAGCTAACCAAAATCTGAGGAAGAGGAAGTGAGGACTCCCGCTGAAGAAGGAGAGCCTTCTTAAGGTCCTCATCCTTTAGACGAAATTTTTCCTTTAAAAACTCTTCGAAGCTCATTTAGACCAGTTGGTTATAGCCTTTTCGTTAAGCTGTCCATCAGGACCGAGGGAGTATAGGTCATAGGGTCCATGTTCACCAGGGTATTTGTAGACATAGTCTCTACCCCAAGGGTCTTTTGGGATCTCTTTTTTTGCCAAATAAGGAGCTCTGCACTTAGGATCCTGACAGTTTATGAGCTCATCTAAAGAATTTGGATACCTCCCAGTATCAAGCCGGAAGGCTTCAATGGCGGTAGATATCATCTCAAGCTGAGCTTTAGCTATCTCTTCCTTTGATTTTTCATATCTTCCAAGGATGTTTGGCATAACAAGCGCCGCAAGTAAACCGATGATGGCAACGACAATGAGTATCTCCATAAGCGTAAACCCGCGCTTTCTTTTCTCTTTTTGTAAGAGATAAAGCATAAAACCACCCCCCTAATCTGTTTTATCTCTTTTAAAAATAAGATACATCAAAGGATTGTCAATAACGCTTAAGAGGGCTCTCCAAAAAGAGCCCTATCCTTTGAGACGGAAGCGAGAAACCACCTCACCTCATAGCTCATGGTAAAGCCTGTTTTTGCGTCAAAAGATCTTCTTTCTTTCTTCCGGATAAGATAAGGGACCAAAATGTATGCCTTTTGCTTAGAGTTTGTAATTCTATAAAGTATGATTAAAATAAAATCCTACGGAGGAGAAGGGATGGATAGTTCTTTAAAATTTTTGGGGACAACGGTCATTGCGGTTAGACGAGACGGCAAGGTTGCCATCGGTGGGGACGGGCAGGTCACCTTTGGGAACACCATTCTTAAGCACCGGGCAAGAAAGGTCAGAAGGCTTTATA
>Ga0081479_110732_pt1 | contig 12570 bp, 13 predicted proteins | sample MamHotmetagenome_FD_70984 | JGI IMG/M metagenome (GOLD analysis project Ga0081479, IMG submission 70984) | Hot spring cone microbial streamer communities from Mammoth Hot Spring (Liberty Cap Streamers), Yellowstone National Park, USA - T=72 v2... | ecosystem: Environmental > Aquatic > Thermal... | reverse complement strand
AAGAAAAATTCTTTTACTAATTCTTCAGTTGATCTGTCTAATATTTTTTCAAAGTATTCTTTTTTATCCATTATTATTCCTCCTTATAATTTTATTTAGACACAACATTATTTTAACTCCCAAATTTGAATTTATAGGAGATAAAGGTTATAAAGGATGTAAATATATTAAAGTATATGAAGATAAACAAGAAAAGAGTAAAAGACAAAATATTGAAGCAGTAAATTCTCAAATAAAGAATTTCAATCTTGTAAGTAGATGGAGAAAGATTAAAACTTTTGTTGCTTATCTATATGCATATGCTATTGGTTATAGCTTTTTTAGAAAAAGTAAACTATGGAGGTAATTTATCACCCACGATATACAGAAAATATATTATTATATTTTATCCTTTAACATCCCATCACAAGCCAACCGCTGAAGACCTAAAACTCAGAAGCCTGCTGCAAATATCACTCTTTAACTTCCCAATCTTGAAAAATTCTAAAATAAAAAACTCCTAAATCTCGCAAACTTAAATGCTAAAAATTTCAAAATTAAAAAGTTCAATTCAACAAGTACTCATATTTACTTTTTAAAAAATCTCTTTCAAGCCTAAATTACGCAAGCTTAAATTAAGCATCAAAAAATAAAATGATATTGTCAATACCTCAGCTTTACTGACTGTTAAATCATCTCACCAATCAAGCAGAAATTGAGAGTGTTGTAAAATTTTTATAAATTCGCCTTATCCGTAATCCTGAGGACGAAGTCCGAAGAATCTCATTTTTTAAAGTTTTTTGAAAATAATAGATTTTTCGCTTCGCTCAGAATGACAAATAAAGTGATTGTTAACATACTTTCGCTTTCTTCATCGTCCTGAGACTGTAAGCCGAAGGATCTCATGTTTTAATGTGTTTTAAAAAATTAAAATGAGATTCTTCGCCGGCTACAGAATGACAATCTTGGTTTTTTGCAAGCACTCTCAGCAAAAAATTTCAGTTATGCAAACAGTTACTATCCTATTATTAAAGAATTACAAATCACTTATTTATTTAAACCTTAACTGATGCAAGGTCTAATAAAGCTTGCGACCTTGATCTTTGCTTCTCGTAATGTTCCTTTTCTTTTTCTGAAAGATTTTCGTTTTGTAGTTTTTGGTTAGCTTCTTCTAAAAGCTTTTTTTCGTTATCAACATTAATTTCATCAAGACTAAAAACTTCTTCTACAAGAGCAATAACCTTGTCGCCTCTAATATCTAAAACGCCATAAGTTACTGCGAATTCCTTTACTTCTCCGTCAGCTTTCTCAATTCTTAACTTTCCAGGAGTTATATTTGTAAGTAGTAGCATATGGTTTTCAAGAATACCGATTTCCCCATCAGCCGTTGTAATTACCGTTTGATAAACATCGCCACTAAATACACTACCAGTTGGAGTAACTACATCCAATCTATACATTTTTCCTCCCTATTTTAGATATTTAGAATTTAATTATACCATACTAACGTGAAAGTTAATAGGTGATTATAAGTCATACCAGTTTGAGTAAATTAAAAAATATGAGACCTTTCAGTTTGTTACTTGCTTACAAAAACTCCTAAACGGTGTCATTCTGCAGCCGGTGAAGAATCTCGGTCCTTTTACCTCTAACTTATTCGCTTACTTACTTTCTCACCTTATTTAAAAGGGAAGATTCTTCGGCTTTAAAGCCTAAGGATGACAGACAAAAGCAATAATGCATCATTCTAAAGCCGAGCAAAGAATCTCAATAATCCTTTTTGAATTTATTATATATGTTCCCATACTTCTTTTAACTTATACAGGTGAGAAGGTAAGAAGTAAAATACTCCTCACTTTCCTAACTATTTACCATCTTACTTTTTTACTCTATAGTTTGAACCCATTTTCTTAGTAATTTTCCATTGTACCAGAGGTTAATTGTTGGATTTTCCACAGAAGATGCTGTTATTGTAATTTCTTCAGTTGCAAAAATAACAGATATTGGCTGTACTGTAAAGTTGCTAATTGTATAAAGCTTACTTCCATTGATATCATAAACATCTACAGTCTTGTCTGCTTTAGCTAATGCAATTTTGCTGTTTGATGGGGATAAATTAGCTGATAATACATTTGTATTAGATGAAACATTTTTAAACACGTTTAAGTCAGCTAAATTTAAGACCTTAGCGTCTTTTGAAGCTATCACTAAATATTTACCATCCTTAGAAACTTGAATATCATTTATTCTTCCAGAAGCTATATTTTCTGATTTCTCTATGTTATCTGAATTTGTATCAAATACAATTAATTTTCCACTTTCTGTTCCTGCATAGATTTTGTTGTTATATCCTTTTACAACAGATAATGATTCATTTAAAGAAATATCTTTAATTTTATTACCAGTTTTAGCATCTAATACAAATCCTTTACCATCTTTTGAGAAGACATATATATTATTTCCATTTTTTCCAAAAGAGATTAAAGATACATTTACGTCAAACACTTTATTTACAATCACAGAGGCTGTAGAATTGTCCCAAACAAGAATTTTTACAGGATTTTTCATGTCTTTATATTTGTATGCAAGTGCTTTAATAGGTTTTATTGCAGTTGTGAATTTTCCATCGTCAGAAATTGCAAAGGTTGAGAATTTATCAAAGTTTCTTACATCCTCTGGATCCCATAAAGAGATGTGTGGTTTTAAGTCCGTTATATCCCAGAAATAAATTCCAGCTTTTCCTGAGGATACAAAATATTTATAATCTTTTGTCATGTATAATGGTCCATAAGCTTGAACAGGTGGAAGCTGAACATCTTCAACTGTGTAATTAACATAAAACTCATCACCCTTTTTAACTTTTATAGTGAAAGTATCTTTATATACATCTTTTTCTACAGTAATTTTATGAACGCCCTCATCAAGTTCAACGTTTTGTGGTAAAGTTCCAATTTCTTTTCCATCTACATAAATTTTAGCATCCTGTGGATTTGCGTTTAGATGGATAACAGCTTTTGTTAGGTTTACAAAGATAGATGCTGTTTTCCCATATTCAATAACTACTTTTCTTGAAGTACCAACAGCTCCATGTTTAAAGATAATAAGATGCTTTCCAACAGGAAAATACTCTTTAAATGGAGTTGTACTGATGTAATTTCTTCCTTCCATAACAATCGCACCTTGTGGTAAAGAGTCTGCTTGAAGAATACCAGTTGGCTTTGGATTAAATGCTAATTTTGTTGTTTTATCATAATAAACCCAAACACCTTTTTGTGTATCTCTATCAAATTCTGTTGTTGCCACAGTGATGTCATAGCTACCTTCTTTTAATTCCAATTCAAGAGGTGTTTTTCCAACGTGTTTTCCATTAATATAAACATCTGCATTTTGTGGCTCTTGAATAGAAATTTTTCCTTTACCTTCGCAAGAAAAAAGGATGAATGACGAGAAGATAAGAAAAACCATAAACCATAAACCTTTTCTCATACCACACCTCTCAGTTTAGTTAATATTTGCTAACCATATTATAAAACAAAAAATTGATTTTTGTCATAAAATATTTTATTAGCAATTTTTTATAAAATTTAAAAATATCTTGGGTGAGAAATTAAGAATTTTTACAAAATTTAGATAAGGAGATCCTTCGGGCTAAAGGACAGTCAAAGGTTGGTTGATAAATATCAGAGAAAAGTAACCTTATTTGTCGTTCTGAAGCAGGCGAAGAATCTCTACCTTTATCCAATTTCTCAGTCAACGCATATTTATATACACACTCTACAACTTACAAAAATTTTGCAGCATCCTTAGACCTGTGTGTTTTGTTTAAATAATAAACTTTCCACCTCTAACGTCTCACATTAAAATGCAAAAGATTTATCTTTAAACTTCACATCTAATATATGATTTTTATCATATTCACAACATGATCTTTTCTTATTTAAATCATATTGAGATTAAATCTCAATTGTTATAATATTAGAAACTTTAAAATAGGAAGAGTTAAAATGCATTCAAAAGAATTGATTGAAAGAGTAGAAGAGTTAGCCAAAGTCTATTCAAAAGTTATAGCTTACTTAGACCCCAAGGGAAGGAAAATTGAGATGTTTGAATCTTATTATAAGATACTAATAACTTTACAAAGTATGCAAACTTCAGAAAATATACAAAGAGGAGGTTTTCGTAAATGAAAAAATATTTAATTTATTCACTAACAGCATTGATTTTACCAAGCTTTGCATTTGCTGGTAAAAAGGCTCTTATATGGGATGATACGGAAACGCTTGGAACAGGAAATTCTCAAAACGAGAATTACTTTTTTTACACAAAAAACACAGAAGATAGAGAAGGCAGTTATATTTTTAACTTTACGTATGGATATAACGATAAAACGGACATAGCTTTAAACATTCCTTTTGGATACTTAAAAAATTATGAAAACACTTACTCAGATATATCAGACCCTTTTGTTGAAGTAAAATATAGATTTTTTGGGAGAGAAAATTTAAAGTTTGCTATAAAGCCATTTCTTGGAATACCTGTAAAGAGAGATAGTGATTTTAGCGAAGGTCATTTAAGCTACGGAATTACTTTGATTTCTCAGTTGGAAGTTGATAAATTTAATTTTTATGCAAACTCATCTTTCATGGTTCATAAAAATAGAGTAGTTGGGCAAAATGAAATTTTTCAGTCTGTTTCTGGAGAGTATAACATTAACGATAATTTCAGTGTAATAACAAGCTTTTATCTTTCTAATTACAGTAGCCAAACAGAAAAAGGCGGGTTGGTTGGTGTAGGATATTCTAAGGGTAAAATAGAGATAGGCATTGGAATAGGTAAAAACTTTATTGGAGAAAATGATTATTCTTTCTATGGCGGTTTGACATACAGATTCTTTTGATTTAGCATATAATAAATATTATTGAGATTAAATCTTAATTTAAAGGAAGAAGATGAAAAGACTATTAGATATAAAGGAAGGCTGTAAGGCTGTTGTGAAAGATGTTGATATGGATGAGACCTTGAAGCTAAAACTTTTTGAACTTGGTATACTACCCGGAACGGAATTAGAACTCATACAAGTAGCACCTTTTGGCGGACCTATAAAAATAAAACTTCATGATTATTGTCTGGCACTACGAAGAACAGAAGCTTATAAAATCTTGGTGGAAGAAAAATGTTAAAAGAAATAAAAGTTGCCTTGATAGGGAACCCAAACGTTGGGAAAACGGCTTTACTTAATGAAATTGCTGGAACTGATTTAAAAGTTGGAAATTGGCCGGGTGTTACAATAGAAAAAAAAGAAGCAACTATTACATCTAAAGATTATATCATCAGATTTGTTGACTTACCTGGTATCTACAGCTTAAGAAATCAAACAGCAGAAGAAAAAATAACGGTTGATTATCTATTAAATGAAAAACCGGATGTGATTTTAAATATCTTAGATTCTACAAATCTAAAAAGAAATCTATATCTAACAACTCAGTTGTTAGAGTTTGAAATTCCAATCGTAGTAGTATTAAATATATGGGATGAGGCGGTAGAAAAAGGAATATCTGTTGATTTTAAAAAGTTTGAAAATCTTTTATGCAGTCCTGCAATTCCTGCATCAGCTAAAAAAAGGCTTGGAATTGATGAGATTTTAGAGAATATCATACAAGTATATGAGAATAAAAAGTTTGTCCAATGTGAACATTTTGAAGTAGAATTTGAGAAATATTTAAAAGAAGTTTTAAAACTTGTAGAGATTTATCAATCTGTTCTTTTGAACTTGTATCCTAAACGCTATTTAGCAGTCTCTCTTTTAGAAGGAAGTCTAAAAGATAATCTATCTGACGCACTTGTGCAGGAGTTAGAAAAATTAAGAGAAAAAATTAAAAGCATCTATGGAAAAGACGTTAATACTTTGGTTATTGAAGAAAGATACGGGATAGTGTTAAGCATCTATGAGCAAACTGTAAAAAAAGAGCCGGTTAATACAGTAGAAGGTTCATTATTTTTAGATAAAATCTTTTTACATAAATACTTTGGCATTCCAATATTTTTATTTTTAGTTTGGCTTTCTTTTGAGATCACATTTAAATTTTCTTCCCCTTACGTTGATTTTCTAAACAAAGTTTTGGAAGTAGTTGGTATTTGGGCTTTGCAGATTTTAGAGTCTTTAAATGCGTCGGAGTTTATTAAATCTTTAGTGGCAGATGCTGCAATAGGTGGAGTTGGATTTGTTATTACTTTTGTTCCGGTGCTTTTTGTGCTGTATATAGTCATTTCTTTTTTAGAAGGAAGCGGGTATATATCCCGTGCAGCGTTTTTGATGGATAGGTTTATGAGTAGTTTTGGATTGAGCGGAAAATCTTTTATTCCACTGCTTCTTGGTTTTGGTTGCAACGTTCCTGCTGTTTATGCAACAAGGACGATTGAAAGCCAAAAAGAAAAAATCCTTACAGCTTTAATGATTCCTTTTATGTCTTGTGGAGCAAGATTAACAGTTTTTGCATTTTTTGTAAGCGTTTTCTTTGAAAATCAAAAAGGCTTGGTTATATTCTCTCTTTATCTGATTGGTATTTTAGTTGCTGTAATTGTAGTGATATTGCTTAATAAGTTTTATTTTAAAACAAAGTCTGAAGTTTTCATTTTAGAGCTACCACCTTACAGAATGCCAACGTTTAAATATATTCTAAACAATGCTTGGGTACGCGTTAAATCTTTTATTGTTGAAGCTGGAACATTTATTTTTGCAACTTCAATCATAGTTTGGTTTTTAACAAACATTCCTTTTGGAGCTAAAAAAGATGAATCTTTACTTGCTCAGGTTTCTCAAAAAGTATCGGTAATTTTTGAGCCTCTTGGATTTGGAACTTGGCAAGCGACAGCTTCATTATTTTCTGGTTTTGTAGCTAAGGAAGTAGTACTTTCAACAATGAGCAATATTTATGTTGGAGAAGAGTTGAAAGAAGAAAAGAAAAGTTTATCCTTTCAAGAAGGATTAAATGAGATTTTCAGCGGTTTTATGGATGCTAATGTAAGTCTTTTTAAAGATTTAGCTTCTACTTTTGGGCTTGTAAAAACAGAAAAAGAAGAGGATGAGTTTAAAGGTCTTGGCTCTGTATTAAAAGAAAGCTTTACACCTGCTCAAGCTTACTCTTTTTTAGTTTTCTTGCTTTTATACACTCCATGCCTTGCAACAGTTTTTGCAATAAAACAAGAACTAAACAGTTATAGATGGATGTTTGTATCTATTTTGATAAACTTTACATCTGCTTGGATTGTTAGTTTTGTTATTTACACTTTGATTAGGTGAGAAAATGCGAAGGTAAGACGCGAGACGTAAGGCATTTATAAAATTTGTCAATCAAAGCATGATAATTTACAGATAAAAAAAGTGTTTATGTTTAAGTTAAACAACTTGACACGACATTTACTTTTAATTAAAATTTTTCAAAAAAAGAGGGATGCATATGAGAAGACTTAAAATCTTTTGGATTTTATTATTTTTTATATTATTTATTTTGCCAAAGCATGGATTTAGTGAGGAGAAAGAAAAGATAAAAACTTTAAAACAAAATATAACTTGGTCAACCCCTATTTCTAATGGGCTAAATTATCTTGATTTAGATGGAGACGGAGAAAAAGATATTATTGTAAAAGGTTATAGAAACAATATCTCTGCTCATACGTTTTCTGTAATTTCTTTTTATTTATCAAAGAAAATAGATAGTCAAGAGAAATCAAATATCAAGAGATTAGATATAATTTCAATCGGTTAACTGCCTGACACAGAAGAATATCAATTATTTACTCACGAAGGAGCTGATTGTATATTGATAGATTTTAGATTGGTTAAAATAAAAAATAGTAAGAAAGTTTATCTAATTAAAGCTGAGCGCTTTTTGTCAGGAGAAAAAACGTATGCCGATAGAGATACTGTTAAATTTACTATTTATGAGCTTCAATATGATGACCTTGAGAATAGATTTTTCTATAGTAAAATTAAAGAATTTAACTCTACAAGAAAATACTACGATGTAAACAAAGCCTTTAAACATGAACTTGGAATATAAAGTTTATAAAATAGAAAAAAGAAAATATGCTGAATACTGGAAAAGAGGATATGGTAAACTAATCATTTGATGAAAATTTTTGTACTTGACATTTGACATAAAACATTCTGAAGACTTTAGTTTTAAGAATCTTCTCTTTTGAAAAGAAAAACAAGAGATTCTTCGCTGACGCTCAGAATGACACCGTTGGGTCGTTCCTTGTCATCCTGAGGCCGAAGGATCTCATTTTTAAATTTTATAAAAACAACTAATTTCTCGCCCCAAAAATTTAAGTTATAATTATAAAAACAACTTATAATTGAGGTTTTGACTATGTATGATTTGATAATCATCGGAACCGGACCGGGAGGTTATGAGGCTATACTTACAGCACTGAGAAAAAATTTAAACATTGCCATCGTTGAAAAAGACAAACTTGGCGGAAACTGTCTTAATAGAGCCTGCATTCCTACAAAATATTTAAGAAGCGGAGCTTATCAGACAGAAAAGTTATCAAAATTAAAAGACTATGGAATAGATGTAAAAGATTTTAGTCTTGACTATTCAAAAGCCTTTGAAACCAAAAATTCATCCATCAGCTTTTTAAGAAACTCTTTAGCACAGCTTTTAAGATCAAAAAAGGTCCCTGTTTATAAAGGCGTTGGTAAAATTGTAGACAAAAACAAAGTTCAGATTACAAAAGAGGATTCAACTACAGAAATAATAGAAGGAAAGAATATTATTATTGCTACTGGTTCTATTCCTGCATCTGTTGGAAATTTAGTGCCGGATGGTAATTATATTATCACTACAGAAGATTACATGGAAAGATTAAGTACACTTCCAAAAAGCATGCTTGTTGTTGGTGGTGGCGTAGCTGGGTGTGAGATTGGATACATTGCAAAAATATACGGCTGTGATGTTTATTTAACGGAGCTTCAAGATAGATTGCTACCATCAAACATAATTTCTCAGGAGATTTCCAAGTATTTATTGAGAAAATTCAAATCCCTTGGAATTAAAACTTACTTCCAAACAACAGTTGAAAGCTATCAGATAAAAGATAATTCCATTGATGTTAAACTTTCTAACGGTGAAGTTATAAACGTTGAAAAGATTCTTCTGACAGTTGGAAGAAAGCCAAACACTTTAGATATAGACACCATAGGCATAGAAAAAGACAGTAAAGGATTTATCAAAGTAAATGAATATCTACAGACAAACTATGAAAATATTTATGCTATAGGAGATGTTATAAACTCTCCAATGCTTGCCCATGTTGCCGGATACGAAGCAAAAATAGCTTTACATAACATAACATCCCAAGAAAAAGAATCTCCAAACTATGATTTAGTTCCTTGGGCTATTTTCTCAGCTTACGAGATAGGGCATATTGGCTTAAACGAAGAGCTTGCAAAAGAAAAAGGAATTGAGCTTATTTCTGGATATTACACATACAGATTCAACGAAAAGGCAGTAGACGAGCTTGAGCCTGATGGCTATGTAAGATTGTATTTTGAAAAAGACTCTAAAATAATTGTTGGAGCAGATGTTGTTGGTAGTAGTGCATCAGAGTTAATTCATACAATATCAACCTTTATTAAAGAAAAGTACACAGCTAAACAAGTCCATGATTTTATTTACTTCCATCCGTCATTAACAGAAATACTTGCCTATGCCTCCTATGATGTTGCTGTTGGTAAGCTTTTCTAAATTGATTTCTGATATAATCTAATTAGAAAAAAATAAAGGAGGAAAACTTTGAGAGATTTTAAGATTTTAGATGAATTATATTACACAAAAGAGCATATATGGGTAAAAATAGAGAATGATGTTGCAACTATTGGCATTACAGACTATGCACAAAGTCAGCTTGGTGACGTTGTTTTTATTGAGCTACCAGAAGCAGGAAGAGAGGTTGAATCCGGAGAAGTTATCGCAACGGCAGAATCTATAAAAGCAGTATCTGAAATATACTCACCATTAACAGGAAAAATAATCTCCATAAACGAAGATTTAGCAAATGAACCATCTTTTCTTAACTCAGACCCGTACGGTGATGGCTGGATATGTGATATCCAAATGAAAGACCTAACAGAAATGGAAGATTTAATGACAGCGGATGATTATAGAGCTTATTTAGAGGCAATTACAGAAGAAGAGGAATAATTGTGAATCATTTTATTATTGTAGCAATTGGAGAAGATAAACCGGGAATAGTTGCAAAAGTTACCGAAATCTTATTTAAAAACGGCTTTAACATTGAAGATTCATCAATGACAAGATTAAACAATGAGTTTACCATAATGCTGATTGTGAAAGGAGATAAAAGCTTAGAACATCTTAAGCAAGAATTCAGCCGACTTGAAAAAGAAGGCTTAACTATCATCATAAAAGAAGTATCTGAAGATGTTATAAACAAACCAATAAAAAAATTACCAATTTTCAACATAGCAGTTTACGGCTCTGATAAGCCAGGCATAGTTTATAAAGTATCAAAACTACTTGCAGACAAAGGAATAAATATATCAGATTTAAGAACAGAAAAAGTAAATAGCCTTTATATTATGTTTATAGAATCAGAATTTCCGGAAGAAGTAGATATTTTAGAGTTTAACAGAGAAATAGAAAGGCTAAAACAAGAGTTAGATGTTGACATAGAAATAGAAAACGTAGAAACAGCAGAGTTATAGAGTTGTAAAGTGGAAAAACTTGAGATTCTTAAATATCCGGATGAAAGATTAAAAAGAAAATCTATCGAAGTTGTAGATTTTGGAAAAAAGTTTAGAGAATTTGTAGAAAAATTAATTTATACAATGTATAATTTACCGGGCGGTGTTGGGATAGCTGCACCGCAGGTAAACAATCCTATAAGAACGATAATCGTTGACACTTCAAAATCTACACATAAAACAAATAAAGTTTCTCATGGTTTGATGGTTTTATCCAATTCAAAGATAGTTCATGCAGAAGGTGAAATAATTTTCAGAGAAGGTTGTATGTCAGTTCCAGACTACACTGGAAATGTAAAAAGATTTTACTATATTAAAGTGGAAGCACAGGATATAAACGGAAATTTAATAACATTTGACACAGAAGGCTTTGAAGCTGTTGTTATTCAGCATGAAATAGACCATTTAGAAGGAAAGGTTTTTATAGAAAAGGTAGTTTCTCCAAAAGATATTTTTAGAAGAAAAGTTTATAAAGAGTGAGGTTTTAACAATGCAGGTAGACCAGGTAGACCAATTTCAAATTGAGCTTTTCAAACAAGCTCTCGAGATGATGAAGCAGTTAAACAATCAGATAATACAGCAAACACAGAATGTAAATCAAGCTAAAAAACCTCCGGAAAATCAAAACGGCAGCATCTCTATTTACTAATAAAAATTGAAAGTCCAAAAAGAAAGAATAGATAAGTTATTGGTAGATAAAGGTTTAGCTGAAAGCAGAGAGAAAGCACAAGCTCTTATTATGTCTGGCGTTGTTTTTGTGAATAATCAGAAAATAGACAAACCGGGCACAAAAGTTCCAACAGATACAAACATCTACATCAAAGAAAAAATGCCTTATGTTTCAAGAGGTGGATTTAAATTAGAAAAAGGTTTAAAAGTTTTTAATCTTGATGTAAAAGATAAGATTTGTCTTGATATAGGCTCTTCAACCGGTGGATTTACTGACTGTTTGCTTCAAAATGGGGCTAAAAAAGTTTATGCGGTCGATGTTGGAAAAAATCAACTTCATGAAAAATTAAGAGCTGACAGCAGAGTTATCTCAATAGAAGAGTTTAACGCAAGGTATTTAACTGAAAATGAAATTCCGGAAAAGATTGATGTATTGGTTTGCGATGTATCTTTTATATCCACCACAAAAATCCTTCCAAACATATGTAATCTGTTAAAGAAAGATTTTAAAGGAATAATCTTAATCAAGCCACAGTTTGAATTATCAAAAAAGGAAGTAAAAGATGGCGTTGTTAGAGATAAAGAACTGCATTTTAAAGCCATAAAGTCTGTAATTGAAAGTTTAAAGCAGTCCTGCTACTGTATAAGAGATTTAGACTTTTCTCCAATAAAAGGACCGGAAGGTAACATAGAATTTTTAGCATTTATAGAAAGGAAATCAGAAGATTGTAAAACATTGCCTGATGAGTACACTAAAAACATAATAGACAAGTCACATGAGAGTTTAAAGTAAAAAGTGAGATATTAGTAAAACGAGGTTGTTCTAAAATTTTTGTAAGTTTACCTTTTATTTGTCATCCAGCAGTGAAAGATCTCTTTCTAATATCTTCTTAGGAAAGAGAGTAAAAATTACTTTGTCCAATAATAGAAAATCATAGAATAGTCTGTTTTTTCTGCATACGTTTTATTGCTTTTCTTTAATTAATTATACACACCTCGGGTGAGAAATTCAAATATAAATAGAACATCTAAAAAAACTCCTTGGTGGCAGTTAAAATTTTAATAGCAAAAATTCCACCAAGGAGGCAAAAATGCAAAAATCTAATCTTTAATTTCAAAAAATCTCTGAGCATTTAACTATACTTTTAAAT
>Ga0081479_119634_pt1 | contig 12628 bp, 10 predicted proteins | sample MamHotmetagenome_FD_70984 | JGI IMG/M metagenome (GOLD analysis project Ga0081479, IMG submission 70984) | Hot spring cone microbial streamer communities from Mammoth Hot Spring (Liberty Cap Streamers), Yellowstone National Park, USA - T=72 v2... | ecosystem: Environmental > Aquatic > Thermal... | reverse complement strand
TGAGTAAATGGTTTAGATTTTTGACTGAAAATTTTGAATTTATAGGAGATAAAGGTTATAAAGGATGTAAATATGTTAAAGTATGTGAAGATAAACAAAAAAAGAGTAAAAGACAAATTATTGAAGCAGTAAATTCTCAGATAAAGAACTTCAATCTTATAAGTAGATGGAGAAAGATTAAAACTTTTGTTGCTTATCTGTATGCATATGCTATTGGTTATAGCTTTTTTAGAAAAAGTAAACTATGGAGGTAATTTCTCACCCAAGGTATAAGACTCGTTTTTATTATTGTTAATATTATGAGTAACTTCTACAATTCCTTCCATCACAGAAATTTTTATAGTATTTTCACCTTCCCTTTCTATAGTAAATTCTGTGCCACGGATACCAATGAGCCACTCAGGACGATAACAAGAATTAGGACCCCAAAGCAAACGGCACGTTTCAATGCGGAATTTTTTTAATTTCTCTTCCGCCCATCCTTTTATTGTTTTTAAATCCTCTTTGTATCTCTCTATATAGCCCTTAACCTTTTGTAAATATTCATCTGATTTATCAACCTTTGTATAGACCTTACCCTGGATAAACTCAACCCCCTCCTCATCTACTGATTTCTTTTTCACTATAACCTCAGAATCTGGACCTACAATGAAGTTTCCTCGCCCATCTAAAATTTTTAATTCTATTCGTCCATCAGAAGAAGTTGTTATTTCATCTCTATCATTTATTGGCATAAAAGAATGGCAAGCATCCTCTAGTTTTTTGGTTTGTAAATTCATAATCTTTACTGTACCTAAACATTCCTTCACTAAACCAACAATATTATTATTATTAGAGGCCATTTTTGAATATAAATCCTTAAGTGATCTTTCCTCTTCATTTAATCTTGACATAAGCCATTCATATTTCATTTTCTGATCTTTTAGCTTCTTTTGAGTCTCTTTTGCCTGCATCAAGGCCTTTTCCGCTACAGGTTTTGCCTTTTGAGCATCTTCTTTTTGTTTTTCTGTGCCTATAATCAATGTTTCTTGTATCTTTGCAAGTAATTCATTTATCTGCCTTATCTCCTGTTCGTTTTGAGCTATTTTTAAATCAATTTCCTTGATTCCCTCCTCTACTTTCATTTTTTGCTCTTGAAGATCAAAATATGCACTGAGCCAGAGTTTATCTCCTGAAGTAACATTCTGGGCTAATAATAAATTAGGTAAAATCAAGAACAAGAATAAAACTAATACTAATAGCATTCTTTTCATATTATTCTCCTTTTTCCATCATAAATTCCCATTTATAAATCTGATCTTTTGCTGCCCTATTATCAGGAGCATCCGGGTAGAGTTCAAGGTAAATATTCATGTTCTTAATTGCCTTTTTGTAGTCTTTAATCTGTCCATAATTTAATGCCAACGCCTTATAAAGATTAGGATAGAAAGGTGATAATTCTAAAGCTTTTTGATATTCTTCAATCGCCTTCTCAAATTTCCCTTCTTCTGTATATGTTTCTGCTCTTATCACAGATTTTCTTGCTTCTTCTGGTAGAGCAAAGAGATGTGGATATCTAATCATAAGTTCTGCAATATGGGCTCTTATTCCTTTTGCTTCTTTCTCATCGGCAATCTTTAAAAGGTTTGCATACTCTTTAATTGCCTCTTTATATTGACCTTTTGCTTCAAGAGCCTTAACACTCTGCATCAGGCTATTTTTGTAAGGCTTTAATGCAGTATAAAGAGTGTTAATCGCATTATTTCTTAAAACTGATTTGGTTATTAAATAATCCTCAGGAATATTCTTATAAACACCTACTGCTTCATTAAACTTACCACCTTTGGCATAGGCTGTTGCAAGCAATAATTTTGAAAAATTATTATCTTTATTTGCTGAGGAAAGGATATTTATAGCTTCATCATACTTTCCTTTATCAATATAAACAGCACCAAGAGCCTCTTTTGTATCATCTAAATTTGGATTAAGTGAGTATGCCTTTTCTGCGTCTTTCATAGCCTGCTCAAGATTACCCTTCTCTCTATAGCAAAGACCCCTTTGGGCAAAAAACACAGATGTCTTCTTGTCAATCATTGTTTTTCTTGTAATTATTTTTTCAAATTCTTTATCACCTCTTTTTATCGTCAATGTAACCTGGGTTTCTTCTTCACCACGCGATAGATTAATTATATCTTCAAGTTTTAATTTCTCTGTTGATTGATTATTAACTTTAATGATTTTATCTCCTATCTCTATACCAGCCATCTTTGCTGGACCTTCTTCTAATACCGTCTCAACAACAGGGTAATCTCCTTCTGCTTTTTTTATCCTTATACCGACTCCAGTTATTGTATTATGTTTAATTGCCTTATTTGCACCTTCTATTGCCTTATCAAATTGCCCCATAGCCATATAGGTATTTATTAGTAAATGGTTAGCTTCTATGTGTGAAGGGTCAATTTCTAATGCCTTTGTAAGGGTATTTACTGCTTCATTATATGCTTCTTTTTCATAATAGAGCTTTGCCAGTTTAAGATAAGGAATAACGGATTTTGAATCTAATGCTATCGCCTTTTTAAGATTTTCTTCTGCATCTTTATATTTCTTCTGTTCTTGGTATATAAGTCCTAAAACAGCATAAGCTGCTGATTCATTTGGATTAATCTCTATTGCTCTCTTTGCTGCAACAATTGCTTCATCATAATGTTTTGTGAATCTCGAAAGATTTGCAAAAGCGATAAAATCATAAGGTGATTGTGGATTTATTCTTTGCTTTAGTTTTAATCTGGCCTCTTCTGGGTTTGATAAAACCCATGCCACCTCATTAGGAATTTTTTTGACTGCATCAATTATGGCGTTTTGTGCAGCCTTCCACCAGAAGGGGTCGGTCCATCCAACTTCAACAATAGAAGAACCTTGAGTGTAAATATCATAAAGCACAATGTTTTTGTTGTAAATTTTTGTTAGTAATGTAATATCCACTTCAACATTATCTTTAAGAAAATTTGGTATGATTTTAGCTATTGCTTTTGTGGTACTAATATATAGATCAATATTACTATTTGAATTGGAATCAAAATGAGGATATATGTAGTAATTAATAGCGTCTTTCAAATATTTACCGGTATGAAAATGAAAGGTCCAATCATGATCACCGTATACATAGTCACGATAAGTTGTAATCTCATTTTCGTCAATATTAATCTTCACAGAATAAGGAATTTTCATGGATTGAATATCTTTCGGCTGTTCTAACGGAGATCGTGGTTCAATATTAACAGTGTATGGAATTGTACAAGATGCTAAAACTAATAAAATTAGTGGTATTAATAAGTAAACACATCTTTTAATCAGCATAATTTATAACCTCCTTTGTTATTCTTTTCTTTTTTATTCTTCTTTCAATTTTTTACATTCTTCAATAATCCTCTCAACATCTAATTTACCTGCACCAAGTTTTGCCTTTATGCACAGTCTATACAATCTATCTCTATCAGGAGCTTCTAATTTTAAGATTTCCAGTCTTAGCTCTTCCTGCCTGCTTTTTTTTCTCTTTCAATATTAACAAGCTGGCTCATCTCAGCAGTTCTCCTGACAATATCGTGAATGATTACAGGATACACATTTCTGAATTCTGCAGGAGAGTTAACGCTCATTTCACACAGACGAAAAAGTGCGTATTGTAGAAATACTGTCCGTTCTGTTTCTTCAAATAGTTTAACCAGGTGTGATGCAAAATCTGCCGATACTGTGGGCTCTACAGCCTGTCCTTCTATCTTGAGACCTTTTAATGTAGCTAATATGTTAGCAGTGCTTTCAAATACAGCAGAATCAGGAGGGGGTAAACAGCCAAGCTCAACATGCCGCTCTACAGGAAGAAGTGGCGGAAGTGAGGGTTCTGTTAGCAAATCCCTCATCTGAGCTACGATACACCTTTTCATCTTTTCTCCTCCACTAATAACCGTCCTTTTAACTCGTTTAACTTATTCTCAATATCCTGCTTTTCCTTCAAAAGCTTTTCTTCATTCTTTAGTGCCTCTTGATACTCATTCTCTGCCTGTTGTTTCAAAGCAAGGGCTTGGGCAAGAAGGTCTTCTGTAGGAGAGGGCGTTTTCTTCTCTGTAGATTCTTCTACTTGTTTTTTAGCTTCTAATTCTTTAATCTGTTTTTCTAATTCTTCTATCTTCTTTTTTGATTCTTCCTTTTTAGTTTTTACCTCTTCAAGCTCTGTATAATACCTCTGCAATTTTTCAAACTCTGGCATGGCTAATTTGTAGAATCTTGCCATTTTAGTAAGCTCATTGTTTAACTCAGTCGCTTTTTTAGTATCCATAGCATCAAGAAGTTCCTTAGGTGGGGTATAATTGATCTGCCTTGGAGAAACAGCATCCCCTTCAAAGGCAAGTCCTGCATAAAAGCGAGCTGCCTCAAGGTCTCCTGATTGTAAAAATGTCTCTGCCATCTTTGAAAAATAAGCGGCTTTTAATAACTGTTCTTTTGCTGTTTCTGTTGTTTTTATAGCTGAGGTAGACTGTGGTCTCGGATTATCCCAATCAATTCGTGATAAAGTTTCTCTTTCTGATACTCTTGGACCAATTATAGTATAACTTCCAAACGGTCCACTTCCTATCCTGATTTGAGAAAGGATATCTTGTCCTGCCTTCTGTCTGCTTTCTGCTTCCCTGCGAGCCTGCTCCTGTGCATCTTTTAGATGCTTATTCCATGCTTCAAGGGCTTTTTTCTTAGCTTCTTCCTGCTGTTTTCTTAATGCTTCTTCCTGCTGTTTTCTTAATGCTTCTTCCTGCTGACGTTGTTGATAAGAAGTATCGGGTTCTGGCATCATAAGGTTCATCATACTATCGTGTATCATTTGTCCTAAGGCTCCAAACAATGGAGCCATAATTCCTTGAAACATTTGAAGTTGCATCTGCTGGGAGGGACTAAGACTGGGAGAGGGTGCATAGCTAGATGTGCCTCCCCTAGAATTACTACTTATTGGAGTACATTCACCACAGCCAACACATCTATATCTTACTCCATTTATAGTAACTTCTCTTACTTCGCCCTTAGATAAATATGTTCCATCTACCAGTTGGGTTCCATCACATGCTAGTCCAGTAGGCTCTGGAATACTTTGTGAAAACGCAGAATCAGGGGAAAAGCCTTCCAGACAAAACAGACAAAAAAATAAAAACATTAGTTTTTTAATCATATGCCTTTTTTTATTCATTGCTCTCCTCCTTTTCTGAGATTTTTTTAGAATAATTTTCACACTCTTTGAGTTTTTTCATGTCTTTATCTAACTGGTCTTTTAATCTTTCATATGATTTAAGTAAATCATCCGTAAGTTTATAGTCTCTGTTTACTTCACTGTCAAGATAATCTATTTTAACCCAAAGATATCCAATATTAATTCCCATATGAAAAGCATTTGCCAAAGGTGCCAATTTGGTTACTGTTTTCTTAAATTCATTACTTAATTCTTCTAATTCAGAAAGTGTTTCAGAAAGTACTAAGTCTCCAAGCAGTTCTTTGGTTTCTTGAGAATTAGCTAACTCATATAGGTCTTTCTTCAGATCTTCCAAGTAGTTTTTTATATACTCATTATCTTCAAACATAAGTTTCAAATAAGCAGCAATCTTAGGATACATATCAGAGCTCCATGAACCAGTTTTAATACCTTGTGATATTAATTCAACATCTTCTGAAATTGAAATATGTTTATCTATATGTTTATTTAGATAAATATTAAATCGCCTTATTTTCTCTCCAATCTTCCAAAGTTTTACTTTAGTTTTATGCTCTTTTATTTTTGGAGAATTAATTAAATTCTGAATTCTTTTTCCCAACCTGCCAATAAATCCATAACTTCTCCATAGTTCTTTAATACTTTTAATATTTTTAATACTAGTACTAAATACATCCGGTAAAATACTTAAAATTAAATCTTTTTGTGTTTCTAATTTTTCTTTTAAAAGTTCTTTTTCTCTTTCCTCCTGTCTTTTACTTAATGTTTCCGCCTCTTTTAAAAACCTTTTCAAAGCTTCCTTATCACGGGCAATCTGCTCTCTAAACTTATTACACACTTCTGACATACACTGAAAATTATTCTGCCCAGCAATATCAATATAACGTTTAATAACCTCAATTTCTTCTTCTGCTTTTTGTTTGATCTTCAAATGTTTATTCTTTGTTTCTTCTGCCTTTCTTGCTGCTTCTTCAGCTATTTGGCCAGCTTTTACATCTCCTTTTGCTCTTGCAAGCAATATAATTTCCTGCGCCTTTATAAGAAGCTTGTCATTTTCTATTATTCCTCTTTCTGAATCGTCACGAATTTTTTGTAAATTAATGAGTTCTTTTTTTAATTCATCTATACTTACATCATTATTACAAACTTCTTGAGCTAAAACTTTTGAAGAAAAAGTTAAAAAAATGATAAACATAAACTGAAAAGTAATCAAATTTTTAAAATCACATCTCAACCATTTCATCAATTATTCCCTCCACTCGTTTTTGTTAGTTGTTTTTTTAAATTTTCTAAAGTGTTTTGAATTTCTTTTCTTTCTATTGCTAATCTTTCCTCGTTTTTCACAGCATATAGATAATTTGCTTCTGCTCGTTGTAGTAACATTTTAGCTTCCTCTTCAAGAAGTTCGTAATCTCCTTTTTTCTTTGGATTCTTAGTCGTTTTAATTTTCTTTTGCAAATCTTTTAATTCATTTTCCAGGCGGTCTATTTCCTTTTGAAATCTTTGCTTCTTGTCTTGAATTATTTTTGATTCTTCATTATTTGCTTGTATTTCAAGAATTAAATTTGATACGGATTGGATTATTTCTTGATAATTTTTATAAACAGAATCTTCGTCAATAGACACTTTTGGTTCTGGGATATTGAATTCTATATTTTCGGGACAAGAAATTGTGGTTTTATTATCAAAACCTTCTCCTGCTTTTTCTCTTGTCTTCTCTAAATCAGTTAGTATATTTTTAGATATTTCAAAATTTCCTTTTAATGCCAATTCTGCAGTTTGAATTGAGTTATAAGCCATGCAGTTTGCTTGCTTTAAAATCTTTTTATAATCTTCTTTTTGCGATTGTGATATAGGCGGAGATGATGTTTTCATTTGATGTGATAGTAATTCATATCTTCGGATTTCTTCTGCTCGTTTTTGTTCTAATTCTCTTATGTATCTTTCTTTTTCTCGTTGAGCTTCTTGTTGTTGTAATATTAGTCGCTGTCTTTCAAGCTGTTGCTGTTGAACTTGATAGGGGGTAAGACCTGGAGATGAGGTTGATGGTTCATCGTAACCTACACATCTTGTTTTATTCTGCCAGTGTATATCATTTGGTAATGCACTTCTTCGAGCATTTTCACATTCTTGATAAGTTGCATATCTACCAACTCTTGATGGTGCATTACAAGCTCTTGGTTCATATCTACATAAAAAGCTATTAAATTCAGATTTATCTATTTCCCAGTAAGCATAGGATGTAATAGGTGAGAAGTATAAGAACCCTAAGAACATCAAAAAATTATGTAAATATTTATTTTTTAACATAGTTGTCCTCCTATTCAATTCTATAGATAACCACTGGTGAAATCCATATTTCATATTCCTCGTTAAGCCACAAAACAACTCTCTGCGTTCTTGTATCATTAATTTCATCAAAATTAAAAGAAGATATTTCATCGCTTGCTTTCTTAATCGCCTCTTCAATGCTATTGTATGGTTCATATGAAGTGTGCTTTAGATTTATTGTTTTAATTCTTAAAGAATTCAAGTCTAATTCACCTTTCATTAATTCTAATTGAAATCTAATCTTACCACCTACCTGTGTAAAGGTAAAATATCTTACTTCAAAATATTTACCGTCAAATTTTACAGGGAAAAAAGGTAATTTACTTGAGTTCACATCGGGTATCTCCCAAGGAAACCCTTCTCCTTCAATACCTGATTTTCTGAGCCTATTCTTATAGTCAGTGTAAGGATTTAACATTACTACTTTATTTGATTTATCTAACTTAAATATTGGTGGAACAAGATAAGGAGGTCGACCGCTTTCAACTACTAACTCACCTTTTACCATTCTTTTCTTTATATACTCCAATTTCTCATATTTCTTTCTATTCTCCTCAATTCTAAAAGTCACATTTTTAGCTTCTACAGAATTCTTATCTTTTATAAAATCTACATATTTAGAAAAATTCTCTGCAGCTTTATCATAGTAAGTTAGTTCCTCATAAACTAATCCTAAATTATAATAGACATCAGCCCATTCTGGAGATAACGCTTTGGCTATTTCAAGCAATTGTGCAACATTTTTTAAGTCTTCCCTTGATTTTACATTTTTTAAAGCTTCCAAGGCTTTATTAAAATAAAATTGAGAGTTATTCTCTATAGTTTGAAAAATAATTCCCATCCTTGGAGTAGATGATGTTTTTGGAAGATTTATAGTTGTGATAATTTTTCTTCCTTCTCTTATGAGAGTCATTTCATAAGAACCTGCTGGTAAGCTTTTTATATATTCAATAAATTCTTTTGCCAAATCTTTATTAGTTGATTCATAAAAAGTCTTATCATTTAGAGAATAAATAATATCCCAAATTTTAATACCTGCTTTTTCAAAAGGAAAATCAGACAAAACTTTTCTTATAATTATATTGTATTTTGTTTCATTTTTAATATCGGGTAATTTTACATTTGGGAACTTCAATTCTGATATAGATTTTTCTTCAAGAGCTGCTTCAACAATTTCTGGACGGTAGAAAACTTTTTCATAATCTTCCATTTTATATACTTTATCGCCAATTCTAACATTCAGATATTTTCCTGCTAAATCGCTTGCATTGTAATAACCTGCTGGTGTAAGAATTATCCACTCTCTGTTTTCAAAAATAAAAAGTTTTGCAAGTTCTTTATTGTCCGATGTTCTTACTAAGCTTATAATTTGCTTTCCTTGGTATGGAATAATTTTTGCAGTTAATTTACCGTCCTTAGAGTGTTGAGGTTTATCGCTTACTATGTATATGTTCCTATCTGACTTTTTTGCATAGTTTAGATAAGTTGAAAAACTTTTTAATATCGTACTGTCCTTTTTTAATATTTCTGAAGAAATTGTTTCTACCTTCGCACTACCAATATCCCATACAAAATAAATTTCGCTATTTTTGAGTGAAAAAATTATTAAGTAATTCGTAAAATTTCCTGAAAAAAAATAAAATTTATCTAAAAGCATTTTACTATTTTCTTCTGGTAGAAAAACTTCTGGTTTTTCTGACGCTTTTATAGGTGAGAAATAAAAAAATATTAAAAATAATCCAATCAAGACTCTACATCTTTTAATCATATTTAACCCCCAAAATCTTTCTATTCTTCCACATCAGCTAAATATACATAATAATCAGGTACAAAACCATAATACTCTCTTTTGTAAACTAAACATAAATTTACTTTGTATGTTTTTCCTGCTTTCATTTTTTTCAATATATCTTTCCTTATACCTGCTATATGATAAAAAGGTCCTGATCTTGTCATACCTTTAACGTTTAAAATATCTCCTATAGAAATTCTTTTACCTGCAATAATTTCAGTTTGTATGGCTTTGCAGGGATAAATAGGACCAAATGATAAATCTTTAGATTTAGATTCATACTCTTGAACATCTTCTGGTATTTGAAAATCTTCATCTTTTATTTGCTTAATCTCTTTTAGTTCATTTTCTAATTTTTTTACCTTTTCTTTTTCTCCTCTCTTTTTATATCTTTCTATTTCTTGCTGTATAGCATAAATAGTTGCATTTTTTACATCTCGTCTTATCTCTGTTATCATTTCTTGAATTGTACCAAGAATAAATTCTCCTTGTTCTCCTTCAATTGGTTCTTCCCGTATTTTTTCTGTTTTAATTTCTCCTATTGTAAAATAGGGGTCGTTCTTAGTAAAAGGCATCACAGGATTTCCAATTTTTAAAGTATAAGGCATTTGAATATTAAAATCTCTTTTTAAATCATACTCAATAACCGTTCCATCGGGAATAAAGGCTTTACAACTGTCTGGTTTTTCTCTTATAAAAGTTATTTTGTAATCTGGAACTCTTGGATCTATTCTTGTTGATTTTTTAACAACAGCTTTAATTGAGTTTTTATCAGTGCAACCGTTAGTATTTACTTTTATTTTGATTTTGTGATCTTCAATATTTAAAGAAGGTAAAACTAATATGCCTTCTTCTGTTGGGAAAAAAGAGTATTTTACTGATTTTATATCAGACTTATCTGAAGTCTTTAAAATTCCTCCCCATTCTACTGCGGTAAATCCTTTTCTTATAGGTGTTTTAATTTGAGGTTCTATTAATTTTTCTTTACTATTGAAAGTACCTTCAAAATAAAAGATTACTCTGATAAAAGTATCCGGTTTTGGATTTATTTTAACTGCTATATTTTCATCTAAAAATTCTTCACTTAGTAATCTAATTTTATAATAAGAATATCCTTTTAGTTCACTAAGCCAATACTCTTTAAAGTCTTTTATTTCTTTTTCATTAAGTCCTAATTTAGGAAGATTCATATCAAACCATTTTTCCAACTCTGTGGTTTTAACTATCCAACCTTCTTTTGGTAAATCAACTGAATTTTCTAATGCTACTTCGTAGAAAAGATACGGATATCTATTGTCTATCAACCCATTTGGATTAGCTACAACTAACCATTTATCTTTGTATTCTGGAATAGTTTTTGTAATCTGTCCTTTTGGTTTCAAGATTACTTCTACTTTTTCAGTTTTATTTGGATAAAGATAAAGAGCCGGTTTTTTTACAACGCGATCTTTTATTTCTGGTAAACTTTCTAAGCAGGTTAATAATTTCATTTCTTTACTATTTTCATCTCTTTCTAAGGTAAAGCAAAGTGTCTCTTGTTTAGTTGGGCAACAAGAAGGATCAGTTCCTTTATGAGTAAGAAGTGATAAATGTATGGAGTCTTTCTCTATATCATCAAAAAGAAAATGTTTTGGCACAAACCTTAAATCTTTTATTATAACTCTATCACCAAGTTTAATTGAATTAGTTTGAACGATTTTATCATCTTCTTTCACAAGAGCTGTTATTTCAAAAAACACGCCACTTCCACCAAAATTTTCGGAAAGTACAACTATGGCAAATGGTGGCAAGAATTCGGATTTAAATATGCCGTATTTTTCTATCTTTACACTGAGATAATTTTTCATATCCTCTTCATTACCAGGTCTTAATGGAGTTTTATATTCTCCATTCTTCAAAGTGACTGTTTTTCCGGAATATTTTAAATGGTAGGTAAAATTCTTAATGATTTTTTCATTCAGGTTATCAGGGCTTTCTGAAGCTATAGCTGATTGTGTTATAAGTAAGAAAATACATATAATTAGGTATTTAAAAGCTTTCATGATTAACCCTCCTTATAAGTGGTTTTAATTTTTTATTCTAATGTAAACATATATAACTATTTCTATCAGAAGCACTACAATAGCACTTAATAAGAATAGAATTACGCTCCCTTCTAAAGATGAAACGATATTTTTTTGTATTAATAAGTTATTAACTAATTTAATTAGAAGTATTAAAGCCGGCAAAGATAAAATAGATAAAAGGAGATAAAAAATTTTCTTCACCTTTATTTTTGCCGAATTTATAATTGCTAATAAATAGAATGCAAAAGAAGCAAGATAAATTATCATTGCTAATTCAGATAATCCAAACATAATAACCTCCTTCTGTTAAGTTATTTTAAAATTTAACTATACTCCAAAACATATTTAGTCTTATCCTTCTTTTTAAATATCTTCAGTAGTTCAAAGCTCTCGTATTTGAGTAAACCATCGGGCGTATTAATATTAAGTTCTTCAACATTAAGTTTATCAGCAAATATTTTCTCTGGACCTGTATAGCTACAGCATATTTCAGCTACTTTTATTAATTCTCCCGGTGCTAAAGTAACCTCCGTTATTGGCATCCCGGACTTATTTACAACATAAAAACTCGTTGCCCATGAACAGGATAAAAGGAAAAGAGCAATGATAAATGTCATGGAAGTTATTAACCTTTTCAATCTTTCTTCCTCTAATACGTTACTATATTTTTCTCTTCTACCTTATTGGGGTCCATAACTCTTCCCATAAACAAAATAGACTTAGTCTCTTTATCACGAATCAAAAAGATAAAAGGATGATCTGCTTTAAATACGAGTTCTTCAGTTAATACTAATGCTTTTGTGTCTATTATTACAGCAGTAGCTGCTGCAGCTTCTGTTCCCTCTTCATTCACCTCTACAAATGCTTTGTGTATAACTTTACTTATATATAAACCTCTTTCACCATCAATTCCTGAAAAGTCAGCAGCAGCATGATTAAAAGCATCTTCCATGCCCATATCATATAAATTTTTACTCAAGTCAAATCTTTGTGTAAATTTAAATCTTGGAATATATGCTTTAACTTTTGTTTTCATAGCATTTTTCAACCACTCTTGCAATTTCTTTTCATCCATCATATTTTCAACTGTTTTAAACTTTCCTACTTTTGGTAAGATTATAACCATTGAAATTTTGTTACCTTTATAAGGTATCTCCAATAATTGAAGATCATCGTTTTCGTAATAATTAAATGTATTTTTCTGATACATCA
>Ga0081479_111034_pt1 | contig 12657 bp, 16 predicted proteins | sample MamHotmetagenome_FD_70984 | JGI IMG/M metagenome (GOLD analysis project Ga0081479, IMG submission 70984) | Hot spring cone microbial streamer communities from Mammoth Hot Spring (Liberty Cap Streamers), Yellowstone National Park, USA - T=72 v2... | ecosystem: Environmental > Aquatic > Thermal... | reverse complement strand
AATATCCCTAAAATTCCTAATGAACTCTTCAATATTCCTGGACGCAGTTGGGCGAATCTCAACTTACGAACCCGACCTGTCACCACCTATTCTATTGGAGGACGCGGTCCCCCCATCGATAACTCTATCTGCAGACACGACTTTGCTTGTCTGCAGACTAACAAGCTCGAACTCAGGGTCAGCCCCGAATTTGAGCTCAATCCGGGGCTTCGGAGGTCTCATAGACCTCCTTTTAAATACTTTAGACAAAACTGGCAAAATTTCCTTCAACACATTTACACACTTGTTATTATGGGTCCAGTCTGTTGCGACAAGGACCCTGCTCCTTGTAAAATATGTGCCAATCTGCCTTTGATTCAGAAACAAACATACCGCCTTCTGAGGCGGTATGTTTTCGAAATCTGAAGTTATGTCCCTCTGGTCAAAGAAGACCTCAGGGACAATATCGATCGACATCTTAACTTCGACGATATCAAATCCCCGTTCTCTTAGCTGGCGGGGATTTGGTACCTTTACCGAGTAGAATGACGCAAACTGCTTGACATAACAATCATGATCTTCTGGGTCCCCATGCGCAGTGAAGACCCAGAAGAACTCCTGTAAAAGACGAGCTCCTGCGACCACTTCCTCCGTGTTATTAAGCACGGAGAAAGACCTTGAAAGATTTAAAAAACCGACCTTCTCGATCCCTTTGTCTTCCATCATGACCCACCTCCCTAATTTTTATTTTTAGTTCTATTATACCTCGACCTTTTAAAAAGTCAACCCCTAAAAAATCACGAATATCCTTGATTATAAAAACTTAACCACTTTTTCCGCCACTTTCCTCTAAAAATCTCATTTTTCCTTAAAATTTTAAAACCCCTTAAAAACCCCTTAAAACCCTTAAAAACCCCTTAAAACCTTACCTCACAACCTACTTACACCTCAGTATATAAACTAAACACCCCCTTTTCTACCTCACCAGCCCTCTCAACCTTCTTAATTTCCACATCCGCCCCAAACAACCGCTTCAACACATCTACCACTTCCTCCCCTTCACCATACTCAACCACCTTTACCTCAGTCCCCACTTTAACCTCTAATATCCTATTGCCACCCTCTTTCCTCAAACTATACACACCAACCCCACACATCACACGCTCCCGCTTAACCTCAACACCCTGAACATCTCCAACCACACCAGATACCTCACCCACTATACCTTTCTCTATTGCCTCCTCAACCAACTGCTCAATCCCTTTCCTCTCTTTCCACCCCTCAGGCTTCCTCACTACTTTATAAAAAGTATCCTTCCCCTCTCGCCTTATCTCAACCCGCCAACCCTGCCTCCGTCTCCGCTGAATAAACCGCCATAATAAATTAAGATCCTTGTCAGGAAACTTCTCCTTCAACAACGACTTAAACTCAGATAAATAAAAACCTCTCTCTAACAACTCATCTAACCAATCCGCATACATACTCATATCCCACCCCCTTCTTTTTATTAGAATTCAACTTCTTTATTCATCCTCGCTAACTCTTTCTTCCACGACAAATAAGTAATCAACGTATCCCTCTTAGCCTCTAACGCCTGAACTAACGCAGATAATAAATCTACCTCCTGCTTCGCCTCTATCACGCCCATCTTCGCCTCCTGCCACTCAGAAGTCCTAATAATTGCTTCTTCTACCGCTTTCTCAGTCACTTTTAGAAGCGTCTCTCTGAAATGCTTCGCTAGATTTGCTTCAAGAATTTGAAACTGTAACTTCTTCGACTCATACTCCGCTCTTGCCTTTGCTAATAACACCCCCAACTCAGCATACTTATAACTAATCTCTTTTAAATCATCCTCAAGCCTCCCCTCATCTATTAAATAAACATTCTCTAAAAACTCTTTCAATTCCTCTTCTGACATCCCTCTCATTACCCACCCCCTCCCTCTCTAACCTCTTCTATTATATATGTACCCTAAAAATTCCACACGTCCTCACCGCCCAACCCTCTTTCCACTTAACTTCCTACACTCCTCCCCATTAAAATACTTTACACACAAACGACATATCTCATTCGAACTCTTAAAACCTCTGCCAAATAATGTGCACCCTCCATTTTCCGCCACTACATAATAACTCGAACACAACTCAAAAAACTGACAACTCTCACAATCCCCCTCACCAAACCTCCCAAAACACTCCCTCAACATACCCTACCCCCGTTTTAACAATTCTATAAATTTATCTATTTTCATAACCACAACCGGCTTCTGCCTCCCAACTCCCAACACTAAAACATCCACCCCTTTCCCCATAGCCTCATCTATCCACCGAAACAACTCCTTATACCCACCAGTCCGTCTCTTACACTCTACTAACAATTCCATCCCTTCACTAATCTTCACTACCACATCCCCCTTCATCGCCGGAGCAGCACCCGAGACAGGAACTCTATTAGCCTCAAACCCAGCCCTCCGAAACCAATCCCTCACCCTGTATTCAAAACCTTTACCCACCCTTATCGATCTCTTACTCATCACAACACTCCTTATTAAGCTTCCTTACACTCTCCCCACGACCTGCCAACTTCAACATCTATATCAAAATCTACAAACCTCCCACCCGGTAACTCAATACCACTTACCTCCTCTTTTATCACTCGACACACATCTTCCACCTCCTCCCCAGGACAATCTACTATCATAGAATCATGCACAAAATTCACTACCTTACTCTGAAAACCCTCTCTATGCAACCTCTCAGCTACCCTCCATACCGTCAACGCCGATATATCACTCGCTAAACTCTGAACGGGAGTATTAACAGCCCTCTGAGCCCAACCCTCACTCTCTTCAATTGAAGAACTCACCCATCTAAACCTCCCGAACATCGACCGCACATAACCATTTTCCCTAGCAAACTCCTTCACCCTATCCAACCACCACTTCAACCCAGAAAACATCTTAAAATACCTATCTACCGTTTCTTTAGCCTCCCTCTCCGACATACCTAACTCTTCCGCTACACTTCTAAATCCTCTACCATAAATAACTCCAAAGTTAAATCCCTTCGCTCTCCTCCTATACTCCTTCCTCACCTCTTCAGACGCATCCTCTGACATACCATATAACTCAACCGCCACCTTCGTATGTATATCTACACCAGACTCAAAAAACTCCTTCATCCTCTTATCTTTTGAATACTGACAAGCCACTCTTAACTCATGCTGACTAAAATCCGCCTTCACTATCCTACCACCCTCCCCAAACCGGCTCACAAACGCCTTCTCCAGAACAGGACCCAACCTAGTCGGTATATTCATCAAATTAGGTTCCGATGATGCAAGTCTACCCGTATCAGTCCCCACCACAGAAAACTTAGAATGAACACACCCATCACCTCTCACCCACTCTTCGAGAAACGGCACTACATACGTCCCTAACATCTTTTCAACTACTCTATACTCAAGCAAACTCTCTATCCGCCTCCTAGCTTCCTCTGACAATTTATCTCCTTGCTTCTTCAACACATCCTCCAACACTCCCTTCCCAGTTGAACTTACCTCCACCCCAACCTGCCTCAACCACTCCATTACCTGTTTCGGCGAATTTAAATTCACACCCACTACACCCTTCAAAAATTCCGCCTTCTTAACCTCTAACTCTCTCTTCAAACTCATCAAGTAATCAACATCCACATACATCCCATTCCTCTGCAATTCAATACATAAACACAAAATCCTCTTCACCACTTCATACGCATCATAAAGACTTTGCTTCACACTCCCAAAAATCCCACTCCACTGAAGTGACGCCCCCTTCAACTTGTCTATAAATAACCTATACAACTTCAAAGTCACATACGCATCTATCGCATTATACTCATACAACCTCTCCCTCGATACACTCCTTATATTCTCCTTCTTCCAGTCTATTCCATACTGACCTACATCCAAATAATCAAGAACAAGCCTCTTCAGCGATACAGCCGGAGTTGCCTTACCACTTAACACATAATACATCACCTGAACATCTTCTATATCACCACTCCTCCCATATACCTCCCATCCATACTCCTTCATCCCTAATCCTACATCAAACCCCGCATTATATACCACAACCTTACCCGCCCTATCATACACCTCCTTCATAAATAACTTCGCTCTTTCCTCCCCCAACTTTTCTAAATCTACTACATAACATCTATTATCAACCGCTAACCCCACAGTCATTACCCTAAAATCTCCACTCCATATATCTTTACCAACCGTCTCAAAATCAAGCGCAACCTCTTTACCACTTATTACAGACAATACCTCATCTAACTCACTACCCTCCACTACCTTGAAACCTACCCTCTTATACATCTTCCCCGTCTCAACATACACAGACCCCCTCGCTAAATCCTTTACAAACTGCTCATACGCACTAATTCCAAGAACTATATCCCGCTGAAACAAACTCTTATGAGCCGGATGCCAAGTCACTAACACCTTCCCATACTTCGTATCAACTATATTCCCCCTAACATCATTCATACCACCAGGCACTCCAAAAAACTCCTTCGCTGTCGACCCAAGCGCCACAATCAACTTCCTTTTCCTTAACCTCACCAACTCTTGCTCTAACCTTACCTTACAACATTTCACCATCTCCTTAGTCAACTGATTATTCGGAGGTCTACACTTGACAACATTAGTAATATACACCTTCGACATATCAACATCTAAAGCATCAAACACTCCCCGCAAAATCTTACCCGAATACCCTACGAAGAGACGCCCCCGCCTCTCTTCTTCCTCGTCGGGGGCTTCCCCCACTATTACAATTTCAGCATCTAAACTTCCCTCCCCATCAACACGCCTCTTACCTCGAAGAGGACATGATAAACATATAACGTCGGACATTATACATTTCTCCTCGAAATACCACTAGAAATTAGAAAGGAATATCATCATCTTTTAACTGCTGAGCTATCTTTTTTGCCATCTTCAACATCTCTTCAACATCTACCTGACCACCCTTTTGCTTCACTACCCCCATATCATCTACTACATCTACTCCCACTCTCTCCTCCTTCATACCATTCTCAACAGAACCTGAACTCGAATACCGCTCCATCAATCCTTCCACACCCAAATCCTCATCTCCACCATATAAAATATTCTTCAACTCATCATAACCCCTCAACCGCCTATTAACAAACTCATTCAAATCTGGAATCTCCTCTACCCTTAACTCCCTGCCTAATAATTCTCTTAGCGAAACTTCCCGGGGCTTTACTCTCACTGTATAATTCACAAAACCACCACTACCCTGAACCTTCTCTATCACAACATTTCTACCCCTCACCATATCCGTAATATCACCATAATCGGGATCTAGTATAGTCTTCAACAGCGCTAACCGAACAGTTTTCGGTGCTAAATACTGTCTAATATACTTCTCTTCTCCATCCTTCAACAAAATAATATTCATCAGAAATCTCTCAACTACAGCTAACCTATTCACCAACTGAGTCGCAACAGGAGTCTTCATCTTCCTCAATTGCTCAACTACCTCACACACGGGACAAGCTAAACCCTCAGTCATTTTCGGACAAAACTCCATGCCTGAACCAACTAACTTGAAGTGAACACCTACCTTCTTGTAAAACAACTTACCATCCCGCGGAGGTAACACCCTTATTAAATTCTCACCAAAGTCGGGCACCCAATACTCATCAGTCGCTTGCTGTGCTACCGCCTCTTGATACTCCTTCCTCAATAAATCAAAATCTAAAGCCATACCACCCACCTCCTTTTAGTTTTTTACTGTTACTATCTGTACCAATGCGGTATATTCACCATACCGCTTCACCCAACTATAATAATCAACCCCCACTCCAAAAGCCCTAAAAAACTTCCAATCCTCCCCCCCATCCCCTACCTCCTCCCTTACCCTGAAAGAAACCTCAATTACCTTCTTACCCTCAACCGTCCAATCAAACTCTTCTAACTCCATATCATCAAAATCATCAACACTCACCCTGTACACCGCATCTAAAACACCACCATCTGACCATATCAAAACGTCAGGGCTAAAACCGAATATCTCTTTAAATTTCTCAATAAGAATAGACTTCCTCTCTTCCTCTTTAACTGCATCCTTCGTCCTAACCACCATCGCCTTTGCCAACTTTATTACACCCATACTCCCACCCCCTATCTATTTTTATTAACCTACCTCACAACTATCCACCACATCCATCACACTATCCAAATTCCACCAACTTGTTAACTCCATCATATCCATAACATACTTACCCCTCACATCCTCCGCACTAGGCAACTCAACCTTTTCTACCCACTTAACTAAACTATCAACTAATTCCTCTCTTACATCCGTACAATAAATCGAATACTCTTTTAAAAAATCATCAGTTAAATACACCCAGAAAGGCAAACATGCCATCGTATTCACCCCCGCCACCCTCAAAAACGGAACACTCTCATCAAAATGAGCTAAACATACATCCTCTGACAACACTAAAACCTTATACAAATTTAACCCAGATACACTATACTCAATACCAAGAGTTATCACCCAAAAGTCGGGAAAGTTACATGACAAAATTCTCAACTGAAATGGCTTGACTTGAACTTGCTTCTCTTCTTCAACAGAGATCAAATGAAAATCCTTGACCTTTTCCTTAAACAATCTATACACAGCTTCTAAATCAACCTCTCCTCTCATCTCCCACCCTCCTTTTCAATTTCTTCTATTATATATGTACCCTAAAACCCTCTACACTCCCCCCCCTCCATTTAACCTCCTCAACCCCTCTCCTACCCTCCTCAACATTAAACCCCTTATCACTTCCATTAACTTTCCCACCCCCTCCCTTAAACTCACAAACACAGCATTCTCTAACACATCCTTCTTATCCAACCCCTCCCCCGGATCCTTCAACCCAACCAAAAACCCTACCTCCACCTTTTCATAACCTAAAACCTCACCCACCCTCATCCCAACTACCACACCTTCCCGCCACGCATCCCTATCCAATAACACCCTCACCTTCTTACCCTTAGCTAACTCAGAAACAAGCCTCACTTGCTCTTTCGTTATCTCCTTACCTAACAAAGCTACCCCCCTCACCTTATACCCATCCTTCCACCCCTCACATACATATAAATACCCATCACTCACATCATACCAATCAACACCCCATACAACCCCCGCCTTCGATGCAGTACAATTTATATACCGAGGCTCTACATCCTTCACCGCTCTCGCTATCCAATACCATAACTCCTTCCTCTCTCTATCCTTCCAACATGGTATCACTAACCTGCTATTCCACCACCGACATCCCATCTCTACTAAATCCCCATACCTTACACCACTCCCCTCACACCACTCCAACAACAACCTCTCAACCCCCTTACCTACCTTCTGCAACTCTATACTCCCCTCTTGAAACTCCACCCTCTCTTCCTTCTTCTCACTAACCACTACATTGCCTCTCTCCCTCCTATACGCTCCAACTAAATCCCTTACCTCCCTATAAGATAAACCAAACCCATCAACTAATATCTCCTCTACCAACCCCGAATAACCACACCTGAAACAATGACCCACCCCTAAATGCGGATTAATATATAAATGCTTTTTAACATCACCACACCGCGGACAATTCACACAATACTCCTGTCCACCCTTCCTTACCTTTGCACCCTGAGCTACTAACCACTCAATCAAATCCATAACACCCACCTCACTCAGGACAAATACACCCCATACATACTGCAATAACCTTATCCTCTCCCTCACTCCCCTTCACATACCATACAAAATACGACTCCACTTTCCTACTACCATTCTTCCTCAATACCTCCACATAATATATCCTCCTCCTCACCTTACCTCCTCGCCCACCATCACTCACCAACGCCTCAATAAAATCTACATAACTCTTCAACACTAACACCTTCTTAAATAAAACATCAACATCCAATACATAAAACGCTAACTTCCTTCTATTTATCACCTCTGTCCTAACTGCATACCACTGAAAATCATCATAAATAGCTACATTCCTCTCTACCTCTTCTTCCTCTCTCTTCTTAAACACTCCCTCCAATAGATCTTTCACATTAGAAGATATTATACCCTTAACATACTGCGAACACTCAAAACACTCCAATAACTCCTTCCTCACTCCCCAATGACCATTCGTAATAAACCCATCCTCTGTCTCCTTTAACACCCGCCCTATCCTATAAGGATCAATCGCACCCTGAAATAACCTCATTAACTTCGCATCCTCAACCATCCCTACACCTCCCTCTTCAAATCATCATACTAAAATTCCTCACAAAAACCCTTATACTCACACCTACAACACTCCCTATCATCAACCCCTAACGCACAAGGATCATCTACCTCAAACACCATACCCGCCTTCCTTAACACCTCCTCAAAAACCCCCAAATCCGGATCCTTAACCACCTCAACCGTCCTCCCACTCTCTTTATGAACACCATATATACCCACCTTCCTTATACTATCCACCAACTCCTTAATATCATCCCGACAACATCCCATCTTCAAACCAAAAAAATATACATTAACCTGAACTAACCACTGACGAGGTATATCACCTTCTAACAACTTAGCAAACTTACTCGAACTACAAGTCTTAATATCAATCAGAATCTCTTTATCAAAAACAGCATCAAACCTACCCACTATCACACCCCTCCCAACCCTTAAAACAAAATCAGTCCTATCCTCATGCCCCTTCTCATTATAAAATACCTCCCGACCTCTCCTCCTCTCCCATTCTATCGCAACCGGCTCTAACGCCCTCCCAATCTCAAATATCCTTTTAAGCCCCTCATCTACCTCCGCCCCCTTCACCCCATTAGCAATAAACCATAACCTCCTTAAACAACTCGCCCCTACCACACTCGCCGATAAACTTAACTCCTTCACTACCCCCCTCCCCCTATATTTGTAATATATATTATATACACACCCCCTACCCTACCTAACCTCCCCTTCACATCACATCATTTCCTCCCTGAAAAACCCATACTCCCGCATCACCTTTAACGACACAATATCACCCCTCTTCCCAAATTTATTCTTCAACACTACTAACCTTATCAACCCTTGCTGTTCCTCTTCCTTCGTCTGAGATAACGCTATAACATAATCAGAAACCTGCACCTTCCTGAAACTCCTACCTACATTGCCCAACGACAACACTTTCCTATCCACTGCCTCCCTATTCGCTTGCGACGCCGTCACCACCCATTTGTTATACCTATCCGCCAACCTCATCATCCTCTCAAATACCTCACCCTGCTCAACCCAATCTGCATCTCTCTTACTCTTCTCTACACTCAATAAATCACCATAATCTACTATCAACACATCCAAATCATCCGCCACCCCCTCAACCAAACCCTCCAACTCATCAACCACCATCCTAGCCGCATACATCACCTCCACCTTACCCATACACTTTAATAACTCTATCCGCCTCTTCAAACCATCAGCATCATTCCTCACATTCGAAAACAATAACCTATCAAACCTCTCCAACACCACATCCTTACTATCCTCAAGCGATATATACAACACATTCTTACCCTGCAACATATACATCACAGCCTGAAACACCAACATCATAGTCTTCCCCACACTCGTCGCCCCCACCCACACCACCATCGACCCTTGCCTAAACCCTCCCCCTAACACCGCATCCAACTGCACAAAACCAGACAATAACCTCCTCTCCTCCTTCTCCTCTATCACATAACCCACCATCCTATCTAACACACCATCCAACACCTCTTCACGCATTCCACTTCGCACTATTGACTTAGCCATTACTCTTTTGTACACACTCCCTAAATCCTTCACTACACTATCTACATCAACTCCCTTCAATAACTTCTCCTCTACCCTCTTCACCCCTTCTACTACCACCTTCTCCTTCCATAACTTATCCACCGTATCTAATATTAACTCCTCCGATAACCCTACATCACTCTCCTTATACCATAATACCCTCTGCAACACCTCATCATTCACACCCTCCCTCAACGCAAACACATACAAATCATCCCAACTCCTAACTAACCTACCCTTCTCAAACGCCTTCCTTAACAACCCCCATACTTTCCTATCCAACTCTTCATTAAAAAACCATGCATCAACTTCTAATAACGCAGACCTCCCCACTACACCATCTACTACAGCCTTTATCAGAAACCACTCCACCTACACACCCCTCAACGAACTACCCACCAACTCAATCTCAATACACATCTCCCTCAACCTATCCCTTACCCTCTCATCTACATCCCACCTCTCATAACTCCAATTCGCCGTATAACACAACACCTTCTTACTGTCGTAACACCTAAACACTAACTCCCTCATAATATTCTTCTCCTCAGTCGAAGCACCTACACTCCATATATCATCAACAAAGATCAAATCATACATCTCAAGCAACTCCTTCACTACTTTCTTACTCTCTCTATACTCAACAACTAAATCAAAAAAGCTTAGCCATATCGGAACTCCACCACCCAAAAACACTGACACCCATACCCTATTCTTATACAAAGCCGATAATAAATGAGTCTTACCCACACCTACATCCCCAACTAACCCCACCCCCCGCTCCCATCCATCCCTCTCCATCAAATCATAAAAGAACTCCTTTAAATGACTATTATCACCACCCCATATAAAATTCTCCAATGTCTTATCCGCAAACCGATGACCCGCTAACTGACCTAGCAAATATCGACCCATACCCTCACTCCAGTAAATTCCTTATCCTCACTCTAATAAATTCCGCGGACACCCCGCTTCCTTCCACCTTTTCACTACATTCTCAACAGCATATTCTCTCTTCAACACTCCTCTAATAGATTCCCCACCTTCCTGCAACTTCTCCCAATACTCTCTTGCTATTTCAGCTAACCACCCCTTCTTCCTTATGTAAAACATTACTCCCACAGACATCATATTCTTCCAATATTTAGCAACCACCTCTTCTAAATCTTCACCTCTCCTATTACTATTCTTCACTACTACCCCATGCTTCTTATCCTCATCCATCTTTACCTTTATTCGCCTCTTCACTAAATCCTCATCCACCATTCGCTGAAACACAAGAGGCTCCTTTATCTCTTCCCAACATTCATGCTGATACTTAATCACATCATACACAGACATCCCTAACTCCTTAGCCACCTTCTGTATAACCTTAGCAGCCTTTATCACTTCCTTATTCATCAAATCTACATACACATCCTTACCAAACCTCTCCCTCACATAACTCTTATACGCCTCAACCACCTCCTTCGAACCATTCTCAACCTTAGTATCTATTACATACTTCGTCACATACCTCCACCCATCACTTAACTTCTTCCCCTCTATCCACAACCATTTCAAAAACCCGTATAACCATTTCGCCTTCTCCTCTAAAGACTTACTCTCCCACCCCCTCACCTCCACTTCTACACACTTTACAAGCTTACACGCCCCCGCATAATCTAATAACTCTACTCCCGATACATCTAACCACATAGCTAACACTAAATACACATCCTTACTTAAGTATCTAAAATTCCTCACTGTAACATCACCTCCCCCTCTTTTTCTATTTGATTTATCTTCTCTTCTAAACCCTTAAACATTATATCAATACATATACTCAACGCTTCATAATCCTTCTCGTCATAAATCGCCTTCAGCCCCTTCTCTGCTAACTCAACTATCTGAGATAGTATACTTAACCCCATACCTTTTACTATTAAGAAAAACAAAATATCCCTCATATCACAATCTTCCCTCTTCAACCTCTTCGAGAACTCTACCACCTCATTCATCAAAATAATCCTAATTAAATACGCCAACATCTCCTCATAATCATCAAAATTAATACTCCTATTCCAATCCCTAAAACAAGCATCCATAGTCTTTACATCTTCATGAGCAAAACCTATCTCCTTCAACACCTTAAACACTTTATTAAAATCAGTCATCTTATAATCATCCATATCCATACACATCACCTCACCCTTATTTAATTTTTATCACCCATAACAACTAAATCATTCCCATTCCACACCCAATAATGCACATCCAACCCCTCCTTCTCGTAATACTCCACCCGCTTTTTTAAATGATTCTTCATATACTTACTATCTACCACAAACTCCCATACACTCACCTCCTCCTTTCCTGCTTCCACCCTCACACCCCTCCCTATCCTTTGCATTATCCTAACTACACTTTTCGTACTACACCAGAACACTACACTATTTATCCCAGAAACATCAATACCCTCATCAAATATCGTAGTCGCTATCACTACATCATACTTCTTTCTCTTCATCCCCTCTAATATATGTACCCTTTCCTCATCACTCCTGCCACCATGCACAAACACTACATTCCACCCCATCTTCTTTAACTCGAACAATAGCCTCTTCCCATGTCTTATCCTCTCAACAAATATCACTACTCCCCTCTTACCCTCACTTAACTCCTTCGCCACTACACGCTTTAACACCTCAATCATTCTCTCATCCTTCCCATACACCTCGTCAAACACTTCATTCCAATTGCCCTTATACTTATATGTTACTACTACTACATTCACCGAC
>Ga0081479_110879_pt1 | contig 13093 bp, 15 predicted proteins | sample MamHotmetagenome_FD_70984 | JGI IMG/M metagenome (GOLD analysis project Ga0081479, IMG submission 70984) | Hot spring cone microbial streamer communities from Mammoth Hot Spring (Liberty Cap Streamers), Yellowstone National Park, USA - T=72 v2... | ecosystem: Environmental > Aquatic > Thermal... | reverse complement strand
CAAAAGATGGAAAGGTTGCCATTAAAGGCTGGACAGAAAAAACAGAAGTTTCACCATTAGAATTTGCTAAAAGATATGATGATTTAGATATATTTGGATTTTTATTTACAGATGTAAGCAGGGATGGAGTAATGATAGGGGCAAACGTTGAGGCAACAGTTGAACTTGCAAAAAATCTAAAACACCCGGTTGTTGCATCAGGTGGCGTTGGCAGTTTAGAAGATGTGATAAAGCTTTATGAAAAAAGAGAGTTTGGAATTTTTGGTGTAGTCGTTGGTAAAGCTATATACGAAGGAAAAATAGATCTCAAGGAGATTTAAGATGCAAGCAATATACTCAGAAAATGCACCAAAACCAATAGGTCCATATTCTCAGGCTATTAAGTATGAAAACTTAATATTTTTATCAGGACAAATTGCAATAGACCCAAAAACAAATGAACTTGTAGGTAAAGATGCTGCAGAACAAACAAAAGTCATTATGGAAAATATAAAAGCAATTCTTGAAGAAGTAGGATTAAACTTTAACCATGTAATAAAAACAACGATCTATTTAAAAGATTTAAACAATTTTGCAAAAGTTAATGAAATATACGGTCAATACTTTACCGAGCATAAACCGGCAAGGTCAACGGTAGAAGTTAGCAGGCTTCCAAAAGATGCATTAGTAGAGATAGAAATGATTGCCGGATTGTGATAAGAAACATTAACTAATAAATGCGGTATTTAAAAGGATCAAAAGTGTTATATCTGTACATACATTTTTTAAATTTTCAGATAACTTTTTTATGATTGCTTTGAATATGTTAAATTAACTTTCAGAAAAAGGTTTAAATAAACTTGCAATGATCGTAACGATGCTAAGCACTTATATATACAGCTCTTATCATGAGCTATCATTAAAACCCTATCACTTCATCAGATTGATACGTATATCTTCTGTAATCGTATGCTAACGGTATTTTAAATTCTCCATCTTTTGATTCAACGTTAACGACCTGTCCAATAAAAAGCGTATGCTCAGAAAAGCTTATTTTATCTTTTTTTACACACTCTAATGAAAGAATAGATTCTTCTATTAGATAACTTCGTATAAGCTTTGCAGGTTTTTTTGTTAGTTTTGTTCCGTAGAACTTGTTTGTATGTTCGCCTGTTGTTCTTCCTGTATAGTTTATTGCTCCAACATGGGATATATCTACGAAGTTTATACCAAAATCAAAGCTTCTGTTTAATAGATAATGAGTAAATCTTTCAGTGTGAACAGAGATTCCTATGAGTAAAGGGTCTTCTTCCAAAATAATATAGCTGTAGCAGGGCATTATATTTTCCATAACGGTGATCAAAGCTACAGGTTTTGGTATTTTTTCTAAAATGTTCATGTATTACCTCTCAAAAGTTTCATAATAGTTAAACACAATATAGTTTCATTTTATACACCATCTTTTTTAAGATTAAACATTATTTTTCATAAACTCTTTACTTTCTCTATATATTTTTTAATATCAAACTTTGCTTCTAAACCTGACGCACTCATATATCTAACTTTTCCAAAAATTTCTCTTTCTTTCCATGGTCTGTCATGGGTTCCAAAGCACCAGGATATGCCGGCATAACCGTTTGGGTCTCTTCCGTCAAGCTCGTATTTATCATTTAGATAGCATGCAATATCAAAGGCATGTTTTGGGTCCTGCGTCCATTCTATAATTTTTTTACACCAATACATTCTCATGTAGTTATGCATCTTTCCAGTTTTTAAAAGCTCAAGTTGTGCAGCATTCCAGTATTCATCATGGGTTTTTGCATTTTCAAACTCTTCTAATGTATAAACATAATCTCTTTTATCGTTTCTGTGATCTTCTAATGTTTTTTTAGCCCAGTCAGGAATGCCTTCATAATGGTTATAGTTTGGATTATAGTAGCAAAAGTTCCTTGCAAGCTCTCTCCAAACTATCAGTTCATTAAAAAAGCTATCAACATTTTCATCTTTTTTATACTCTGACAAGATTTCAAGCACAACTTCTACCGGCGAGATTTGTCCAAAATGAAGATAAGGACTTAGGTTTGATTGATAGTCAAGCTCCGGATGAGACCTATACTCTTTATATTTATTAAGCTTCTTTTCAATAAATTCTTTTAAATGCCTCTTTGCTTGGCTATAACCACCTATAAAAGATGATAAACTAACGCTTTTTTCTATGTTGAGAATATCTAAAATCTCTAAGGAACTATTTAGAGTTAACTCCTTTATTCCAAAATCAAGATTAACGGATTTAATCTTTGGCTCCCTTGGCTCTAAATTAAGAAGATATGAATCTAATAAATCATAAACCTTTTTTCTAATGTTGAAAGCGTAAATTTCTTGCTTTTGAGATGCAATCTCTACAGGAACACAAACATCAGACTCTACTTCGTAGAATGGTATATCTAATTGCTTTGCTATATCGCTATAAAGCTTTCTAAAATACTTTAAGTAGGCTTTATCTGTAATTAAGGCAATGGCATTCTTTGATATCTCTATGACTCTCTGTTTGATATCATCTGATTTTTCTATGATAAATTTTATACCTCTTTCTTCTATAGATTTTTTAGCTTCTAAAACTCCATCTAACATAAATTTGTAGTATCTTACATTTGAGTATTTGTATTTGTCTGTAATTGGAAAATAGACTAATAATGGTTTTTTGTAGTTGTTTGATAAGTTGATTGCGTATTCAAGACCGTGGTTAAAGTTTGCTCTATGGCTGTGAGACATCCAGTATATTGCGTATTTACCCGATTGATTAAACCGTTTGTCGTTTAAAGCCTTTACTCTTCCTATGAATTCTGGTTCCATTGATTATCTCCTTTTACATAGGTTTATTAATCTTTGTTTGTTTTTTATCCTTAAATTAAAGCTTTAAGGGTTGATTGCCTCTTTATTTTACTGAGATTGCTTGCAAAAACCAACATCGTCATCCTGCAGCCAGCGAAAAATATCTGTCCTTTTACCTCTCACTTATTAACTGTACTTTCTCACATTTTTTAAAAAAGAACTCCTTCAGCTTTACAGCCTCAACATGACAAAAACCTACCAACGATGTCATTCTTAAGTCGGCAAGAATCTTATACTTTTACCTAATTTCTCAGACGCTTATTTTTATTTTACTTTTCATTTCAATTTTTTTACAGCTAACTTGTAAAATTTTAAATCTAATATGATAAAAATCAGCTTTATTATGAAGAGCATTCTTGGAGAATATTTAGCGTAATAAATCTTGGGAGGTGCTTTATGAAAAAGTTTTTAGCAGCAGTTGGAGCAGCAGCATTTTTAACAGTTGGCTTGGCTAACGCTGAGCAAACTCTGTATGAAAAGCTTGGCGGTAAAAAGGCAATCGATGCAGTGGTTGAAGACCTTACAAACAGAATGATGCATGACAAACAGCTAAAAAGATTCTGTGGCAACGTGTCAAAAGATAAGGTCAAAACAAACAGAGAGCTTGTATCTGCGTTTATTTGTAAAGCAACAGGTGGTCCTTGCGAGTACAAGGGAAAAGATATGAAAGAAGCACATCAAAATCTTGGAATCACAGAAAAAGATTGGAACAGGTTTGTAGAACTTGCAAAGCAAAGCCTAAACAAGTTTAAAGTACCTGCTGACGTTCAAAAAGAGTTTTTAGGCGCTGTTTCAGGATTAAAAGACCAAGTAGTAAGCAAAAAGTAGATGTTTAAAATAATAGAAGATGGCTACACCCTTGGATACGTTCCACGGTCGCTCGTTATAGTGGTCGTGGAAGAAAATCCTTTTACCGTTGGTTGGCATACGCCTGTAAATAAAAACCCTTTTTTATACTCCATGTACATAGACAAAACAAATTACAGCCATAAGCTTTTGAAAGATAATTTTACGATAAACTTCCTAACATCTGAATGCTTTGGTAATAAAGTAAAACCAAAAAACAAACTTGCTTTAACAATGGGAAAAAATTACTACTGTTTTAACACTAAAGGATTTTATAAAAAAATTTGAAAGTAGAAAACTTTCCATCATAAAAGTATTCTAACTCTCCGTTGAAAAATATCTTTAGTCTTTCCCTTAGATTTTTAAGACCTGCTCCCTCTTTTATTTCCTCAAAACCCTTTCCGCTATCTTTTACTTCCACATAAAGATGACTGTTTTTTATATATGAGGATATGATTACTTTTCCGCTGTTTTTTAGTCCGTGTTTTATAGCATTTTCTACAAGAAGCTGTATTGACATTTTTGGAACGGGTAAAGTTAGGGTGTTTTTGTCTATGTTAAATTCAAACTCTATGGCAGGAAATCTTAGTTTTTCAATAAAAATAAAATTTTTTACTATTTTTAGTTCATCTTGTAAGGTTATAATGCTATTTTCGTCTATGATCATTCTTAAAAATTGAGATAGTTTTAACATTCCTTTCTCTGCAAGCTTTTGGTCTATATAAACCAGCTCTGAAAGTGTGTTTAAAGCGTTAAATAAAAAATGTGGGTTTATCTGATACTCTAAGGCTTTTAGCTTTAACTCTATGTTTAGCCTGTTTAACTCTTCTTCTATCTTTTTAGAGTTGACAATCATGTAAAGAAGATAGCCTATTAGCATTGTTAAAAGTCCTGTCATAATGCTAAGATAAAACAGAAATTTGTTAGAAAATTCTAACTCTATCAGTTTTAGTACTTTTATAAATTCAAAAGCTGTTAGGCTTCCAAAAAAGCCGGCAAAGAAAGACATTAAAAGACTTACAAAAGTATAGTATTTATCACTTAGTAATGGCAATATCTTTTTGTTGCTGAAGTTAATCATTGTAAAAGAAAACACAAATATGAAAAATCCAAAGATAGACCCGGAAATCATTCCTTTAATGATAGAAATATTTAGAATTAAAGATATAAAACCGCCCAAGATAGAGCCAAAAATCAATCCAAAGATAAAAACTATAGTCCAGTCTTTTTTGTTTATCTCAATGTAGTATTTCATCTATATCCTCTATTTGAAAGAGCAGGTTAAGCACACCAATTATAACACCTGGCCAGCCTTGACCGGGAAAAACAGAATCTCCGACTAAATAAAGTCCTTTTATGGGCGTAAAGTTAAAAGGATACTTAAAAGGAATGTAGTCTTTTATAAGCGGTATTCCACCAACCGTTCCGTTATACCTTCCGGTGTATCGCTGAAAAGTCTTTGGACTTCCTACCATGACGTTTTTTATCTTACAATCTTTAAGTTTTGGCACGTATTCAAAAAGCCTGTTTAAAATAAAATCTTTTGCTTTCTCTTTTTTTTCAAGGTACTCTTGTTTGCTTAAATCTTGCCAAAATGATATTTTACAGTGGGTCGATATGATGACAGATTTTTCTCCGTCTTTTGTAAGGATTTTATCTTCTTTGTCTGAGATTGAGACAAAAAACGAGTTGCTGCCGGTATAAGGGTTTATGTCTTTATGGATTATTTGGTAGTGATACTCATCAACTACGTTATTTTTATCTTCCAAATTAAAGTATATCGTCAAGCTTGACCAGATTTTTGAATACTTTTTTCTGTTTTTGATGCAAGCATCTTTAAAATCTTCAAGTAAATCACAGTAATCCCATATGGTTTTGTTTAAAATCACATTCTTAGCCTCAAAAACTTCTTTATCTGTTATCACTTGGAAAAAATCTTTTACTTTTTTTATTTTTATCACCTTGTGTTTCAAAAAAACATTTTTGTAATCATCAGCTAAGCAGTCAAAAACCTTTCCCATTCCACCATAAACATAGTAGTTATCAAGGTTTGGATAGGTCAAACCCATAGACCCAACGGATATAGGAACGTCTCTGCTATATCCTTGAGATGTCATCAGAATCTGATTATCTAAAAAGTCTTTAAAGTTTTCGTCAAAATCTCCAAGATTGTCTTTAAAAAAGTCGTAAGAAGTCTTAAATTGATAGGGAAAAGTTTTTAGTAAGTATCTGTAATTCTCGGCAAACTTTTTAAAAAGCAGTTTTGGATTTTTATAATTTATGGGTATCACATTGTAAATATTCTGCCAGTTGGCATCAGAAATAGAGTAAACCTTTTGCCAAACAGACCTTAGATTTTTAAAATTAAAATTATTCTCAAGCTCTAAGACTGCCTTTTCTCTGTCTGAATATCTTTTTATAGCTTTATCTTCAACGAATACAACCATTGGAACTTCAAGCTTTTTTACCTTTGGTTTTGGAAGGTTTAAGAATTTAAAAACTTTCCCAAGGGGCATATGGTCTTGTAGTCCAACTAAGGTAGAAGCTCCAACGTTGTACAGATATTCCTTTCTTTTAAACGTACCACTACAACCTCCTAAGTATGACTCTTTTTCAAGTAATGCCACCTTTTTACCTATCTTTTTTAAGATCGCATAAGAAACCACCCCTCCAATTCCACCACCAACCACTACATAATCAAACATACACTCTCCTTAGTTTAAGGATAACATTTCATCAAAGTAATCATTCAGGCTTGATGCTATGATTTCCAAGTCTTGTGGCTTTTTGATGATTTCTATCTTAAACAAATCAGAAGGAATGCAGATTTTAGAAGTGCTTTTACCTTTAACCTCTATCTTTTCTTCAAAATCTTTGTAGTAGTAAGTGATTATCACTTCATAGCTTTGTTTAGATTTAAAGGTTATAACAGTCTCAAAGCATCCTTGCCCTTCAAAATAGACAAAATTATCAGTTGGTTTTATTTTTATGATGGACAGGTAGTCTAATTTTATACACTTCATGGTTTATACCTCTAAGGTTTGATTTAGAATAATGATATTGATTTTGACCAAAAGCTTGAAGGGCAGTTATTTAAGTATAACGGTTAGATTTTGGAGTTTAGCGGATTAAAAAGAAGGACCCTCTAAGGATCCTAAAGCCTGAGGTGTGGTGAGAAAACACAGCTACCAGCTGGTAGCTAAAAGTAAGGCGTTGTATCCTACGTGAAGTAACTCCCAAAGTACGTATACAATCAACAGCCATTTAAAAAACTTTCTTTCTATCTCTTTTGCATCTTTATATATCAAATACAGAAATACAGCTATTAAAAACTGTAAAAACAAAGAAAAAGAGAGGGTCAAAAGACCCTCAAAACTTAGATTTTTCATTTAAGCTCTGTTATCCATTTTGCGATCTTTTCTGCCTCATCTTTTGGTACGTTTGCCATAGGTGGCATTGGAGTATAACCAGGCCAGTTTGAAGGTTCAGGCTGATAGATTAGTTTTACTATTCTGTCCGGAGTATATCCTTTTTTAGCAACCTCTTTAAAAGCAGGTCCAACTATTTTAGTATCAACTGCATGGCATGCTGTACAACCATTTTTTGCAACCAATTTTTCCCCTTCTGATAGGTTAGCCGCCTCTGCAACAGAAATTCCAACCGGCTTAGTTTTTGCTTCTTTGTAATCTTTTTCTACTGCTGCTAAATACTCCTGTGTTTGTTTTTGCATTTGTGCTATCGCCGGTTCAAGTAGTGATACTCTCATTCCGTGTCTTGTTATTCCCATTGATATAAGCGTTACTAACAATAATCCAGCAGCCAAATAAGCATGCTTTGGTGAGATATTATCGTTGAAGAACTCTTTAAGCAATATAGCAATCGCACCAAGAACGGATATAACTGCTATAATTATGAATACTTCAAATCCTTTTGAATAGAAGCTTTCAATACCGTAGTTAGGAAATTGGAAGAACGCCAACGTTCCAACAAAAAGGTTTAAAACAGTTGGAACTAAAAACCACGCTTTTCCTTGTCTGATAAGGATGTTTGCCGCTTCTAAATCTTGACCTTTACTTTTTTTATAAACTCCATACAATAGCATAAACATGCCATTTACTGCAAACGCTCCAAGGTAGAAGTGAGCTAATCTAAACAGCACATCAGGTCTTGAAACAACATCCCAAAAGTGAGTGTTTGGTGTCCAGGTTGATGGTGTTACGTAAAGTTGTACCGTAGACATAAACACAGGAGGCAGTGATAAAAACAGTATAGCAGCTATAGCGCCTATGGTGATATGCAGTGCTTTATGGTCTTCAAGTTTATGCCAACTAAATTTGTACAGATATGAAATTAAAAAGGCTACTACGTTTCCCCAAATTATATGGAGCCATTGAGGTGAGTTCATAACAGAAGCCGAATAAAAGAAAGCTGTGTACATAACGCTAACAATCAAAAGAGGAGCAACCCCCCATAACGCCCCCATATTTTCGCTGATGGTTACAGGTGTAGTTAGTAAGTATGCTACTTTGTCATAATTTTTGTCATTTTTTAAATGACCTATCCAGTTGTTAATCACAGATAAAACAGAAGAGCCAAGCAAAACGTTGATGAAAATTATATGAACTAAAAATGAGACAACCAGAAGAATATGAAAAACAGGGATTAATAAAGCATCCATTCCACCTGTTGGTAGTGGTAAAGGTATATCATGGGGAAGGTAAGGGAATATTGGGTTATTTGGATTATTCATTTTTTCCTCCTCCGTTTTTATTTATTTACTGCTGTTTGGGTTTGCTTTTGTTCTACCAGTGTAGCAAGGTATGCTGCTAACGCTTTTCTTTCTTCATCCGTTCCTACAAATGGCGGCATAAAAGGAGTTGCCGGAGAGTTTAAAGCTCCTATTCTGTGATAGATAGCATTCTCATCTAACCCTTTAACTTTTTTAGTTATTGCATTTACTCCATCTACAGAGTGGCAAACTCTACATTCAAGCTTAAACAAATACTCACCTACTTTAACTTTATTCTCTTCTGTGATGGTTCTGTACTGTTGAGGAACGAAAGATGCATACTTTAAAACACCAACGTTATTTAGATGTGCAACGTCAGAATTTCTAATTCCATGGGCATACATGTATCCATAGATTATATAAGGCTTTCTTACAAATTCCCTAATTCTTTCAAACTCAGCCACTAAGAACACGTAAGAAACCATCATTAAAGACGCTAAGGCAAACGGAACAGCTTTTGGCTTTAGGTAGAAAGCAAAGACTGCAACAAGGATTAAAGCAAACGCTCCAAGAAGTGCGATAATTAACATTTCTTTATGACCGATGTATTTGGTTGTTAATCCTGCAACAAACATTAAGCTTTTTGCTTCTTGAGGAATTTGTGCGTAATACCACAATCCAAAGATAATTGTCATCGGAATGGTTGCAAGCACAATTCTTCCAAACCATCTTTCAGCTTTTTCTCTTAATGCTAAATCATTTCTTGTAAACCACCAAGTCCAGTACATTGATATTGCAGCAGCAAAGCCGATAGCAAAAAATGTTCTAAACATTAAAGATGGTATCCAGCCTGGGTTAAAGAGTGAAGCTACATAGTCTGGCTGAGCTGGAAAGTCTGATTTAAGCCAGTTTCCTGGTGTTAGCATAAATCCAAGTATTGCAGTGATGATAACCATCGTAAGCCAGCTTGAAACTGCGTAAACAATTCCAAACTTCAAGTTTTGAGTTCTTTTTTCCCAGCCGTACGTTTTCCAAGTTAAAAACCATGCAAGTAAGAAAATTAACTCAACGTTAAACACTATCCATTCTGTAAACCATTTCCAGAAGAAAACTCTAAGCAGTGAGCCAATAGCCGGCGGGTCTATGATGTTTGCGTGTATCCATATACCTATTCCTGCCAAAGCACCGATGGCAGTCGCAGCAATAAACATAACAAACAAGATTTTGTAGGTTAGGTCATAGAGCTTCTGGTCGTTAGTTTTTATGGCGTACCACTGGGTAAGAGCAAGGACGATGCTTCCACCAACCGCAGCACCGTGAGAGATAAGAACGTGGAGGATAGCATCAATCGCAAAAATGAGCCTGTGCCCTAAAACGGGCATCTCAAAAATCGGATAGTCAAACATGACTTACACCTCCTGTTAAAATTTTATTAAAATTAACACTAAAATCACTTTAAGCTAAAACATGATTTTTGTCAATATTTAGAAAAAGATTGATTAATTAATGATTTACTGAATATTAATTTTGATAAGTAATTTTTAAATATTCATTTTTTAAAAGAGAAATAAAATGGAATTTAAAAATACCAAAAAGAAATAAAAAGACTACAAGATGTAGAAGCGAGCAAGAAAAGAAATTTAAACAGAACGTAAAAACAGGAAAAGATAAATAAATTTTAGGTTATCTTTAAGAGCTTTAAGTTAGCTCAAGGATAAGAGTGTTCCAAAATTCTTGCAAGCTTACCTTTCCTTGTCATCCTGAGGCTGTATGCCGAAGGATCTACTCTTTTAAATAAGGCGAGAAAGTGAGAGATAAAAGGCGGAGATTCTTCGCCGGCTGCAGAATGGCGAATTTACAATGCTTACCGTTCAACCTTTCTACGTCATCCTGAAGGACGTAAATACGAAGGATCTCTTTCTTTTGATTTTTTGATTTGAAAAGAGAAACAGGAGATTTTTTGCTTTGCTCATAATGACGATGTGGATTTCTGGAAAGGTTTTGCTCTAAATGTGTTGAATTAACTTTTTCACTTCCTACATCAACTCCTCCGGAAAAGGATTCAAATAAACTTGTGATTTTAGATAGTTGTCGTTGAACCTGTATATGAAGCTTTTGATGTATTCAAGAAGACCTTCAAGCTGAAGTCTGTTGTTTGTAAATTTATCCATCATTCTAAGCAGATGCTTTTTTTCTGACTGGGAGATTTTGTCTGAGAAATGTCCGTATATATGCTGGATGACGTTTAAATGTTTGTTTAAATTTGACCTTTTAGATAAAGCACTATAGAATAAATTAACATAATGATTCATTGTCTCGTCTAATCCATACTTTTTCCAACTTGCAAGTATATTTCCCATCTTTTTTAAAGCGTTTGGGTCATAAAGCATAAGCAAATATTTATGTTCTTGGTGAAATTTTAGCAAATCGTTAATATCTTTGTAATTATCCTTCAAATGTCTTAATCTTGCATAAGAAAAAATCTTTGTTAAAAAGTCTCTTCTTATCCAGTAGTCGTTCAACCTTCCTTCATCTTCAACCGGTAAGTAAGAGTAATGATCCATAGCCTTTTGTGCAAACAAACCGCTACTTTTTCCGTTTGTCAAACCTTTTAAGTTTTCTTGATATAGTTTAGCATCTTTTACTCCGCAGCTTGGAGATTTTGCTTTCAGTAAAAATCCGTCAACCTCTCCAACAGATTTTAAAAAATTTTCTGAGTAGTTTATTATCTCTTCTGTGTAATCCTTCATGCTGTTTGGTTCTATCATTCTTATCTGATTGTCTTTTTTGTAAAGCAAGATAGAAGGTCTTGGAACAGGCATTCCTATGTCTACTTCTGGACATACTGTTATGTATTCAACATAATTAAGAAGTTTTTTGCTAAACTCATCGTTTACAATACCGCCATTGTATCTAACCGGCTCCATGTTTAAACATCTACTTAAAACGATTCTTGGCTTGTAGTGATTCATGATTTTTACTTTAAATGTTCAGATAATCTCTTAAATATTTTGCACCATCTCTGCTTGTTTTTAAAGTGTCTGGTATATCTTGGAATGTGATTAAAAATTTACTTTGCTCTACTGACTTCATCTCTTTTATTTTTGTTAGATTTACTAAGTAGCTTTTATGAACTCTAAAAAAACCTTTGTATTTTAAGATATCTTCAAATTCATACAGCTTTCTGTTAGAAATGTACTCTTTATCCTTTGTTCTCATGACTGTTTCAGAAAGTTCAGCCTTTATATAATAAATATCATCTGGCTTTAATAGAACTATCTTGCTAAGGTGTTTTACTGGTATGAGTATTTCTGTGTTGGTAGTAATGGTTGCTATCTTTGCAAGGTTAAAGCTTTTGTTTTCTATGTTTTTTATTTTATCTAGTGCTTTTTCTACATCTTCCTTTGTAAATGGCTTTAATAGATAATCTATTGCATTTGCTTTGAAGGCATCAAGCGCAAAGTCTCCGTATGCCGTTGCAAAGATTATGTAAGGCGGATTATCAATACTCTCAATGACTTCTTTTGCAATTTCTAAACCTGTGCCGTCTGGAAGCTTAATATCTAAAAATAACACATCAATCTCTTTATCTTTCATCTCCGATAGAGCTTTTTCCTTACTGTCAGCAACTCCAACAATATTTATGTTTCCAATCTCTTTTAAAAGTCTAATCAATCTTTCTCTTGCGATTGGTTCATCTTCCACGATAAAAACATTCATGATCAAACCTCCTTTAATCTGGCTTAAAAACAGCCATATATATAATAATTAGTCCAAAAAGTATCAAAAATGGTGAGATTATCAATACAAATTTATCATACTTTTTATAATCTTCTATGTTTTTCGCCTTTGCAACAAAATAAAGATTTAAAGCTTCCATGGGAGCAAAAAACAGCAAAGCTATTAGAATCTTAACTCTTAACCAAGTTATTGAAAAATCATCATAGAATAAAAAGTATAAGCTTAATCCAAGGGATATTACTGCCGAAAACAAAAATACTTCTAAGTATACTAAATATTTGTAAAATTTTCTTTCTTTTTCTTGATTTTCATCTTTTAAAACAAAGGTTTTATAAATCAAATACAACGACATAGAGCTTGAAGAGCTTATCCAACTTATCACGGCAAGTATATGCAGATATTTTAAAAAAAGATACATGAAAAAACCTCCCTGATGCTAGGGAGGAAAAATTTTAGCATCACTGACCAAAGATTGCACTACCAAACTTATGCCCAAGATAGAACACAAGGCTAATTCCAATCACATGAACTACCCACCAACCGATTCTTAAAAACCTCATAGATTCTGGCAACATGACTTATACCTCCCTAAGATAAATTTACATTAAAAGAGTAAAGCAGCGGATAAGGCTTTTAAATGGAGATTGTGTCGTTTTATGTGATTGATTTTTCAGTTTGTAGATAACGGATTTTAAGCAGAAATAAAATCGTTGTGGTGATTTTTAAAATAATTATTACCTCGAGGGTGATAAATTACCTCCATAGTTTACTTTTTCTAAAAAAGCTATAACCAATAGCATATGCATATAGATAAGCAACAAAAGTTTTAATCTTTCTCCATCTACTTACAAGATTGAAGTTCTTTATCTGAGAATTTACTGCTTCAATAATTTGTCTTTTACTCTT
>Ga0081479_110034_pt1 | contig 13156 bp, 13 predicted proteins | sample MamHotmetagenome_FD_70984 | JGI IMG/M metagenome (GOLD analysis project Ga0081479, IMG submission 70984) | Hot spring cone microbial streamer communities from Mammoth Hot Spring (Liberty Cap Streamers), Yellowstone National Park, USA - T=72 v2... | ecosystem: Environmental > Aquatic > Thermal... | reverse complement strand
CGAAGGTCTAATAACATATGTTGAATACTATAACAAGTTTAGACCACATATGGGTTTACACGGACTTACTCCTTATGAAAAGTTGAAAGGACTACTTGGAGGAAAGACCCCGAAAGATTTTGAAGTCTCTAACAATTTGCCTCTTGACAGAATCTTGAGTTTTGATATAAACGAAAATGTAAGAGGTGCAATTAAAGATGAAAGAGTGTATAGTCACCCAATTTAGGGAACACTACAATATTTGAAATGGAAAAAATGCATATAGCAGAAATCGTTTCAATTGAGGGGCTCGATATCCTTGCAGAACCTAAAGAAAGAGCAACGCTACCAATAGGGACACTTCTAAAAACAACAAAAGTTAATAGCATTGTTTTTGTAGTCCTTGATGACCTCTATATGAATATGATCCCGGGAGGAAGCCACGATGCCTATGGTATTCCCGAGGATAAAATAGAGGAAATGTATCCTCATGTAAGCGACTACCTGAGGTACCTTGTGAGGATTTATCCTCTTGCAGAACTCGATAAAGACCACCTTTTTCATGTATCAAAATCCCCCGTTATGAATGCACTCCTTTATGAGGTTGAAAGTGAAGAGGTGAAGAATATTCTTGAAAATAGTTTCGTAGTGCGAGAGCTCTCTCTTATAGACATAGGTAAATTCCCGAAGAGAAACAAAGCGATAATAAACCTTCTTAGAAATTACTTTTTGCAGTTTGACGAAAACGAACGAACGGAAAAACTGAAGGATTTTTTGCCTGTGCTTTCATCTTCCTTTAGAAGGGATTACGCATCTCTTATGGAAATTGTAAGAGGAGTAAAAGGTTAAAATGGAAAACGAATACATAGGATATATTGTCTCTGGCTCCTTTGGAGAGGGGCTCACCTTCAAGGTAAATACATTTGTGAATCCAGAGAACATTAGAATTGGAGATTTTGTCGTTGTCGAAGGGAAAAATATGGACTACCTGTGCGTCATTGACGACATACGCCTCAAGGCAACGACAGATGAAGTGTTCTTCGATCCGCCCGTTGACGAGGAAGTTGACGGTGGCATAGAAAAAATTGCCGCATCCTCATACATATATAATGAGATTTCAATATTTCCTTATCTTGCGCTTCCAAAAAGTGCTAATGTCTTTGGGACAACCGTTAAAACCCTTCCCACGCACTTTGCAAAGGTAAGGAATGTGCGCTCCCAGGACTTCTTGAGGATAATTCCCCAAAAAAACGCATTTTTCATAGGGACTCCCCTTACAAGTAGTGAGCGGCTCTACATAGACCTGGAAAAGCTTTCGATGAGAAACACAGGGCTTTTTGGCATAACGGGCTCTGGAAAATCTTTCCTTGCAAGGATAATTTTTGCAGGGCTCATAAAGCAAGGTATCTCTACGCTCCTTGTTTTCGATATGCATAACGAACACGGCAGAAGCATTAGGACTGAAGATGGAAGAAGCATTGATTCTCTTGCAAGCCTTTTCCCCGATAGGGTTAAAATTTTTGATGTGTCAACTGCAAACAAGGATGCAAACAAATACATAGAGATTTCATATAAAGATGTTGAACCTGAGGATATTGCACTTGTTGAAGACCAGTTAAAATTTTCTCCAAAGTCCCTCGAGACGCTTGAGATTGTTGCTCAAAAGGAAAGTAACTGGCTTGAATACCTTCTCGATATTTACGATAACATTTCGGATAAAAAAGGCGAAGCAGAAAGGCTTGGTGTAAACCTCGAGTCTCTTGATGCACTTGTAAGGCACCTTAAGAAGTTAAAGACCCTTGACTTTCTCAAAAACATTGGGAAGAGTAACTCAATAAACGAGATAATAGAAAACCTTGAGAATGGCGTAAGCGTTGTTGTCCAGTTTTCAGGCAATTACAGGGACGACAGGCTCACATATTACTTTGTTTCGAATGTCATAACAAGGAGAATCTTCGAAAAATTCTCAGAACAAAGCGAAGGAAGTATTAAAAACCGTGTTACGATAGCAATAGAAGAGGCACACAAGTTTTTGTCAAAGCAGTATGAGGCAACTAACATATTTGGTCGAATTGCAAGAGAGATGAGGAAATTTAATGTCACCCTCTTTATTATCGACCAGAGGCCAAGTGAAATAGATCCTGAAGTGCTTTCTCAAATAGGGACGAGACTTGTTATGGAACTTAAGGACGAAAACGACATAAGCGCTGTTTTCCAGGGGAGTTCTCACTCAAAGAGGCTTGTAAAAATTCTTTCAACCCTTGAGCAAAAGCAGGCGCTCGTCTTTGGATACGCTGTGCCCCTTCCACTTCCGATAAATGTGCGTCCGTATGATGAGGAATTTGTAAAAGAGATGAAGGATATTAAAAAGAAAAATGCAAAAGACGAAATATACTGAGGGAGGTAAAAAATGTATCCAGTTTTGATAAAGATTGGTAATTACGAGTTAAGGACCTACGGCGTAATCGTTGCTATTGCTGCAATTGTGGGTATCCTCACTGCGCTCAGGTATGTGAGAGAAAGGGGAGTTGACGTAGATACTTTTCTTAATGTTGTAATCTGGGCACTCATTGGCGGAATATTAGGCGCAAGAGTTTTCTGGGTGTTCGCATCGCCATATTTATCGACATATCTCAAGCGTCCCCTTACGATTTTTGCCTTCTGGGAAGGAGGGCTCTCCTTTGAGGGAATGGTTTTGGGAGGGCTTATTGCAATTTTTATCGCATCGAGGTTTTACAAAATATCCCTTAGAAAAATTCTGGATGCAGGCGCACTTGGTGTTTCTATTGGCTATGGCATTGGAAAATTTGCTTGCTTCTTTAATGGCTGTTGCTATGGGCTCCCTGTGCCATCATGGTGGCCCAAAATATTCCCGTTTTCGCTTGTTTTCACTAACCCTAAATCGCAGTGCGACCTCCTGAATACTGCGCTTTATCCTGCACAACTCCTCAATGCTTTGAGCGGATGGATTACTTTCTTTGCGCTAATCTACATCCTTAGAAGAGACAAAAATCTTTACAAGGGGAAGTTATTCACTTATTTTGGATACATCTTTTCGCCGATGCTTTTTGCAATCGAGTTCATTCGCTATATCCCGAATAGTTTCCTTGGACTTACGCCGAACCAGTGGTTTTCAATTGGTTTCGTTATTTTTGCTTTTCTTTTCGACCTGTATAACAGGAGAACTACTTCTAAAACTGGGGCTCAAGAACAATAATTTCTCCCTGGGGAAGTGTTTCTTTTGTTACCTCTAACTCCTTCAACATTTTGTAATTGATTCCTTTTGTGAATTCATTAATGGTAAGGAGATTTAGCGTCAAGCCCTTTAACCTGTAGTGCATCGGGATTGCGATATTGGGTTTGAATTCGTTAATGATTTCTTTAGCCTCGTTTGGACCGATTGTGAAGACCGAGCCAATAGGTATGAAGAAGACATTTGTGCCTTTTATGAATGCCTTTTGAGCATCGTTGAACCTTTTGTCTCCAAGGTCTCCAAAGTGGAGTAATGATATACCTTCAGAAGTAATCTTGAAAAGGTGAATTACGCCTCTTTCTATACCCTTTTTCGTGTCGTGATACGCCTCAATACTTTCGAATTTTACACCTTCGATCTCTTGAGATACAACACCTCTTAACACTTTCTTATACTTCGGAACGTATTTTACGGCGTTGTGGTCGAAGTGCTCATGAGACACGGTTATTATGTCTACCTCTGGGAACTTTACTGGATATCCAAGAGACGGGTCGTAAGGGTCAGTTAAAATCTTAATCCCGTTAGTTTCGATTAAAAAACTCGAATGCCCGTAGTACTTAATTTTCATATTCCCCACCTCCAAATAAATTATACTCCTTTTTAATGAAGCGTGAATGGGTTATAATAACTTGCTATGACTGGTTTTACGCATCTAACATTTGCTCTATTTTTGGAAGGGAATGCAAGCCTTCTTGACCTTACAATGGTTTCATTTGGAAGCCTGTTCCCGGATATCGATACTTTTGGTGCCCTGTCAAGAAACTTCAAAAACAAGCCCGGAAACCTCAAACACAGGGGAATTCTCCACTCTCCCTTTATTTATGCTGTTATTTTTCTAACATATTACCTGATGTTCAAAAACCTTGCAATACTTCCTTTTTTGGTTGGCGCTTTGTCGCACCTTGCTTTAGACTTTACTACAGTCGAGGGGATTTCTCTCTTTTATCCTGTAAGTAAAAAGAAATTCCACATCTTTGGTTTTAGGACAGGAAGTATAGTCGACGTGAGTATGTCTTTAATATTTCTCTTCCTATTTATTTTGAGACTCTTTAAGTTTATTTAAGAAGAATTTTAACGCCTCTTCGTAACGTTTTTCCTTTATAAGGTTTATCCCTGTTGAGAGTTCATCTTGCAATTTTTGTGTGCCCTGGGATATTGCACTTTCTTCTTTTACGCTCTCTTCAATTTTAGGCACTTCAATAATGTGCTCTTTTGCCTTTTCCTCTTCAAACTTTCCCTCAATTTTAGGTGTTTCGGGAGGCTTCTCTGTTGCCTTTCCCTCTTTTACGCTTTCCTCAATTTTTGGTGCTTGAACAGTGGATTCCCCCGGTTTTTCTTCTTTCTTTAATTCGTTAAAGACACTTTCAAAAAATCTTATTAATGGTTTTTCGTTTTTGTAAAGGCTTATAAGTTCGTTCAGGTCTTCAATCTTAAAAATCCTTTCGTCCTCGAGGATTGTGACTCTGAATCTGGAAAGAGGGTTAACTTCAATAACTTTCTTAAAGTAATCGTTTGCCTTTTCATGACTTCCAAGGAACTCGTCTATTATCCTTGCCATAATGTAGTTTGCTCTTGGATAGTTAGGATAGTTTACAAGGACATTCTCAAGAAGTGGTATTACTTTTTCGTACTCTCCTGAGTGGGTATATGCTTCAGCAAGTGCTACCTTGATGATAGGGTCATTTTTTGTTGTCCTTTCGAGTTCCTCAAGGATGCTTATAAACTCTTTCCTTGAGATGTTCTCTTCAGAGAGGATTATTTTGAGTTTTTCATCTTCTTTTTCGTTTGTAATGCGGATTATCTCATCTTTTTCGTATTTTGGTGCAAGGGCTATTGCTTTTGAAAAGGGTTCTTGTGCGTTTTTTCCTTCCTTCAAGTTGACGATGCCTTTAAAGAGGTAAGCGTACTGGTTTTCAGGGTCGGTAGTTAAAACATACTTAAATGCAACATTTGCATCAAATATTTTTTCTCTGATGAGGTAGGAAATGCCCCTGAAGAGGTCGTATAGGACACACGGCGTTGGGCTGTCGATAGAAAGCGCCTCTGCGTGAGTTTCAACTACATCATAGTTCTTTAACATAAAATTGTATGTTAAAAATAGAGAATTCAGTATTGATGAATAAGGCCTCAGGTTCAATCTTTCTTTTATTTCGTAAAGCCTATCGTGGATCTCGTGCTCCTTCATAGTACGCCCCCTCTAATTCTTTATAGTGCTCCCAGTAATATCTTATTGCGTTTGGAATATTTTGCAAAATATCTAAAGAAGTTATACCCTCTCTCCATTCCTTCGATAGCAAATCTCCTGAAAGACCGTGAATATATGTTCCTAAAATTGTGCCGTAAAGAAGATTGCCTTTTCTAATGACGGACGCCCCTATCGTGCCAACGAGGACATCCCCACTGCCTGCGGTTGCAAGAACAGGATCCCCGGATGTATTTATGTATATATCTCCATTATATCCAATAAGCGAGTATTCGCCCTTTAAAACAATCACATGTTTGATATCTTCCATTGCCTTGAAAAGTGCACTGAATTTGTCATTCTTAATTTCATCTATAGCAAGCCCTGTAAGTCTTGCAAACTCTCCTATATGTGGAGTTAATATCGTTTCGTATTGCCTATTAATAAGGATATCCTTGCGCCTTGACACTATCGTAATTGCATCGCCATCGATTATGAGGGGCTTTTGAACTCTTTCTACAACTTTTAAAACGAGTTCTTCCGTGTCTTCGTCGATTGAAAGTCCTGAGCCAATTGAAACAATATCCACATTGTTAGAAAAGTCGACAATTGCTTCGATATTTTTCTTAGAAATGGCACCGTTTTCGTTTTCCTTAAGAGGAACCTGAACTATCTCAGGAGCCCTTTGTGAAACTATTTTTGAAACTTCTGGGGTTGTTGCAAGGAAAGACATACCGCCGCCACTTTTTAAAAATGACAGGGCGTTGAAGTAAGGTGCACCTGTGTATCTCCTTGAACCTGCAATGAACAATGCCTTTCCAAGTGACCCTTTGTGGGCATTAGTTGGGCGCTCATCGAAGGGTTCGACGAATTTAATCTGAACATTTATGTCCTTTGATAGCGTTAGTTCGTTTGGATAAGAAATGTGCGAAACGACGAGACTTCCTACATAATCACACCCTGGATAGGTAAAGAACCCTCTTTTTGGAAGCCCCATTGTGACCGTGTAGTCTGCTTTTACAGCAACCCCGAGAATACTTCCTGTATTTGCATCGACACCAGAAGGTATGTCTATCGCAATAACTGGCTTTTTGGAGTTGTTGATTTCAACAATGAGTTCTTTTATCTTTCCTTCGATTGGTCTATTGAGTCCTGTCCCAAAAATGCCATCGACTATTACATCTGATTCCTTTATTGCCGAAAGAAGTACCCTGTTTATCGATTCGAATTCAAGAATTTCTACAGGATAATTTTTAAGGAGTTCAAAATTCTTGAGGGCAGCACCTTTGAGTTTGCTTTTATCTCCAATAACGAAAACAACTACTTTTGCAAAGTTAGAGGAAAGCAGTCTTGAAACTGCAAAGGCATCTCCTCCGTTATTTCCGGAACCTGCAAAGATTATGTACTTTTTGTCGAGACCAAACCTATGCTTCAAAAGTGAGAAAACGGCATGTGCTGCATTCTCCATTAAAATTTCTTCTCCGATGCCCAAATTTACTGCAAGTTCGTCTAATTTTTTAATTTCTTCTCTTGTTACAACTTTCATATCTCAACCCTCACCGCCACCGCTACTGCAAATGCCTTCTCGTGCGAAATCGATAAGTATATATCAGGAAAATCCTTTGCGATTGGCTTTGAAAAATCACTGTAGGTAATTTCTATTTTGTTAAAGGGAATACTTTTTTCGAGCGTCTTTGTAATCGCTTCTTTTGCAGCAAAACGCCCTGCAAGAAATTCAACCACATTCCCTTTTTTCTTTAGTTCGCTTTTTTCGCTTTCAGTTAAAATCCGATCGATAAACTTCTCTCCGTAATTTTTGAGAACTTTTCCAATTCTTTCTACACTTACAATGTCGATACCCACTCCTTTTATCACAACAAAATTATACAACTAAATGATTTTTTCTAAAATAGTCAAATGTGCTAAAATGTGGTGTATTTGTAAAAATTCTTTTAGGAGGTTGTTATGGATAGAATGAGCCTTCAGATTTTGAGAGCGTTGTGGAGAAAGCCTCTTGATATCTGGGAACTTGTAATAATGCAGGATAACGATATAAAGAGTGTTTACGATACACTTGAAAAACTGAAAAACGACGGGTTAATTAAATATAGCGAAGAAAAAATTGAGATCACAGAAAAGGGTATAGAAGAACTCAAAAAGAATAATTCAATGCCTTATTTAGAAACAAAGTGTGAAACTTGTAAAGGGAAAATTTATGATCCAGGGCACTTTAAAGACATACTCGAAACCTTCAGGGAAATTTTTAAGAAAAGACCCGGTGAAACAACTGAATTTGACCAGGGTGTTGTAAGCGAGGAAAACTCTGTAAGGCGGCTTGAATTTGTTTACGAAAGAGGAGACCTTGAAGGTAAAGAGATATTTTTCCTTGGAGATGATGACTTAACAAGTGTCGTCTTTGCGCTTTCTAAGATGCCAAAAAGAGTCATTGTGGTAGATGTAGACAAGCGAATCGTCGATTACATTAATGAGGTTTCAAAGAAGTATAATCTTTCACTTTCTGCTTATGTCTACAATGCGGCAAAAAAATTGGACAGTAATTTCATAGGAAAGTTTGATACATTTTTAACCGACCCTGTCGAGACCGTGAAGGGCATGCGCCTTTTCCTTTCAAGATGCGCCTTAGCCCTTAAAGGTAAGGGGTCTTCGGGCTACTTTGGTTTGAGCCATTTTGAGTCTTCGCTTAAGAAGTGGTACGAAATTGAAAAAGACCTTCTCGATATGAACTTTGTTATAACAGATATGCTCAGGGATTTTAACGAGTATCTCCTTGTTGGCGAAAGAATTTTACACGAGGGTTATTACATTGTGGAGAAAGCGCCTCTTAAGGTAAAAGCGCCAGAAATTTCCTGGTACAGGTCGACTTTTATAAGGCTTGAATTAATTGGCGAAGTAAAGCCCAAGATCGTGGATGATGTTGACTGGGACCGTTCCCTTTACTTTGACGATGAGACCTATGTTGTGAGGCCATAAGCGATGCTTTCTACTGCAAAAACGACAACCCTAACAGGGATTGAAGGAGTTGAAGTTCTTGTTGAAGTTGATATTGGAAGTGGGCTTCCAAATTTTACGATTGTAGGTCTCCCCGCAGAAAGTGTTGAAGAGTCAAAGGAACGTGTTAGGGCTGCAATTAAAAATTCTGGCTTTGAGTTTCCTATAAGAAAAATTACAGTGAACCTTGCTCCTGCAGATGTTAAGAAAGAAGGCACTTATTTTGACCTCCCTATTGCTGTCAACATCCTTGCTGTTACCGACATCATTAAGGACAAAGATAAAATCAAGGAATTTTACTTTCTTGGCGAACTTTCTCTTGACGGAAGTGTAAGAAGGGTTGTGGGGGCGCTTCCAATGGTTTTGAGTCTTCCAAAAGGGGCAAAGGTTATTGCTCCGTATGATCTTATGCCTGAGATAAGCATAGTTGAAGATGTTGATATCTACTTTGTGAAGCACTTAAAGGAGGTCGTTGAGTTTTTAAACGGCGATAGAATTATTGAACCTGTGAAAACCGACCTTTCAAAATTATTGGAGATGGAAATCTCAGAAGAGGAAGATTTTTCGGATATAAAAGGGCAGTACCAGGCAAAGAGAGCAATAGAAATTGCTGTTGCAGGTGGTCACAATCTTGTTATGATTGGCTCTCCTGGCTCGGGAAAGATGCTTCTTGCACGAAGGATACCTTCAATATATCCTCCTCTTACAAAAGAAGAGTCCCTTGAAATAACCAAAATCTATAGTGTCTCAAACCTTTTAGGGAGCGGCGTTATAAAGAAAAGACCTTTTAGAAGCCCGCACTCTTCCGCTACACTCCCGTCGATAATCGGCGGAGGAACACCAATTAAACCTGGCGAGGTGAGCCTTGCACATAATGGAGTCCTTTTCCTTGACGAACTGCCTGAATTTAGAAGAGATGTTCTTGAGTCATTGAGGCAACCTATGGAAGATGGTTTTGTAGTGGTAACGAGGACAAAGGAACGCATCAAATTTCCCTCCAATTTTATGCTTGTTGCTGCGATGAATCCATGTCCTTGTGGGTGGTTTGGTGACAAAGAGCACGCCTGCACCTGCTCAATCTCAGAGATAAAGCGTTATAGAAATAGGGTCTCAGGACCAATATGGGATCGTTTTGATATCCAAATTGAAGTACCGAGGCTTTTGCCAAGCGAACTTGTTGCCGATACAAAGTCTGAATCTTCAAAATCTGTAAGAGAAAGAGTGATGCGTGCTCGTGAAATCCAAACGAAGCGTTATCTCAACACGAAAATCAAAAATAACGCCTCTCTTACACCTCGCTCGATAAAGACATTTATAAAACTTAACCACGAGGAGAAAGTTTTCCTTGAGAATGCTTCTGAAAGGCTTGGGCTCACAGGAAGGGGATTTGATAAAATTTTGAAGGTTGCAAGGACGATTGCGGACCTTGAAGGAAGCGTTGATGTGAGGCTTCCTCACATTGCAGAAGCTTTACAGTACAGGTTTGACCTTTCTTTGAACATTTAGGTTATTTAAAGAAAAATACGATATCAATCACTGCAATAAGAAGCCCCAGAAGGAAACCGATAAATACTTCGGGTCCTGAGTGACCTACAAGTTCCTTAAAAACCTCTATATCTACAGTTTCCTGTAGCCTTTTTCCAAGCGGTGTTTCAAAGAAGATGTCGTTCATCGTCTTAGCATGTTTTCCAACTTCTCTTCTTACTGAGATTGCATCAACAACGACGACGGAAGAAAAGATAAAAGCAATTGTAAAATAAGGAGAATCAAAGCCGTACTTTGCGCCTAAAAGGATTGTTAATGTTGTTACGGTTGCCGTGTGAGAACTTGGGTTTCCTCCAGTTGAGGTAAACATTCTCCAATTCCATTCTTTTTCAATGAGATAATAAATTATCACTTTCAATCCCTGAGCAACGAGGTTCGAAATAATTGATGCTATTAATATGTTGTTACTGAGTAGTTGTAAAATCACTTTCATATTATAATTTTAGTATGAAAAGGGAAAAAAATAAACAGACACTACCCGTGGGGAATCACGAGAAGGTTCTTCTCCATATATGCTGTGCCCCAGACGCAACTTACCCTGTTCTTCTTCTTAGAGGGCTTCATTACGATGTAACAGGCTTTTTCTACAATCCAAATATCCACCCAAAAGAGGAATACTATAAAAGGCTTGAAGAGATTAGAAAACTTTCAAAAATACAGAAGTTCCCACTGATTGAAGGTGAGTATAACGATGATGTCTTAAGGAACTGGTTCAGGATGGTTAAGGGGCTTGAGAAAGTGCACGAAGGGGGAGAAAGGTGCTATCTCTGCTATAAAGAGCGACTTGAAAGAACGGCAAAACTTGCAAGAGATCTAGGTTTTGACTATTTTACAACGACGATAACGATAAGCCCTCACAAGAATTCAAAGTGGGTGTTTGATATTTCTTATGAACTTGAAAAAAATTATGGAGTTAAGTTTCTTCCAATTGACTTCAAAAAGAAAAATGGTTTTAAGGCAAGCGTTATATTAAGTAAATACTATGGCCTTTATAGGCAGAATTACTGTGGTTGTATTTTTTCAAAGGTAGAAGCAGAGCATTTTAGAGAAAATAAATCTTAGGGTATCAGTATGAACACCTTGAGAAAGAGTGGCGTATAAAGTCTTCTGATAATAAATTAAAACTAACTTTCAAACCTTTTATGGTAAGGCTTGCTTGTACTAACCTAGTTCTTCTTAAAAGTGCTATACCAGATTTTTAGCACCTATAATGGAAGCTTTACTAGAGACAATGGAGAAAAGATAGAAATAAACAATGTAATTGGTTGGATAGAGGAGCATAACGCTTGCTAACGGTTAAGGAAATAAGTATTTAATTCAATTACTTGAATTTAGTAGGTCTTTTTGTAAATTAAAATTTTCGAAGAGAGAAAACCTAAAGGAATTTAAACAAACTTAGATTAGAAAATGTTTTATTAGAATTTTGAAAGAATTTTTGAAAATCCCCTTATCCCCCCTTGACATGGGATATACTTTTTGGTATTATTGTAATCGCTGAGACTCAAGGAACTCAAAAAACCTTGAACGAAGCACCTTGAAAAAAGTAGAAAGTCTTGGGGGTTACCCCCTTGACAAGAGAGCAAAAAGTAGTATAATAGTGTGCCTATGTAAGATAGGCAAGTTGGTACAGTGGATTGTACCTTGAAAACTAAACAGCGAAAGTAAGGCCCTTTGAATATTTTTTCGGAGAGTTTGATCCTGGCTCAGGATGAACGCTGGCGGCGTGCCTTACACATGCAAGTCGAGCGGGGAAGATTTCCTGTGGCAACACAGGAGTCTTCTTAGCGGCAAACGGGTGAGTAATGGATGAGTAACCTGCCCTGTAGATGGGGATAGCCATCCGAAAGGATGGGTAATACCCAATAATGTTGGAGGACTTCGGTTCTCCAAAGAAAGGTGGCGCAAGCTACCGCTTCAGGATGGGCTCATCTCCTATCAGCTAGTTGGTGAGGTAATGGCTCACCAAGGCTATGACGGGTAGCTGGCCTGAGAGGGTGGTCAGCCACATTGGGACTGAGACACGGCCCAGACTCCTACGGGAGGCAGCAGTGGGGAATCTTGGTCAATGGGCGAAAGCCTGAACCAGCGACGCCGCGTGGAGGATGAAGGCCGAAAGGTCGTAAACTCCTTTTGCAAGGGAAAAAGGGAAGGATTCGAATAGGACCCTATCCTTGATGGTACCTTGCGAATAAGCCCCAGCCAACTACGTGCCAGCAGCTGCGGTAAAACGTAGGGGGCGAGCGTTATCCGGAATCACTGGGTGTAAAGGGTACGCAGGCGGATTTGTAAGTTGGATGTAAAAACTCAGGGCTCAACCTTGAGCTTGCATCCAAGACTACAAGTCTAGAGAGCAGGAGAGGGGAGTGGAATTCCCGGTGTAGGGGTAAAATCCGTAGATATCGGGAGGAACACCAATGGCGAAGGCAGCTCTCTGGCCTGTCTCTGACGCTCAGGTACGAAAGCGTGGGGAGCAAACAGGATTAGATACCCTGGTAGTCCACGCCCTAAACGATGGGTGCTTGGTGTTGGGGGGTAATTCCCTCAGTGCCGTAGCTAACGCGTTAAGCACCCCACCTGGGGAGTACGGCCGCAAGGTTGAAACTCAAAGGAATTGACGGGGACCCGCACAAGCAGCGAGGCATGTGGTTTAATTCGATGCTACACGAAGAACCTCACCTGGGCTTGACATGCATGTGAAAGCTCGAAGAAACTCGAGCCCCCATAGGGGTTACACCCTATGGCACATGCACAGGTGCTGCATGGTTGTCGTCAGCTCGTGTCGTGAGATGTACGGTTAAGTCCGTGAACGAGCGCAACCCCTGCCCTTAGTTGCTAATAGGCTTCGGCCTATGCACTCTAAGGGGACTGCCAGCGATAAGCTGGAGGAAGGTGGGGATGACGTCAAATCCTCATGGCCCTTATGCCCAGGGCTACACACATGCGACAATGGTCGGGACAATGCGTTGCGAACCAGTAATGGAGAGCTAATCGCAAAAAACCGACCCCAGTACGGATTGAGGGTTGCAACTCACCCTCATGAAGCTGGAGTTGCTAGTAACCGCCGGTCAGCTATACGGCGATGAATACGTTCCCGGGTCTTGTACACACCGCCCGTCACACCACCCGAGTTGCGTGCACCCGAAGTGGCTCGGTGAGTCACGAAGGTGTGCGTGATGAGGAGGGTGAAG
>Ga0081479_120980_pt1 | contig 13173 bp, 12 predicted proteins | sample MamHotmetagenome_FD_70984 | JGI IMG/M metagenome (GOLD analysis project Ga0081479, IMG submission 70984) | Hot spring cone microbial streamer communities from Mammoth Hot Spring (Liberty Cap Streamers), Yellowstone National Park, USA - T=72 v2... | ecosystem: Environmental > Aquatic > Thermal... | reverse complement strand
TTTTACTCCTTATAAAACTTTTGGTGTTAAGCTAACTGAAACAAAACAATCTGCATTAGCCCAAAAAGCTAAATAAAAAGAAGAAGAAGAATAACTAAAAATAATAACAGCTTCTCCAAAAAGATGAAATCTATATCTAAATGCATTTTCTATCCCACTTCCAGATAAAACTCCGCCTCCACCCCATCCGTATAAATTTTGATTTGATGACCGAGATATTAAAATTTGATTGTTTGTATTAACAATCGCTATATAATAGAGTGTTGGTTCCCAATCTCTTTTAAACTGAAAATCAAAATATGCAAGATTTACAGGAAGTTGGACAGGAAGTATATAATTCGTCCCTCCGCTTATATTTGCAAAAGCATAATAAGTTACTCCTACTCGTGGTAAATAATAAACAGATGGCACGCCTATTGAAAAACTAACTTGTCTACTTCTATTCGCTATTTTTCTATTAAATACGCTATCTATTTTATTTGGTGCTGTTGTAACTGTAAAAGAAGGATGCGCATTTACATTATAAGTTGTTACACGCAAATGTAAATACCACCAACCGTAAGTAAAGCTATTTCCAAACCTTTGCTTGTATTCATCAGCAAATCTTATTATTATATTTTGTCCGTTTATTGTAACCTCTCTTATAACAATTACTTCTGCATCTTCTTCTTTTATATCAATAAAACCGCTCGGGAAGATTTGAATTGTAAATCTATCAATGCTGGGGGGAAATTGCTCCCATCCAACAAACTCAAGCTCGATAGTTTCATATGTGAGATTTCCTCTTATGCCGTTTAAGTTTAACAACATATCACGGTCAGTTGGTGCTGAAAAGGTAAATGTTTGGTAAAATATATACTTATCGCCTGTAGCTCTTTTTATTAAATTTGGTAAAAACCCTTGTTTGTTAATTCTAAAACAATTTTGAATATTAAACTCGCTCCCTAAAGTTATACTTCCGCTTGCATCTGTTTGGATTATGTTTCCATTCATAACTTGTAAATTTCCATTCGCAAGCTGTAAATTACCGCTTACATATTCCATACTATTTGTTGCCCCACCTACTTTAAGTGTTTGTGGGAAAAAGTAATTGTAATTGTTAAGTAGTAAGCTATCTGCCCAAATATCTCCAAAGTTGTTTGATAAACTCGAAATTTTTGCTAAAGCTGTGTAATAAGTTGTGTCCCCTGGTAGAATTACCCAATCGCTCGCTACATTCGCCCTCGTAACTCTCCTTATAGCAATTTGAAAATTTGTATCTATTTTTTTATTATTACTATCTGTAAAATACTGGACAATAAAGCTCCAGGTGTCAAAATACGAATATTGCACTTCTCCCCAAGCTTCGCTTTGTCTTTTAATTTTATATTCATACCTCCAGAAATTACTTAAATTTTCTTGCTTGTTAACTGTTATTATTACTAAATTTCCTCTTATTCTTATATCTTTTAAAGTTACATTTGCTGGAATGTTTGTCCACCCACCAGAATTTATGCCATCTGTGTTTGCTGGAGATAAGATTTGTAAAACATTTGATGTAGTTGCGTCAATTATACTTTGTGTTTGTGTTGTATTTTGTGACTGTGTAGGTTTTATTTGTATTGTGCTTTGTGTAATCGTTGTAGCCTCTACATTTACCAAATCAATCTTCATCGTTGTTTTTGTGGGAGTTATATCTTTTGTAATATTTTGTATTTCAAATAGTCCATTAAGACCTGCTTTCGTATCGACAAAAGTAATACATTGCCCGATTTGTAGTGTGTTATCATAATCAGTTTCTACACTTACAAAATATTTCCTTGCTTTTATTTTCTGTGTAAGTCTTTTACAAAATTCATCGGCTTTATCTTCGTCAAGAAAATAATTGTCCGCTATTATAATTTTGTTATCAAGATTATTATCATTTACAAACCCACTTTTAACATACTCTTTCTCAATTTTCAATGTTGTAGCTTTTATCCTGCATTTCCTTAAAATCTGCGTTGAATTTGCATTATTTCTTAACCTATATTTTATATTTTTCTTTGCTTTTGTAAAATCAACTACTGCTATATTGCTATTATCTATTTCTGCTACAAATGTATTATCGTAAATATAAAGCAAATTTTCGTCTTGTATATCAAAGCTAAATTTACTGCCATCAATCGGATAATGAAAATTGCTCACAATCGGAATATAACATTCGCTTTTATCATCTGCGGGTGGGTTGTCTTTTGTTGTGTTAATATGTATTAAATCATTTATTGTTTTAACTAAATCATAACCCGTAACTTCTACATTTTTTTTGTCTTCTGTGAAGTTTTTTATCTCTGTAAAATAACTTTTGTCAATGGTTTTCGTGCTTGTGTAACTGTCTTTAGCAATGTAAACCTCTTTTATTTTACCAGTTGTAAAATCAAAAACCGCTCCAACGCTGTTAAAAAGCTGTAAGACTGCTGTATATAAATCTCCCCCCTTAAAATAAGCAAATGAATAATAACTGTTTATTGTCCCAATATCTATGTTATTTTGTAAATTAGCATATGTTAAAAGAGTTGTTAAAATTTGTGAGAAAGTTTTTCCTTCAAAGACCTGTTCTGGAATTTTTGTTTCTTTTAATTTTTGTGTATAATCTAAAGCTTTTATGCTTGTATAAGTTTCAATCCCTACAACTCTTACATCAAGGCTTTGTATACTCGTCAATCCTTCGAAAATTACTGTATTATTTTCTTTAACTCTTACTACTCTTTGTTTTTCAAACAAATTAGTAAAATTTCCTCTCAAATCCACGCTTAATTGAGATGTGATAGGCTCGAAGCTTTCTTGATTTATCCCGCTGTGCTCTATGTTTATTTTCTTTGCATAGCTCGAAAGTTCAACTTCGCCCCCAGTATCGTTTAAATAGTAAAATTTATATATCATTTACCTCTTTCCTCCGCAAGTTTTATCCCAGTTCGCAACCAATCGAAAAACTCATTTTCGTTCTTAAATCCTGTTAAAACTCCGTAGTTGTAAAACTGTAAATAAATATCTCGCTCTTTCACAACGCTTAATCCACTTGCACCACCACCTACGCCTCCACCTGCGTTACCACCCCCTGTATTAGGGATTGTTGGTGTATTAACATTCGAAATCGGGTTTATGTGCGAAATTTCACTTACTCGTCCCCAATGTTGATGCGAAAGATGCACTCCTGCCCAACCCAAAGCATCGTTTAGTCTGTCTATAACCCAGTTTATTGCTCCCTCTATCGCCCCAACAATAGCATTTATTACTCTCCCAATTCCATTCATTACATCAATTACAAAATTTATGACTGGAATAAAAACATTATTTGCTAAAAACACAATAACATCAATTATAACTTTTAAAGCTGGACTAACTGCTTTTAAAATTATACTTATCATATCTAAAACAAACTTTAAAGTAGGCAATACAGTAGCTGTCAATAATTCACTTATCGGTAAAATAATATCTACAATATCGTTTATTATATCAAGCACAATACTTATAAAAGGTGTAAGCACTTCAAACAATTTTACAAATGTTGCCGTTATCGCATTTGTCAGTTTATCGAAAATGTCTCCTAACTTTGCGAAAGCCTTGTCAACCAACGGTGCTACTATTTTTGCTACATAATCCATCGTATCCCCTACTGCCCCCATTATTTTAGCCACCACGACGCTATATTTTTTAAGTTTCTCTAAAAAATTAAAAATTAACTGTATTACAACTATTATCCAATGCCCTCCTCCGACAACCTGCCCACCTTGTGTCTGTCCTGCGGTCTTTTGTTCACCCACACCCTGCTTGCTTTGCAATTGCTCTGTTATCTTTTGCCCACTTACATTCAAACTAAACCCTACATTTTTTGCGTTCTGTAAATTATCCGCAATGTTTTTTGTGCTTTTTTCACTTTCCTTTAAAGTTTCTTTTATAGCATCAAAAGCACTTTTGCCACTTTTTACTTTTTCGACTATTTTGTCAAACGCATCAATCCCTTTTTGCCAACTATCTGTAATTTTTGTTAACTCAATTTCTTTCCACTGCAACCCTAATTTATTAGCAAGTTTTACAATTGCGTTATATAAACCTTGTATTAAAATTAAAACTTGCTCAATAACCGTCTTGATAACTTTTAATATAAAGCTAAATGGAGTGCCAAAAATCCTTATAACTGCTGTTGCAATAAAATCTATAAATTTTAGTATTACATTTATTGCGTTGCCAATCAAAGTCAAAATCGTCTGAATAATCGTTCCAATCGTTGTCCCAATTATACCGAAAATCCCTTTTATCACATCCAAAAATGGCTCAATCCCACTTACAAAAGCCTCAAAAGCTGTCCTAATAGGCTCAATAATAGGTGCAAGCAAGTTATTAAACACTTCACCAAGCTTTAAAATCAAATCCTCAATTGCGTCACTTATCCCCTCGAAGCTCCCAGCAAGTGTTCTATCAAAATGCTCGAAGCTACCAGCAATAAAAGTAGTTTTCTGCCTCATATCCTCCAGAATTGCATTTGTTTTTTGTAACCCTTCCAGTTTACTAAAATCATCCAAAACAATTCCTAAATGTCTTAAAGCTCTTTCATTGCCCACTAAAGCCATCTGTATCGCTTGCGTGGCTTGTTTTAAATCTATGCCGTAAAATTTCGCCATATCTTTCGCAAGCCCGCTAAATTCTTGCGATAGTTTTATCGTTTCTTCTCGTCCATAACCCAGTCCTCTAAAAAATGTAGCAAAATCACCAAGTAGTTCTACGGCTTCTTGCCTTGTGCTCCCGAAATTGCGTCTTAAGTTATTTAAAGCTTCGTCTACTTCTCCGCCAGCTCCAACCAGCATATTTAGTTTGTATAATTTTTGCTCATATTCGCTGTATGCTTCTACACTCTTTTTTACAACTGCTATTACTCCACCAATTGCGCCTGCAAGTGTTGCAAATCCAGTAACCGCCGAAATATTTAACCCTGTTAACTTTTCTAACTGCTGTCCAAGCCCAGCAAAAATCCCTTTTGCTTCGCTTGTTTTTTCAGCCACGCCTTTTACTTCGTTTTTTACTCTGTTTATAGTCTCGCTTGCTCTATCGTTTGCAATTATATCAATTGTTGTTTTTAAATCAGCCATTTTTTAACCTCTCAATTCTCCTGTTATGTTCTTTTATAGCTTCGCTCTGCAATATTCGCAAAATTATAAAATCCCAGTAGCCAAGCTCATCCCATTTAACATTTTTTAACAATCCGTTCTCGTCTAAATCATTTACAAAAACGCTTACTAATCCGTTAGTATAGTTTGCCAAGTCACTGTTTTTTATTTCAACCTTTATCCCTTTTACATAAGCTTTACAAATTGTTTCAATAGTATTTATTTCATCGTCAGTAGTTTCAACCACTCTTAACAATTCACTGTATAATTCCTCGTCCGCATTATCGCCAAAAATTTCTTTAAAAAGTAAAAGCGGTGATGTTCTTAATTTAAAAACATCCACCGCTTTAATTTTTATGTTATTAACCTTGCTTAAATACTTCATATCAAGTCTTCAGCCAAGTAGTTCTTAAGCTCTTCGAAAGCTCGCTTAAACTCTTTCTCGTCACTGTCAATCCAACTCTCCAGCCATTTTATTCTTTTGTCCACATCCCAGCCTTGCCATTCCTCAAACCCTGCTATAGTTCTAACACAATAAGCAAACACATATAAATCTTTTCTAAACAATACCTGTAAGTTCGGTTTAGCTTCATTCTGCTGTAAAGCATTTAGTGTCAAAGTGTCCTGCTGTAAAAGCCTTGTTTGAAAGTCCGCTCTCATCAAATCATTTATTTTCTTTACTTCACAAATCCTTTCCTCGCCTGCTATTATAAGCTTTAGGGTATCAAATTTATTTTTAAATTCTATCATTAGTATGCCTCCGACTGTGAATTTATAAGTTGTAGCTCAATAGACGGGTCAATATTGCTTGATATCGTCCCATACGAAAGCACCTCAAAAGACACATCACTTTTTAAAATTTCGTCCCCATCGTTTTCTTTATAATCATTCACTCTACATCGTGGCAAGTTAATAATCAATTTGTTATTTGCATCTTTTATTAGCTCTACACTTATTGCCACATCATTTTCGCCAAGGTATTTATTCCAAAATTCCAAAGATGTTTCGCTTAAGTTCAAGCTAAACTTTGCTGTAGCTTCTACTCCGCCTCGCATAAGTCCCGTTGCTTCAAGCCCACCCATAAAGTTAAAATCAGCATCAACCTTTTCTGCTATATTAACTTCGAAGTTTTTAACTGGCATTTCAATATTGTTCACTTTTACATTTGCCTCATAAAACCTAAAACTGTTACCTGTTAGCGACACATTCTGCTTGTCTGTAATATTTCCTTCTTCCATCTTTGCCGAAATTAAATCAAAATCTGCTGTAATAAAACTATTTAGCTCGCCTTTTATGCTTACTCCAGCCACTCTCGTGTTTAAAAAATATCTTAACCACTCGACTTTATACTGCTCCACTGCGATGCTTATATAATCGTCTACCACACTAAATTTAAAAGAATGCGTATACGGTGGAGATGCACCTGTCACTGTTTCGCTACCAAAAAGGCTCTTAAATAAAACTCCCTGCCCAGTGCTGTCTAACTCCACTCCGTTTATCTTTCCTTTCCAGCTTCTTGTGCCAATCGCCGTGTCCTGTTTGAGTAGCCTGCCTGTTAAAGCTTTGCTTTCAATCTTGCCTGCGTCAAGCTCAAATCCACCCCCGCTATATTTTAGAAAATTATTTATTGTTGCGGGCTTTACTCCTTTTGTTGTCTCTTTTGCAACTGCTATATAACTAAATCTACCGTGTGCCATTTTTCTTTACCTCCAGTTTATTTTTGCACCTTACAACTTACTTGTAAGGCTATAGTTTTATTGCTATAACAAATTATTTTATCTACATTAAAAACAATAATTTCTTTGTGTGTTTCTAAAAAGTTTTTTAAGTTTACATATTTTAGTTTATTAATTATTGTATCTAAATCATTCGTAATATTTTCTACATAAAAAGCTATCAAAGCCCTTACATCACAAATCAATTCTTCGTGCGTCCCGCCAATTTCTATATTGTTTAGTTCAATCAAATCCACGCCGTATAATTTACTACCCGTTGTAAATTCAGGTGGTTTAATTTCTGTAAATTTATAATCTGCAAAAATATAATTAGCAAAATCTTTTATTAGTTCTATCATTTTTTTGCTCCTAATACCAAATCAAATTGCTCTTTCGCCTCATCAATCCCTGTCTGCGCTCCGCTCACTAACCATCTATATCTTGCAAATCGTGGACTATACTCAAGGTAATAAGCATACGGTAGCCCTGCTCCGTTTATTGTCATACTTCCAACCTCATACCTACCATTTGTTACTTTCGCATAGTTTATGCTATTAGCAAGATTACCAGTTCTACGATGCACAGGATTACCACTCAAACGGTTCATCACAATTGCATTTCTTATCACATTACAAAAAGCCTGTAAAGCATCGTCAAGTCTATTAGCAATGTTTATTATATCACCTTCTGTCTTTATGTTTATGCTTATCATACCAAGCACCCTGCCTCGTGCTTCTCGACGGAATAGTATTTTTTTACTATATCAGCATACTTGCTAAAATCAAAATATTCAAACTGCACATTCAAAGCCCCAGCCGTTAGACTATCGCTTTTACTCTTTACCGCAAGTAAATCTTGTTCGTATTTTTTTACATACTCCGCAATTATCTCTGCAAAAAGTGTCTCTATATCTTCGCATTCTTCACTGTAGCCATAAGTAAGTGTAAGCTGTTGTGGAATGTAAAGAAATTGTAAAGGTATTTGTATTAGCCCTTCGTTTTTGTCTATAATAGACAAATTTGTGTCTCCAATTCTTGCACTCACAATAGGCAAGTAGCATTTGCTTATATAAGCAAACTCCGTAGTGGGAAAAGCATTGAAGGTAGCCGTGACTACCTCAAAAGCTTTTCTAAATTGCTGTTTATATCTTGCAAAAACTAAATCTGCTATAGCTCCTATATCTGCGTCTGTCAACTCTGTTCTAAAAAGTTTTTTAACTTGTCCTATTACTTTATTTCTGTCAATCACGGCTACCTCCATTTATGTTAATTTTTATGCTGTAAACTTATAAACTCCGCTCAATTCTGCTCCGAAAGCAAGCAAGGCTTTAGCAATAATGTAAGTAGTTCCTGTATTGTCAATAATATTTACATAGACAATATCTCCCATCATTCCACTTGCTACATAATCCTTATTTAACACTATCGCAATTGGAATAGTTTCGTCTGTTGGGATTGAATATACATCCATCCCAAATATTTTACCTAAAACTCCTGTATTCACAACTGCGTTTACACCAAATTTATCGACCGTAAGGAATTCAGGCTGTGCTATAAACCAAGCAAGTGCTTTTGGATTTACTACAATAGCGCAATTCTGTGGATTATCTACCTTCTCGCCTGCGTTTGTTAATACTGCCGAATAAAAATCAGATGCTTTTACTGTGCCGTCAAAAGCAAAAGTGCTACTATTTGTTGTTGTCTTAAGCATTGTATAAGCAACCTGGTCATACTTTCTCGCAATACTTTTCTTCAAATTGCTTCTTATCCCGTCAACCAAACTCTGCCCACCTGCCATTTCCAGCAAATAGCTTAATGGATATCGTCCAGTAAACTGCTGTGCATTTAAGGTGATGCTTTTTGTTCCTACATCACTGTCTGTCCCTGCCCCTGTCTCAACTGTGCTTATCACTGCCTCGCCCAAGACTGGAATTTTAACCGTAGTAGCCTGCATCTCAACAATCTGATTAGGCATTACAAATAGTTTGCCGTCTGGGATACCGTCAAACACCTTCGCCACACTTGCGGTAGCATACTGCGTAGATGTGTTTAGAGTGTTTACTGCTTTTTCAACCATTCTTGCCTCTTTTTCTATCTCTTTTGCCTCTTTTTCTGTCTCTTTTACTTTCTTTTCTGCCTCTTTTACTCCCTTTTCTGTCTCTTTTACTTCCTTACTTACTTCTTTTACTCCTTTGTCAATCGTTATCTCGACCCCTTTATTTTCTGTGTCTGCCTCTTTGTTGTTTAAAATATCAACAATATCTTTTACATTTATTTTCTCCATATCTTTCACCTCCGTTTTTTTTATTTTTTCATCAAGTGCTTCTTTGATAACAAAGGCAAGTCTTTGTTTCCTCGCCTCTTCTGTCTGCTCCGTATTGCCCGTTTGCTTATTACTTTCGGCTTGCCTGGTGCTAAAAGTTTGCTTATTATCTTCTTTAATAATTTCAAAAACTGCTTCAGGATTTGCTGGGACTGCGACAACAGAAATTTCCAGCAAGTCCCCTTCTTTATAAATTCTTTCGCCATTTTCTGCAACCCCCTCCGTGTTACTCATAAATCCAACACTAAAACTCTTTAAAGCACCTTCTGTTATTGCCTTAAGTATTTCCACATCGACTGTAAAAATTTCGGCAACAACAAAAAGTCCTTTTGTATCTACTTTTGCATCTAAAGTTCTACCAATCACCTTATTTCTATTGTGATTGTATAAAATAACTCCACCTGCGTTCAGGTAGTCCTGCAACGACTTTAAGAAGGCATCTTTTTTTATTATCTCGCCCGTTCTGTCAATTCTTTCTGTGCTTGCGTAACCTTGTATTTTCATTCATTTCCTCCCCTCTCTATAATTTTTGTCAATAATGTGCACCTGCAATTTATTACTTCGCTTGCGTCTGCTGTTTCGTCGTATGGATACATAAGCCCGTTTGGGAATTTTTCCTCGTTGCCTATCCAGCCTACTAACCCCGCTTCGTAGTGACTTTGCCTAACTCTCTCGTCTTGTGCTGTGCTCCATCTCTTTACCACGGCAAGATTGTTTCTACTCGCTATTTTTTCTACCTCTTTTGCATTCTCTCTAATTGCAAAATTGCTTGCTCTGTTTACCTCCGTCCTTGCTATCGTGTATGCATCAGCTTTTGTAAAAAGATTTTGTAATTCTTTTGCTATCTCGTCCGCTGTATATTCCTTTTCTTCGTCTGCAAGCTTTTTAATCGCTTCATAAACTCGCTCTGTTAGCCCGCTTTTAAACTGCAACTGCTCAAAAGCTTTTTGTAAAGCCTCGTTAGTTAGATATACATCATAACCTTGTCTTACTAATTCGTTCTCAAGTGCTCTTTTACCCGCCTTTCTCCAGTAGCTTTTCACTACTTTTAAAATATTCTCGTCAAGCATATCAAAAAAGTCATCGTTTATTTCAAATTCTAACCCTTTATTCTGCTGTCTCCTTAAATAATTTTTTATCGTCCTGTTATACTCCGCAAGTAACTCTTGCGTCATAAACCCCTCAAGTGGTTGCATTTTCTTTGCGTGCCAATCCCATATCTGTTCGTCTTCCTGTAGCAACTGCTTCTCTGTCATTTTTATGTTTTTCAAAGCCCTTAAAAACTTTTGTGGTGTAACTATTTCAATTTGCTTACTAACTTCCTCTTTGCTTTCAGCCTGCTTTATTGCGGATAAATCTTTGTCAATCTGTAAAAGCTTTCGGCTCTCTTCCAAATCGATTATTCCTGCTGTAAATAGCTGTAAAACTTCTTGCGTGCTAAAAACTTTCACATCGCTTAAGTAATCTATATTGCTAAAATCTATATCAACCCTAATCTTGCTATCATATGATGTTTGTAAAAACCTTTCAAGTCCAGCCCTCACCAGCTCGACATAACCTTGTAAAGTTGTTTTATAAAAAGCAATAGCTTCCTCTTTCGCAAGTGCATAAGCTCCGCCTTCTCTCGCCTGAAATAACAAAAGTGGTATCCCCATAACTCTTGCAATCGTCTTTACAACAAAATCTTTTATGCTGTCCAGCTTTTGTATATCCGCCTTGTTTTCTAAAACCTGTAGGCTCGCTGGCAATACTGGACTTTCGCCACTGTTTAGCCTCTTTTTAGCCTGAAATAACAAGCTCTGCATTATGTTAATATCCCGCTCCGTTACCGTATCTACCTTGTATGCGCCGAATATCCCGTAACTCTTTAGGTAATACGAATTAAACTTTATGTAATAATTTTCAAGCTCAATAATATCTTTTAACCACGCCCTAAAGCCACCTTCTTTCGTGTCAGATAAGTTTAACAATAAAACTCTATCCTTCGCAATCTTCACACCGTTAACATTTATACTTACTATCTCCCCTTGTTTGTTTTCGTTTATTGTAAATTCGTCCCCGCCTAAAATATAATTCTTATCGTAAAAAACTACTGCTACCCTGCCTGTGTCAAGTAGCTTCTCGTATAACATCTTTTTTGCTTCAAACTCACCTGATACAAGCTTATTACCTACATTCGCAAAAATGTTTCCAAGGCTCGCTGGTATAACAACAAAATTAAACCGTGCAAGCTCATTTGTGAGTATGTTTAAGCCTGCTAAATACGAAGGACTATATTGATTAGTTACTTGTGCATTGTTTAAATCTATCGTGTTAGCAAAAATTAATTGCTTCTCTATTGTGTTATTTTCTACTTGCTTTCTCTTAAATAAATTCATTCAACCACCTCAAAGTTGCTATTGTTTTTTCATCAACTCTTCTGTTATTCTCTACAAAATTAGTATAAATTGCATACCGCATCGCATCAAGCAAGTGGTCATTCACCTTCAGGACTTCCTCTAAAATCCTACCATTTCTGTCTGTTTTGTATACATACTGGTTAATTTCCTTAAGCAAGTTCTCCCCGTTCACATAAAGTTCTGCCTGTCTCAAAAAAGCTATTCCTTCGGCTACATCTTTTACACTCGCCCTTGCGTTTAATCCTGCTCGCCGTAGCTCCTCTATTCGGTTAGGTTCTGCGCTATCGCAATATATTGCTCTGTCTCCCAAGTTAAACTGCTTTAATAAACTTATAAGCTCCTGATTTGTTAAATGGCTTCTATAAAGCATCTCTTTTACAAAATACTTATTTCCTTCCTTCTTAATTCCTACTAAAGCTGTAGGATTATTAAATCCGAAGTCAAGCCCATAAAAATCTGGGTCAATATCAAAATCAAACACTCTGTAATCCTTATAAACCATAACATTGTCTTTTTCGCTCCACTCGCCTAATGTATACACATTGTAATAATTCCTATCCTTTATTCCTTGCAAAGTTTTTATATATTCTTTATCTAAAAAAGGATTATCTTTGTAAGTAGTCTTTAGAATAAAAACATCGTCCTGGCTTAAATCTTTTATCTTGTCTTTAAGCCAACTCGCCCGTGCTACAGGGTTAAAAGTTAGAATAAACTGCTTATAAAACCCTGTCTCGCCTCGTAGCCTTAAATCAAGCTGGTTGAAATCTGCGGGTGTTATCTCGCTTGCTTCCTCACACCACACTGTAGAAATGTTATCAATAGACTTTATCTTTTCCTCGTCATCAAGACCTGTAAAAATTATTTCGCCTGCCCCAACTCTGATTTGTCTTTTATGCTCGGTAAATTTGTAAGGTAGGTTCTCTAATTTAAGAATTTTTTCAATAAGGTGGATAACCGAATTGTTTAGGGTGCTTGCATATTTTCTAACAACTAAATGCCTCCCCCCTTGTAAGGCTCTAACGACAATTTTCCTTCCTGCGTGCTCGGATTTTCCACTCCCAGCTCCGCCGAAAAGGAAACAATATCGCTTGTCTGTTAAGATAAAATTTTCATATGCTTCAGCTATTTTCACCAGCCCCCTCACTGCTTTTAACTATTTCTATTTTTAACACATTTGGTATCTGTAAACTTACCTCATCTTCAGCTCCCCAACCTCTACTCCTTGCTTTCGTCTTTAAAAAATAAATCTGCGCTTTTACATCACCCTCAATTGCCTTCTTAATCAAGGAATTTTCCACTGCGTCAATAACGCTCTCTTCTACTTCCTTTACCTTTCTTGCGAATTCCTCATCTTTCTTAAGCCAGGAATAAAAGGTATCACGACAAATCCCAACCTTTTTACAAACTTCGCTCACATTAAAACTTACTGCGTAAAGCTCTAAAAATTTCTCTTTTACTTCCTCTCCTCTACGACGCATCTGCAACCTCTGCAATTAGTTTTTCTAAAGTAAAAATATAATCCGCTTTCGGTAAAATTCTAAACAACCTCCACCCCTTTGCTATTGCTAAATTGTATTTTTCCATATCTTTTATAAATCCCCTTGCCCTATTGTG
>Ga0081479_108515_pt1 | contig 13192 bp, 10 predicted proteins | sample MamHotmetagenome_FD_70984 | JGI IMG/M metagenome (GOLD analysis project Ga0081479, IMG submission 70984) | Hot spring cone microbial streamer communities from Mammoth Hot Spring (Liberty Cap Streamers), Yellowstone National Park, USA - T=72 v2... | ecosystem: Environmental > Aquatic > Thermal... | reverse complement strand
TTTTTTCTATAAGACTTTCGAGCTCTTTATTTTTTATTTCTAATTCTTGCGTTGCCTGCCTTATTTCCTTTTCAAGCTTTGTTTCATATTTGTTTATCCTTTCTATAAAATTGTTAATCTCTTTTATTATAAGTTGCCATTCATTTTCTATAAGTAAAATTTCAGATTCTCTTTTATCGCTTGTAGATATTTTTGGGTAATACAATTTTTTTAATGTGTTAAGGATACTAACGATACAAAGTAAAGGTGAAAAGATAAATTTCTTACTTAAAAAATAGATTGTGCCATTGAGTAGCAAAAAACCTAATATAAAAGTAATAATCATTACCTTTTGGTATGTTGAAAGTTTTTCTAAGGTTTGACCTATAGGAATAAAAATGCTAATAGCTCCCCTAACATCTCCGAGTTTATATCCCTGTTTGGCATGACATTTAAGACAACTTTCTTCAGTGATTAAAGGTTTAATGAACCTAAATACCTGATTATTCCCAATATATTCTATAGCTTCATATTGAGATGTCTTTTCTTTTTCAAATTCTAATAATGCCCTTTCTTCAGTCCTATCAGGTTTGTTAAGAGGGTTCATGAATTTTAGGCTTGTTATTTTAAACCAATAGAGATAATTCCTTTTTGAGTATTCTGCAAGTTGTCTGGTAACTAACGCAGGATTTTCTTTTATTAGTATTTTTCCTTCTTTACTTATCATAAAAGGTTTCTCGCCAACCTGTGCAAGATATGGATTCGGTTCTACCTATGGTAGTTTTTCTACATATATACCTCCATGATCAGCAATCCACTTTCTTGTGATAACTATCTGTTGATAAATACTTTCTGCCTGTTTTCTCACCTGGTCATATAGCAAACTTTCAAACTTATAAAAGATTAAAATGGTTGGAATAAGAAGGGCAACAAAATAAAAAAGGTTTAGATAGATAAAGAATTTTTTAGCAACTCTGAGCTTTAGTATAGAATGCATTTTACGCAGAGGGCAGGGTTTTTTTAAGAAGGTTTATAAACCCTTCTGCCCTCTCAAGCTCATCAAACTCAAGGACAAACACTGTTTTCTTCCTCTTTTTCTTTACCTCTACCTTCGTCCCAAGAAGCTTGCTTAAATCTTCGGATAAATAGGCAAGGTCAGGGTCTATCCTTCTTTCTTTTTTCTGCGGTTTGCCTTCGAGGATTTTGCGAACAAGTTCCTCTGTCTGCCTTACCGAAAGCCCTTTTTTTAGAATAAACTCTCTTACTTGTAGAATGCTATCAACTTCCTGTAGGGATAGCAAAGCCTTCGCATGTCCAACAGATAAGCGACCCTCTAAAAGGTCTTGTTTAATTTCTTCTGGTAGTTTTAGTATCCTTAGAAGATTAGCAACCGTTGCTCGGTCTTTGCCAACCCTTTCCGCAACCTCCTCTTGGGTAAATCCAAACCTTTCCATCAAACTTTGATAGGCAAGGGCAGTTTCAATGGGGTTTAAGTCTTTTCTTTGGAGGTTTTCAATCAAAGCAATAAGAAGCGCCGAGCGGTCATCAAGTTCTTTGATTACTGCTGGAATTTCCTTCCAGCCAAGCTTTTTAACTGCCCTAAGCCTTCTTTCACCAGCTACGCATTCATAAAGCCCGTTCCCTAAAGGTCGAACAAGAATAGGCTGTAAAAGTCCCTCCTTCTCGATCGAGGCTAAAAGCTCCCTAAATTCCTCATCCTCCTTGAAAGTTATCCTGGGCTGAAAGGAAGAAAAAACTATGCTTTCAACGGGAATTTTTTGGAAAGCTTCTTTTTCGCTTAGCTCGGGGATTAACTCCGAAAGCCCTCTTCCAAGTCGGCTCTTTTTATTCATAGAGCCTTTACGATAGGGGGAATGGTCTCTAAGTCTAGTTCTTTTTCTATCTGATAACCAAGAGATAGCACAAGGTCATCCCTAAAATGGGGACCTATAATCTGAACACCCAGTGGTAAACCTTCTTTAGTAAAACCACTTGGTAGGCTTACTCCTGGAAGACCGGCAAGGTTTACGGGGATGGTAAAGATGTCAGAAAGATACATCTGCAAGGGGTCAGAGGTCTTTTCTCCGAGTTTAAAGGGTGGGGTAGGGGACACTGGGGTTAAGATGAGGTCTACCCCCTCAAAGGCTTTTAAGAAGTCCTGTTTGATAAGGGTGCGGACCTTGCTTGCTTTAAGATAAAAGGCATCATAGTAACCAGCAGAGAGGGCATAGGTGCCAAGCATGATCCTCCTTTTTACTTCCCTTCCAAAGCCTTCAGCTCGGCTTTTTTTATACATTTCTATAAGGCTTTTCCCTTCAACCCTAAGTCCATACTTTACACCATCGTAGCGGGCAAGGTTTGATGCTGCTTCTGCCGGAGCAATAATGTAGTAAACGGAGATGGCATACTTTGTATGGGGTAGGCTAACTTCTTTTACTTCATGTCCAAGCCTTTTCAAAAGCGAAATCATCTCTTCAAAGTTTTTCCCAACTTCAGGATGAAGCTCGTGCTCAAAGTATTCTTTAGGTATACCTACACGGAATTTACTATTTGCATTTTCTTGTATGATTTGGGTAAAATCTGGGACTTCCCTTGGCGCTGAGGTGGAATCATAAGGGTCATGTCCTGAGATTACCTCAAGGAGAAGGGCTGTATCCTCAATGTTTAAAGCAAAAGGTCCGATCTGGTCAAGGGATGAGGCAAAGGCAACAAGCCCAAAACGGGAAACCAGGCTGTAGGTTGGCTTCATCCCAACCACACCGCAAAAACAGGCAGGCTGTCTGATTGACCCTCCAGTATCAGACCCTAAAGCCCCCAAGCCCATCCTACAGGCTACAGCAACCGCTGACCCACCTGAAGAACCACCAGGCACCCTCTCCAAATCCCAAGGGTTTTTAGTAGGAAAGAAGGCAGAGTTCTCAGTAGATGACCCCATGGCAAACTCATCAAGGTTTGTCTTACCAAGAAACACTGCCCCCTCTTTTTTAAGCTTGAGAATAACAGTTGCATCGTAGGGAGCAATGTAGTTTTGCAGGATCTTTGAGGCGCAGGTTGTAGGATGCCCTTTAATCAGGATGTTATCTTTTATGGCAAGGGGAATACCGAGAAGCTTTCCAGGCTTTCCAGGCTTTCCATGCTCCCCAGCCTTCCTCTTCTCATCTGCAAGCCTTGCCTGCTCCAAAGCCCATTCTTCGTTCACATAATGATAAGCTTTGACCTCGGGGTCTACTTTTTTAATCCTTTCAAGGCAAGCTTGAGTAAGCTCTACGGATGAAATCTTTCCTTCATCTAAAAGCTCAAGAGCCCGTTTAATGGTTAGCCTGTTTAAGTTAAGGAAATTCATCTATCCTTCCTCCAAACGGTAATATTGCTTTAAGGCGCCTTTACTACCTTGGGAACGACTATCATATTTTCCCAAAGCTCGGGCGCGTTAGCTAAAATAGCTTGAATATCTTCAAAGGGTTTTACTTCGTCTTCTCTCATGGGCGTATCCCAGGTCAAAGGATGAAAGGTTGGTTGAACATTATCAGTATCGACCTCTTTCAGCGAAGCAGAGTAATCGAGTATTTTAGAAAGCTCCTCGGTGTAAGTTTGAGCTACCTCTTCAGGTAATTCGAGCCTTGCTAAATGAGCGATCTTTTTTACTTCATCGATGCTTATACCCATGAAAGCCTCCCAGGTCTTAGATGCTTTGCTCTTAATATAATCAATAAATTCAGAAATGCTATTCAGTTGATAGTTCATATTTCAAGAATTAACCATGAAAAAACTTTTAAATCTTGAAGAAAAAAAAATTAAAAAAAGGATTGGTAAGATTTTTTAGGAATTTCTTCCCTTGACTTTTATTAAAGATAATTAAAATCATGGTGTAAATTCATCCTAAATCATAGGAGGTGCATGATGTCAGAGCTTTACTTCAAAAGACCCATGCCACACGGTGGTAAGCTTGTTGAAAGGGTCATTACCGATAAGAAGGTAGCAAAAAAGTATCTCAAGGCTAGCGAGAAGTATTGCGCTGTTTATGACATTAAGCCAACTCTTCATTACAAGAGAGGTGTCCCTGTCCGGAATGTTTACCGCGAGATCATGTCTGTATGTTATGGCTTCTTCAGCCCCGTTGAGGGGTCGATGACCTCCGCAGAATTGGAATCCGTTCTAACGAAAAGGAGGCTTTTGAGCGGATGGGTGTTCCCTTACCCAATTCTCTTTGATATCTCAAAGGAGGATTTTAAGAGGTTAGGTGTCAGCGAGGGAGATAGGCTTATCCTCAGGCTTAAGGGAAAGCCCTTTGCTATGTTAGACATTGAGGAGATCTACGAAATAGACCCAGAAGAGCTTGCTAATAGAACCTTTGGTTCTCCAGAGACAAATCCAGAGGTTGTTCAGGAAAAATTTGACGATAAGCACCCTGGTTGGGTTATCTACAGGTCACATCAGCCAATCATTTTAGCTGGTAAGTATACTATCATCAATGAGCCTATTTTTAAACCACCCTTTGATAGGTTCTGGGTTCCACCAAGAAAATGCAGAGAGATCTTTGAGCAAAGGGGTTGGAGAACCGCAATTGCACACCAGACAAGAAATGTTCCTCATGTTGGACATGAGTTCTTGATGAAGAACGCAGCTTATACGGGCGATGTTGAACCCTGTCATGGAATTTTGGTAAATGCCATCATCGGTGTGAAGAGACGTGGTGACTATCCGGATGAGGCAATTTTGGAAGCGCACGAGGCAGTGCACAAGGCAGGTTACATTAAGCCTGAAAGACATATAGTCACTTACACCCTTTGGGACATGAGGTATGGTAATCCTCTTGAGAGCTTGCTCCATGGTATTATCAGGCAGAACATGGGCTGCACGCATCATATGTTTGGTCGTGACCATGCAGCTGTTGGTGAATACTATGATAAGTTTGCAACTCAGATCCTTTGGCTTAAGGGTATCCCAAGCTATGGGTTCGATAAGCCTGTTAACGAAGTGGACGGTGGACTTTTGATTAGACCACAGAACATGAGGGAATTCTGGTATTGTCCTGTATGTAAAGAAATGGCTTATAGTGAAAGCTGCAATCACTCGAAGCAAAAGGAAAAACTTTCTGGTAGTCTCATCCGTGGGTTGGTTGCTGAGGGCGTTCAGCCACCTACAGTTATCATGAGGCCAGAGGTATTCAAGGTTGTGGTTAAATGGTGGAAGAAGTTCGGTTATCCATTTGTTAATGAAAAGTATGTGCAGTGGAAGGAAGAGGAACTTGAAGTTGACCTTCCTGACCTTGATTAATTATTAATTGAGAACAAAAAAATACTGGGGGTGAAAAGATGGAATACATTTTAGAAGTTTTCCTCGATGATTACAGATTGAATAAGATTAAAGGTTCACCAGTAGAACAAAACATTGAGGCTATCTTTGGTGGAGAGTTAAAGGTCCTAAGGGTAAAGGTTGGTGAAGAGGTAAAGAATGGGATTTTGAAAGCCTTTGAAACGGCAAGGATCGACTCTCGTGCTTGTATCACTGACACACCCGTTGCTTTCAAGAGGGCACTTTTTGAGGAGATCGCCAAGCAGAAAAGCTTGGGTGAAGAGGTGGTTAAGGCAGTTCTTGCTAAAATAGAGGAGATAAAACAGCTTGCCGCTAAGGAATCTGAGTATCTTCCACCGCCAGATATTGAGACTGATTAAGTTTGGTTAAGAAATTTTAAAGAAAAATGAGCAAAATTAACCGGATTAACAAAAATGAAGGTAAGCACGAAAAAACAAGAGTTGACTAAAAGAAGCATATACTTAAAGTAAAAACAAAAAACACAAAGGAGGTTGGCTATGCCAAGTTATGTTAACCCTGAGAAGTGTGATGGTTGCAAGGGTGGCGACAGAACCGTTTGTATGTACATTTGTCCTAACAACCTAATGACCCTCGACCCAGAGGCCATGAAAGCTTACAACCAGGAACCTGAACAGTGCTGGGAATGTTACTCCTGCGTAAAAAGCTGTCCACAGGGAGCTATCTCTGTTAGGCATTATGCTGACTTTGCTCCATTAAACGGTACTTGTCAGCCCATGCGCGGAACTACTGACATCATGTGGACCCTTAAATTCAGGAATGGTGTCGTTATTCGCTTTAAGTTTCCTATCAGGACAACCCCCGAAGGTTCTGCCGACCCAACGGTTGGCGGGAAGGAGCCTGACCCGGCAAAGATCAACACTTATCAACTCTTCACCGAGGCAGTTGATGGGGTAGAACCAAAGAAGCCAGAAGCAGTTTTGAATAAAGTATTCCCTTGTACTAACAAGACAATGACTATCTAAAATTAAAAAACAAAAGGAGGTGGCAATATGCCTAAAATTTGGAGTTATAATTTTGGATTACCTCTTGCTGAGCCAGAGATTGTTGAGAAAGAAACAGATATTCTTATCGTAGGTGGCGGAATGGCTGCCTGCGGAGCCGCTGTTGAAGCCATACGCTGGGCTAAACCCTTTGGCATTAGGATCTTGCTTTGTGATAAGGCTGCTATGGAAAGGTCTGGTGCAGTGGCTATGGGGCTTTCAGCTATTAACACTTACATAGGTGAAAACAAGCCTGATGATTATGTGAGAATGGTTCGTTGCGACCTTATGGGTATTGTCCGTGAGGACCTCTCCTTCGATGTCGGTCGTCATGTTGATGATACCGTCCACTGCTTTGAAGAATGGGGTCTTCCTATTTGGAAGCAAGATCCCAACACTGGAAAGACTCTTGATGGAGCCGAAGCCAAGGCTCGTGGGCTTACCCTTAAGGGTGGAGCTAAGCCTGTCCGCTCTGGTCGTTGGCAGATCATGATCAACGGTGAATCCTATAAGGTCGTCGTAGCTGAAGCGGCAAAGAATGCTATTGCTTCTTACGACAAGGCAGAATACATTGAAAGGTGCTTTATCGTTAGGCCACTTCTTGATGCCAATGAAAAGAATAGGTGCGCTGGTGCAGTTGGATTTTCAGTAAGAGAGAACAAGATTTTCATCATCAAAGCTAACGCCACTCTTGTTTCTACAGGTGGTGCTGTTAATGTGTTCCGTCCTCGTTCCATCGATGAGGGTAAGGGTAGGACTTGGTATCCTGTGTGGAACCCAGGTTCTGGATATGCCATGTGTGCCATGAGCGGAGCTAAGCTTGTCCTCATGGAAAACAGATTTGTTCCTGCAAGGTTCAAGGATGGTTACGGTCCGGTTGGAGCTTGGTTCCTGCTCTTTAAAGCTCGTGCAACCAACGCCTTTGATGAGGACTATGTTGCTAAGCACAAAGAAGAGCTTAAGAAGTTTGCGCCTTACAGTGAAGCATCCGTCGTCGGCACCTGTTTAAGAAACCATGCCATGCTCATCGAAATGAAGGAAGGGCGTGGTCCAATCTTTATGCACACTGAGTGGGCGCTTCAGGAAGCAGAAAAGAAAATGGATAAGAAGGAATTTAAGCACCTTATTGCTGAAGCTTGGGAAGACTTCCTTGACATGTGCGTAACTCAGGCCGGACTTTGGGCTTGCTTGAACATTGAGCCCGAGAAAAAGGCATCCGAGATCATGCCCACCGAGCCTTACTTCCTTGGTTCACACGCCGGATGTGCTGGTGCTTGGTGTTGCGGTCCTGATGAAGATTGGGTCCCAGAAGAGTATAAGAAACCATGGAGAGAAATAGGTCTCTACAACAGGATGACCACTGTCAAAGGGCTCTTCTGCGCTGGTGACACCGTGGGTGCTTGTGGACATAAATTCTCCTCTGGTTCTCATGTTGAAGGTCGTATAGCCGCTAAGTCGATAGTTAAATTCGTTCTTGACCATAAAGACTATAAACCAACTATAAAGGAGACACCTGAGGAGCTTAAGAAAGAAATCTATGGACCTTGGTATAGGTTTGAGCAGTTTAAGAACGCCACAACCGTTTACGAAGTTAACCCCAACTATCTCATTCCAAGACACATTCAGGCAAGGCTTATGAAGCTTATGGACGAGTATGTTGCTGGAACCTCCACTTACTACATGACTAACAAAGTTATGCTCGAAAAGGGTCTTGAGCTATTGAGGATGCTTAAAGAGGACATGGAGCTTGCTGCAGCTAGAGACTTGCACGAGCTTATGAGAGCCTGGGAGAATAGGCACCGTGTATGGACTGCTGAGGCTCATCTCTTACATGTCCTCTTCCGTGATGAAACAAGATATCCTGGTTATTACTACAGAGCAGACTTCATGAACATCGACGATGCCAACTGGAGATGTTTTACCCTTTCCAGGTGGGACCCTGAGACTAAGCAGTGGACTTTAGAGACCTATCCATACGTGCAGATTATCCCTGATCCTCTTGGACCCTAAGTAAGTTGAATGTAAAAAGGGGGCTTATCAGCCCCCTTTTTTTATACATCCTTTAAAGGAAATATGTGCACTTTATTTCCTTTAAAGGAAGTATAACCTAATAACTAAGGAGGTCGCTAATGTTCAAGAAGCCAATATTGGTAGTTGGTGGAGGAATAAGTGGGATAACTGCGGCAATTGAATCGGCAGAAATGGAAGCCGATGTAATTTTAGTTGAATCTTCACCGACTTTAGGCGGTAGGGTAGCCCAGCTTAGGCATTATTTCCCTAAGCTATGTCCCCCTACTTGTGGACTTGAGTTAAACTATAAACGCGTGAAAGCACGTGGAAATTTAGAGATATATACCATGGCAGATGTTTTAGAGGTGTCAGGAAGTGCTGGGCATTTTAAGGTAAAGGTGAGAATTAGACCAAGATATGTTAACGATTACTGCACAGCTTGTGGAGAGTGTGAGAAGGTATGTGAGGGTGAAAGGTTGAGCGATTTTGATTTTGGGCTTAAAAAGACAAAAGCCATATATTTACCTTATCCAATGGCGTTTCCAACGAAGTATGTATTGGACAAATCAGCTTTAGCGCCAGGTGATTTAGACCGGATCAAGGCCGCATGTAAATATAATGCCATTGAGCCTGACATGAAAGAAGAAGTAAAAGAGTTTGAGGTAGGAGCTATCATTTGGGCTACAGGATGGAAACTTTACGATGCCACAAAGCTTGATAATTTGGGTTTTGGAAGGTTTGCCAATGTAGTGACGAACATGCAGGTGGAAAGGATGGCTTCACCTTGGGGTCCAACAAACGGAAAAGTTATAAGACCTTCTGATGGGGTCCAGCCAAATAGAGTAGCCTTTGTACAGTGTGCCGGCTCAAGGGATGAAAATCATCTGCCCTATTGTTCGTATATTTGCTGTTTGGCAACTCTTAAGCATACATTATACTTAGCAGAGCAAAATCCGGATACAGAATCCTTAGTTTTTTACATAGATATTCGCACGCCCGGTCGTTATGAAAAATTCCTTAGAAGGGCTCAATCAGAAGCAAAGATCAATTTTATTAAGGGAAAAGTAGCCAAAATCGAGGAAGACCCCGGTACAAAAGATTTGATTGTGACGGCAGAGGATACTATATCTGGCAAAAGAGTATCAGAACGGGTGAACATGGTTGTTTTAGCTATGGGTATGCAACCCAGTATGGCAGGAATGAGCATACCAGGAGTCTCCATCGATGAATACGGTTTTGTGCGTGAGACTGAAGGGATTATCCCTGTTGGTTGTGCCAAGAAACCATTAGATGTTATGACTTCTAATGAAACGGCAACAGGCGCCGTGATTAAAGCTTTGCAATATGTTAAATAAAACAATCTGTAATCTAAAAGGAGGTATAGGATGGAAAAAATAGGCGTTTTTATCTGTAAAAGTTGTGATATTGGTAATCGTCTTGATTTAACAGAGCTTGAGGCAACAGCAAGGGAAGAGGGTATTACTTCAGTTTATTCTGCTGAATTCCTTTGTTCTAAAGAAGGCAAAGCTTTTATTGATTCTAAAATTCAGGAAGACGGATTAGATGCTGTGTCAATCTGTGCTTGTTCTTTCAGAGTAAATTATGATGTATTTAATTTTGGTAAGGTGGCTGTTGATAGAGTGAACTTGCGTGAAGGTGTTGTTTGGAGTAGGTTCCCAATTGGTGAAAACGGAGAGATATCAGATGATAGCGTTGAGGTAGCAAGCGGGGTTAGTTTTAAGGATGAGCTAATGGCTTTGGCTAAAGACTACATTAGAATGAGCATTGCTAAACTTAGGATCTACAAGTTGCCTGAATCTTTCAAGCCAGAAGAAGAATTATCAAAAACCATATTGGTGATTGGAGGAGGTGTTGCTGGATTAACAGCAGCTTTGGAGAGCGCAAGGCTTGGTTATCCTGTAGTTCTTGTAGAGAAAGAAAAGGAGCTTGGTGGTTTTGCGGCAAAGCTCAAGGCTCAATGTCAAGCAAATTATCCCTACACTGAGCTGGTAAAGCCTATCGTTTTCGATTTAATAAAGGAAGTCGAAAGTAACGACCTTATAAAGGTTTACAAGGGTGCCACTCTTGCAAGTTTATCTGGGGGACCAGGGCTTTATACAGCTAAGATTAAGCAGGGTGGAAAAGAAGAAGAAATTAGGGTTGGTGCTGTAGTATTAGCAACCGGTTTTAAACCATACGATGCATCTAATCTTTCTCATTTGGGTTATGGTGTTGTGCCAAATGTAATGACTAATGTAGAGTTTGAGTTAAAGGCAGCTAAGGGTGATTTTACTCGACCTTCTGATGGGGCTCCCATAAAAAGCGTTCTCTTTATTCAGTGTGCAGGACAGAGAAGCGAGGAGCATTTACCCTATTGCTCTAGTTATTGCTGTTTAGCCTCTCTAAAACAAGCAAAATATTTAAGAGAAGTCGACCCAGAGAGCAAAGCCTACATCGTTTACGAATACATGAGAACCATGGGGATTTATGAAAACTTCTATAAGACTTTACAGAATGACCCTGGAGTATTCTTAACCAAGGGAAAGGTAGTAGAAGTTTCTGAGGGAAAAAACGGAAAAGTTAAGGTGGTGATAGATGCGACCCTTTTTGGAGAAAAAATTGAGGTTGAAGTAGATGCTGTTGTTCTAGCCATTGGAATGGTTCCTACTACCAAGGATGAGGCTATTCTTAATCTTGAATACAGACAAGGACCTGCTTTGCCTGAGCTTGAGTTATTCTATGGTTATGCAGATTCTAACTACATTTGCTTCCCCTATGAAACAAGAAGGACGGGTATATATGCAGCAGGAGCTGTTCATCAACCAATGACTATTGATCAGGTTATCGACGATGCTCGAGGAGCTGCTTTAAAAGCTATTCAATGTTTGACTGCAATTGAGATTGGGCATGCAGTTCACCCAAGAACCTGGGATTTTGCCTATCCAGAGTGGGATTTGAAGATGTGCACCCAATGTAAGAGGTGCACTGAGGAGTGTCCTTTTGGAGCTTTAAACGAGGATGAGAAGGCTTTTCCAATCCCGTTTATTACCCGTTGTCGAAGATGTGGAACCTGTTTTGGATCTTGTCCTCAGAGGATCATAAACTTCAAGGACTACTCGATTGACATGGTTTCAAGCATGATAAAAGCCTGTGTGATGCCTGAGCAAGGATATGAGCAGTATAGATTCTTAGCCTTTGTTTGCGAAAACGACGCCTATCCAGCGTTAGATATGTTGGCTTATCAAAGGAAGTCAATGCCAGTAGGCATTAGGGTTATCCCAGTAAGATGTTTGGGGGCGGTTAATGTGGCCTTTGTTAAAGATGCCATGAGTAGAGGATTTGATGGGATATTATTACTTGGTTGCAAATTTGGTGAAACTTATCAGTGTCACTTCATCAAGGGAAGTGAGCTTGCAAATAGAAGAATGGAAAACGTGCAAGAGACTTTACAACAGCTTGCATTAGAGATGGAAAGAGTAACCATCGATACAGTGGCAATTGATGAAATAGATAAGATCATCAATAAAACTAACGAGTTTGTAGAATTAATAAAGAGTTATGGTGAGAATCCATTCAAAGGATGGTAGGAGGGAGAGGAATGGGGAATACAACAAAGATAGATGCTAACTTAGCGGCTGTAAATCTAATTATATCAGCTGGTGGAGATACAGTTAAAAGATGTTATCAGTGTGCAACCTGTTCATCCGTATGTCCTTTAGCACCAGATGAAGCGCCCTTTCCAAGAAAGCAGATGCTTCTTGCTCAGTGGGGATTCCAAGAGAAGTTACTTTCAGACCCAAGCATTTGGCTTTGTCACCAATGTGGAGATTGCACAAAGTATTGTCCAAGGAATGCAAGACCTGGTGATGTATTAGCTTCGTTAAGACTTCAGGCAACAAGAGAGTTAGTTCCTTTTAAGTTTATGCATACTCTTTACAACAATCTCTGGGGCTTACCTATATTATTTCTAATAGCTTTGGCAATCATCCTTCCAATTATGTTTTTGACCTTTCAGGGTGTCCCATCACTGAGCGACCCAACCTCATTCCCATATTCACCCGTTCATTACAAAATAGTTTTTATGGATTTGCCTGCTCGTGTATTGATGAACGATTTGATTTTTTTGCCATTATCGGTGTTTATTATTGCAATCATGGCAAATGCCGTAAGCAGAATGTGGAATAATTATTTTGAAACATACAAAATTCCACAGGCTTACAGGCTTGGATGCATAGAAGTAATAAAAACATACTTAATTCCTGCCTTAAAAGAAATTCTTGCCCATAGCAGGTTTGAGAAATGCGGAGCAAATTCTTGGAGGGTAAATCCGCACAAGATGCTGCTGTTTGGATTTATAATTTTATTCATCGTTACCGGAACAGTTTTCTTTCTGGCTGACGTTTTGGGAATGCATACTCCTTGGAATCCTATCACACATCCTGTTAAATGGCTTGGTTATATTGGTGGACTTTTATTAATTTATGGGGTCATAGGGCTTATTACTGGAAGAAATCAGGCAGTTTTAGAGAATAGTTTAAGAACAACATATTCAGATGCATTTTTACTATGGTTAATCTTTGTGGTCGGTATTACAGGATTTTTAATTCCGTTATCACGAATCTTTACTTTTTATTATAATTATGTTGGCTATATATATTTAGCGCATATTATTGCAGTTTTCTTACTTTTTTTATCAGTGCTTTATTCGAAGTTCTCTCATTTAGTTCTTAGAACAACGGCTGTTATTTTTGACTTATATTATAAGGATGTTTTAAAAAAGCTTTAACTTTTTAAGCTCATAGAGGGGGCTAGAAAGGAGGTGGGATTATGTTATTCAAAGATAAAGGATCAAAGAATGGGCTTTACATTGGGACAGCAGCTGGGTT
>Ga0081479_108837_pt1 | contig 13455 bp, 15 predicted proteins | sample MamHotmetagenome_FD_70984 | JGI IMG/M metagenome (GOLD analysis project Ga0081479, IMG submission 70984) | Hot spring cone microbial streamer communities from Mammoth Hot Spring (Liberty Cap Streamers), Yellowstone National Park, USA - T=72 v2... | ecosystem: Environmental > Aquatic > Thermal... | reverse complement strand
TACCGTTACATTGCGAGCCGCCGCAGGCGGCGAAGCAATCCCCCTATCGGCCAGGAGATTGCTTCGCTTCGCTCGCAATGACAGGAGACAGAGGTTTTTTCATGGCTTTCGGGCGACTCGCTGCGAATTTCCTGAACGAATGATACAGTAACCGGACAACAGTCGGCTGCCCGATAGCCTGAAACAGAACATAAGCGGATCGGCACAGGTGCAATCTGTACCCTTTCCTCTCCGTATCCCTAAACGGAAAGCAAAGGGAAGTAATGAATCCGGGTGCGGGAGAAAACGACCTGGCAAAGTTTTCCGCTCGTGTTGCGGTAGGTGCAACACCGCCTCTGTATAGTGGAGGCAAAACAATTCCACTTGAAGGAGGCTGAAAGATGGCTCGTCAACCGAATCAAGAACGTTTGGAACAAATTTATCGCGCGATACAGGAGCATCCGGGGAAACGTCCGGGCTTTATCGCTCGTTTGCTTGGTTTGAACCGCTCGGAGGTAACCCGCGCTTTGCCGGCTCTGGATGAAAAGGGATGGCTGTTGAGCGAGGACGAGCATGGCGGTTTGTGGCCGTTTCGGTGGGAAGATTGAAAAGTGTTGCAGAATTCGCCACACCGTTGCGTAAAATATTCTCAAGACACTTTTTGCTGCGGAGGTTCTCATGACCAAAGCAGAAAACAAGGCTGCGCGCTTGATTCAAATCGAAAATCTCTTGCTGGCGCATCCCGAAGGCCTGACACAGGCCGAGATCGCACGCCGCCTGGGGGTGGCGCGCTCCACTATCCTGCGCAACCTGCCAGATTTGCCCGGTCACATCTACGAAGAGAATGGTCGCCTGAAAATTGACCGCACCGCCGACCTGATCAATGTGCGCCTGAATTTGCACGAAGCGCTGGCGGTTCATCTCGCCTCGCGCTTGCTGGCAACGCGCATGGATCGGCGGAATCGTCACGCTGCGGCGGCGCTGCGCAAATTGGGGCTGGCGATGGAGCGCTGGGCGAAGCGCATCAGCGTTCACGTCTTGCAATCGGCGGATGTGATGGATGATGCTGCACAGCGCGATGATCCGGTGTACCTTCAGGTTTTGGAAATGCTGACTCTGGCCTGGGCCGAGCAGCGCAAGGCGCATATCTGGCATCAGGGCGAGGCTGGCGAGCGGGTGTTCGAGTATCTGCTCAGCCCGTATTTCATCGAGCCATATGCCGTTGGGCAGACGACGCACGTGATAGGCCTGGCGCAACTGCTGGGTGAGAAGGGCTGGAGCGAAGAGAAGATGCGCACGTTCAAAATTGAGCGCATCCGCCGCGCCGAAGTGACCCGCACTCCCTACGAAATTCCGGCTGATTTTGACCCGCGCGACCTGCTGGCCGACGCCTGGGGCATCTGGTACAGCGAGGGTGAGCCGGTGGAGGTGGTTTTGCGCTTTCACCCGAAGGTAGCGCGCCGCGTGCAGGAAACGCGCTGGCACCGCTCGGAGCAGAAAACGCTGGAAGCCGATGGTTCCGTCATCTGGCGGGCGCGCGTCGCCGAGCCGCTGGAAATGTTGCCCTGGATACGCGGCTGGGGCGCTGATTGCGAAGTGCTGGCACCCGAATCGTTGCGAAAGACGCTGGAGCACGAAGCGCGGAGGTTGGCGGAGGTGTATGGGATTGTCATGCGCCCTGAACGCAAAAGTCAGTTTTATGCTCACACGAAAGATGGCGCGGATGAATCCGAATGGCAGCCGTTGATTGAGCATCTGACCCGCGTCGCAGATTATGCCGCTGAGTTCGGGCGCGATGCAGGCGTGGCGGAGCTGGCGCGGGTAGCGGGGATGCTTCATGACCTGGGCAAGTATTCCAAAGAGTTTCAGGCGCGGCTGCGCGGCGCAAAAATCATGGTGGACCACGCCACCGCAGGCGCAAAGGAGGTAATTCAGCTCTTCAAAGGTACGCCTCAGGAAGGGCTTGCCATGCTACTGGCGTATTGCATCAGCGGGCATCACACGGGCTTGCTGGATTACGGCAATTCGAGCGACCTGCCTGGCGATGGCACGTTGACGGCGCGCCTGAAAACCGACGTGTGCGATTACAGCGCCTATAAAAGCGAGATAGATATTTCCGCGCTGGCACTGCCGCAACGGTTACCCATCCGCCCGCTAAAGGGTCAGTTGGGCTTTTCGCTTTCGTTTATGATACGCATGATTTACTCTGCGCTGGTGGATGCGGACTTTCAGGAAACCGAAGAATTCATGCAGGGCAAAAAGCCGCGCGGCGGGCATGAGGACATTCCCACCCTGCGCGATAAGTTAAACGCCTACCTGCGCCAGTTCGAGAACCCCACCAGCGACATCAACCGCAAGCGCACTGAGACGCTCAAGGCGTGCGTGGAGAAAGCGGCACAGAGGCCCGGCTTTTTCAAGCTGACTGTGCCAACAGGAGGCGGCAAAACCCTGGCTTCGATGGCATTTGCGCTCCATCACGCCGCCGCACACGGCATGAAGCGCATCATCTACGTTATTCCCTTCACTACCATCATCGAACAGAACGCAGGGGTGTTCAAAGAGATTTTCGGCGAAGAGAATGTGTTGGAGCACCACTCCAGTTTCGATTGGGAGGCAAAAGGGCACGAAACGGCAGAGCAAGCCGACGACCGCACGCGCAGCGTCTATGCCAAACTGAAACTGGCGGCGGAGAATTGGGATATTCCGATTATCGTCACGACCAACGTCCAGTTCTTTGAGTCGCTGTTTGCCAACAAACCGTCCCGCTGCCGCAAACTGCACAACATCGCCAAAAGCGTCATTGTCTTCGACGAAGCCCAGATGTTCCCGCGCGACTATCTGCGGCCTGCCATGAGTGCAGTGTGGGAGCTGGTGACCAATTACGGCGCGAGCGCGGTCTTTTGCACTGCTACCCAGCCCAACCTGGAGCGCTTCCTGCCCGCTGGTACGCCTGTCACGGAGCTGGCGCCGGAGCCGCAGAAATTGTTCGACTTTTACAAGCGGGTGAAGATAGAAAATCTAGGAACACTCACCGACGATGAACTGATCGCACGCCTGAATGCTCACAAACAGGTTCTGTGCATTGTCAACACGCGCCGTCACGCCAGCGGCTTGTTCAGAATGCTGGAAGGCGAAGGGAATTACCACCTTTCGACGTTGATGTGTCCCGCCCACCGTCGGCAGAAGCTGGCGGAAATTCGCCAAAGGCTGGAAAACGGTCAGGTGTGCCGCGTCATTTCCACGACAGTGATGGAAGCGGGCATTGACGTGGACTTCCCCGTCGGTTACCGTGCGCTCACGGGGCTGGATTCCATCAATCAGGCGGCGGGGCGCGTCAATCGTGAGATGAAGCGCGGCATCAGCGAGATGTTCATCTTCGAGCCGCAATCGGAGTTCATCAAGCGCACGCCGCGTTACATTTCGCAGGCGGTGGAGGTTGCCCGCGCCGTCTTGCGCGACCATGCTGAGCAGCCGATTTCCATCCCCGCGATTGAGGCGTATTTTGAGCGGCTCTATTCCCTGCAAGACCCGCAGGCGTTCGATTACAAGCGTATCATGGAATGCTTCGAGGACAGCGAGGGAAAATTCGAGTTTGCAAAGGCGGCGCAAGCGTTCCAGGTCATCGAAGACCCGACCGAGACCGTGATTATTCCGTTCAACGAGGAGGCGAAACATCTGATTGAAGAACTAAAATATGCGCAGTATCCATCATCCATCCTGCGAAAATTGCAACCCTACACGGTTTCGATTTATCAGGGCGAGTTCGAGGCGCTCAGTAGCAAGGGCGTGATTTTGACCATTGCGGAGGAATATGCGATTTTGAATCCAGAGCATTTCAACGAATACTACTCGCCTGATATAGGCATACTCGTCCCCGAAAGCGGCGGCGGGGAGGGTTTCTAATCCAACCCATGTCATTGCGAGGGCGGCGTTCCCTTCGGCTTCGCTCAGGGCATGCTTCCGCCCGAAGCAATCCCCCGTTGATGAGGAGATTGCTTCGCTCGGTCTCGATACGCCCCGAACAGCACGGGGCTACTCGACCATCGCTCGCAATGACATACAAACACGAAAGGAGGTTCAACACTATGGGATACGGTATCACCATTCGCGTGCGCGGGCCCTATGCGCTTTTCACCCGGCCCGAGATGAAGGTGGAAAGGGTAAGTTATGATGTGATCACCCCATCGGCGGCGCGCGGCATCATCGAGGCGGTCTATTGGAAGCCCGCCATCCGTTGGGTGATAGATAAAATCCACGTCCTGAGCGAAATCCAGTTCACCAACATTCGACGCAATGAGGTGAGTGAGAAGGCGTCTGTGGATAATGCTTTGCAGGTCATGAAGGGGGCGCAAAAACCGCTCTACATTTCCGCAGTGGATAGCCGTCAGCAGCGCGCGGCGATGGTTTTGAAGAACGTGGATTACGTCATCGAGGCGCACTTCGAGTTGACCGACAAGGCAGGCGCGGAGGACACCGAAGAGAAGCACTACGACATCGTCCTGCGCCGCCTGCGACGGGGACAGTACTTTCACGCGCCCTGTTTGGGAACGCGCGAATTCGGCGCAACGGTGGAACTCATCGAGGACAAGCGCGACATCCCCAAAAGTCCGCTGACGGGCGTGCGTGATCTCGGCTGGATGCTCTATGATCTGGATTTTTCCAATCCGCGCGATATTCAGCCAATGTTCTATCACGTCATTATGAAAGATGGGGTGATTGACGTGCGCGAACTGGCTAAGGAGGTGCGACGATGATTTTGCAAGCACTCTACAACTACTATCAGATTTTGCTCAAGGATCCCGATGTGGAGATTGCGGAGCCTGGATATAGTAATGTGCCTGTCAGTTATGCGCTTAATCTTTCCGCACAGGGAGATTTGTTGGATATTATTCCGCTATTTGTCCCTGTTCAAAAGGGTAAGAAAACGGTTGAACGTCCTCTTCGCATGAGTGTTCCCGAACAGGTCAAGCGGAGTGTCAATGTTGCAGCAAATTTCCTGTGGGACAACGCCGCTTATGTGCTTGGGTTGACAGGCAAAGAAGCCAAAGATCCAGCGTATGCTCAAAAACGTTTTGAGGCGTTTCGGCAACTCAATATTGAAATTCTTTCTCTTGCTGATAGCCCTGCTGCGCAGGCAGTCATTGCCTTCTTGCAAAAGCATGATCCACAAACGGCGCCCCAACATCCTGTAATTGCTCGCCATTTGGAGGGATTGCTGGAGGGGGGGAATCTTATCTTTCAGGTGGAAGGCAAAAACGTACTGGATGATCCTGAAATCAGGCGCGTTTGGGAAGAATACAGGACGGGGCAAAAGGCGATCCAGATGCAATGCCTGGTGACTGGAAACATTGAACCCATCGAGCGCTTGCATCCTGATATAAAAGGGGTGCAAGGTGCCCAAAGCAAAGGTGCCTCACTGGTCAGTTTTAATCTGGATGCTTTCACATCCTATGGGTTAGAACAAGGTTCCAATGCTCCTGTGAGTAAACGGGTCGCTTCAGGTTACGGTGTAGCGCTCAACTATCTGCTATCCGACCAAAACCCCAATCGCAAAATCTATTTGGGTGATACCACTGTCGTTTACTGGGCAGAAAGTGTAGATAAACGTTATGCCAGCGCGTTCCTGCGTCTCATCAATCCAGAATTCATTGAAGAGTCGCCCGAGGAAGAAACCAGCAAACGTGATAAAGGCGCAGAGAAATTTATGCGTGATGTGGCTGAAAAAATCGAACAAGGAAAGGCGATAGATCTTGAAGGGTTAAAGAGAGAAGGTCTCGATGAGAACACGCGCTTTTATGTATTAGGGCTTGCACCCAATGCGGCGCGCCTGGCGGTGCGTTTCTTTCTCACCGAGCCATTTGGCGTGTTCGCCAAGCGCATCATGCAGCACTACGAAGACCTGAAAATTGAGAAGGAATTCGCCAATCAGCCCGATTACCTTTCACCCTACCGCATTCTGGCGGAGTGCGTTTCACCCAAAGTAACGCGGCGGGACGATGAAGTGAAACAATCCTGGTCGCTTTTGGGCGGGGCGCTGATGCGCGCCATTCTGACCGGCGCGCCTTATCCTGAAGGCCTGTACGCCGCCATCCTTAACCGCATCCGCCACGATTCGGATGAAACCAGCGAGAAAGGCGAAACGCGCAGCGTCAAAATCAACTACGTCCGCGCTGCGTACATCAAGGCGCACTTGTTACGGAAATACCGCCGTCAAGGCCACAATCCCTATCAGGAGGCTTTACAAATGTCACTCAACGAATCGTTTACCCATCCTGCTTATGTGCTGGGACGCCTGTTCGCCGTGCTGGAAAAAGCGCAGCGGGAGGCCGTCGGTCAAAACATCGATGCAACCATCAAAGACCGCTATTTCACGTCTGCCTGTGCCACACCTGCCAGCATCTTCCCCACTTTGCTGCGGCTTGCCCATCACTGGACAGCCAAGGCCAAATTAAGAGAGGGGCAAATTCAGAGCTTGCTGGACATGCTCGATGCCGGGCCTCTTCCCTCTCGCCTGACGCTGGAGGAACAGGGCGTGTTTGTGCTGGGCTACTATCACCAGCGCGCCGCGTTCTATCCGAAAAATGCGGCTGTTGTTGGAAGCGATCAAATCTCAACTAACTGATTCTTCAAGAAAGGAGAAAAATCATGAGCACCCCAATCAAAAACCGCTACGAGTTTGTTCTTCTCTACGATGTCGAGAATGGCAACCCGAATGGCGACCCCGATGCGGGTAACATGCCGCGCATTGACCCCGAAACGGGCTACGGCATCGTCACCGATGTTTGCCTGAAGCGCAAAGTCCGCAACTATGTGGAGATGGTCAAAGGCGACGCGCCGGGCTATCGCATTTACGTCAAGGAAGGCATTCCATTGAATGCCAACCATGTCGAAGCCTACAAAGCGGTCAACCTGCCCACCGACGACAAGAACTTCAAGGCCAAGCCCGATGACGTGCAGCGCGCCCGTGCCTGGATGTGCGCTAACTTCTTCGATGTCCGCACATTTGGCGCGGTGATGAGCACTGGGTTGAACTGTGGTCAGGTGCGCGGACCCGTGCAAATCAACTTCTCGCGCAGCATTGACCCCATCGTCCAGCAGGAAGTCACCATTACCCGCCTGACCGTGACTCGCGAAGACGAAGCGGAGAAAGAGCGCACGATGGGGCGCAAGCACATCGTCCCCTACGGCCTGTACCGCGCCGAGGGCTACGTCTCTGCCAAACTTGCCAACGACCCGACCAAAGGCACGGGCTTTTCCGAAGAAGACCTGGAACTGTTCTGGGAGGCGCTGCTCAACATGTTTGAGCATGACCATTCGGCGGCGCGCGGCAAGATGGCCACGCGCAAACTGATCATTTTCAAGCACGAAAGCGACCTGGGCAATGCGCCTTCGCACAAGTTATTCGAGTTGGTGAAGGTCGAAAAGAAGGACGGCGTGATCGTTCCGCGTCAGTTCAGTGATTATGTGGTCACAGTGGACAGGGCTGGCCTCCCCCAGGGCGTGACGCTCATTGAGAAACTGTAGGAACCGAATGTCATTGCGAGCCCGAAGGGCGAAGCAATCCCCCCACAACAGGAGATTGCTTCGCCGCAAACAACGCGGCTCGCAATGACAGAGGTAGGCAATTATGCTTGTTATGCAAATTCGTACACGGGCGTTTGGATGAATCGGGCGGGCGGGCGCTTCTCTTGCAAAATGCGCTGAAGCCGCTCCACTGTTTGCGGAGAGAAGTATTGCTCGCCCGTCTCCACATCCACCCGCGCCGGGACATTTTCTACCACGAAGAGCTGCCCATCCTTCAGCAAGGTATAAGTGACCAGACGTTCGACCAGTTTTTCGTTCCTATGGAGAAGCCATTTCAATCTTTCATGATCCAACCCGCCAGGCGCATTTTTATGCGGCGCAGCCGTTCTGGTGAAATCTCGCCCAGGCGGGCATTGATGACTCTCTCTTCCACTGTTGCCAGGCGCGTCAGCCGGATGATCGAGCGCGCTTTCAGACCGCTTGCAGGAAAATCGGCATCGGCGGGCTCAATGGTCTCATCGAGATCTGGAATTTCCTGGTATGCCCGTGAGGTGATAAGCGCCAGCAAGACATCTGGATGCCTGCCGGGCACAAGCGCAACTACCAAACATGGGCGCAGTTTGCCCGCCGCCAAGTCAGTCTGCGGGAAGCGGAGCAGGACAACATCGCCGGGCTTCATGGACGATAGATTTCCCTGGCATCTGCAAGGGTGTAGGTCACTTCATCGTCTTCTTCGCGGAAAAATTGTTCCAGCGAGAAATCGCGCCACTGTTGCTCATCCCAATCTTCGAACAACGGCGCGACTTTGCGCTTTGCCAGAAGGAAAAGGACAAAATCGGCTATTTCCTGCACCAGTTCGTCGGGCAGGAGGTCAATCTGCTTATGCAATTGTTCGCGTCGCAAAGTGGTTTTCATCTCTGGCTGCCTCTGCTTCACATTCTAATTCTAACACATTTGATTGTCTGCCTGGAAGCCATGACCCCCGACTACACCCCCGATGGCGCGCAGGGCAACTCTAGCCAGTTGCAAGTCAGAGCGGGCGCGCTGCACCCAACCGAGAACGGTATCATCGAGCGCGCTCATAAAGTACCTTCCCCTCGCGGAGCGCTGATTGATAGATGAGCCCGGCAGTATTTCCTAAACGGCGAATTTGCTCTGAAGTGGCAATCACAATATCCACTGGAACTAACAAGCCGCGCAGCGAACGGCGCACTTTCAGGCTTTCCTGCCGCAAATGCCGCTTCTCGGAAACGATAACCAGGATGTCCAGGTCACTTTCTGCTTTTGGCTCGCCTCGTGCATATGACCCGAAGAGAATGATTTTCTCCGGGTTGCTGGTTTGCACAATCCGTCGGGTGATTTCTGGTAGTTCTTTACTCAGATCCATGGCTTGCCTCTTTATTAAATTATAGCAGATGACCCCCGAATACACCCCCGATGAACTCCTGCCCCTTTCGGGCATCCAGCATTTTCTGTTCTGTCGCAGGCAGTGGGCGCTGATCCACATCGAGCAACAATGGCAGGAGAATGCGCTCACTGCCGAGGGCAGGATCATGCACGAGTGCGTGGATGATCCCTTTTTCACCGAAACGCGGAACGGGGTCATCACGGCGCGCGCAGTGCCGGTTGCCTCCTATCGGTTGGGGCTGGCAGGCGTGTGCGATGTGGTCGAGTTTACGCAGTCGTCAGATGGCGTGAAACTGCCGGGGCGAGATGGCCTGTATCTTGCCGTGCCCATCGAATACAAACGCGGCAAGCCCAAGCGCGACCCGATGGACGAAGCCCAACTCTGCGCGCAAGCCATGTGCCTGGAAGAAATGCTCTCCACGCACATCCCGCGCGGCTATCTCTTTTATGGGCAAACCCGCCACCGCGAGCAGGTCGAGTTTACGCCGCAACTGCGGACGCTGGTGGAAGAAATATCCGCCGAGATGCATCACTACTTCCGGCGCGGCTACACCCCGAAGGTCAAACCACACAAAGGCTGCCGCTCCTGTTCGCTGGCGGATGTGTGCCTGCCTGGGCTGCAGGAAAATGCCCTGGCTGCATCCAGATACATCCAAAAGCAATTGGAGAATCTCTGACATTTTTACTTCCTTTTTGGCCTTCATGGTGAAATTCCATGAAACATCTCGCGAACGTTCTCTATGTCACCACCCCTGAAGCCTACCTCTCGCTGGATGGCGAGAATGTGGTCATCAAAAAAGACGAGCATACCTCCGTGCGCCTGCCGCTGCACAACATCGAACACATCGTCTGCTTCAACTGGCAGGGAGTCAGCCCGGCGCTGATGGGGGCGTGCGCCGAGCGTCACATCGGGCTGACGTTCTTGACTCCCGGCGGGCGCTTCCTGGCGCGGGTGAGCGGCCGGGTGCAGGGAAACGTCCTGCTGCGGCGCAAGCAGTTCGAGGTCGCAGAGAGCGAAGTGCAGCGCGTTCCCATCGCCGCCTCGTTCCTGATGGGGAAAATCGCCAACAGCCGCAAAGTCCTCGAGCGCGCCCTCCGCGACCATGCCATGCTTGTAGATGTGAAGGCGCTGACGAGCGCGTCGAACTCCCTGAAAGAGACGCTGCGCGCGCTTCCGCAGTGCAAATCCACCGCCGACCTGATGGGCTTCGAGGGCAGCGCAGCGAAGATTTATTTTGGCGTCTTTGACCATTTGATTTTGCAGCAGAAGGAGGAGTTCCGCTTCGAGGAGCGCAACCGCCGCCCGCCGCTGGATAACATGAACAGCCTGCTCTCGTTCCTCTACACCCTGCTAACGAACGAGGTCATTTCCGCGCTGGAGACGGTTGGCCTGGACCCATTCGTCGGCTTTCTTCATCGGGATAGACCCGGCCGCCCCTCGCTCGCCCTCGACCTGATGGAGGAACTGCGCCCGGTGATGGCTGACCGTCTGGCGCTTTCGCTGGTCAACCGCAAGCAGGTGACGGGCAAGGGATTCGCGAAGAAGGAGAGCGGTGGGATTCTGATGGACGAGGAGACGCGCAAGGTGGTTCTCACCGCCTGGCAGGAGCGCAAGAAGGAGGAGTTGATGCACCCGTACCTGAAGGAGAAGATTCCCTTTGGGCTGCTGCCGCACGTCCAGGCGATGCTGCTGGCGCGTCACCTGCGCGGCGACCTGGACGCCTACCCGCCGTTCTTTTGGAGTTGAGGCCTTTGCGGCTGCATCCTGCCCGTTGTGAGTGGCAAAAAGCGAATGTTTATGCGATAATTACCCTATCGAAATCGAAGGAGGTGCTTATGGAAATCATCTTGAAGACCCTCACCCCGCTGTGGACCGGCGGCACAGACCAGACCACCGACCGCCTGCACGAGACGGGGCTGCTCGGCTCGCTGCGCTGGTGGTATGAGGCCCTCGTGCGCGGGCTGGGGGGCTATGCCTGCGACCCGACAGAGCATAGCTGTACCTTTGACGAAGAAAAGTATCGCAAGTCAAAGGCCGATGACGAGCGCCAGCGACTGCGGGATGCGGGGGTATGCGATGCCTGTCAGTTGTTCGGCTGCACCGGCTGGGCGCGCAAGTTTCGGCTCAAGACTTCCGATGGAAAGATGCTGTTTGAGGAAGAAAATGTTCTAATTCCCAGTGGAAGAGTCCACCAATCCCGTAAAGGTCCGCGAGCGGGTGGCTGGCTTGTTTTCAGTACAAGCCGGATTGGCGAAATAAGGCTTGAACTCATCCCTTTGCGCTCTGTTGACCTGGCTCCTATCTCCACCATTTTGTCACTGATTAGTCGCCATGCCAGTCTCGGACCAAAAGGTTCGAATGGCTATGGAGTCATTCAAGCGCAGAACATTCAGCCTCAGCTTACCTGGTTGAATGCTTTTCCAGGTTCGTCACTATTACGTAATCAGTCCCTGCCAGACTTTCGTGATTTCTTCTTTGCAAAGTTTCAGTTTGACGAACCGGCAGACAATGAGAGTTGGTGGCAGAACATTTATGGTATTCGACAGGCTGTAAACGGGAAACTGGATGATGGAACATCACCAAGACCTCTCCAAAAGAGAAAAGATGAAATTGAGCAAATGATCAGGCGAGGCTTTCTTCCTCTTGCCCCAGCTATTCGGAACTGGCTGCGTTATATTTGGAAGCACGATTTAAATCGAAACCAAGAGCAATATGTCTTTGGTGACGCTCGCTCTGCAATCGGCTCAAAAATTCTCGTATCTTATGCCTATCGTCTTGACAATAGCCCAAAATGGGAATTTCGTATCTGGGGTTGGCTGCCTTGTACGGGAGTAATCAAGGATCGGGGAGTAATCAAGGATCGGGATGAATTTCTCCAAACATTGAAGGATCAACTTGTTGGCGAGGCGCTTTGGCGATATGTGTTTGGGAATACCAAGATCAAGCCTAAAATGACAGAATGGCACGATCTTCCCTGTACTCAAACCGATGGCCGTGCCTATTTACAAGAACTGTCAGGAGGTGCTGCATGAGTTATGACTTGTATGTAGAAAAACCGCAGGGCAATATTGTGACGCAAATACAGTTGTTGGTCTGCGAAGACAGCATAACGGCTGCCAGAAAGTTTGTTCAAATGGTACATAGCCGCCGCGACCGAAATGGTAATCGGTCACCAAGCGAATATGAGCGTTTCATAGCACAAGAAAAAAGCCTCTACATAGACCGATTGGGATTTATTCCATCCTCACCCGATCTTTCTGCCCTCCCTCCCGGCTCCTGGTTCCTGCAATTCACCTTCACCCTCGCCAAGCCCTGGATCAGCAAAGACGATGACCCCTTCTACGTCGCCGAGAGCGTCAACCCGGTGCGCAAGGACAAGGTCTTCAAAGTCCCGATGATGTCGGCAGCGAGTTGGAAAGGGCTGTTGCGCTGGACCGCCATGCACACTCGCCTGGCGTTGCAAAAGGATACACTAAAATTTGCCCAAGAACGCTTTGTTCAGACTTTACTCTTTGGTGATGAGAAGGGCGAAGAGCCGGGGGAGACGAAAGATTTTGCGGCTCATCTCGATGCGCTCAAACCCGAAGCCCGCCAGGAATACGAGCGCCTCTTGCGCGCCTATTACGAACTGAAATCCGATGATCCTCTGCCCCATCACAGCGGGCGGCTGATGTTCTATCCCACATTCTTCGACCTGATTGATGTGGAAGTCATCAACCCGCACTCGCGCAAGACCAGGGCTGGCACACATCCGATTTACCTGGAATGCGTGCCGCAGGGGGCCCAAGGCACCTTCTCCCTGCTCTACGTCCCCTTTGACCTGGTTGGTCAGAAGCAGGAATCAATCGTGGATGAGGCTGGAAAACATCTGCGTTATCTTGTGCCGATGATCAAACACCTGTTCCTCACCTACGGCTTCTCCGCCAAGCGCAGCAGCGGGTATGGGGTAGCGAAGGATGAAATTGCCGGGCTGGTCAAGACCAGGGCGGATGAGAAAAAACTCACCTGTCTGAGCCAACTGGCGCAGGAGGTAGGAAATGTCTCCTTCGAGTGAAACCCTGTCAGTTGTCCTGGCTCCCGTACTCGAGACGTTGCGCAACGGCCTGGGCGATAACCTGGTCGCGGTGGTGCTGTTCGGCTCCCGGACGCGGGGGAAGGCCGGCCCTGAAAGCGATTGGGAAGGCGAATGGGCCTGGCTCTGGCGGGATCAAACGCGGCATCCGTGGAGGATAGAATGGCAGCAAATATGAGTACTGTTGAATCCGCTCAACGTCACGCGCTCTTAGAGATGGAACTGGCGCGCTATGTGAAAATCTTGCTGGAATCATATCACCCAGAACGTATCCTGCTCTTCGGCTCGCTGGCAACCGAACAGGTTGGAGAGTGGTCAGATATTGACCTGGTGATTATCAAAGAAAGCAACCTGAAATTCCTGGATCGCATTCGCGAGGTCATGCGGCTTTTGAACCCGCGCGTTGGCGTAGACATCCTTGTTTATACCCCTGAAGAATTCGCTCAGTTGAGCCAGGAGCGCCCTTTCGTGC
>Ga0081479_107361_pt1 | contig 13600 bp, 13 predicted proteins | sample MamHotmetagenome_FD_70984 | JGI IMG/M metagenome (GOLD analysis project Ga0081479, IMG submission 70984) | Hot spring cone microbial streamer communities from Mammoth Hot Spring (Liberty Cap Streamers), Yellowstone National Park, USA - T=72 v2... | ecosystem: Environmental > Aquatic > Thermal... | reverse complement strand
ATTTAAAAGTATAGTTAAATGCTCAGAGATTTTTTGAAATTAAAGATTAGATTTTTGCATTTTTGCCTCCTTGATGGAATTTTTGCTATTAAAATTTTAACTGCTACCAAGGAGTTTTTTTAGATGTTCTATTTATATTTGAATTTCTCACCCGAGGTATAATTCCTTTAATTTTCAAAAAATCAAACACTGTTTGATTGACAAAATTCAAATGTCGTTATATCCTAATTATACAAATTTTTGCTCAAGGAGGCTTCATAATGGGAGAGTATAAAAGACCAACTGTTTCCATCGTGGGAGCGGGGAATGTTGGGGAACATGTAGCAAATTTAATAGCAATCAAAGAATTAGCAAATATAAAACTTTTTGACCTGCCTAAGAAAACAGAAGATAAAACTTTTGAAGTTGTAAAAGGAAAAGCTCTTGATATTAAACAAATGGCTGCAGCTCTTGGAGTTGATGTTGATATAAAAGGATATTCTGTTACTCCGGACGGTCAAGGTTATGAGCCAATGAAAGATTCAGATATAGTTGTAATAACAGCCGGATTTCCAAGAAGACCGGGAATGAGCAGAGATGATTTACTTACAACAAACGTTAACATCATAAGAACAGTAGCAGAAAGAATAGCATTGTATGCACCAAACGCCGTTGTTATAGTGGTTTCTAACCCGGTTGACGTTTTAACCTACGCAACGTTAAAAATCACAGGTTTTAACAAGCATAGAGTTTTAGGAATGGCCGGAGTTCTTGATACGGCAAGATTTAAAACTTTCATATCTCAAGAGCTTAAGGTCTCTGTATCAAATATAAACTGCTTTGTTCTTGGTAGCCATGGAGATGATATGGTTCCTTTAATCTCCGTTTCAAACGTTGGAGGAATTCCACTTAAGAAACTATTTACAGAAGAAAAATTAAAAGAGCTTATAGATAGAACAAAATATGGGGGAGGGGAAATTGTTAACTTAATGGGAACCTCTGCCTACCATGCACCCGGAGCTTCTGTTGTTGAAATGGTAGAAGCAATCTTAAAAGATAAAAAAGAAATTATGCCATGTTCTATTTATTTAGAAGAAGAGGATGCAAGATTCTATGAAGCTTACGATATTTGTATTGGTTTGCCGGTTAAAGTTGGTGCCCATGGATGGGAAGAAGTGCTAAAAGTAGAGTTAAGCCAAGAAGAAAAAGCAATGTGGGAATCTTCAGTTAAATCTGTAAAATCAGGAATTGAGAGAATAAAAGAGTTAAGATTAATATAAGCTTTTGTTTATATTGGAGGTAGAAACCTTTGAGAGAAATACACGTTAATGAAATCATAGATAAAGTTAAAGATCTTGTAATGGACAGTGAATACAAACTTCCGGAGGATTTTATTCAAGCAATAAAAATAGAAAAAGAAAAAGAAGAGTCTCCACTTGGAAAAGAAATATTGGACGAAATTTTAAAGAATGCAGAAGTGGCAGAAAAAGAGCAGGTAGCTTACTGTCAAGATACTGGATATCCTGTATTTTTTGTGGAAGTTGGTCAAGATGTTAAGATTGTTGGCGGAAGTTTGAGAGAAGCTATAAATGAAGGTGTTAGAAGAGCTACAAAAGAAGGATACTTAAGAGCATCTTTGGCTTACGACCCAATTTTTGACAGAAAAAACACGGGAGATAATACTCCAGCTTTGATATACTTTGACATTGTGCCAGGAGATAAAATAAAAATCAAATTTGCTGCAAAAGGTGGTGGGTCTGAAAATCAAAGTAAGCAAGCTATGTTAAAGCCGGCAGATGGATTAGAAGGAGTTAAAAAATTTATTCTTCAATCTATAGCCAATGCAGGTCCAAACGCGTGCCCACCCTTTACAGTAGGCGTTGGCATAGGTGGAACTTTCGATTATTCTGCAGTGTTGGCTAAAAAATCTCTTTTTAGACATATTGGAGAACGTCATCCAGACCCAAGAATAGCAAAATTAGAAGAAGAGCTTATAGAACTTGCAAACCAGCTTGGGGTTGGACCACTTGGATTTGGTGGAACAACAACGGTTGTAGATGTAAAAATTGAAATCGCACCTTGCCATATTGCTTCTTTGCCGGTTGCTGTTAATATCCAATGTCATGCAGCAAGACATAAAGAGATAGAAATATAGGAGTTTGACTATGGTAGAAGCTAAAATAATTACAACACCTTTAACAGACGAAGTTATAGAAAATTTAAGAGCCGGAGATAAAGTCTTAATAAACGGCTGGGTCTATACAGCAAGAGATGCAGCACATAAAAGAATGCTTGAAGAGTATGAAAAAACTGGAGAATTACCTTTTGACGTAAAAGGTCAGGTCATTTATTACGTTGGACCTACACCGGCAAAACCGGGTCAAGTAATAGGTTCAGCAGGACCTACAACAGCTTACAGAATGGACAAATACACTCCAAAACTTCTTGGGCTTGGACTAAAAGGAACTATAGGCAAGGGCTGGAGAGGTCCGGAAGTAAAGGAGGCTTTAAAGAAATATAAAGCAGTTTACTTTGCTGCTTACGGTGGAACAGCAGCACTTTTATCTAAACATATTACAAAGGTAGAAATGGTAGCGTATGAAGATTTAGGACCGGAGGCAATCAGAAAGCTATATTTTGAGAATTTTCCTGTAATTGTTGCTAATGATATATATGGTGCAGATATTTTTGAAGAAGGTCAAAAGAAGTATAGGAAGCTGGTGGTTTAAATTCAATTAAAAATGTCCTTAGTTAATCATTGAGGAAAAGCGGAATGCAGGTTATATCCATAGATTTTCTTGAAGTTTTGGAAGAGTTAGACCCAAAAACAAAAAATGCAATTATAAAACTTGTAAAGTTTTTAGGTGAAACTGTAAACAGAGAAGACTTTGTAGAGCTAAAAACAGAGGTAGAAAAACTTACTATATCAGTAAGAGATTTAACATCATCCGTAAAAGAACTTACAGAAAATCAAAAGAAGTTAGAAGAAAAATTTCAACATTTAGTTGATACACAAAGGCAAACAGAGGAAAGGTTAAATAAACTTACTGAGAGAGTTGACCAGCTTACAGAAGCTCAAAAACAGACGGAGGAAAGGTTAAATAAACTTACAGAAAGGGTTGAACAGCTTGCAGAAGCACAAAGGCAAACAGAGGAAAGGTTAAATAAACTTACAGAAAGGGTTGAACAGCTTGCAGAAGCACAAAGGCAAACAGAGGAAAGGTTAAATAAACTTACTGAGAGAGTTGACCAGCTTACAGAAGCTCAAAAACAGACGGAGGAAAGGTTAAATAAACTTACAGAAAGGGTTGAACAGTTAACGATATCGGTAAAAGAGCTTACAGAGAATCAGAAGAAATTGGAAGAAAGGCTTATTAAGGTTGAAGAAGGTTTAAAACTAACAAGAAAAGAAGTTGGTGGGTTAGCTCATACTGTTGGATATTCGTTAGAGGATAGAGCTTATAAATCTCTACCAAAACTATTGAAAAAAGACTTTGATATAGATATAGAAGGAAAACTTATAAGAACTTACTTAGAGTTAGGTAAAGAAAAGTTTATTGAAGTTAATATTTTTGGAAAAGGAAGCCAGAAAGATAAACAGGTTGTAATCATAGGCGAAGGTAAAAGTCAGCTTAAAAAGACAGATGTAGATAAGTTTTTGAAAACGATAGAAATGATTAAAGGTTTTTTTGCTGATAAGATTATACCTATCATGATTACTTATCAAACATTGCCACAAGTAGATAGATATGCAGAAGAAAAAGGAGTAAAGATTTACTACTCATATGACTTTGACTAAATCAATACAAGGAGGTTGACGTATATGAAGGTCCATGAACATCAGGCAAAAGAGATTTTTAGAAAGTATGGTCTACCGGTACCAAGAGGTTATCCGGCTTTTGATGTTAAAGAGACTGTTGAAGCAGCGGAAGAGCTTGGAACATGGCCGGTTGTAGTGAAAGCCCAAATTCACGCAGGCGGTAGAGGAAAAGCTGGCGGTGTTAAACTTGCAAAATCTATAGAAGAGGTTGGGCAGATAGCATCAGAATTACTTGGTAAAAAGCTTGCTACATTCCAAACAGGACCGGAGGGTTTACCGGTTAGCAGATTATATATAGAAGAAGCTACAGCAATAGACAAAGAGTTTTATGTAGCTATTACACTTGACAGAAGTAAATCTAAGCCGATTATCATGGTTTCCGCTGCTGGTGGTATGGAGATAGAAGAAGTGGCAGCAACAAATCCGGAAGCAATTATAACTAAAACAATAGAACCATTCATAGGATTAAGAAGCTATCATGCAAGAGAGCTTGCTTTAAAACTTGGTCTTCCAAAAAATCTATTAAACAAAGCTGCATCAATTTTTACAACTCTTTATAAGATTTATATAGAGTTGGATGCTTCAATGGTTGAAATAAATCCATTAGTTTTGACAAAAGATGGAAATATTGTTATTCTTGATGCAAAAATAGAGTTTGATGATAACGGATTGTTTAGACATACAGAAATTATGGAAATGGACGACTCAACTCAAATTTCGTCGTTAGAAGTAGAAGCTAAAAAATTCAACTTAAACTACATAAAATTAGATGGAAACATTGCATGTATGGTTAACGGTGCAGGTCTTGCAATGTCAACTATGGACACAATCAAGCTTGCTGGTGGAGAACCTGCAAACTTCTTAGATGTAGGTGGTTCTGCAAACGCAACCCAAATAGCAAACGCATTTAAAATAATCCTCTCAGACCCTAACGTAAAAGCAATATTTATAAATATTTTTGGTGGTATTTTAAGATGTGATAGACTTGCAGAGGGTATTATCACTGCTGCAAAAGAAGTATCTATAAACGTTCCTGTAATCGTTAGAATGGAGGGAACAAATGTAGAGCTTGGTAAAAAGATGCTTCAAGAATCAGGATTGCCATTAATTACTGCTGATACAATGTGGGAAGGTGCATTAAAAGCAGTAGAAGCAGCAAATAAACAACAGTAAGGAGGTCAAGATGAGCGTATTAGTAAATAAAAATACAAAAGTAATTGTTCAAGGAATAACCGGAAGAGAAGGAAGCTTTCATGCTACACAATGCAAAGCATACGGAACGCAGGTTGTAGGTGGAGTTACTCCTGGTAAAAAGGGCGAAAATGTAGAAGGAATACCTGTATTTGATACTGTAAATGAAGCAGTTAAAGAAACCGGGGCAGATTGTTCACTAATCTTCGTTCCGCCACCATTTGCAGCAGATGCAATTTTAGAAGCAGTGGATGCAGGAATAAAAACAGTAATCTGTATTACAGAAGGCATTCCGGTTAATGATATGCTACCGGTAAAACAGTACATCAAAAAATACTATCCGGACACAGTTTTAATAGGTCCAAACTGTCCGGGCGTAATAACACCAGAAGAGGCAAAAATTGGAATTATGCCTGGTCATATCTTTAAAAAAGGCAACGTTGGAATAGTTTCAAGAAGTGGAACATTAACATACGAAGCGGCATATCAGCTTACAACAAGGGGAATTGGTCAATCAACGGCTGTAGGTATTGGTGGAGACCCAATTCCGGGAACAGTTTTTGCCGATGTTTTAAAATGGTTCCAAGATGACCCAGAAACTGAGGCAATCGTTATGATTGGTGAAATCGGTGGAACGGCAGAAGAAGAAGCAGCAGAATTCATAAAATCTTATGTTAAAAAACCGGTTGTTGCATACATAGCCGGCGTAACAGCACCACCAGGAAAAAGAATGGGACATGCCGGAGCTATTATTTCCGGTGGAAAGGGAACAGCAGCGGAAAAATACAAAGCTTTAGAATCTGCCGGAGCAATAACAGTTAAAAACCCATCAATAATTGGAGAGACTGTAGAAAAGATTTTAAAAGGAAATTAATAAATTCATCCCGAGGCTGTAAAGCCGAGGGATCACTTTTATTTAAAAATAAGTTTAAGATTATGAAAATTAATAATTTTGTGATGATTATCAGTTTAAAAAATAAAACAGCGTTATAAAATTCTTGACAAGAAAATAAAACAATGTTATATTTTTTAAAAATTTGAATAAGGTTATAAAACTCAAGTAGGAGGATTTAGCGATGGCTTTTGATTTAACAATTAAGTTTGCAGGTGAAGGTGGAGAAGGTGTAATTTCTGCTGGTGATTTTACAATGAGAGCGGCAACATACTTAGGTCTTGAAGTTGTTACTTTTAAAAGCTTTCCGGCGGAAATTAAAGGTGGATATGCACTTTCTCAAGTTAGAATGTCTGATGAAAAAATTCTATCTCAAGGTGATGGATTTCAAATACTTTTTGCATTCAATGGTGAAGCTTACGAAGTAAATAAACCACTTTTAAAACCCGGAACGGTTCTTGTTTGGGATGGACCAGAAGGTGGAGATTTTGAGCCAGAATTTGACTGGCTAGAAAAACAAGGCGTTATAGCTTATGCTGTTCCTATGTCTAAGCTTGCAAAAGAAGAAGTTGGTGCATACATTACAAAAAATATGGTAGCTCTTGGTGCAGCATCTGAATTGTTTAATATTCCAATAGATGTTTATAAAGAACAAATCGTTTCTAAATTCTCTAAAAAAGGGCAAGATGTAGTAGACCTAAACTTTAAAGCTTTAGATGCTGGTATTAACTGGGTCAAAAATAACATCAAAAAGGCAGACTCTTACAGACTACCAGAAAGAATGCCAAGAAAAGATGTTATTATCCTTGAAGGTAACGAAGCAATAGCTCTTGGTGCAGCGGTAGCTGGTTGTAAAGTGTATGCTGCATATCCAATTACACCAGCAACAACAGTTGGTAACTATTTATCAGAACTAATTTTAAAAGCAAACGGTTATGTATACCAGGCTGAAGATGAAATTTCTTCTATGGCTATAGTAATTGGTGCGTCTTTCTCAGGCGTAAAAGCAATGACTGCAACATCTGGACCTGGTATATCTTTAATGCAAGAGCTAATAGGTCTTGCATCAATGGCAGAAATTCCGGCTGTTATCGTAGATGTTCAAAGAGGTGGACCATCAACCGGTATGCCAACAAAACACGACCAAGCAGATTTATACGCAGCCGCAATAGGTGGTCATGGTGATGGTCAAAGAATCGTCATAGCACCTACAAACGTTGAAGAAAACTTCTATCTAACAGTTGAAGCTTTCAACCTTGCAGAAAAGTATCAATGTCCTGTATTATTCTTAACTGATGCATCTTTATCTTTAAGAGTAGAAGCAATTCCAACACCAAACATTAAAGAAATTCAATCAAAATTAATCAACAGACCATTGATTACAAAAGATATGAACGTTGATCTAAATGAAATCTTAAGATACAAAGTTACAGAAACTGGAATTGCACCAATGCTTGCTCCGGGTGTATCTCCAAAGCCATATGCAGCAACTGGATTAGAGCACGGTGAAGACTCATCCCCAAGAACAAGACCAGACATTAGAGTGAAAATGATGGAAAAAAGATTTAGAAAGCTTCAAAATATAGAAGATGAAAATCAACATCTTATAGAGTGGGACCTTGGAGATTTACAAGAGGGCGATAAAGCTGATATCTCTGTAATAGCATGGGGATTAACAGCATCTATCACAAAAGAAGCTGTTCAAAGATTAAGAAAGAAAGGTTATAAAGTGGCTGCACTTTATCCAAAACTCTTGTATCCTGTTCCGGCTAAAGCTATTGAAAAAGTTGCAAGCATGTCTGATATTACTCTTGTTCCCGAAGCTAACTATACAGGTCAATTTGCAAGATTTGTTAGAATGTATACTAGTGTAAGACCAGTTCAATTGAATGTTTACAGAGGAGAACCTTTTATTCCTGCAGAAATTGAAGCTAAAATTGAAGAATTAGTAGGAAGCAAAGTTAATGCTTAAAAATTTTTAACAGGAGGTAAGTAGAAATGTCATACCAATTTGTAAGATTACAAGAAAAGTTAGAACCAAAGGATTATAGAAGTAATATAGAGCCAACATGGTGTCCTGGTTGTGGAGACTTTGGAGTTGTTAGTGGACTTGCAAAGGTTTTTAGCGAAGAACAATTTGACCCAACATCTTTAACACTCGTTTCAGGAATTGGATGTTCGTCAAGATTACCTTTATGGATGAATGCTTTTGGAGTTCATACTTGTCATGGTAGGGCAATACCAGTTGCAGTTGGTGCGAGACTTGCAAAGCCTGAAATTCCAGCGATTGTAACAGCTGGTGATGGAGATTTATTCTCTATTGGCATGGAACACTTTCCACATGCTGCGAGAAAAAACTTTGATTTGACTGTTGTTTGTATGGATAACAGAGTGTACGCATTAACAAAAAACCAACAATCTCCAACTTCAAGAACTGGATACAAAGGTTCTTTAACACCTTATGGAAACATTGAAGAGCCAATGAATATAATAGCATTTGCAATTGCGTGTGGAGCAACGTTTGTAGCTCAGACCTACTCAGGAAATCCAAAGCATGAAGCAGAGATCTTAAAAGCTGCTGTAGAACATAAAGGATTTTCTTTTGTAAACATATTATCTCCTTGCCCAACATACAACAAAATAGATACATTCCAACACTACAAAGGAAGAACTATTGATATTAACAAAGATTTAGGTCATGACCCATCAGACTATGGAAAGGCTGTTGAGCTTGCATCCCATGCATTAGATCACGATAATGACCCTAATGCAAAAGTTCCACTAGGTATCTTCTTAAAGATTGAAAAACCTACTTTTGAAGACAAAGTCCTTGCATTGAAAGAAAAGTATGGTGCTACTGACAATCCAGACTGGGATAAAATCTTAGAAAGATACAGACCATAACATATCTATATAGGCAGGTCTTCGTGCCTGCCTAAATTTTTGTATTTCTCGCTTTCATAAAACGTTAAAAAGAAGTTCTTTACTTGTCAGATGGATTATAAGAAAATCGCGATCCGTTTGTCCCGCAGCCAGCAAAGAATATCATATTTTCAAAAGTGTGTTTCAAATTTTAACAAAGTCTAAAAATCAATTAACCTTTGAACGCCATTTTGAAGCATGCTAGTAACCTCAACTTTATGCCTCTAAAGTGTCATTCTGCAGCCGGCGAAGAATCTCCTTTTTTCTATTCAAAAAATAAAAAGAGGAGATCCTTCTATCTTTGGCTTCAGGATGACAAGGAAAGATAAGCTAACAAAAATTTTGCAGCACTCTATATATCAACCCTTTTTCAAAACTCTACTAACAGAAATTACACCTGGCGTATTCTTTATAGATTTTAAAATTCCATTTAAATGTTCTTTATTTCTAACTTGAATTGTTAAATCAATGATTGCCTTACCAGATTTTAAAGTTTGAACACGAGCATTTGATATGTTTGATTTTGCATTGGCTACTGCATTAGAAACATTTGCAAGTATTCCGGGCTTATCTTCAGTAAATATTCTTATTTGAGAGTTGTATAGATGATTTATATTTTTACCCCAAGCTACATTGATGATCCTTTCAGGTTCAGATTCTAAAACCGGTTTTATGTTAGGACATTCTTTTCTATGAATAGCGATACCCTTTCCTTTTGAAACTATACCATAAATTTCATCACCCGGGACTGGCATACAGCACTTTGACAAATGAGACAGAATATTTGATATTCCATCAACTTCTATCGTAATATCCGAAGCTATTTTTTTGGTTTCTGATTTTGTTTCTGTATCTTCTTTGTCTTCCCTTAAAAGTCTAATCACTTTTGTAGGTGAGATTTTTCCATCACCAAGAGCAGCTAAAAAGTCTTCAAAGGTTTTGTAGTTATATTTTTTTAATATTCTATTTCTTTCTTCTTCTGTTAATGTGCTCAATTTTTTATTGATCTTCTTTAAAAATTTATCTAATAACTTTTCTCCAAACTTAATTGACTTTTCTTTCTCAATCTTTGCTATATACTGCTTTATGTTTGTTTTTGCTTTGGATGTAACTACAAAATTAAGCCAATCTCTTGAAGGATTATGCCCTTCTTTTGTGATAATTTCTACAACATCGCCACTTTTTAGCTTTGTATCAAGTGGAACTAATTTACCATTTAATTTAGCCCCAACTGCTTTATGACCAACCTTCGTATGTATAGCATATGCAAAATCTACCGGAGTTGAACCTGATGGAAGTTTAATCAAATCACCTTTTGGTGTAAATACATAAATTTCATCAAGTATTAGGTCATTACTAATATCGTTTATTATTTCGCTACTTGAATTTTCTTTTAATGTTTCTAATAGATTTTTAAGCCAAACAAATGTTTGTGCATCTTTTTCTGTTAAATCTTTTCCACCTTTATAAATCCAGTGAGCAGCTATTCCCTCTTCTGCTATTTTATGCATTTGGAAAGTTTTTATCTGTATCTCTACAAATCTTCCCTCCGGTCCTACAACAGTTGTATGAAGTGCTTGATAAAAGTTAGATTTTGGAAGTGAGATATAATCTTTAAATTTACCCGGTACAGGCGTCCATATTGAGTGAACGATCCCTAAGGCTAAATAACAGTCTTTTACATCTTCAACTAAAACTCTAACTCCAAAAACATCATAAACATCGCTTAATTTAAGGTTTTTTCTTAATGTTTTTTCGTATATGCTGTATAGGTGTTTATATCTGTATTGTATTTCTGCTTTTATTCCATGCTGATTTAAAGCATCTTTAAGAATCGGTATTACTTTCTCTGTGAGATATTTTTTATACTTTTCTTTTGAATGGGCAAAATATGTAGCAACTTTTTTATACTCTTCTGAACATAGATACATAAACGCAAGGTCTTCTAATTCTCTTTTTATATTCCAAAGACCAAGTCTGCTTGCTATTGGAGCATATATTTCAAGCGTTTCTTTGGCTATTCTTTTTTGCTTATCTTCTCTTAAATACTGAAGTGTCTTCATATTATGAAGTCTATCTGCAAGCTTAACAAGTATAACTCTTATATCTTTTGCTGTGGATATAATCAATTTTCTAAAATTTTCATACTTTGCATCTTCTAAATTTTCAAACTGATACTTTCCGATTTTTGTAACACCATCAACAATTTCAGCAACCTTTTTACCAAATTTTTCTTTTATCTCTTCAAGAGTAGTATTTGTGTCTTCAACAATATCATGTAAAAGAGTAGAAATTATAGAAGTTTTATCTAATTTTAAATCTGCTATAATTTTTGCTGCTTCTATTGGGTGAATATAATAAGGTTCTCCGGATTTTCTATACTGGTCTTTATGCTTTTCAATGACATAATCAATAGCATTTTCTATTTCTTGTTTTTCTTTTGGTTTTAGATAATCTATCTTATTTAAAAGCTCTTTTGCAGGTGCATCTAAGGTTTTCATTTCATTCCTTTTTTAAAATATTTATTTTTCAATGTATTTACGCTTCTTATTATGATATATCTACTGTTATAATATACGTCGGGCAAGAAATTCAATAAAAATCATGAGATTCTTCACTTCGCTCAGAATGACAAACAAGGCTATCTTTTCTCTAATATTTATCAGTCAACCTTTATCTGTCATCCTGAGGCCGTAAGACTGAAGGATCTCATTTTTAAATTTTATAAAAATAAATAATTTCTCACCCGAGGTATTCTTATATTATATTTTCATTTCTTTTAGCTTATACATTTTTTGGTTACAATTTGCGAGGATATTATAGAATTTTCCCAAACGGGTATGACTTATACAAAAGGTAGATCTATAAGAATTTTGGAACATCCTTGCCTCGGGATGGAAACTTTAATTTCTTCCTATAACGCCTTCCATTGGAGAAGATGCTGAAGCATACATTTTCTTTGGAATTCTTCCTGCTAAATATGCAAGTCTTCCTGCTATTACTGAGTGCTTCATTGCAACAGCCATTTTGATAGGGTCCTTAGCCTGAGCAATTGCAGTATTCATTAAAACTCCATCAACTCCAAGCTCCATAACTATTGCAGCATCTGATGCAGTTCCAATTCCAGCATCAACGATTACAGGTATTTTTACCGCTTCTTTGATAAAAAGAATGTTATAAGGATTTTGAAGTCCAAGCCCTGAGCCTATCGGAGCTGCCAGTGGCATAACTGCTGCACATCCTATATCTTCAAATCTTTTAGCCATTACAGGGTCATCTGTTATGTATGGTAAAACTGTAAAGCCTTCTTTAACAAGGATTTCTGCCGCTTTAAGTGTTTCTATCATATCCGGATATAAAGTTTTTTGGTCTCCGATAACTTCAAGTTTTACAAATCCATGTCCGAGAGCTTCTCTTGCAAGCTTAGCTGTTAAAACAGCCTCCTCTGCCGTATAACATCCTGCAGTGTTTGGAAGAATCATTATTTTTGATGTATCTATATAGTTTAAAAGGTTGTCTTGGTTTGGGTCTGTAATGTTTACTCTTCTAACTGCTACCGTTATCATTTCTGCACCGGATGCTTCCGTTGCTTCTTTTGTCTGCTGAAAATCTTTGTACTTTCCAGAGCCTACTATAAGTCTTGATTTAAACTCTTTTCCACCAATTACAAGCTTGTCATTCTCTAAAAACTTTTCTAAATCAAACATACTTTACCTCCAAAAAATTTGTTTAAACAATATAAACATTTTCATGTCTTTTTACAATATGAGTTGGCAGATTTAACGTTTCTTTAATCTTTTCTTTGAAAATTTCTTGAATTTTGGTTCACCGTGAATAAGAAAGACAGTCTCAACACCTTTTGTTTGCTTGATAAAATCTAATAAATTTTCTTGGTCAGCATGGGCAGAAAATCCATTTATAGTATAAATTTTAGCTTTAACTGCCATTTCTTCACCATAAATCTTAACATATTTAGCTCCATCTACTATCCGCCTTCCAAGAGTTCCTTCTGCTTGGTAGCCAACAAAAATCACTGAAGAGTTTTCTTTCTATAGATTGTGTTTTAGACGATGTTTAATCCTTCCACCGGTACACATTCCACTTCCGGTTAAAATGATTGCATCAGATTCTACCTCATTTATCTTTCTTGATTCCTCAACAGATTCTGTAAGATAAACCCATGGAAAAACAAAAGGATTTTTATTTTGTTTTAAAAGTTTTAAGACTTCACCATTTAACTGGTTTGGAAATTGTAAAAATAGCTTTATTGCAGCTATTATGGCTATCTAAAAAGATTTTATGAGGCGGAAGTTCACCATTGTCATACATCGTTCGTAAGATAAATAAAATCTCTTAGGCTTTTTCTAATGCAAATGGAATTACTACATTCCCGCCATCTTTAAAACTTTCTATAATAGCTGTTTTAAACTCGTTTATAGTTTCGGGAAGTGGTCTGTGTTTTCTATCTCCATAAGTTGATTCAATAAAGATAAAATCTGCATCTTGGAGATAATTTTCTCTTATAACCAATTTATTATTTGTTCCTAAGTCTCCAGAAAAGATTACTTTTTTACTTCTTCTTTCATCGTTAACCAAAAGTTCAACGTAAGCAGAGTCAAGAATATGCCCAGCAGAGAGTTAAAATAATGTTGTGTCTAAATGAAATTATAAGGAGGAATAATAATGGATAAGAAAGAATACTTTGAAAAAGTATTAAACAGATCAACTGAAGAATTAGTAAAAGAATTTTTTCCAGACGGTATAACAACTTAAGGAAAAGGTAGGTATAAGAAAAC
>Ga0081479_104187_pt1:0-12500 | contig 13688 bp, 7 predicted proteins | sample MamHotmetagenome_FD_70984 | JGI IMG/M metagenome (GOLD analysis project Ga0081479, IMG submission 70984) | Hot spring cone microbial streamer communities from Mammoth Hot Spring (Liberty Cap Streamers), Yellowstone National Park, USA - T=72 v2... | ecosystem: Environmental > Aquatic >... | reverse complement strand
GCTGCCGGTCTTGTAAGTTTTTTTATTTTTTTAAAAATTGATCAGTACGGAGAAATTAATGGCTAATTTGACAAAAGCAAAAAAAATAGAAATATCAAAAAAAATAAAAGATGAATTTTTGAATAATGATATTATTTTACTTTCTTTTGAAAGTGTTGGTTTTTCTAAATTACAGGAATTAAGAGATAAATTAAAGCCTCTTGGTGCAAAAATGGTTGTTATGAGAAATTCTATTGTTTATTTTGCATCAAAAGAGGCAGGATTGCTTAAGGATGAAAAGAAACCATCGCTTTTAAAAGGACCAACTGCTGTTGTTTTTATAAAAAATCAAGATGAGATTTCAACTATTTCTAAGATTCTTATTGAATTTTCTAAAGAAAATTCACAATCAAGATTAAAAGGTGGATTTCTTTCCAAAGAACAGATCACGCCTGAGATAATTAAACAGATTTCCAGTGTTGGTTCCAAGAAAGAATTACTTGGAAAACTGGTTGGTGCACTATATGCTTCTCTCTATAATATGAGAAGTGTAGTGGAAGCACCAATTAGAGATCTTGTATACGTGCTTGAAGCACTTAAAGAAAAGAAAGAAAAAGGGAATTAACGCTGGAAAATCCTTGGTAGTCCTTGTACCTGCAAAATTATAATAAATTTTGTTGCAGGGAAGGGGTAAACTTCGGTATAAACCGAAGGCTACTCAAATAAAAAGGAGATAATATGAGTGAGAAACTTACAAAAGAACAAATAGTTGATGCAATAGCAAATCTGAGTGTTATGGAACTCAGTGAGCTTATAAAAGCAATAGAAGAAAAGTTTGGAGTAAAAGCACAGGCAATTGCTCCTGTTGCAGTTGCTGCTCCACAGGGAGCTACTCAGGCTCAAGCACAATCTGAAGAAAAAACTGAGTTTACCGTTGTGCTTAAGGCAGTTCCTGATGCAACAAAAAAAATTAGCGTTATAAAAGTTGTTAGAGAAATTACCGGCCTTGGTTTAGCAGAATCTAAAGCGCTTGTCGAAGGTGCTCCAAAAGAGGTAAAAGCACATGTTGATAAAAAGACAGCAGAAGAAATAAAAAAGAAACTTGAAGAAGCCGGAGCACAAGTAGAAATTAAATAAAATTGAAAAAAATATTCATCAAAGGAAAATCTTTGACAACGTCTTCCTTTAAAAAGGGAGACGTTGTGTTTAATAAATGTATCTCATCCGATTATTTATAAAAAGTTATAGACAAAAAATGAGAAAGGATAATTATTTTATTTTTGAAAATAACAGGAGAGATTTATGAATACCGTGCTATTTGAAAAACAGCATAATTTTTCAAAGATAGGGAAAATAATAGAACTTCCTGACCTTCTTCATATGCAGAAACAATCTTTTAAAGATTTTCTTCAAATTGATGTTCCACCAGAAAAAAGAGAAATAAAAGGTCTTCAAGCTGCTTTTATGGATGTTTTTCCGATTGAATCAGGGAATGCTGTTCTTGATTTTGTTAAATATGATATAGGTAAGCCAACATATCTTTCTCCAGAAGAAGCGATACTTAGAGATGGTACATATGCTGTTCCACTTAAAGCAACATTTAAACTTATTATTAAAAATAAAAACGGTGATGTTAAAAAAGCAATAGAGCAAGAAGTAAATCTTTGTGATATACCGCTAATGACAGAAAATGGATCTTTTATTTTTAATGGAGCAGAGAGAGTAGTTGTTAGCCAATTACATAGATCTCCTGGGATAATATTTGAAGAAGATGAAGAAAAGAAACAATCAACAATAGGAAGACCATTATTTTATGGGAGAATAATTCCTTATAGGGGCGCTTGGATTGAATTTGAGTTTGATCAAGAAAATATTCTTTGGGCAAGACTTGATAGAAAGAAAAAGGTTCTTGCTACAACACTTTTAAGAGCCTGTGGAATAGAAACAAATGCTGAAATGATAGATCTTTTCTATGAAACCGAAGAAGTTGAACTTTCAGAAGAAAAAATAGCTGATATAAAAGGAAGATATCCTGCTGAGGATATTTTTGATAAGTCAAGTGGTGAGGTTCTTTGGAGTCTTGATGATAAAATTGGGAAACCCCTTGGAGAAAAAGAGTTACTTGATTTTATAAAAAGAGGTATAAAAAAGATAAAACTGATTAAAGATAATCCCCAAAAAGTAAATCCTGCAATTTTTTATACACTTCAAAAAAATCAACCAAAGACATCTTTTGAGGCAAAAAATGAAATTTATAAAAAAATGAGAGCTCAAGAATATGAACCACCAAAGGAATATATAGAAAATTTCCTTAATGAGATATTTTTTAAAAGCATAAGGAGATATGATTTTTCTGTTGTTGGTAGGTATAAAGCTCTTAGAAAGCTTGGTCCATTATATCATAGGCTAAGCGAGAAAAATAAAAAATATAAAATTCCTGATGAGAAAAATAGGCATCTTACTGTTGAGGATATAATTGTTACAATACAGTATATTCTTAAACTAAATGATGGGATAGAAAAAGAAGTTTTCAAAGTTGATAATAGTTGGGATAAATCTCTTATAAAAATTGTAGAGAGAAACACAAGGGATTATAATGCAGAGAAAAAGGAAATAGATTATAAATATGAAATCGATGATATAGATCATCTTGGAAACAGACGAGTAAGATCAGTTGGAGAGCTTCTTGAAAATCAAGTAAGGCTTGGACTTGTTCAGATGGCAAGATATATTAGAGATAAGATGGCAAGACAAGAACCAAATATGCAGCCTAAGAATATAATAAATTCTGCTCCGCTTGTTGCAATAATTAGAAAGTTTTTTGGAACATCTCAATTATCGCAATTTATGGATCAGATTAATCCTCTTGCTGAGATGACTCATAAAAGAAGGCTTTCTGCGCTTGGTCCAGGAGGACTTAATAGAAAAAGAGCAGGATTTGAAGTTAGAGATGTTCATCATACACATTATGGAAGAGTTTGTCCGATAGAAACACCTGAAGGTGCAAACATAGGTCTTATCGTTTCTCTTTCTTCTTATGCAAAGGTTAATGAGTATGGTCTTATCGAAACACCATATAGAGTAGTGAAAAATACAAGAGTTACCGATGAAGTTGTTTATATGGATGCAAATGCTGAGGATGGAATATTTGTTGCTCAAGCAAATACACCAGTTGAAAATAGTAAGATAGCGGTAGATTTAGTTTATGGAAGACTTGCTGATAGTTATATATATGTTTCAAAAGATGAAGTAAAATATATGGATATTTCTCCACTCCAAGTTTTTTCTGTTTCTGCATCATTAATTCCTTTCCTTGAAAATGATGATGCAAATAGAGCGTTGATGGGTTCAAACATGCAAAGACAGGCTGTGCCTCTTGTAAAAACAGAACCACCACTTGTTGCGACTGGTATGGAACCATATGTTGCTAAGGATTCAATGGCATGTATTGTTGCAAAAAGAAGTGGTAAGGTTATATATGTTTCTGCAAATATTATTGCAATAAAACCGGATGATTCAAATGAACCAGATATATATCATTTGATAAAGTTTAAGAGAACAAACCAAGATACTTGTATAAATCAGAAACCAATAGTAAATACAGGTGATTATGTTAAAGAAGGACAAGTGATAGCAGATGGACATTCAATTTCAAATGGGCAGTTGGCTCTTGGAAAAAATCTTCTTGTTGCGTTTATGAGCTGGGAAGGTTATAACTTCGAAGATGCTATTCTTGTTTCTGAGAGATTAATTGAAGATGATGTTTTTACATCAATATTTATTCAAGAGTATGAAATTGAAGCAAGGGATACAAAGTTAGGTCCAGAAGAAATAACAAGAGATATTCCAAATGTAAGTTCTGAGATGCTTGCTCATCTTGATGAGGATGGAATAGTCGTTCCATCAACGATGGTAAAACCAGGTGATATACTTGTAGGTAAAGTTTCACCAAAAGGTGAACAGGCGATGACTCCTGAGGAAAGACTTCTTAAGGTTATATTTGGAAAAAAAGCAGATGAGGTTCAAGATACATCACTTAGAGTTCCTCCAGCAGTATATGGTAAGGTTATAGGAACAAGGGTCTTTGTAAGAAGAGAAAAGATTTCAAAAGAAGAAGAAATAAAGAGAACTCAAGAACTTAAAGAAGAGATGGAAAAACACATGCAGGTTTTAAAAGAGTTTAGAAAAGAATCTCTTAAGGATTCAGAGAAAAATGCTGAAATTGAGAATTTTTATAAATTGATGGAGAAAAAGATAAAAGATAAGTATACAAGAGAGATTGAGTTAATAAAAAAGACAGGAGAACTCCCAGTTACAGTAAATAAAGTTGTTAAGGTTTATATAGCACTTAAAAGAAGGTTGCAAGCAGGTGATAAACTTTCAGGAAGACACGGAAATAAAGGTGTTATTTCAAAGGTTATGAAGAAAGAGGATATGCCATTTTTACCAGATGGAACTCCTGTTGATGTTGTTCTTTCGCCTCTTGGTGTCCCTTCAAGAATGAATATTGGACAAATACTTGAAACAATGCTTGGATGGGCAGCGTATCATTTAAAAACACAGATGATATGTCCAGTTTTTGATGGACCAAAAGAAAAGGATGTTATTGAACAAGTAAGAAAGGCAAAAGAATATTTAAGGTCAAAAGGAGTTCCTGAGGAGTATCTCCCTGATGATTACTGCAGAATAACACTTTATGATGGAAGAACTGGGGAACCATTTGCTGAAAAAGTTACTATTGGATATATGTATATCCTAAAGCTTATACACCTTGTTGAAGATAAAGTTCATGCAAGATCCATTGGTCCTTATAGTTTAATTACAAGGCAGCCACTTGGTGGAAAAGCGCTTTTTGGAGGTCAGAGATTTGGAGAAATGGAAGTTTGGGCTCTTGAGGGATATGGTGCAAGCTATACTCTACAAGAAATGCTCACAGTTAAGTCAGATGATTTTACTGGAAGAAATAAACTATATGAGAGCATAATAAAAGGTGAGTTTCCAAAAAGCCCTGGAGTTCCAGAATCATTTAAGGTGTTAACAAAGGAGCTTGCAGGTCTTGCTTTAAATGTTGAACTTTTAAAAAATCCTGAAAGAGAAAAGCAAGAATCTGAAAAGTCAAAGAAATCTTCAAAAAAATCAAAGATTACAAAATAAAAGGGAGAGTTTATGGAAGAAAAAATAAATGATTTAACTGCTGCAAAAATATCAAGTTTCCTTGGAATTAACAAAAAAAAGACGGTAAATGAAAAAGTAATCAATTATGAGGATTTTGATTGGATTAGGATAGGTCTTGCAAGTCCACAGAAGATTAAGGCATGGTCATATGGTGAGGTTAAAAAGGCTGAAACCATAAACTATAGAACTTTAAAGCCGGAAAAGGATGGCTTGTTATGTCAGAGGATATTTGGTCCTATAAAAGATTATGAGTGTGAATGTGGTAAATATAGATGGGTTAAATATAGAAATGTTGTTTGTGATAGGTGTGGCGTTGAGGTTACAGAATCAAAGGTTAGAAGAGAAAGAATGGGACATATTGAACTTGCAGCACCAGTAGTTCATATATGGTATTTGAGAAAATCTCCTTCAAAGATTGGTATAGTTCTTGATATGAAACCATCCGATCTTGAGAAAGTTGTCTATTATGCTGCCTATATTATTACTGAGGATGTTATTGATCCAATAACAAACAAAGTAGAGTATAGAAGGGGTGATATTCTTTTTGAAGAACAACTTGAAAGCGTAAGAAAGCATTTTCCAAATGTAAAAGCAAACATTGGAGCATATGCCATAAAAGAACTTCTTGAAACGCTTGATCTTGAAAAAGAAATAAATAACTTAAATGAAAAATTAAAAAATGAAAAAAATGTTGAAGAGAAGAATAAGATAATAAGAAGGCTTACGATACTTCAAAGTTTTTATGAAAACCAGATGAGGCCAGAATGGATGGTTTTAACTGTTCTTCCAGTAATACCACCAGATTTAAGACCACTTGTTCCACTTGATGGAGGAAGATTTGCAAGTTCAGATTTGAATGATTTGTATAGAAGAATCATAAATAGAAATAACAGATTAAAACATATAGAAGCATTGAGAGCACCAAAAGTAATGATATTTAACGAAAAAAGATTGTTACAAGAAGCTGTTGATGCTTTAATAGAGAATGGTGCAAGAGGAAGAGTTGTAACATCATCTAATGGAAGACCTTTAAAATCTCTTTCAGATGTTCTTAAAGGAAAACAAGGTAGATTTAGACAAAATCTACTTGGTAAAAGAGTTGATTATTCTGGTCGTTCAGTTATTGTTGTTGGACCAAATTTAAAACTTCATCAATGTGGTCTTCCAAAGACAATGGCTCTTGAGCTTTTTAAACCTTTTGTTTTATCTGAGTTGATAAAGAAAGAAAATATAACTCTTAAAGTTGCAAGAAGAAAACTAGAAGTTCCAGATGATGAAGTTTGGGATATACTTGAAAAAGTTACAAAAAATCATCCAGTTCTTTTAAACCGTGCTCCAACTCTTCATAGAATATCAATCCAAGCTTTTGAACCTGTTTTAATTGAAGGTCTTGCAATACAGCTTCATCCTCTTGTCTGTGCAGCGTTTAATGCTGACTTTGATGGAGACCAAATGGCTGTTCATGTCCCTCTTTCTCCGCATGCTCAAATGGAGGCAAGAGTTTTGATGATGTCAACAAATAATATACTTTCTCCTGCAAATGGTAAGCCGCTTGCAGTTCCATCTCATGATATGATACTTGGAATAAACTATCTTACAAAAGTTAAATATGGAGAAAAAGGAAGCGGTAAGTTTTTCTCAAGTTTTGATGATGCAATGGCTGCATATCAAAGAGGGCTTGTTGATTTACATGCTCCAATAAAAATTAAAGGGTTTAATGAACTTATTGAGAAAGATAATAAGGATTTTAAGGTCGATAATCCAAAAACGTGGAAGGATTATACAACTATTGGAAGAATTATATTTTTTGAAGTTCTTCCTGAAAATATTAACATTAAAGATTATAACAGAGCACTCGCAAAGAAAGATATTGTTGAACTTGTTGATTATTGTTATAAATCAGATAAAATCGGACCTTATAAAACTGTTCAGTTACTTGATAAATTGGTTGAACTTGGTTTCCATTATGCAACATTAAGTGGATTGAGCATATCTATTGCAGATATGAAAATACCTTCTATTAAAAAAGAAATAGTTGAGAAAGCTGAAAAAGAAGTTAAAAAGATAGATGAATTAGTAAAGGAAGGAATAATTACGGATGTTGAGAGATATAATCAGATAATAAATAAATGGACTGATGTTACTGAAAAAATTTCAAAAGCAGTTTTTGAAGAGATGGCAAAGGATGAAAAAGAAGATTACTCTCCTAATAAGCCAAGATTTAATAGTGTTTACATGATGGCTGAATCTGGAGCAAGAGGGTCAAAACAGCAAGTAAGGCAGTTGTGTGGTATGAGGGGTTTGATGGCAAAACCACAGAAGAAACTTACTGGTGGAAAAGGTGAGATTATTGAAAATCCAATTATATCCAACTTTAGGGAAGGTCTTAGTGTTCTTGAATATTTTATATCAACACATGGAGGAAGAAAAGGTCTTTCTGATACCGCATTAAAAACTGCTGATGCTGGATATCTTACAAGAAGACTTGTTGATGTTGCGCATAATGTTGTTGTAACAATTGATGATTGCAAAACATCAAACGGTGTTTATGTAGAAGAACTTAGAATTGGTGATGATGTCATAGAAACTCTTGAAGAAAGAATTATAGGAAGGATTGCTCAGGAAGATGTTAAAGACAGTAATGACAATATAATAGTTAAAAGAGGCGAGTATATAACAAAGGATATTGCAAAAAAAATAAAAGATGCTGAAATAAGCAAAGTTTATGTAAGAAGTGTTTTAACATGTGAGGCTGAGGACGGAGTTTGTGCAAAATGTTTTGGAATAAACCTTGCAACAAATAAAGAGGTTGAGATAGGTGAAGCAGTTGGTATTATTGCAGCACAATCTATTGGTGAGCCTGGAACACAGTTAACACTTAGAACATTCCATATAGGTGGAACTGCTGCTTTTGAAACATCAAGGTCTGAAATAAAAGCGGATCTTGATGGAAAAATTGCTTTTGAAAATCTTGAAACAGTAGTAAATAGAAATGGAGATACAGTTTGTGTTTCAAGAAATGCTGTTGCAAGAATTAAAGGTGATAATAAAAAAGAAAGTGAGATTAAAATTCCATATGGTTCTGTTATAGTTAAAGATATGAAAGATAAAGAGGTTAAAAAAGGTGAGGTTATTGCAAAGACTGATCCTCATACAATGCCTATAATTGCAAAGAAAGGTGGAGTTGTAAAATGGGTCAACATTGAAGAAGGAAAAACTCTTCATAGAGAAAGAAATAAGGTTACAGGTATAATAGAAAATAGAATTATAGAACATAAAGGAGCAAAGAAACTTAATCCTATGATTGAGATAATGTATGGAGATAAAAAGGATTCTTATTTTCTACCTGTTAACTGTATAATAGTTGTTGAAGATGGTGAAGAGGTTAAAGACGGTGATATTATTGCTAAGATGGAAAAAACATCAATTAAAACAAAAGATATAACTGGAGGTCTTCCAAGAGTTGCTGAGCTTTTTGAGGTTAGAAGACCTCAGAATCCTGCAATAATAGCAAAGATAGATGGTATTGTAACTTTAAAGCAAAGTAGTAAAGGACATATAATTGTTGAAGTTAGAAATGAGGAAACAGGACAGGTTGAAAGTTATGATATACCTTTTGGAAAACATCTTATGGTTTATGATGGGGATAAGGTAATGGTTGGTGAGGCATTAACAGATGGTTCCGTTGATATATATGACCTTCTTGAAGTTAAAGGTATAAATGAGGTTCAAACATATCTTGTAAATGCTATTCAAGAGGTATACAGGAGCCAAGGTGTAAGTATAAACGATAAATTTATTGAGATAATTGTAAGACAAATGATGTCAAATGTAAGAATTACAAATCCTGGTGCTTCAACATTTTTAAGCGGAGAGATTGTTGCAAAATCAATAGTTAGAGATGAAAATAAGAAACTTAGGGAAAAGGGACTTGAGGAAGCATCATATGAACCTGTTCTTCTTGGAATAAGCAAAGCATCACTTTCAAGTGAGTCGTTTATATCTGCTGCAAGTTTCCAAGAAACCACAAGGGTTTTAACAGATGCTGCTGTTTTAAATAAGATTGACTATTTGAAAGGTCTTAAAGAAAATGTTATAATAGGACATTTAGTACCATGTGGTACCGGTTTTATTACCAGACAATTGAAACTAAAAAAGGAGGATTAAGAGAAAATACTCTTAATAAAAGGCTATGGCAACGATAAATCAGTTGATAAGATTAGGAAGAACAAAGAAGAAAAGAAAAAGTAAATCACCCGCGCTTCTTGGATGTCCTCAAAGAAGAGGCGTTTGTACAAGGGTTTATACAACTACTCCCAAGAAGCCAAATTCTGCTCTTAGAAAAGTAGCACGTGTTAAATTAAGTTCAAAGATAGAAGTGACAGCATATATTGGTGGAGAAGGACATAATCTTCAGGAACATTCTATTGTTCTTGTTAGAGGAGGAAGGGTTAAAGATTTGCCAGGTGTAAGGTATCATATTGTGAGAGGTGCCTTAGACTGTGCTGGTGTTGAAAATAGAAGACAAGGAAGATCCTTGTATGGTGCAAAGAAACCAAAACAGCAACAATCTGCTGCAAAGAAATAATTAAAAGGAGGAAGTTGTGCCGAGAAAAGCTTTAAAACCACATGAAAGAAGACCACTTCCGCCACCGGATATAAAATATAATTCTGTTTTGGTGGCAAGATTTATTAATAAAATAAATTATCGTGGTAAGAAATCACTTGCGGAGAGGATTGTTTATTCAGCTTTTGATATTATAAAACAGAAAACAAATGAAGATCCTTTAAAAGTTTTTACACAAGCAATTGAAAATGCAAAACCACTTCTTGAAGTAAAACCAAGAAGGGTTGGTGGAGCAACTTATCAAGTTCCAGTTGAGGTTCCTAATATGAGAGGAACAACTCTTGCAATGAGATGGCTTATAGAGGCAGCAAGAAATTCTAGAGGTTCAAGAAGTTTTTATGAGAGTCTTGCAGATGAGATAATACTTGCTTATAAGAAAGAAGGGAGTGTTATAAAGAAAAGAGAAGATGTCCATAAGATGGCTGAAGCTAACAGAGCTTTTGCTCATTATAGATGGTAAAATTTTTTATTAAATAAAAGGGAGTGAAAAATGGCTGATATAAATCTTCATAAGTTAAGAAACATAGGTATAATAGCTCATATAGATGCTGGAAAAACTACAACAACAGAGAGAATACTTTATTATACTGGAAAGATTCATAAAATTGGTGAGGTTCATGAAGGGGACACAGTTACTGACTGGATGCCACAAGAGAGAGAGAGAGGTATTACAATAACTGCTGCTGCAATATCTACAGAATGGAAAGGGTACTCAATAAATATAATAGATACCCCTGGACATGTTGATTTTACGGCAGAAGTTGAAAGAAGTTTAAGAGTACTTGATGGAGCTATAGTTGTTTTTGATGGTGTTCAAGGTGTTGAGCCGCAATCAGAAACAGTCTGGAGACAGGCTGATAGATACAATGTTCCAAGAATTGCATATATAAATAAAATGGATAGAACAGGTGCGGACTTTTATATGTCTTATAAATCTATAATAGAAAAACTTGGAGCAAATGCATGGCCAATTCAACTCCCTATTGGAAAGGAGGATAAATATATTGGGCTTGTTGATTTAGTTGAGATGAAGGCATATAGATGGATTGGAGATGAATTAGGGGCACATTTTGATGTTGATGATAATATACCTGAAGATATGATAGATGAGGTTAAAGAATATAGAGAAAAATTGATTGAAAAGATATGTGATTTTGATGATAAACTTATGGAGAGATATTTAAATGGGGATACAAATTTTACTTCCGAAGAAATAAGAGCAGCAATAAGAAAGGGTGTTATAGCATGTAAATTTTTCCCAGTTCATTGTGGTTCATCATATAAAAATAAAGGTGTTCAACCACTTCTTGATTCGGTTACCTATTATCTACCATCTCCATTAGATATTGCTGCTGTAAAAGGAAGAGATCCAAATACAGGAGAGGAGATAACAAGAGAGACAAATAATAAAGCACCATTTTGTGCTTTGATGTTTAAAATTCAAGCAGATCCATTTGTTGGGAAATTAACATATGTGAGAGTTTATTCAGGTGTTTTAAAAACAGGTGATATAGTTTATTTTGCAAAGAAAAGAACAACTGAAAGAATAGGAAGAATGGTTAGAATGTTTGCTGATAAGAGGGAGGAGATAAAAGAGATTCAAGCAGGTGATATAGCAGCAGTGGTTGGTGTAAAAAATGCAAGTGTTGGTGAAACTATATGTGATCCAAATGCTCCAATAGAACTTGAAGGTATGAAATTCCCAGAACCAGTTATCTCAATTGCCATTGAGCCAAAAACAAAAGATGAAGAAGAAAAACTCTCGCTTGCTCTTTCGAGGCTTGCAGAAGAGGATCAGACATTTAGAGTTAAAACAGATGAAGAAACTGGACAGACAATACTTTCAGGAATGGGAGAACTGCATCTTGATATTATTGTTGATAGATTAAAAAGAGAATTTAAAGTAAATGTTAATGTTGGACAGCCACAGGTTGCCTACAGAGAATCAATAAAGAGTGTTGTTGAAGAAGAAGGTAAGTTCATTAGACAATCAGGTGGTAGAGGACAGTATGGACATGTTTGGCTTAAGATTGAGCCACTTGAAAGAGGTAAGGGATTTGAGTTTGTTAATGCTATAACTCAAGGAAGAATTCCAAAAGAATATATTCCAGCTGTTGAGAAAGGATGTGAGGAGGCACTTGGTAGTGGTGTTCTTGCAGGATATCCTTTAGTTGACCTTAGGGTTACTCTTTTTGATGGTTCTTTTCATGAAGTTGATTCATCTGAGATAGCATTTAAAATAGCAGCTGCTATTGCCTTAAAAAATGGATGTAAAAAAGCAAATCCATATCTTCTTGAACCAATAATGAAGTTTGAGGTGGTTTGCCCAGAGGAAAATATTGGTGATATAATAGGAGATCTTAATTCAAGAAGAGCAAGAATTACCGAGATGGGTAATAGAGGAAACGCAAGATATGTTAGAGGGTTTGTTCCTTTGGCTGAGATGTTTGGTTATGCAACAGTAGTAAGATCTTTGTCTCAAGGTAGAGCATCATTTAACCTTGAGCCATCTCATTACGAAGAAGTGCCTGGAAATATTGCAAAAAGTATAATAGAAAAAAGAGCAGTTGCAGCAAAGGAGTAATTTAAAGTAAATTTAAAAAAGGAGGTTTTATATGTCGAAAGCTAAATTTGAGAGGACTAAGCCGCACGTGAATGTGGGAACTATTGGGCATGTGGATCATGGAAAGACGACACTTACAGCAGCGATAACGAAGGT
>Ga0081479_108504_pt1 | contig 13765 bp, 3 predicted proteins | sample MamHotmetagenome_FD_70984 | JGI IMG/M metagenome (GOLD analysis project Ga0081479, IMG submission 70984) | Hot spring cone microbial streamer communities from Mammoth Hot Spring (Liberty Cap Streamers), Yellowstone National Park, USA - T=72 v2... | ecosystem: Environmental > Aquatic > Thermal... | reverse complement strand
GAAGAAGAGGACTCTTATCTTACCTTCTGTTCCTGTGAAGCCTTCTACATCCCAGGTAATGTGGAGAGTAGAGGTAGGAGAGAAGGTTTCATTACCTAATGGTGCAGTAGTCTTGATGTAGTTATGTTCGAAGTAGACAGTAATAGTGTGGTTGTTATCTACATTATCGAAGGTATAGGAATATGTACCATCGTGGTTATCAACTACATTACTTAATACTGATGTACTACCATCTACAACAATATCCTTTATGTGATAGCCTGTATCTGGAGTGATTGTGAAGGTTTGAGAGCCAAACTGAGGAACAAGGACATCACCTGATGGAGTAATTGTTCCACCTGTTCCTGCTGAGGCAGTAATTACATACTGGAGGACACCAGGAGCAAAGACTGCTTGAATTGTGTGGTCAGAGGTGACATTGGAGAAGGTGTAGGTGTAGGAAGTGGTTTCGATGGATGGACGAGGTTTGCCACCAGTTGCAAATATGCTCCCGCCATCAACAATTATATCGGCAATATGGTAGCCAAGATTTGGAGTGATAACAAATGATTGGCCCTTATACTCTTCAACCTGGACACTTCCAGAAGGAGTAATTGTTCCCCATGCATTATTGTTTACTGATGCAGTAATAGTGTATTTAAGGACGCCTTTATCATAACCTACATTATTAGCATTATCTATTGCGTAGAGAGTAAAGTAATGTGTAGTTGCATCGAGAACTGGGGTTGTGTAACTTGTCTGGTCTGGTGCAATCCAAATATCGCTTCCGCCATTAATAACTAAATCGTATCCCCAGATGCCACTTGAAGGAGCAGGATCGCTTGCAGGGTTCCAGGAAATTGTATAACTACCGTCTGCATTTTTAACGATGCTTGTGATCTGAACCGTTGGTGCAACTCTATCAACACTCACTGGGAATTCAATTACCTGTGGTGCATCGTAGACCATCTTGTTAAAGATCTTAGGTGCTTTCGCAGTGATGACAAGTTTGTATTTGCCATCGGAAACAGGATTACCATTTGCATCAGTTCCATCCCAGACCCACCAGTCGTAATCATAGTAATCATAGTAAAGCCAGTCCATTTTATAAATATAGTCAGTGCTGTCAATAGTCTTCACCAGGTTGTTTGAATTATCTCTTATTTCAATTGTCACATTCTGGATATTTCTCAAAGCCCAGAAGTCTGCTTCAAGAAGATTTGGCTGAACAGTAGGGTCAGCATCAGGATTAAATGCAATTGCATTTCTATCAAGATTGCCGTAGAAATCAACACCTGCATAATACCAATTCCACCCATCAGTGAGTTCTGGCCAGGTTACAGGAACACCAAAAGCATACATTATGAAGCTCATCGGGTCATCTGCTGGTGGGTCAATGAGTGGGTTAAAGTCCCAGGCAGACTCATCAGTAAACTGGTTCCACCTGCCAAGGACACCCATATATGGAATGTGGAGTTCAACCGTTGCTCCAGAAACAGGAGTAAACTTTATAAATCCTTCAAGATAATTCCAGCCTGTCCAATCTCGCACATTCCTTGCATCTATAGTAACATCAACAAAAACTGCACCGTTTGCAGGAACAGTCACAGTACCTGAAGGGTTAGTTGTAACTATTGCACCAGAAAGTGCCCTTGATCTCAGATTAAAGTTAGTTGTTTGAACTGTTGAAGAAATATTGTAAGTTACAGCACTTGAACCGCTATTTGCTAACTTTACAGTAAATGTTACAGGAGCAGTCTTATAGTTCGGAATATCCCCAAGCGCAACATATGGGTCTTCCATCCCCATAGGTTTTTCGGGCCGGGTATCTCCTGCATATCTCCAGTGTGTCACTGTTACATCTGTGTGAAGCGCCTTATAGACATTCACTCTTCCTGCACCCTGCTTAAGAACAGAATAAGGCAACCCAGTTGAAGGTTCAATAAGAATATCAGCCGTATTCATAAGGGCTGTTTTTATCTTCGAAGGATGCCAATTTGGATGCGCTTCCTTAACAAGTGCACCTGCTGCACCGACATGAGGAGCTGCCATTGATGTGCCAGACCAGGTATCGTATCCCCCACCAGGAACTGTTGACTTTATATCTCCACCAGGTGCTGTAATTTCTGGCTTGAAGGAGAGATCTGGTGGCGGTCCCCAGGATGAGAAGCCAACCATCGTGTCCCCATTAGGATTAACTCCCGTATGACCCATAAAACCGACTCTTCCAGTACCATCTCCTAAAGTAGGTTTATATTCCGAATTAGCATTCGCTTCTGCATACTTAAGAAGCTCAGCACCTGTACTTTCATCAACAAATACAGCAGGAATATTCTCCTGACCATCAGTCCCCATAGTTATGAGACCTGAAGTATTATTATAAATAATTACCCCAATTGCACCTGCAGCAAAAGCATTATTAATTTTGGTCCTAAAATAATACCTACCTCTCCTTATTAACGCAATTTTTCCTGCAATTCCACCGTGAGGAAATTCATCCGGTGCACCATAACCGCAGTTTACATACGCATATCCTGCGCCATTGTTATCTCCAATGGCTGATACTGGATCAGGAGAGGCAGAACCAACCGTATAGTAGTAATCTTGAGAAGGGGTTGGTGCTATCTTAGTTAACATCGGAAGCATATTTCTGTTTTCACTTGCAGCAACTGAGATTGCTGATGGCGTAACAGATGGTGTACCAACCATTGCCCAATCGGGGAAAAATGGATAATATCCATAAGGATAATAAGACCAATATGAGTTACCTGCTGAAAGCGAAACAAATATTCCTGCAGCAACACAGTTTTCAATCGCCTTTTGGTCTGGTGCATTAGGGTCAACAAAGCCAGCAGGTGCACCAAAACTCATGTTCACTGCTGCAACTGGTGGGTGAGTGCCTTCAGGACCATTATCAAGGTTATATGGGTCTGCCATATAGTCAAACGCCCTTGCTATATCCAGGTCTGAAGCAGAGCCTCCACAACCAGGAACAATCTTTGCAGCAACAATTTTTGCCTTTGGCGCAACACCTTTTACAGTTCCATCTGCTGCCATAATACCAGCAACATGTGTTCCGTGACCCTGACAGTCCATTGGATCGGAATCATTATCTCCAAAGTCATAGCCTGCAACTACTTTATTGCCCCATCCACCGCCAAGATCCGGATGCGTGTAGTCGACACCAGTATCCACAACACCTACATACATCCCTGTGCCGTCAACACCTGGGTCAGTCCAAACACCAGCAGAACCTGCACCAATAAGAGGCACGGAGTAATCAAGGTCTGGCTTGTAAACTGTTGCAATGTGGACTTTGTCTTTTCCAAATTTTCTGTAGAGTTTCTTAATATCGGAAACTCTTGTTTCAAGAACAATACCATTGTAACCAAAATAGAGGTCTTTTAAATTCCTTTGGACGATACCGAGACCTGTAAGTTCATTTTTAATGTTAGTATGTTCTGCCTTTAAACTCGACAATGCATTAAGAATTATTGGATTAGTTTTTACATCCTGAGAGTTTACATCGATTTTGTTCTTAATGGCAACCTCAAGTACTGGACTTCCATTTCCATCGACTGCAACAGGCACAAAATCTTTCGAAGTTTTAATCTTTTTGAGTTCTGCAAGACTTTTTGGAATCTCTACACCATCAATAATTTCAACAGGAAGTTTCAGTACATCCCGCTTCTGCTTCAAATCATTAGGAATTTTCAAACCATTTGGCGAAGAGAAACGCTTTGCAAGTTCCTCACGAATCTTCTGCACAATTTCTTGCTCGGTTGGATTACCTCCCTTCACGCTTCCCATAGGAACAAACGAAATAGAGAGAAGCAGTGAGAGGACAACCAATACCACCAACAACTTTTTCATAAACACCTCCTTCTCCTAAATTTAGCATTTTTTACTAACTACAAAATTTTAGTACATTCTCTAAAAATTTGCAAACACTTTTAGGTATATAATACACAAGATTTCAAAATTGGAAAAGGGGGACTCTTCGTCCCCCAAAATTTTCTACGGTTTGTATGTTATTGTTATAGTCTTTGTTGTCCCATCCCAATCAACTGTAGCACCAAATGCTTCTGTAATAAACCTAAGAGGAACAAAAGTTAAACCACCGATAATCTTAGGTGACACTTCCAGTTTATCAATCTGGTTGTTTACCAAAGCAATGTTTGAATTTATCTGAACCTGTATAGTTTTATCTTTAAATTCTATGGTAACCAACTTCAAGGCGTCGTTATAATTTACTGTTGCGCCAAAGGTCTCGGCGATAAACCTCAACGGCACAAGTGTTACGCCTTTCTCAACAAACGGACTCTGGTCAAGAGTAACTCTTCCAGTTGAGGTAACTACTTCTTTAGAACCTATTTGAAGTTTAATTATCTTCTCGTTAACCTTTCTAACTATGAGGGTTTTCATAGATTTATTTCCTGCAAGGTCATACGCCTCTATGGTAAAGACATTATCGCCCTCTGTTAAATTCAAAGAATAGACATAAGTTGCATTATTCTGGAAAATTTCGTTGCCGTTCACAAAAACTCTTCCTTTTTCATTCAGTAAAATTTTTAATGTGAAATTATTATCTGTTGTCTCAAATTCGTCATTCCCTGAAAGTGCCTTTAAGGGTAGATCTACAAAACTTATAGTTGGTGGTTCCCGATCGATCTTTGCAGTGAGAAGAAGTGTAGTTTGATTCCCAGCAAGATCCCTCGCCCATATAGCAACAGAATCGCCATCTTTTACATCAAGAGAAAAGGAGAACTTTAAATTATCTGATAATTCAAGTATCTTCTCATTTATCCCCCAAGTTATCTTCAAAGTACATGGTTCTGAAACAGAGCCTGACACAACTTTCGAAGAGCCCAAAACAACAAACCCTGATGATAAATTATCTACATTAATAACTGGCGGAGTAGTATCAACCACAATTTTCTTCTCAACAATTTCACCCTTGTTCCCACGCGCATCTACAGCATATGCAAAAACAGAATGACCTCCCTCGCCAACCTTAAAAGGTTTTTGGAACTCCTTGAATTCCTCATCATCAACCTTATAAAACACTTTTAAACCATTTGAAGTTGAGAGAGTGATTTCAGGTGAAGTTCTATAAATCCCGTTCATGCCATCAGGTGAGGATGGATTTATTGAAAACTCTACCACAGGAAGAGAAATAAATTCGACCTTGTTACTTGCAACCTGATTAGGTTCCTTAGAAGTATATAAAGTTATACCAAACCTCCCTAATAAAGAGGGGTTTTTAATCCCTGCATCTACAGATATTTTAACCTCAACATAAGAATCAGGACCAATATCCTGTGGGACATAAATCGTCAAAACTCCATTAGACAAAGAAGCAGAGTCTGCAACCAATCCATTTACTGTAAAGGCTTCTTTTGGCGGCTTATCGGTTGTAAAGATGAATTCCTTATCAAATGTTATACTTATATAATCGACTCCTTTAGACAAAGTCATAACTGGACCTGTCTTAAAGGTTATTTTAAATTCGTTTAAAAGATTTATTCCGCTGTAAAGTGGCTCAAATTTTACTTCAGAAACCGACGATTCTCGGATGGTTATTTCGGAAGTAACTTTAAAACTATCTGTATCGGTCCATACACTAATACTATAAGTTCCTGGTATAGAGGGATTGATAATACCTGCATCCTCTTTTATCGAAATTTCGACCTTATCAGATGAAGAAATAAGAACGGGACTTTCAATCACCAAAGTATTACCATTTACGGTTGCATTAGATACTATCCCATTCACATAGATAAGATTACTCATGTCCTGCCTCGTAACCTTGAAGTTGTTATCAAAATTGATATAAATGTTTTTACCTTTATCAAGAGCGCCAACAGGAGAAGTGGCAAATGTTATCGTCAAACCAGCCTCTCCTCCTATGAAATCCTTCGAAAGCGTTATAGATAAGTTTTGAACCTGCGGATCAAAAATTTCAAAGGGGAGCGAGTCAACCCAGGTATCTTCAACAGAAGTAGAAACAGATAAAACTTTCATCCCAGAGGGAGGATTTTTTATACCAAATTTTTGCGAAAATTCAATAAAAACTGGATGATATGAAGGAATATCAAACGACGCATAAACCCTTAGTACATAGGGATCATCCGAACTCCTATAAACACTTGATGCCTCTACTCCATTTACCTTAACATATGATTTGGATAAATAAGAAGGGATGATTGTGCCAGCAGGGAAACGAATTCTTATCTCGCCTGACCCCTCTTGAAGTGCACCTCTTGCACCTGTCAAAAATTTTACATCATAGGAAGCGCTCATTCCCTTGACAGGTGGGTCAACATTAACTTCAACATTTTGAACAGAGGAAACAGTAATCCTATAACTATTTGATAAATTCCAGCCTAACTCAACACCATTCGGATTTAAATAAACGACCCTCACTTTGTAACAAGTTGCAGGAGTAATTGGATTTACAAGCCCTGCCTCCTTCTTTATTAGAATCTCCACAGGATCATTTTTATAAAGAAGTTTGCTCAAATAAAGGGTAAGTTCGACTGAGTTGTCTGATGTTACCAATTTAAATTGGGCTCCTTGTACTGGGTTCCCATTCACTAAAATACTCCCAAAAGGTGCAGCATCAAATTTAAATCTGGTATCATCTCTAAAATACAATTTCAAAATTCCAACTCTATCGTAATCCGAGTAACTGCCGTATATCCTGTAATGCGCAATAACACCTGCATTGATAGGATCAACATCAACATTAAAAGGTGGAGCAACAGAAACAGCTTTTGATAAGCTATTGAATCCGAATATTTGCAACGATAAAACAAGTGCTATTAGCAATATCAATAACTTTTTCACAAAATCACCTCCTTACTGCTTTGGATATATAATCAAAACAGTTTTCGTTTGCGGATTCCAAACAACATCTGCACCAAAAACCTCTGATATAAACCTTATCGGGACAAGAGTTCTTCCATTCAGTATGTAAGGCGCAACATCCAGTTGCACTTCTTTGCCATTCACCACAGCAGTTTTCTTGCCTATCCACATCTGAATTGCACTGTTATTAAATTGAATAGAAATCTTCTTAGTCGTCGCATCATACTCAAAAGTTGCGCCAAAAGACTCACCAATAAATCTTAACGGAACCATTGTCCTACCAGAATTTATTTGGGGGACTGCTTCAAGTATATAATTCTTACCATTTACAACTGCAACCGTATTCCCAACCTGAAGGATTATGGAAACAGACCTTGAATATTTTACTGCAACTGTATTTTTAGTAGTGTTGCCTGCTTCATCCTTGGCAACAACCTCGATGTTATTAATAACATTTTCCTTCAATCCATAAAATTCGTATGAAAAGGTTCCGTCCTCTTTTACTGTAACTTTTTCACCGTTCACTGTAACAGTTGCACCTTTTTCTGTTACCCCTTCTACGACAAGGGGAAGTTTTATAATATTTTCAAACATAACAGGTTTCACTATTGTAAGAGGTGGGGGTTCCGTATCAAGCGTTACTTTCACCTTCACCTCTGTTGTATTTCCAGCAATATCCACTGCAACAACAGAAATAGTCTCTGAATTTCCACTCATCTCAAAGGTACTTTCAAAATTACCAACTCCATCAACAGGGACATTTACTCCACCCACAGTTACTGTAGAGCCAATATCAACAGTCCCTTTAACTTTGATAGTCTTACTTGAGACAATTGAGTTATCTTTAGGCTCTGTAACAAACAAAACTGGAGGAATAGTATCGACCTTTATCTGGAAGGATTTTGCAGATTCCTTATGCCCTTCTTTATCAACAGCATAGAAGAAAAGAGTATGAATGCCTTCGGGTGCAATAATAAGATTCCCGTTCCAGACAGTGGGAGTATTGTTATCAAAATAGTAATACACAGTCGGATTAGGATCAATTGCACTGAATACAGAGAAAGTTATCGAGGGCTTTGTTTTATAAAATCCGTTAGTTCCATCTGGTTCAGCCGGAGCTATAATAAGTTTTGTCTCCGGGACATTTTCAATTTTGTATGCATTTGAGACCATAGGTGTTTGCTCTTTTGTAGTATACACAGAAAGATTATAATTCCCTGCCTGAATGGGATTCTTAATATTTGCACCTTCTCCAATTTTAACTATAACATCTGAAAATTCCTTAACTTCAAAAGGCACAGTTATTGTAATTGTTGTGCCTGAAATTTCTATAAGAGTAGTAGGAACACTATTTATAGTTATTTGAGATGTAGGAATGCTTGTTGGTATCGTCGTCCCAAGTGGAAATACTATGTAAATTTTGTCGATTCCTGGGAGAAGATTACCACTTGCTCCGGTTTTGAATGAAATTGTATAATTACTTGCCTGGCCTGCGGAGGTATTCGACAGCTGCACAACAGGTGAAGCAATTGTTGACGGTGTAATCGCAATGCTTGTACTCACAAATACAGCATCAGAGGATGTATTAACAAACACCTCATAATTTCCTACTGCACTCGGATTTATAATTCCAAATTGCTTTAAAATAACTATTTTAACTGAACTATTTGCATCAACATTTACTGGTAAGTATAGTGTAATCTTATTTCCATCAAGTACCACATTTGTACATGGACTTCCATTTACTGTTATTGCACCTGGAATTGAAACTTTTGGAAAAAGAAACTCATCTGCAAATCTTAAATTAATCTTGTCTTTGTCTTTAGTGAGTGCACCTTGGGGTGATGTCTTGAATTCTAATGAGTATGAAGCATTAACCTTTTGCGAAGATGGATCAGCAGTTCCAAGTAGACCTATAATTGAAGAACCATATATATTGTATATGTTAGATGTAGCAATTCCTGTGTCTTTACTTGTTGCAACCTGAATTGCAAAATTTCCCGTAAATTCAGGGTTTATAATTCCGAAGTCTTCTGTGAACACTATACGGCATGTTGAAAAGGAAAGTATAATCTTACCGTCAGGTATATAAAGCCTTATCCTGTTGTTTTGCAAGACCATAGAGGACGGATTAAAATAAGAAATAAGGATTTTGGATTTATCAGGGTTTACAGGGAGAATGGTCCCTTTAGGAAAAAACACATCAATGTAATCCCCACCCATTAGAGCGCCATCTTTTGAAACATTGAATGTTATGTCGTATTGTGCTTTCTTCCCTGCAAAACTGTTACTTAAAATAACAACTAAATTTGATACCTTGGAACCAGTGCTATCTGTTCCAATGTAAAACGAATAGGTCGCATGGTTCTGCTCATTTGTAGTCCAGATTTCTACTGAGTAAACATCTGGCATTGATGGTGTCTTAATTCCAGCGCTGGAAGATATTACCACTGCAACACCCCCGGTGCCCGCACCTTGATTTTGTAAAACAGGTTCGCTCAAAGTCAATATTAAAACATTATTGCTAATAGTTACAGAACTTGGTTTATTCGCCGCTATCTCTATCAGGTCCTTACTGATGCTTGAAGGAAGAGAGAAATCGGAAGGGAATTTTATGTATAGTTGTTCACCCCTATTCAAATCCTTGTGAAGCACTATATAAAAAGTAAACTGTGCAAATGTATCAGTTGTAGAAGGAGCAACGGACACATTTCTAATCTCAACATCAGCAATAGCAGGCTTTACATAAACAAAAACAAGCGCCAAAATCAAACTAACAATGACCAACTTTTTCAAATAAATCACCTCCAGCTTCAGAGACAATTATACTACAATTTTGGAAATTAAAAAAGCCCCCCGATTTTCGGGGGGCTTGAGACTCAGTTTGTGAGTCCTATGGCATTGTGATTGTTACGATGTAGTTAACAGGATCCCACTCAACTTGTGCGCCAAAACCTTCTGCAATAACACGGATAGGAACCATTGTTCTTCCGTTCTTAATATATGGAGGAACGATGGAGAGCACATTTCCGTTCACTACTGCAGTGTTGTTGCCAATCTGGAGACCAATCTGGTTGTTGCCAAGAACAACTGTGATACCCTGTGTTTCAGGCACCCAGGTTACTTGTGCACCAAATGCCTCTGCAATTGCTCTGAGTGGTAAGAAGGTTCTGCCTTCTTTAATTTCTGGTGCTGCATCAAGTTGGACAACCTTGCCGTTAACTGTCATTACATCAGAACCAATCTTGAGGACAATCTTTGTTCCGGTTGGTGCTGTCTTCTGATAAGTGACAGTGAGTGTCTGTGTTGCCACATTGCCTGCGGCATCGAAAGCCTTAACTACGATAGTATTATCGCCCTCTGCAAGTGTAACTGTTGTTGCAAATGTTCCATCTGGTAAGAGTGTTACTGGAGCATCGTTTACAGAAACCACTGTTACAGCAACATTGTCGGTTGCTTTACCGGTTACTTTGACGGTTGCGGTGTTGACTGTTGACTTATCAGCTGGTGCAGTTACTGTAAGTGTTGGTGCAGTCTTGTCAACTTCTGGTGCTTTGTAAACCGCTTCGAATGTTTCAGAAGTTTTAACTCCCCAGCCAAGTTTTTCGAAGTCTACTTCATCGACTGTGCAGAAGTCTGCACCTGCGTCTGCTGTCACGGTGTATTTACCAGAGAATGGAGGAATAAATGCCCAGTCTGCTTCACCATTCTTGCCAGTTGTTGCACCACTTGCAGTCCAGGTATAGCCAGAAGCACCAGTTCCAAATGCGCTAGTTCCGCTTATTGTAATTCCAACGCCAGGTGCACCGTGTCCGTGTGCATCCTTAACTGTGAATGTAAGATGAGTTGCAGTTGCAGGAATTGTGAACGGAACTTCCGTTGGATCAACCTTTACTGTTGGTGGAACAAGCTTGAAGGATGTTACATAAATCTTTGCACCGCATTCAGATACAAAGTAAAGATCTACCATTGGGTCATCATCAAGGCATGGGTTATCCCAGCCAGTTACACCAATACCGCCCATTCCACAGCAAACACCAGGAATGTTGCTTTCGCATGCAACTGCTGGTGCAAGACCACAGTCATTATCCTTAACACCAATTTCGAGGTGCCACCCGCCGGTTGTAAAGTCGTGGAGTGTAGTTCCACTACGAGGATCTTTTGGAGTTACATAAACATTTTCAGTAAAGCCTTCTGTCAAAATTCCATCAGATGGAATCTTGTTTCCGTCAAGGAGCCCAAGTTCAACAGTGAATGTAGGTTTGACAACTTTAAGTTCGATTGTTACTTCTTCTCTAACTGTGCAACCAGCACTAGTATTATAATACCAGCCGCAAATCTTAAATGTTCCTTCATCTTTAAGGCAAATGTTAGAGAATCTGTAACCACCATCAGGAAGTGGGCTTACTCCAATTCCTGAAACAGTCTTTCCATTAAGAGTGAACTTCCAGTTCGGCGTTCCAGAGAATTTAGGATCAGTAATATCAACAACTGTTGAAACACCAGCAAGGATTTCGTTCGGATCTTGATTGCCTTCCCAGATTGTTGCAGTTGAGGTAAGTTTCTTCACTGTTGGTAACACAGAAATTGGGTCAAAGAGTTCGGCAATCATTGGATACCTAACGGTCATTGTACCGCAAGCATCAAATGTTCTCTGAAGACCAAATACTTTTACTACCAATTGATAATTACAATCAGTATTTGTTGGGTAGTTGAATGTAATGCCATGGAGATTGAATGGGCAGTCTCCAAACTTAAGACCTGTTTCAACAAGTGATCCAGTTGAACTGTAAAGCCCGGTTTGCCTGAATGTCTGAATTGGCTGGTCTGGGATGTTTGGTCCAGTTGCGTTTTGTGGGTTGTACCAAATCACTGAACCTTTTGCAGTAGTTCCAGCCCATGTATCAACTGTAAATGCGTTGGAAACAAGTGCTCCATCTTCATCTACCATGTACATTAATACTACATAGTTAGGGCATGAGCATGTCAAATCTGCTGGTGCTCCTGTTGGGTCAATTGAAACTGAAAGCCTGTCAACCTTCTTGCCAACTTCAACAGTTGTAGAGTCAATTATATTTGTTCCAGAAAGTGTTACTCCACCAACTGTACATGAATTAACCTGGCAGATGTCAACAGTCTTATCAAATGTATGGCAGCAAGCATTGTATTTGCTTATTGGCTGGTCTTTGTTTGCTTTCTCCCAGATAATAGCGCTCATTGAAACACTAATTTTACCACTACCAGTTACAAGATAAACACCATCACCAACATCTTTAACTGGTCCATTAACTTTGTATGAGAAATCTTGAACGCTGTAATTTGTAGAATCTTTTGGATCATAAACTCCAGCCTCTAAATAGAAACTGTTTCCAATTGTGCAAGGAAGTTTATCGTAAACAGACTGTACTGAATCAAGCGTCCATGGACCATCGCCATATGGAGGAATCGAGTTAGGTGCATTAATATCGATATACGGGTTGAATACACCAAGCTCTCTTGTATTAACAACAAGTTCCTTAGTTAGCGTAGTGCTGTACATAGTTACAGACGCTCTAAATCTTACATCAACAACATTGCCTACATTAAGAACAAATCTGTAGAAACCTGGAGAAATTTCTGAGTAGGATCCGGTTGCGTTTGTTAAAGTGAATGTTGCACCACTCACTGGGTTCCCATTCTGGTCAGTTAAGACAAGAACGATAGGCTGATTGTTTGTATTCTTGTAGATGAATGGAGTAATGTAAGAAGTAAGATTCAACGAAACTGTTGGGATATTGCTTAATGTCTTGTAGATGATTGCATCGTTATCTATTCCTGTTGAGTAACCATCTCTAATGTAGACATTAAATTTACCAATATCTGGGGTTGAATCAGCGTCTGGGCCATCTGCTGGGAATGTAATTGTAAATGCACCAGATGTTGGGTTAACATGATACCACCCTGCAAGGGTATTATCAGGATATGTAACATAGACATCAACTGCTACATCAGGATAGCCAGTTGCTCTGTAAACGATACCTGCAATTGTCTGTGTTGTCCCACAGGTTTGAAGAGTTGACTGTGTGAAAGCAACATTATACTTAATAAATACTTCAACATCACCAGCATTGCCAGCAGTTGTATCTGCAGAAAGATAATAACGGCCATCATACCTGACGTTTGAAGTTGCCATTGTAAATGCATATGTGCCTGCCGCTGGTACATTAACTGTAACAGAGTCAATTAGATTGCTATTTTCATCAAGGAGATAGATAGTGTGGGCTCCTGTTGCATTTGCTGTGAATGTTCCCTTTATAGTATCTCCCATCGTGTAAACATACCTTGTTGCGTTACCTACTGTGCCAGGAGGTCCAAAATTAGGAACCGGGTTGTAATAACTTAAGTTAGGTGTGCTTGGAAGAGTGTAAGTAACATTAATCGCTGTTATTGCTGCACTTGCTGTTTGCACTCTGAATGGTGCAATAAGAGAAAGAAGCATTGTAAGTGCAACAACAATGTTAATTAGTTTTTTCATAAAGTCTTTCGCCTCCTTTCAAAGCGATAAATTTTTTAGTTTTTGTTACTTTTCGTGGATTTTGTTCCAAATCTCACCTCCACAATTAAGTGAGTTATTATATTATTTTTAAACTACCTTTGAATCCTGAAGGCTTTTGCCTGTGCTAAGTGCCTAACTCCTTAGCGCCAGTTTGCAAAATGCCTTCAACACCCAAAAGCAGTAAAAACCAAAAATATGTATAGTGTAAAAATTACTCGGCTAAATTAATAACTTCTTTTTATCATTACCTTTACTCTCTTCAGTTTTCAAGGTGCTTCTTGCAAGTTTTCCTTGCAAGGGAAGGTGCAACTTAAAACTTTCTACAACCTTCCACTTATTATGTGCAAAAATCGTGCCAAAACGTTGAGATGTTCGGACGAT
>Ga0081479_115102_pt1 | contig 13785 bp, 20 predicted proteins | sample MamHotmetagenome_FD_70984 | JGI IMG/M metagenome (GOLD analysis project Ga0081479, IMG submission 70984) | Hot spring cone microbial streamer communities from Mammoth Hot Spring (Liberty Cap Streamers), Yellowstone National Park, USA - T=72 v2... | ecosystem: Environmental > Aquatic > Thermal... | reverse complement strand
CTCCACGAAATCCTCTACACACTCGACCTACCACCAGATATAGTAGAAATTAATAAACTTGCTCAACTCTTACAAACACTACAACCCGCTCAACTCCAACAGCAACAGAAAATCCACGAACTCCTCTCCCTCATCTCAAAACTATCTAAACACCCCTCTATGGAAAACATCGACATCCCCCAACTCCTCTCCGAATTAACCGGCATACCCATCCCTCAAAAGACCGAGGAAACTAATGACTAAAGAAACTAATCAATTAACCCTCGATCAAATCAATCCGGAACTTTTAAATGTTAACATCCTAATCGCCCTACTTAAAGCCTGCCAAGACCTCGAACACATCTTCGCCATCCGTGCTAAAGAATTAGCCTACGACGACACCGAATTAAATATCGCCCTACAAAACCTCAATCAAATCATCACATTTAAAGAAAAACTCGTCAACCTAATCGAACGCACTCAAGCCATCAAAAATTTAGAACAATCTAAACTCAAACCCATCAACGAAGATACTAAAATAGCACTCGAAATTCTACAGTATATCAAAGACACATATCAAATTAATCCAAAAGACCTACTACTATTCATATTACACAAATTGGATATTGAAACAATCAAACACGAAATAACCCTACATTCCCCTTCCCAATTTGTCCACCAGTAAGCTCAACCTCATATATAAATCATCTAATAGCTTTTGTATAAACCAAGGCACAATCCACGTCCTCTGGTAAATCTCCAATTCAAGCAATATATCTCGTAATTCCCCACTAACCTCATCAATAATTTTATCAACTTTAACATCTCCATTATCATTAAAATTATCATCAAACCTCTTGCCCTTCCGACCCATTTAACACCTCCTCAACTCTTCTCTCCTTTCAACCCACTCACTTCGTCTTAAGTCATTACTAATACCCTACCACCCCTATATTTTAACCCATACCAACCTAAAAGTCAACTCCCACACCTACTAAACCCCCACCCACTTCACCTCACCCCATACAAATACCTATAAATAAATCCATACCTATACCTATAAATAACCCCACCCCCTTACCCCCGGCATACACCTAACCTACTAACTTAATAACTAATCTATAAATAATCAAATAAATAAACATATATACTGACCCCCGGCATAAACGACATATGAGGAGACCCCGACCCCCGCTGGGGCTTTTTAAAAAAATAACCGGTCGGTTTTTTGGTTTATAGTTTGGTTTATAGTTTGGTCTATTGGTCTACGGTTCGGTTTATTGTTCGGTCTACGGTCTATTGGTTCGGTTTTTAATCCGGTCTATTGGTCTATTGGTTTTTGGTTCGGTTTTTAGTTCGGTCGGTTTATTGTTCGGTTTATTGGTCTATTGGTTTATTGGTCGGTTCGGTCGGTTTATAGTTCGGTCGGTAGACAAGATAATTATTATATTCTTTAGTAAACAATTCAACTATTATGTTGTTCGATACCTAAGTAAATTATTATATTCTCGAGTAAACAATTAAACAATTTTGGTAGTCGATAGCTAAGTAAATTATTATATTCTCGAGTAAACAAATCAACTTTTCGGTTTTTGAATGTAAAAAATAAAAAATAAATAAGAAAAAAAGAGAAAAGAGAAAAAATAAAAAGAGAAAAAAACAAGCTTGCTTAAAAATAAACTTTTTGAGAGCTTGACATTAAAAAAAAACGTGTTATATTGAAAGGTAGAATAAAAAAACTTAGAGGAGGTGGAGTCATGAGGTATTTAGCAAACGAGGTCGATGTAATGAAGAGGATGATGTTAGAGCTTTTTGGTTATGATGTTCAACAAGTTTACGTAAACGAGGATGTTTTTTTGGGAGTGGCTGAATATTATGAAGGTAATAATGCTATTGAAATTATGGTTTTAAAAGAGAAAAGCTTTACGCCATTAACAACTATGTTTAAAAGTTTTGAAACTACTACCTTTTATTTTAGAGTTTTAGAGTTTGAAGGTCGAAGGTATAGAATAATAATTAAAACTACAAAACTTTAATAACAATATAGGGCTCGAGCCATTATGGCTTGGGCTCTTTTTTTTATTCTATTGTTTATTCAAGTTTATCTTTTTTTATCACTGTAGCATTCAATTCACTTAAGCATTCACTTAAGCATTCACTTAGGCATTCACTATAGCACTTAATCACTAGGGCATTCGATCGGTTTATTTATTCAATCAGTGATCGCTTCCCAAGTCTATTTTTCTATTCTTTAGTAAATATATCATAATTTCAACTATTTCGGTGGCATTTTGGATAATCATATTCTTTAGTAAACAATTAAACTTTTCGGTCGGTCGCTTGGTCATCAAAATAACATAATATCAGATAAATTAGTAAAGAATTAGACAATTTAGTCGGTCGATAACCAGAGAAAATAACATATTTTCAGGTAAATTAGTAAAGAATTAGAGATTTTATTGGGTCGGCGGTCTGGTTCCCAAGTCAATTCCTATATTCTTGAGTAAATAAATAAACAATTGAGGGGTATTAGACATTTTCTTTTGACAAAAATTATAAGCAAGTTTAGTAACAAGTTTAGACATGGATAGACGAGTTTAGCATGGCGTTTTGACAAGTTTAGCATGTTGTATAGACAAGTTTAGCATGGCGTTTTGACAAGTTTGTATGAATTTAGAAAAGTTTAGTTTTCCGCAAAAACCCATATTCTTGAGTAAATTTATAAACAATAAAATAAAGTAAATAATAAAATATATTTATATATAAATATAGTAGTTTAGTCAAGAATTCGTGCTTCGTAACTATCTCATATTATGTAAGATTTGAGCAATTTTGCTAATTTAGAATAATTCTAATTTATAGGATATATAAGAAAAAGATTTTGATTTTTATTTTTTAACTGTTTTGTGAATTTTACATAATATAAAAAAAAATAAAAAAAATTTTTTCGGAAAATTTTGTTCTTATATATCACATAAATTAGAATTATTCTAAATTAGATTGATGATATGGTTAGGGTATAGGCAAGGCTATGGATCTGGTTATTGATCTGGTTATGTGCCGGGGCATCTGGTTATGGCTGTGGGCTTGGTTATGGTTTGGCTTGGCTATGTGGTTATGTGGTTGGCTATGGATCTGGTTATGTGTTTAGGAATGGGCTTGGCTATGGGCTTGGCAAGGGTATGGGTTTGGGTATAGGTATGGTTATGGATTTTAAAAATTAGAGTATTGATAAGAAAAAAGTAGAAAAGAGAAAAAAGAATGAAAGAAAAAAGCAAGGTTGCTAAAAATTAAACTTTCAAGGGGCTTGACTTTTTAAAAAGGTATGGTATATTAAAAGATAAAATAAAAAAAGGAGGTGCGAGGATGATGGTAGAGAAGGTCGATGTTTTAAGAGAAGCGTTTTCTAATTTAGTAGGGTTCCCTCCTCAAAAAATTGTATGGGATGGGAGTGAGTTAATAGCTGTTCACAATATAATTGATGATAAAATAGTCAACATTCACATGTTCATTGTAAGTAGTTATGTGCCTGAAGTCGAGTTCTATTTTGAGCAAGGAGAAGTATCTATAAAAGAAATGGTTGTAAAGTATAAAAATCTAAAATTTAGGTTGTCGATTGTAACAACTTTGGTAGAGTAGTAATCTATAGCTCGAGTCTCGCTTGAGGCTCGGGCTTTTTTATTTGTCTAATTGTTTATTTATCTGGTCAAGAATATGATTTGTTGGGGCGGGGTTTGTTTAATTATTATTTTTTATGTCAAAGTTAAGTTATTTGGTAAAGAATATTCATTTATAGGTTTATTAATTCTGACGTTTGGGTATTGACTTTTTAAAAAAGTATGATATAATAATAGTAAAGAAAATTAAGGGGAGGTGGGTTATGATGCAAATGGTTAAGGAGTTGCTAAGGGGATCATTCTGGCGGTTGGATTTATCCCGTGTTGTATTATCAAAAATGGAGCTTGATTTTCTATCCCAGTTCTTTACAATTGAGGTTAATAGTATAATTGACGATCTGACATTTGAGGAAAGGAATTATTTGATCCTTACAAAAAAACCTAAATACATGAATAATTATTATTTTAACCTAATGTAATGATCCTGGGGCTTGGCTGGCTTTCTTAGCTGGTCAAGTCCATTCCCAGGGCTCGGGCTCGCAAGGGCTCGGGTGTCTCTTTAATCTATTGTTTAGTGTTTTGCTTGATATCTAAAGCAGTGTATCTATTGCATTGGCATTTAATAAAAAAAACTAATAGGGGGTGCTGATATGAAAAGGTTATTCAAAAGATTAGTTAAAGACGCTGATTGTCTTGGTTTAACTGAGGATGGGTATTTTAGTATTGATGATTGTTTGATAATTAAGCAGGATCTATTGGATAAAGTAGGGATTGATTATCAATCTGTAAAGGCAAAGAAAAATACAGAAATTAAGAATTTTACAAGTTTATGGAATGATTTTTTTATTCTGAAAGAAAAATACCCAGACAAGGTCGCTGACAGTCAAGTTAAGGTGTATGATGTGCCTCTGGATTGCAATCGTGAGGAAAAAACTGTTGGTTTGCTTAATACACCTGTATATTTGTATGAAATTGATGGTAATTATTTTAGGTTTAATAAAGAATATATTGATTTAATAGAAAAATTGATTGAAAAAAATAAAAAGAAGAATGTTAACAGAAAAATTTACTACTTTGAGTTTACATATATATGTAGGTCAAGGTATTATGATGATGTTGATTATTTAAAGCAAGATGTCGCTATTATGGTCTGGTATGATGAGAATGGACAGATCTTAGCGGATGTTTCTGGATTTAAAGAAGAAGAATAATCGTTGTATTCCCAGGGCTTGAAGCCCTGGGTTTCCTGGTTTTTGTTTCGGTATATATATATAAAAAGGCTTGATCACTGTGGCAGTTGTATAAAAAAAACTAAGGAGGGTAGCTATGAATAAAGATATTCAAGAATTGTTCACTAAGGCAGAGAATTTTAGCAAATATAGTTGGAAGGCTTGTTTTAAAGATGGCTTTTTTGGTGTGTTTGCCAGATGTTGTAATATGGATGAAGGTAAGGAATGGTTTGAGGGCTGGGCTGTTAAGAAAGATCTGTTGAAGAAAGCTGGTTTATTTAGTGAGTTTAGGTTTCGTGTGAATAAAAGTACTGGATTGATGTATACTTTGTTTCATGATTATTTTAAGAGAGTTGGTTTCGAAGGGAAAAAAACATTTGAAATTAATGAAAGTGAAAATATAAAGGTTAATAAAGATATTACAGATTTTATAGAAAGTTTATTTGATAAACCATTTAAGAAAAAGATCTATTTAATAGATGATATGGCTTTGTTGATTTATTATGATGTGAAGGGATTGATGAAGGCGGTTTACTTATTTAATTATTTACAAGGCTAAAGGTTTAAAGAGTAATCTATTCCCGGGCTCTCTTGGGCTCGGGCTTCTTTATTTATCTTCGGTCAAGGGGTCTGGATGGCAATCTGTTTAGCATTTTATCTTGGGTTTTACTTGATAACTAAGGCATTTGTGAGGTTGGCATGGCGATCTGTTTAGTATTTTATCTTAGTGTTTGCTTAATCTCTCTGGCATTGTATCGAAGTTTTTACTTAATCACTGAGGCATTTGTAAAGCTATTGACAAGTTAAAAATTTGTGGTATAATATAAGTAAAAAATAAAAGGAGGGAGGTGTGGCTATGCTTTACATTCTTAACAGTTTGATCGTGCCCTTGGATTTTGATAGTTGCAGTTTGCATTTAGTTTCTTTTTACAAGCTCGATTTAGAGACGGCAAGGGAGATAGTGCAGGAGACAGAATTTATCTCGGCGGTAGGGCATGAAAGCACAGCCAAACTTTTGTCGCAATTATTAGGGGTAGAAATACCCCATAACAGGATCACAGTCAAGATGCGGGATGGCGATACAGCTATTCATTTTGTATTGAAACAACGCTTACCCGAGGGCAAAATATTAACAGAAGATGAGTTAAGAAGTCTTGAGTTTGATCTTGTTTTTAGTCGAGTAAAGTAGTCGCATATGTCCAGGGCTTACCGCTCTGGGTTTCTTTATTTATCTGATTAGGGGGTCGGCATGTTGAAAATGTATCTTAGTGTTTACTTGATCACTCTGGCATTTATAAAGGCTATTGACTTTTTGGAAAATTATGGTATAATATAAAGAAAAAAGGAGGGAGGGAGTTATGAAAGAGTTAAAGTATATAACTATGTGGAAAGATGGTCGGTTAGTATTTATGAAGAGGGAAGAATTTGAGCGTCGGGGTATTTTACGGTCTATTTGGCGAAGACTAAAGCAATTAATCAGGAGGTAGGAGGTGTGGTATGAAAAATAGGAAGTTTGTTAGTTATGGGAAGTTTATTGAACAGGGTTTTGAAAGAGTGGTAGAGAGAGCAATAGAGGAGGGTAAGTTGTTTGAGTTGTTATTTACTGAAAATGGTAAACGGCTTTGGGAGTGGTGGGGTGAAGATAGAGTAAGGGATTTAGTTTTTAAAAAATTAAACATTAAAAGGAGGTAGAGTATGTTAAAAAATGTAAAGCTAATTGAGAAAGAGATGGAAAAAATTAAAAATGTATTTAAACATATAACAGGTAAAGAGTTACAAAAAGTCATATGTCATGGATTAAATGAGTGGAATTTTAAATTAGAAGGTATTTATCAAGAGTTTCGAGAAGACAATACTTATATTGAAGCACGAATTAGGGAAGTGTATAGTCATGAGAAAGAAAAACTTTTTTGTCTCGCAGAAGAGGACTTTTATAAAATTGAGCAATTAATTGAATATGATGGGAAAAAATACTTGATAACGATTCAAATTGAAAAAGTTGTAGTTTAAAAATAAAAAAGGAGGTAGAGCTATGCCAACGATAATTGATGTTGCAATCGAGTATATCACACCTATTTTAGGTATTAATCCCGTGGATGATATCGGGATGGCGTATCTTGAAGAACGTCTTAGGAAAGAAATAGAAAAGACGGAAAAGAAGTTATCGAAGGTAAAGGATGAAGAAGAAAGGCAGGCTTTAGAAATGCGGTTAGAGAGACTTCAGCAAGAGCTGATGGCAACAACAAATGGCGAGGATGATGAATTCGGGAATAAAAAAGTAAAAGTGTTCCTCAGGAATCAAGAGGGCGCTCTATGTTGGAGCCACCATCAAATTAAGGGTCACTTCAAGGAAATTGTTCAATATCGAATGTCTGAAACGTGGCTTAGAAACGCAATATCAAGGTTTGTTGATATTTTCCCGTCTGGCTGGGATCTTGAGCAAGGGATAAACTCGGATGCGGATCTAATACCCATATTGAGGAACGGAGAATTGATTAAACAGCCTGACAGTATTTTATCGAGACCTTTGGCATCGTGGGTAGGCACTCAAAGAATAGTTACGATATCAAGCTCAGAGATTATTAATCCACCGGCAGAGTTACAATTTAGAGTTGTAATTTGGGATATTGAGAAAAAAGATAGGATACCAACACCTGAGTATATTAAAAGAATTCTTAGTTATGGTGTGCAATGGGGGCATTCTGGATGGCGGACTGCTCGCTACGGTAGGTATACAGTTAAGGAGTTTAATGTGTTAGGAGAGGAAAAAAAAGTTAAAAAGATTACTATAAAGAGATAAGTTCCGAGAGGTGCTGACGGGTAAAGTTTAGGTCGCATGGGGTACCGTGTTGGAGGTGTAGTGAGTAGAGAAGGAGGGGTAAGGAATGATAAAGAAGTATGAAGTTAAAGTGTTGTTTTGTTTTGTGGCGTGTGGTTCTGGGTAAATGGTGTCGAGTTGTTTCATGGAGTGACGAGGCGGGAAATGATGAGACTTATTAAGAAACGACAAGTAAAGGTATTGAGAGGAGCGATGATGTTTAGTATAGGTAACAAAAAGTTGCTTTACGTGATGTGGTGGTGGCGTGTAGAAAAGTAGCGAAGAGGTAAAGAAAAGTGCAAAGATGTAGGGGTGAAGTGGGAAAATGTGTCGTAGGGAAATGAGTGGGGAAGAGAGCCGTTTGGTAGGGGTAAAGAGTGGGTATCGAGGTGTTATGTTCAGTAAAGGGAATAGGTATCGAGACATTGTGTTCAGTAAAGGGAAAAGAACTGACTTAAAATGAGGGGTTTGGAGTAGGAAAAACAAAAAAAAACAAAGGAGGTGTAGTATGGTGAAAAACAGAAGGAGTTTTGTCTTTAGATTAAGTGACGTGTTACAGCAACGGATAATTCAATTTTTAAGTGAAACTGATTGGTCAATGGCAAAATTAATCGATACGGCAATGAATAGGGTTTTTGATAAGTATTCACCTTATTTAACAAGCGAGACGGGGATCAATGCATTATGGCAAAGGCAAGCAAAAGTTTTACGACTTGGTTCATCTGTGAATAAAGAGATGCATAAACAAATGCTTAAAATTAGTGAATTGACGGGTAGATCTGTTGCTGATTTAATTAAAGAAGCGATTTGGGAAATAATAAATGAAAAGGAGGGTAAAGATGCTTAAGGAATTAAAGATTTTATATGATGTTACTAAGCAAAATGATTTTGAAGAAATTGTGAAGAGATGGAAGGAGAGGTTTTTGAAATTTTATACAGTTATTAATTGTGATGATACATTTATGTGGGATCGGGTGTATAAGACATGCTTATTTTTAGAGGCAATGTTTGGGTCTGAGTTGGCGAAGAGTTATTTGTTTTATGATGATACAGAAAAGATAAGGGAAGAAATTGCAATAGGAGCATTGTTAAGTGAAGCGCTTGAGTATTATGTTGTATTGAAGAAATTGAACAAAGATGATTTGTTAGCTGAGCTTGATAGATGTTTGGAAAAAATAAAAAAGGAGGAAAACAATGACTGATATTCAAGTAATTGAGGAAAGGAGAGAGATTGCAACGGCTGAACAAATTGTTCAAGTAGCTAAGCGAGTATTAAAGCCAATGGATTTTGCAAAGATCAAAACGAAAATTGGTGAGATTATCGAAATAAAGCGTGATGGGATCCTCAACCTATTGAGTAGCTTACCCGTGGGGTATAATTTTAGGATTGTTGAAAGGGAAATAACAGAAGACTATGCTTTAGTGAAGGTAGAGCTTGAGGTTGTGTTTCCAAATGGTATTGTAAGAAGAGGCGAGGGTGTGGGGGTTTGTGAACGGGCAGAGCTAAAAGGTATAGATAATTTACATAATTTATTGACTAAAGCTGAGACCAGAGCGATGAAAAGAGCGACAGAAGTATGCTTAGGTGCGGTAATAAATACAGTAATAAAGGAATTGTTCGATAAGCAACCAAGTAAGACGATTGAGGAGGTAATGAAATAAAAAATGTATTCACGAATTGGTTGTCGATATTGGATACAAGCAAGAAAGAAAGCATTGAAGATAGGATATTTGTTGGGGTATCAATATTATGGATGTGGTTGTTTCATTGCCTTAAAAGTTCCGAGGGCTGAGATGCTACGAATTAAGGGGATTGTTTATTTGGACTGGGATAACTGGAGAGAGTTTTTAGAAGATGAGGTGAAAGATTGGAATAACGATGAATTGTTTTGGAAGTATAACATTTGGAAATATGATTATTTGAAACAGAAGTATTTATTTATAAAAGATTGGGTTAAGGAGAAAGCGGGTTTTTTACCGAAGCAAATTCAGAGGCGTCTTGCAGGGTCTTTAATTAAAAGATTGACTTATCGAGGAATTCAAGTTTATTTTACTCCGTTTGGTTCTTATGTTCAAAAAGAAGTTGAACCGTTGTTGTATCAATTGATATATAATTCAAAAATTATAAAGGAGGCTAAAGATGAAAGCACAGGAATTGAAACAACTTATTAACTTACAAGATCAAGAAACCTATTGTCCGAAGCACACACCACCTACTGAATTGTGGCATCCCTGTGAGCGTAGATTAGTCCTTATGAGGCAGACACCGTTACCCGTCAAGCAGGCTAAGAAATTTTTTGATGTGGGTAATGAATTTGAAGAGGTTGCATTGAAGAGGTTATTGAAGGTAGTTCCTGTTAAAGCATACCAGATGCCTGTAATAGATGAAGAGCTTGATATGAAGGGGATTGTAGACATAGTCCTTGAAAGTGGGGACTTCATAGAGATTAAGAGCACAGCAAATGAGCAAGTCCTTGATAGTTTTGGTCTTTATGATAATCAGCTAACTAAAAAATATTATTACCAAATGCAAGCTTATATACTCTTGCTAAGAAGAGAACATGGGGTATTTTATGTAATTGATAGACGGACTGGAGAGGATCATTTTTTTGATGTTGAAAGGGATGAAGCGGTTATTGAAGAGATAATCGAGCGAGCCAGTCATGTTAAGGAACATCTTCAAAAAGGAACTTTACCCCAGACGATTGAACAATTTGATTTATGCCGAGCTTGCCCATTCTATAATCAATGTTATCCTGAAGATGCAAAAGCGACCGTTAAAACAGTAGAAGTAAGTCCTGATCTTATGAAGAAACTTGAGATTTATTATGCTATTAAAACAAAACTTAAACAATATGAGCAATTAGAGAAAGAATTAAGGGAAGAATTAAAAGAATGGGATGCGGGGACTTATAAAATTGGTGATAAAATTATCAAGATATCAGAATATCAACGAGCATTTTACAACATACCCGATGAGATAAAGAAACAATATGTTGAATATAAGCCTGTGAAAAGAATTTCTTTATAGGAGGTGTGATATGTTTAGTGTAATAATAGCTGATTTGCTTGATCAGGCGAGTGAGGATTTGAGTAAGAAAAAGTTGGGGGAATGGTTAGTTAGTGCATATTGTAAAATATGTGAGCATTTTGAAGGATATGAAGAGACAGGGGAGTTAGATTTAGAGCAATTAGCTGAAGAATTATTTAATTTACTTGAGGAAATGAAGGATGGGCAATGATGCTATTGTCACATCAGCGCAGAGCTGTAGAAAATTTCAAAGGTTATTCTTATTTAGCTTGGGAAACGGGAACCGGTAAGACTTTAACGGCATTAACAATAGCTGAGAATTTTCGGAATGTGCTTATAATGTGCCCAGCTTCAGTCAAACAGGTGTGGTATCAAGAAATCGAGAAATGGGGAATAAAAATAAATAATGTTGAGATTGTAAGTTATGACGGTTTTCGATTACATTATCCGAAGATTTTAAAGAAAGCGTTTTGGAATTTGATTATTTTTGACGAGGCTCATAAATTAAAAAGCATCCGAGCTCAAATCACAAAGCTTGTTATGAAAATTTTCACAAAGACCTATAAAGTTATGCTAAGCGGAACACCCTTTGAAAAGCCAGAAGATTACTATAGTCAATTAAGAATTCTACGACCAGATCATCCATTTAATGAGTTATCATTTACTAATTATAAGAATTCATTTTTTCGGATTGATGGGATGTTTTACTATATTATTGATTTTTTACCTAAGATAAAAGACAAATTTATTGAACAATATGTTTTACCATATGTTGATTTTGTTAGGCGTGCAGATATTGTTGAGTTGCCCAGTTTGATAGAAGATGACAAATATTTTTCATCAGGGCGATATTTAATTGAACCAAACAAACGAATTGATGGAGACAACATTTTACAGGAATTTATGTATGAGTATAGAAAGAGTGCTTTATTGAAGGATAAGATTGATTATGTAATTGATTTTATAATTGATAATCCACAAACTGTAGTGTTTAGTTATTTTATTGAGCCTTTGCAACATATAGTAAAGAGGTTTGATAGGAAAAATGTTTATTTTTTAACGGGGCAAGACAAGAGAGATTTAGATAATGCGTTAAAAAAAGGAGAGAAACCTATCTTAGCAACTTACTGTATTTCAGAAGGGATAAACTTAACAAGCTATAAGAATATTATTTTTCTTTGTCTTCCTTTGGCATGGAGAGTGTATGAGCAAGCATTATCTCGTGTTTGGCGGTATGGGCAAGAGGATAAAGTTTATCTGCAACGATTGATAGATAAGAAAGGAATAGACATAAAAGTGTGGGGAATACTTAAGAGAAAAGGAGATGTCCTTGAGGAGTTAAAAAAGAGAGGGGTGCTTAAAGATGGATAACCAAATCCAAGATATTACAGATGCATTATTATCTCAAACAAAAGAATATTTTCATGATACAATTTTTGAAAGTAATAATATTTTATTAGCGAAGATATTTGACCAATACCAGAAGTATCAATCAGATTATGCAAATATTTATTTATTCGTTGAAACAATAGGTGGTGAAAAAAAAGTTTTCCAAAGTCCTAAGCCAAGCTTATACAATCATTATTTGCATTATTTATTATCTTTTTTTACTAAGAGAAAACTCAAGCCACGAAACATTAAGCTCCGAATATCAACAGGCTTTTATACAGATTACCCCAGTAGATCAACACTTGAAGATACATTCTTTTTAATGGTCATAGATATTGATGATATAACAGAACAAGATTGTAACCAAATTATTGAAATACTAAACAAACACAATTACACACCAACTTATGTTATAAAAACTACAAAAGGGTATCATTTCCTTTGGCTTAGCAAAAAGTATTTGATTAAGGAAGATAATGTTTTATTTTCGACTTTTAATATGTTTTTGTCTACATTTTTTAATCAGATTAAGCAATTGATAGAGAAAGAGTTACCTCATGTGCATTTAGATAAGTTGATACCTTTAGAAGGGTTTTATACTCGAGCTGATGGTTTGGTTATATATGAAGGTTTATGGTATGAGAGTTTTTGGGACTTGTATTCTAAGGTTATTGCAATAGATGAAAAATCCTCAGATGAAGAATTAACTAATATTTTACATAACAAAGTAGATTTTGAAAATGATTATTCGACTACTTTATACTATGCTTTATATGATGTCAAATCAGTCAAGAAATATACCGAAACATTTTGTCCTATATTAAATAATATTTTGAATACTTGGGAAACACATAGTTTTACAGAGTGGAAAATCGCTATATGGTATTATTATTTACTTTATCAATATTTTGCTAAGAATGAAGAGGAGCGGGGGAAGGTTTTACAAGAACTTTTAGATAATGCAAGTTTATATAAGAAAGAGCCACCAAACAAAGCAAGAGATAAGACAAAGAAGTTTTTTGACTGGTTTGTTCAAAGGAATTTTCCATTAATATTTTTATCATGTCGTCGGCTAAATCGGGAATTTGGTTGCCCACAGACTTGTTCGAAGTTTAATAAAGCGGTTCTTCCGATACTTCCGACATTTTCTTTGCCTGAGAATTTTGAAGTGGTAGATAAGATGTATTTTTGTCGCATTCCTATTAAGAAGGCGGATCAAGTGGATGGGTTAGAATTGAAGTATGTTTGTCGGTTCTTTTATCCTGTATGGTTTGCCATCAATAAGATTGAAGGTGAGAATGTTAGTAAAGCCAAAATAATAGTAGCGGGGTCAAACCAGATAGATGAATTTATTGTTCAAATGAGCTTTGAAAAAGGATTTAAAGAAGCCGAGATGTTATCAGTTTCAGATAAGAGACGATACAAAGATATTCTTACTTTTTTCTATCGAGAAATTCCTACAATTATTGAACCTGATATGTTAGGATTTAAGTATCATTCTGAACCTCGTCACATTATACGATTGAAGAATTTTATTACTGCTTCTGTAGAAGACCATCCGTTTTCAAATTTTTATACAGAGACAAGCGGTAGTTATCAAGTTTTCAAGCAAGTAATCAATCGAATTTTATACAAGTTGCCTGATGAATATTTTATTTTTAAGCTTGCTTGTTGGATAGGATTATTTTCGATTTTCTATTTGCGTCGGTATGATTGTTTTAG
>Ga0081479_110728_pt1 | contig 13827 bp, 14 predicted proteins | sample MamHotmetagenome_FD_70984 | JGI IMG/M metagenome (GOLD analysis project Ga0081479, IMG submission 70984) | Hot spring cone microbial streamer communities from Mammoth Hot Spring (Liberty Cap Streamers), Yellowstone National Park, USA - T=72 v2... | ecosystem: Environmental > Aquatic > Thermal... | reverse complement strand
GAAGAAAAGTGGTAGGGTAGAATTGGTTAGAACTCGAGAGACTCTTCGCAGGGCTTCTCCTATAATGATGAAAGTTATACAAAAGGATGGGGACTATGAAGGTTTATTTATTGTTACTAAATCAAAATTTAAGCCTGATGATTCTGAACTAAAATTTAATGGTAAGAGTGTTAAGTTACCGGAGAATAATATGTGGATAGCTATTGATGATTTTATTTCTTCTTTGAAGTCAAAAGAGATAATCTTTGAGTAAGGTGAGGGATTGTAATGAAACCTCTAAGGCTCCAAGATTATGAAATAAGGGCTATCAAGGAAACAGCGAAAAAGTACTTGGGTGAAAACTGTAGAATTCTCATTTTCGGTTCAAGAACAAAGTTAGAGAAAAGAGGCGGGGATATTGATATTTTTATAGAAACAAACTTACCTATAAGTAAGATAGTAAGAAATAGGGTCAAATTCCTTGCGGAGTTGGATTTCAAAATCGGTGAGCAGAAAATAGATTTGGTTGTATTCAATCCAAAACTCATGGAAAAAGAACTTATTCACGAAATAGCATTGAGTGAAGGGATTGAGATATGAAGGAAAAGATTATTTCTATTTTGAAGTATTGTCACAATGCTAAAAATTTTTATGAGGATAGAATTAGGGGTTAGGGTATGTTGAAATTTACTTTGAAGCCATACGATGTTTTGTTTTTTGGTTCTGGTAAACCATTTAATAGGGGTGATGTCGTTAATTCTTCATTCCCACCATACCCAAATACTTTGGCAAGTGCCATATACTCAAAATTGTATCATTCAAACATGATTGATGAAAGTGTGGTTAATAACCCAAATGTAATTAAAGCTGTCTACGGTCCATTTATACAAAAAGGTGAAAAAATTTATTTCCCAAAACCTCATAACATCTACGGCAAAAGGAAACAAAAAGATTTAGAAAAAGTGTTTATTGTCAACATTCCAGAAGAGAAAACTTCAGAAAATGGAACTTCAAAGAAGGAATTTAGGCTTTTTGACCCTTCAAATACGAATAAACCTGAAGGAATTGAATCTCTTCCAGTTTATATTGGAAACGAAGAAGTAGAGCCATTTAATGGCTTTATCTCTACTGAAGGATTAAGAAAATACTTTAATGGCAGTGAGATTGATGCGAAATCTTATATCTTACTGTATGAAGGCAATAGTGAAAAAAAGAGTATTTTCAAGAGAGAATCAAGAATAGGTATCTCCATTGATTCCTCTTCTAATTCTGTGAACTCGGAAGATGCACTTTTTAGAGTAGAGTTCCTTAGATTTTTGGAAGATGTCAAAATTGTCTTTTGGGTTGATTTTAACTTGAGTGGTGGAATTAAAGATATCAATGAACCTCAAAAACTCGTAGAGTTTTTTAATAAAAATCCTAAATCTCTAAAACTTGGTGGTGAAATGAGAAATGTAGGCTATGAAGTTCAAGAAGATGATTTCAATAAAATTATTGATGACTTGGGATTGAGTAGAAGTATTAATATCTCTCCTGATAAAGGTTTGAAGGTTGTATTTCTGACTTATGGTGTTTTTGATGGACCTATAGGAATGATTAAGATAGATGAGTTCAAAACTCTTTCATCATGTTTCAATGGGTATGATTTTATAGGGATTAACTTAAAACGAACGAAGCAGAGAAAAATAAAAAGAGCACTACCTCCCGGTAGTGTTATTTGGTTAAGAAGTACAACTGAGAAAACTCTTAATAATCCTACCTTCATAGTTGGTGGAGGTGGGGATTATAAATTTGGTTTTCCTGAAGGGAAACAGGAATTTATAGGTACAAATTTAGTTTTATTAAAGGAGGTTGAATATGTATAAGAAAAGTGGTGTTTTGACATTTTACTCTGAGACACCTGTACATGTAGGTACTGGTCAGAGTGTTTCTTATGTTGATTTACCTATTCAGAGGGAGAGACACACTTCATTCCCTGTACTATGGTCAAGTGGAATAAAGGGAGTGATAAGGGATTTGGCAAGTAGAAAGTGGGACGATGATAAGGAAAAAGTAGAACTCATTTTCGGTCCAGAGAATGAAGGTTCTGAGTTTGCGAGCTGTATAAGTATAACGGATGCTAAAATTCTACTTTATCCTGTTAGGTCACTTAGAGGGGTTTTTGCTTGGATTACATGCCCACTAGTTTTGAGAAGATTGAAAGATGACATTACTAGTGTTGGGTTAAATAATGACTTGAATATTTCTGAATTTCTTAATGTAGCTGACGGAGAGGCTTTAGTTTTTGGAGATGATTTAATCGTAAAAGATAAGAATGAAGTTGTGCTTGAGGAGTTTGTTTTTAAGGCTGAGAAGAAGGAATTGGGAGGATTAGAAAAGTTTTTAAGTAATCTTCTACCCAATAATGAGCTTACATCAAAATTAAAAGAACATCTAGTTATAGTTTCTGATAATGTTTTTAAGGATTTTGTTAATTATGCTGTTGAGATAAGAACGAGGATAAGAATTGACCAGGCTAAAGGAACAGTCAAAGATGGAGCACTATTCAGTGAGGAACTCATACCATCGGAAAGTGTTTTTTACTCTTTGGTTTTTGTTGGTGAACCTTATTTTGGAATTGAAATGGATTTATATAATGAGCTTAAATCTAGAAAAGAAAAAAATAAAATACCTGATTGGGAGGATTTAAAAAATAGGTTAAAAGGAAATGAAAACGCAAAAGAGAAAATTTTAGAGAAGCTTCAAAAAGCTTGGAATGAGAAGTATTTTAAAAGTGATGAAATTATGGATTCTTTGAAATTTTTAGACAACTCACTTATTCAACTTGGTGGAGATGAAACAACAGGTAAAGGGTATATGAGAGTGAAATTTTATTCTTAGTAGGGGGTGATGTATGTCAATGAAAACAATTGAACAAGAAAGGGCTTTTTATTGTTTAAAGTGTGTTGAAAGGTTGAAATTGGCAAAAAATGGAAAGTGGATTGAATTAAAGGATTTTAAAGATCAATGTGACTTAAAACCTAATAAATTTGAGGATTTCCACAAATATCGTTTCTATGGTGGAATAAAGTTAGAGATGTTTAAGGATTTTGTCTCTTGGTTTATGAATGAAAGTAAGAATAATCAGTTAGGAAGTATATTGCAGGTATTGAATCAAAATAAAAATAAGGCGAAGGAAGAATTATCTAAATTTCTTGAAGAAGGAAAAGATTTAAATAACCAAAGTGTTAAAAACCAAATCTCACAAATTTATTCTAATTTTACTTTTAATTTTTCAAAATATGACTACACCTCTGACTATTCATCGCACGCTAAAAGATTACCGCAAATGATTGTTTCTAATGGGCTAATCCCTACACTTGCCTTTTATAAATCAAAAGGAGTTGATAGATGTCAAATTTATACTGATATTTGCGAAATTTTGGAAGTAACAGGTTTTAAGCCTTATTTAGATTGGAAAAAGGAAAATAATAAAGAAGGTATTCTTCTCCTTGAATTTTTATTAGGAACTGATTTTCAAACTCTTCGTTTGGCTACTATTGAAGCACTGGCAATTGCTAATTGGCTTAAAAGAATAGTTGAAGTAGAAATAGAGGATTAGGCGGATGATAAAAAACAAAAAGGCTTGGGAAAAGTTTGAAATAGATTTACTGAGAAGTCAGAAAGTTGATTATGAGGAGAACTTTAGGATTTTTACTGAACTCTACCATCTAGCAAGGTCTCTGAATAAGTTTAATTTTGAGCCACTGGAGGATATAGAAGTTGATATAAAGTATGCTTTGGCTATAAATGGGGTGAAAAGGAGATGGAACCGAAAGAACTCTTAAAGAAAATAGCAAAAGCTTTGGATGAGAAAGGGCTAGAATATATGATTATTGGCGGGCAGGCTGTTTTGATTTACGGTGAACCAAGGCTAACAAAAGATATAGACATAACTTTAGGAATAAGTGCAGATGGATTTGAAAAGGTTACTGACATTGTGGAGAGATTGAATTTAAAAATTCTTGTCCAAAATCCGAAGGATTTTGTGAAAGAAAACTTTGTACTTCCTTTGATTGACAATAAAACAGGCTTTAGGGTTGATTTCATATTTTCTTTTAGCGAGTACGAAAAAACTGCTCTTAAGAGGGTAAACAAAGTAAAAATTGATGATGTAGAAGTAAGGTTCGTTTCCATTGAAGACCTAATAATACACAAAATGATTGCATCTAGAGAAAGGGATATTGAGGATGTAAGGAAAATTCTAATAAAAAACAAAGATGTTGATTTTGAGTATATCTTAAATTGGCTAAAGGCTTTTGAAAGTATTGTTGAAGAAAATTTAACACAGAAGTTTTTAGATTTGAAGAAAAAATTAGAAGATTCATAGAGATTTGGGAGGTAAAGGTATGGAGAATTACAGTAAACTAGAAAATTATGCTTATACTGATGATTATCGTGTTAATTGGAATAACTGTGATAATTATTCTTTAATATTTCTCAAGCTAGTTAATGTTTCTTTAGTTGAGAATACAAAATTTAAGAAAGGATTTTTAAAATCATTTTCAAAATTACCTAGCTTACCGGTAAAATTCTTAGACAGAATCAAAAGACAAATTGAAGATTTGGATAAACAGAGATATAAGAAACTTTTTAGTGAGTCTTTTAGTACATCATCACGGTTAGTTGTTGGCTTTGGAGCTGAGCATGTTTTAGAAACATCAATAACACTACATCATTTATTCGGCATACCTTACATACCTGCAAGTGCAATAAAAGGTGTTGTTAGAATGGTCAGCTTCTGGGAAATTGCCGAGAACTTAAAGAATGACGGAGAAATAGAGGAATTACAGAAATACCTTTACGATAAACAAATAGAGGAAGAATTGAATGATGCGGAATTAAAACATAAATGTTTAGAACATAAATGTTTAAAACACAAACTTTTGTTTGGTACTCAAGGATTCAAGGGGCTTTTGGTGTTCCTTGATGCTTACCCTGAAGTAGAAGCAGGAAAAGAGATTTTTGAATTAGATATCATGAATCCTCACTATACTGAATACTATACTAAAGGCGAAACTCCCGGCGATTGGGAGAGCCCTAAACCTATAGTATTCCTAACAGTCAAAAAGGATATACCTTTTCACTTTACTGTACTCATTGATGAGTACAGAATTGAAGAAATTTTAAATGACAAAGATTTTCCTAAAGAAGCAAAGGAGATAATAGAGAAATGGAAAAGTGATAACTATTCAGAGTTAAATGAAACTGTTAAAAAATGGGTTGGTGAGGCACTAAAAGAATTTGGCGTTGGTTCTAAAACGAGGTTGGGCTATGGAATATTTGAATGATTTCATTGATTTTGAGGCTAAAAAAATACGAGAAGGTGTAACGATGGTTCAGTTTGAACTAAGAAGGGAGCTTAGTCCGGAGGATTTGAAGGCTATTAATCCACCTGACCCAGTGAAAAATAAATTTTCAAAGAATGTTGTTGTGCTTTCGGGTAGGGGACCTGTATGGCTCTATGGGTTTTTGGTTCATTTCTATCATCCTACCAGTGCTGTAGCAATTTTTGACCCTAGGTTAGGCGGCGCTGTTGTTGTTGAATCACATAACCAAGATTTTAAAGTTGGTGATTTGGTAAAAATAGAGGAGGAGGTATGAAAGTTTTTATTGCACCGTGGGGAGATCCTGAGGGGTGGAGAGAAATTATTTATCGGTATGATGGAATTACCAATCCCAAAAGAAGCAAATCAGGTTTACCTTTTATTAAGGAAAAAGAAAATCCCGATAAAATTTTTATTATCGTTTCTGATACTCTAATTGACTCAATTTTTAGTTCAATTTCCAAAGATTCTTCTTACGGCGATTTAAGGCAAAAGGTTAAGGATTACATAACTTATGATATTTGTAAGGAAAAATTAGGTGTTTTGCCTGATGATGTTATTGTTTCTTATGGTTTCGGTGAGTTTAAGAATGTCAAATTTTCCGGTAGCGCAATGGATTTTTATTATGGAGTTCTTAAGGAACTTTCAATTATATTTTCACAACTCCTAAAAGGAGTTGGTAATGAAGAAAAAATAGAAGTAATCTTTGATGCTACTCACGGAATTAACTATACAACTCTCTTGAGTTATAGAGCACTGAAGGATATACTCGAGATATTAGCGTATGGCTTTGATGTCAGAATGAAAGTTTTGAATGCAGACCCGTATGTTAGCGGTCTTGAAGAAAAAGGAATATTTAACATTAATGTCATTGAGGATACTAAAATTTCACCAAGAATCTTGGTTTATAAAGATTCCAAAAGGCCAATTGAGCCGTTTAGGGGAATTCTGGATAGATCTTCTAAGCAAACTTCGGAAAAGGAAACAAAGAATTACTTTGAAGAATTAGGACAGGAAATTGATGGTTTTCTTAATTCTATTTTCTCTGGTGGGTATTTTGAATATAAGAAAGAAGTTATGGTTTTCTTAGGTTCTTTGTTGTTTGCCTTACCGGTGTTTTTGATAAGCTATATGCAAAGTTCAGATGAACTTTTTTATAAAATAGAAAGAATATCTCAGAAATTTGAAGAAAAGATTTCTGTTTCTACTGATGGTAAGTTTGAAATAAAAAGAGTAGTTCAATTTGGTGAAAATTTTGCTAATTTCGTTAAAGCGTTCCTTGTTAGCTTTATCCTAAAAAATTCAGGTTTTGAGGGGCAGAAGGAAGTGCCTTTGAAAGTAATAGAAGAGTTGAAAAAGAAAATATTCGATAGGAAGTTTCAAGTAGAAAGTAACAGAATTGATGTTGAAATAAGGAATATAAAAGGTTTGCATGGTTCACTAGGTAAAGGGTATGATTCTTATTATTCTATTATTGAGGAGAAGAAGGGTAAGGAGCACAAAAAAGATATTGATGATGAGCAAAGGTATCCTAATAAGAGAAACTTTTTTGCTCATGCAGGGTTTGAGCAGAATATTATCTTGTTATGTAAAAAAGACGGTAATATTTACATTAGTATAGGTAATGAAGAAGAATCTGAGAATTTAATAATAGACGGTATTCCAAAAATTTAACGGAGGTGTTTTATGGATTGGAAACAGAAGTTAAAGGCTATTTTGCATGACCCTCCTTACAAATTGCTTGTTTTTGATGACTCAGCTAGGGAAGATATAACTAAGAATCTTAAAAAAGCTCCTCATATAGAGTACAATAATCTAAAAAAAAGTGCCTCCAATTATCGTGGGCTTCATGAAATTTGGGCAGAAGAACTCTTAGGTTATATCCTTCCTTCGGAATGTATAAAGGATGAAAAAGTTGAGCTAGCAGACCAAATCGCATCGGCACAGAGTAGAATCATCGTAAAACCTACGATAAATAAACCAGGATTTGAGGAAGCATCTAGGGTAAATATAAATGAAAGCTACTTTGTAGATATCTTTTCAGAAAAACCAGAGGAAGAAAGGAGAAAGGTTGAAACACCTGATCCCGAAAAGGTTAAGAAATTATTTCAAGAACTTGGAGAGTTAAACTTTAAAAGTCAAGATGAAAGAGCAAGGCTTGTATTTCTTTTCTTGTGGCGTTTCTATCCTGAGATTTTTGAAGAGATAAACTATCATCCAGCTGATTCTAGAGCACCCAACCATTCAATTTATGACCATTTAGTTCAGACATCAGCCGTTGTTTCAGCACTATCAAAGCAGCCGGCATTTTTATTATTTACTATATCACCTGTTCAGAGTTTCATTTCAAAAGCAAGGAAAACATCTGATTTGTGGGCTGGTAGTTATATGCTTTCTTACCTAGTTTGGGAAAGTATGAAACCAATAGTTGAAGAGTTCGGACCCGATACCATCATATACCCAAACTTGTTAGGACAACCTTTAGTTGATAGATGGCTCTATTTTGAGGTTTTTAAAAATTCACCTCTTGCCGATTTGAATGAATCAGATTTTGAGAATTTGAGTAAGTCAAAATTTAAAGAATGGTTTGAGAAATGGAAAGATTTTGAAAACAAAAAAGTGAATGAATTAAATGAGAAGTTAACAATTGCTAACCTACCTAATAGATTCCTTGCTGTCGTTCCGTATGACAAGAATTTGGCTAATAAGTGTGAGGAAGCATTTAAAAACAAGTTAGAAGATTTAGCCAACGAAGTATTAGACAAAATGTTAGAGAATAACAAAATATTAGAAGAGATTAAAGAGGACTTAAGTAATGATATAAAAGAAGACTTAAATTCATACTTCAAAGTTTATTGGGCTATGATGCCATGGAATGCTAATGGTAGATATTTACCAGAATATGCTTTAGAGGATTATAAAACTTTGTTAGGTGAAGATGAACTTTATGAAACAATTGAAGGAATAATAAAACATCCTTACTATAGCCCTGCCAATGTTGGCAGTGCCTATCCTTACTATAGCACTGCCAATCTTGGCAGTGCCTATCCTTTGCTTTTGGAACTCACAGAAAAACTTCTTGGAGCGAGGAAGAGTATTAGAGACTTCAATCAACTTGAGGAGCCGGGCGAAAAATGCCACCTTTGCGGTGAATTTGAAGTATTGAAACTTGATTGGGATAAGTTGAATTTGAATAGAGGAATTTTGAAAGAAGGTGAAAAACTTTGTGGTGTCTGCTTAACTAAAAGGTTATTCCCTGAAATCATATCAGAGGAGTTTGGGTTAGAGGAAATAAAATTCCCGTCAACTTCAGAGATGGCTAGCATCGGAGAAAAAAGAAGAATTAGTGAAGAGGTTAAGAAAGAAAGTGAAGAGGTTAAGAAAGAATTCGAATCATTAATCAAAAAATTAGATATCCAAAATTCTATTTCTGTACCTAAGCTAAAAGGGGATAAACTCTATAGTATTGATGGACAATTCTTGATGACAGAGACATACAGGGCCGATTACTTTGAAAAAGAACTTGGTTTGAAGGTAAAAGAGGAAGATATTAAAGAGATAGTTGAATTCTTGAAGAAGAAAGAAATATCACCATCTAGGTACTATGCAATACTACAGATGGACGGTGATAACATGGGTAAATGGTTAAGAGGTGAATTTAATATAAAAATAGGTGAGGCAATACATAAAAATGTAAGAGATGCTTTAGTTAATTTCTCAAAAGATGATGATAAGGAGAAAATAAAGAAAATTTTAGATTCTAGGCATCCTGTTTCTCCTTCAATTCACCAAGCGTTTAGTAGGAGATTGTCTATTTTTGCTTTGGAGCGTGTAAGGGAAGTTGTAGAGGTAGAGCACTATGGTAAGTTAGTTTATGCTGGTGGTGATGATATACTAGCATTTTTACCTGTTGATTATGTTTTGAGTTGTGCTTATGAGTTACAGGAGAAATTTAAAGAAGTTTTGAGTAGAAAAGCTACAATGAGTGCTGGTATACTGATAGTACATCACAAGTACCCACTTTACCTAGCACTTAAGAAAGTTAGCGAAGCAGAGAAAAAAGCCAAAAATTTTTATGGTAAGAATGCTTTTTGTGTCACTTTCATGACACACGGAGGCGAAGAAAGAGAATTCGGTGGTAATTGGGAGTTAAAAGAGTTCGTAGAAGATTTAATTAAAAATTTCTACAAGGATAAAAAAGAGGACAAAATTCCCAGTACATTCCCTTACCAATACCTAAAGATAGTTGAAGAATTGTACGATGGTAACTCAAATGATGGTATAAAAGAAGTACTTAAGAGTGAACTGAAGAGAATTTTTATGAGAAAGGATAAAAAAATGGACAAAGAGTTTCTTAATGAGTATTTTGAGAAACTCTCGGTATGGTTTGAAAAGATGGATATCAAAAACTTTGCGAATATGCTTGTTGTGGCTAGGAAGATAGCGGATGAGATTAAGATAAAAGAATAGATTTATTCGATTTTACCTTCGTATAGTATTATTGTGCCATCCTTACCAGAATACATTCTCTTATTGTCAGAATCAAATTCATATTTTACATCAACTGATAAAGATTTTATTGATAATATTTTATAATGTTTACATTTATAAATATGTTTATTCCCTTTTTCTCCTTCAATATAAATTTCATAAGATAATAGAAAATGAATTGTATCATAAATTACTTTGAACTCATTCAATTTTCACATTTCCTAATTTTAGGTCTAACTTTTCCTTTATTTGAATATAATCTTTTACAGAAGCAATCATTAGGTTAACATTCTTAACGAAGGAATTTACAAAATCTCGCTTTCTTCGTGAATTGTCACTTATGGCAAGTAATCGTGCCAATGTATAAAAGTTTTTTACTCTCTCATCTTTTGTCAGCTTATCTAGGAAGTCATAGTAATTTTCATTAGTTTGAAATAAATTTGGAGTAATGTTAGTTAGTACTTTATTTTTTATTTTCTCTATTTCTTCTATTGCATAAATTGATTCAGTTTTGACTTTCCCTTGAATAACACAAAGAGGTGAAATATCTATACCTATAAAATTTACACCTAAGAGTTGTGCTTCAAGTGCTGTTGTTCCACTACCTGAAAAAGGATCAAGAAGAACATCCCCTTCTTTTAGTCCTATAATGTTTATTAATGCTCTAATCATTTGAGGATGGAATTTGCCTTTGTATGGATAAATCCAATGAGTTAAGTACTGATTTACAGAATTAGATCTGTTCTTTTGAATTATTTGAAAGTAATCTGTAGACTCTCCATCAATTGTTTTGAAATAAGAGGATCTTCTTTTTTCCCTCTGAGTTGTTCAAAATTCTGAATCTTCTGAATCCGTCAATTATTTCAAAGTCATACCCAGTGCTTTTAATTCTAATTCTGCCAGATATAACTCGTAGACGAATTGAGTATTATCAAATAAAATCAAACCTTGATTTATATTTTCTTCGCTTGTTTCGTATAACAAGGATTTGTCTTCTGCTCTTTCTATCATTATTTCGCCTTTTGTTTTATAAAATTCGTTAATCATAGTTGAGATTTATAATTAATTAATAACCAAATTATGATTTGTAAAATACTTAATATTCAAGATTTGATATATTCAAGTTTTACGCTATCTCACAAAGAGTACTGAGGGGTGGACAAATCAACTACTTTGCCCACCCTTAATTTTTTATAATCCTATCGTGTACACAACATAAGCATTAATTTTCTCTTCTTGTACAGGATAGCCAGGTGAATATTCATTACCTACCAAGTACTTCAAAGCTTCTATACCCAACTCAACATAATCAAGAGGCCTTGCCCACATACTTATTGAAAGAGTCATAATATCATCAAGATTATTCATACCCACAACTTGCGTATAAGTATTATTATAAGCATAGCTATACCTACCAAATGAGTAATTCATATAACTACCTATGCCATAGTATCCATTGTCGTAGACAATGTCAAAATACAAACTATTCAATGGCCTATAAGGTAGGAATATAACTTTGTCCCAGTTTAGTTTTTCGGTGGCTACTAGGTCTATAGGTTCATTGTAAGTATAACTTATCAAAGATGTTAAAACATCTTTGTATGATAATTTTCCAGTAACTTCTACACCTCTGTTAATAACTTCAGAAAAGTTTCTAGTGGTAAATGTTGAAAGATCAAACCCTATGAGGTTTGTTGAATATGAATAGAATGGTGTTAGTGAGAAAAAGAGCCCAAAGTTACCAATCTTAGCGTTTAGTATAGCTCCTAAATCAATACCTTGTACATATTCCGTCTGTAAGTTTGTATTTGGACTTGTGCCATAACCGTATGCAACAGGACCATATACATCATCGAAGTAAGGTAACCTATACCCATACCAAACACTACCCCTAATACCGAATACATCAGTCGGCTTAATCAACAACCCTAACCTCGGTGAAAGTTCAATTTTATTAAAATCTATGTAGTCAACTCTTGAAGACGCAAGCAAATCAACAAATTCGTTGTATTTGTAATTAGCTTCTAAATACAAGCCTAATGTATCCCTGAAAGCGTTAGTGTATGTTTCATTAGTTGAAGTTGTGGGCCAGGTACTGAAATTCGTGTTGTTTACATAGTATCCATCTTTAGTATACCCCAATCCAGCACCTAAAGAGAATTGGTTATCTTCTAAATTCAAAGAATATTTACCGCTTAGCTCGCCTGAAAACTTATTTCCGTAAACTACTGAACCTATACTACCACCCCATAGAGGATTTTGTAATTTCTCAACATTTCTGTTTCTCAGATGCTCTGTGTAGTGAAGCTTAAAGGCCATTTCAATATTATCGTTTTTGTAACTTAACTTAAGGTATGGTAAAACAAACTTTGATTTTGATGTTGCTTTCTCGTAGTTAAGTGGATTACTAGTTAATACCATGTTGGGTTCATTTACTTCTGGAAGAGTACCCAAAAAACCACTGTCTACCGAAAAATTCCCCCAATTACCTATATACCTAGCTAAAAGTGAGTACCTCTTGTATTCAGCCCCTTGTCTAACATAGTTTGTAGGTTCTAATGTGCTTTTATTTGTATAGAGAGTGTTTATATCAAAGGAATAATTATTCTTTGATTCTGAATAACCTACACCTAAGTAAAATTTCCCCATTTTCGTGATTAGAGAAAGATCTGACTTTGCGAAATATTGATTTGCGTTTCCTGATCCACCGATTGCTTTCATATAGCTTCTATCCTCATTACCAAAAGTTTCAAGATTGATTACCCCGTTATAGTGTCCACTACCATACCTAGAAGAAGATGGACCGTAGTAAATTTCAATACCTTTGAAATAAAGAGGATCAATCAAACTTAAATCATATGAGCTATTCACAGAAGTTGAGACATCAAAGCCATTTATTGCTATATTGAGCTTGTTACCCCTAGAAAATGGTGTTACTATACTGCCCTCAGTACCCGGATATGCCCCAAAGGAAATATTTGGTATGTTGTTTAAGTAATTAATCGTGCTGTAAGTTCTTGACTTTTTTTCATACTTTTTCGTATCAATGGGTGAAAATGCTGTGTTTTTCTCTACCACTGTCCCTAAAGCTGTTGTTTCAGATGTAAGTAGTGAAAGTGACCTATCTTCAAGGTAATTTGGTCCTTTAATATCGCTTCCGATAGGAAACGATAAATTAATTAAAGTTAATGTTATTGAAAGTGATAGTATTATGCTTAAACTCTTTTTCATAGACTCCCTCCTATAAATACGCTTTTTGGCTTTTTGCTAATTTATTAGAAAATTTCTCAATGTCTATTTCTTTGGTTGTAAGTTTTTCGTAAAACGAAGGGTTGTGAGATATGAGAAGCACGATAGCCCCTTCATTAAGTGTTAACCTTATGGCTTCAGCTAATAATTTTTGGTTGGTTATGTCTAGAAATGCATCAGGCTCATCAAGTGCTATGACTTTACTATCTTGAATAAAAGTTCTAGCAAGAAGTACTAATTTTTTCTGTCCCTCGCTTAATAAACTAACTGGTTCATTAAGTAATTCCTTAATTCCAAATAACTCAATGAACAAGAATAATCTTTCGGTTTTCTTAGGGGATATTCTCCCTCTGAAGACGACTTTGTTACCGATAATCTTAGGTAGGTAGTCATCAGTTATTGAAAATTCTAGGAATTCAATGACTTTTATAGGTGTTGAGTAGTTAGGTGATTGCTGAGCGTAAGATACCAATTTTTTTCTTTTGTTAAGTTGTAGAGAAATTAGGTCTTTGTTGTTAATAAAGATTTTACCTTCAATTGGGTTAAGTATGCCTACGATGGTCTTTAACAAAGTTGTTTTGCCGCTACCGTTTCTCCCACTTATTAGTATGCATTCGCTATCTTCTGCGTATAATGAAAAGTTTGAGATTATAGGAAACTTCGGCAAATAGCCAGCTGAAAGGTTTATCACCTCTAGGTAATTCTTCATAACTCTACTCCCTTTTAGGAGTAGAGTCTCCAA